>Ga0210389_10002918_pt1 | contig 13408 bp, 18 predicted proteins | sample IncBWH28OmetaG_FD_160127 | JGI IMG/M metagenome (GOLD analysis project Ga0210389, IMG submission 160127) | Forest soil microbial communities from Barre Woods Harvard Forest LTER site, Petersham, Massachusetts, United States - Inc-BW-H-28-O ...
GCCCTGGGGTATCAAGGCACTCGGCGGCTTTCTCGGTAACGATAAGGCCGCCTGGCGCAAGCATGACACCGTCGCCTTGATCGAAGACGGTGCCAGGTTCCGTGAATTCCTGGTGGATTATGGCGATGCCGATCAATTTCTGACCGAGCAGCTTCGCCCCGAATTGCTCCAGGCTGCTTGCGAGAAGGCCGGCATTCCCCTCACCTTGCGCCGGCAGAACGGCTACGACCACAGCTACTATTTCATCTCGACCTTCATGGGCGATCATCTGAGCTGGCACGCGCAGCGGCTGAAAGCCTGATCGCCTGTTTCGCTAGCGGGACTGCGGCGCGCCGTAATTGAGCGCCAGCAATCGTTCGCGGATGAGGTAACGTGTGGCGCGTAACCAGGATTCATCGGTATTGCCGCGCATATCGGCGCTCGCCATGGTCACCAGACGGCCGGTGTGAACATCGCGCAAATACACATTGATGTTAAGGATGAGGTTGGAGACCTTCTGTACCACACCGGTGATTTCGAGGTCGGCGTCGAGCTGTTGCGCCAGCTTCACGTCGCATCCGCCGCACGCCTGCAAATTGCTCTGATGCGCCGCGGCGCTCACGGGCGCGATATCGAGAATCTGGAATTTTCCGGATTCTCCGAGTTCCTTCCGCAGCTGTTCTGCGGTCCTCAACAGCCGATCGCGTTCGTCGGCACGCGGACCGTAGACCTCGCCCTGAAGGCTGGTATCGATCATCTCAAAGTCGAACACCGCAAGCCGGGGCGCCTCGGCTGCATTCGCCGGTGTCAGGCTTGTCAACGACAATAGCGCGACGACGGCAAGCGATCTCATAATCGTGACCCACAAAACTCAGCAACGATGTAACGACAAAAAGTAGGCTTGCAAGCCAGGTCAATCTGGTCTTGGTTCAAAGCAAAAGTTCTCCGTTGAGGAGGCTCGTAAAGGGAGATGCCGTGATCCGAGGATTGGTTGGCGCGGTCGGCCTCTGCGCTGTGGCAACTCAGGCACTGGCGGCCGACCCACTCGAAATCGGCATCGGCTATCTCCGCCATGCCGGCGTCAAATCGACGTTGTCGCTGATCGCGCAACCGGCCGACAATGACGGCGTCGCCGGGGCACTCCTGGCGATCGAGGATAACAACACCACCGGCAAGTTTCTCAACCAGCATTTCACGCTGACCGAAGTGAAGCTCAAGGACAACGACGATGTCGCCGCGGCAGCTAGCTCGCTGGCCGACCATAACGGCTTCATCATCGCGGATTTGCCGGCGGACGAATTGCTCAGGGTTGCCGATACACTGCGAGACCGGGTCACCGTTTTGCTGGATGCCGGCTCTATCGACGACCGCCTGCGCGAGCAGGATTGCCGCGCCAATATCGTTCATATCGCTCCCACCCGCTCGATGCTCGCGGACGGCCTCGCCCAGTATCTGGTCTGGAAGCAGTGGAAGCGCTGGCTGCTGGTGGTCGGCTCGCACGACAAGGACAAGCTCTATGCCGATGCCCTGCGCCGCGCTGCGACCCGGTTCGGGGTGAAGATCGTGCAGGAGCGGACCTTCGAGGACACCGGCGGCGCCCGCCGGACCGATAGCGGCGTGACTTTGATCCAGCGCCAAATGCCGGTATTCACCCAGGAGGCGCCCGCTTATGACGTCCTCGTCGCGGCCGACGAGAGTGAGGTCTTCGCATCTTATCTGCCCTACCGGACCTGGGATCCGCGGCCGGTGGCGGGATCGGCGGGCCTGGTGCCGACGAGCTGGGATGCTTCGCACGACCAATGGGGCGCCGTTCAGATCCAGAACCGTTTCGTCAAACTGAATTCGCGGCACATGACCGCACTGGACATGCAGGCTTGGACCGCCGCGCGCATCGTCGGCGAGGCAACTTCGCGCACCAATTCCGGCGATCCGAAGACCGTGTTCGGCTTCATCAAGGGACAGGACTTTTCCATTGGCGCCTTCAAGGGTCAGCGGCTGACCTTGAGGGATTGGAACTTGCAGCTGCGGCAACCGATCCTGCTGGCCGACGGCCGCATGGTTGTGTCGGTGTCGCCGCAAGAGGGCTTCCTGCACCAGAACTCCGAACTCGATACGCTCGGCGTCGACAGGCCCGAGACCAAGTGCAAACTGCAATGACAGCGGAGAGGTCGCGGATGCGCGGTTACCTGCTTACCTTAGCGGCGCTATGGCTGACCGCCGTGAGCCCGGCCTGGGCGTACACCGCCTATATTTCGAATGAAAAGGGCAACACTGTCACCGTCATCGACACGGAAAAATGGGCCGTCACGGCGACGATCAAGGTCGGCCAGCGGCCGCGAGGCATTGAATTCACGCGCGACGGCAAGTTCGTGATGGTCGCCGTCGGTGACGACGACACCATTCAGATGATCGACACAAAGACCCGGCAAGTGGTGGACAGCCTGCCCTCCGGTCCCGATCCCGAATTGTTTACGCAGGATGCTGCCGGCAAGATTCTCTATGTCGCCAACGAGAACGACAACACCGTCACCATCATCGATATCCAGAAGCGGACGCGGCTTGGCGACATACAGGTTGGCGTCGAACCCGAAGGAATGACGATCAGCCCGGACGGCAAGATCCTGATCAACACGTCCGAGACTACCAACATGGCGCATTTCATCGACACCGCAACCCGCGAGGTCGTCGCCAACGTGCTGGTTGACTCGCGACCGCGCTTTGCCGAATTCAAGCATGACGGTTCCGAGTTGTGGGTGTCCTCCGAGATTGGCGGCACGGTTTCGATCCTCGATCCCGTCAAACGCGCCGTCACCGGCAAGGTCACCTTCAGCATTCCCGGGTTGCGGAGCGAGGCCATCCAGCCGGTCGGGATCGGGATCACCAAGGACGACAAGACCGCCTTTGTCGCGCTCGGCCCGGCCAACCGCGTCGCGGTGGTCGACACCGCAAGCCATGCCGTGACGAAATATCTTCTGGTCGGGCAGCGGGTCTGGCACATGGCGTTCACACCGGACGAGAAGTACCTGCTGGTCACCAACGGCGTCTCCAACGACGTCTCGGTGATCGACGTTGCCTCGCAAAAGGTCGTCAAGACGATTCAGGTCGGCGAGCTTCCATGGGGCGTGACGATATCGCCATGACAACATCCGACGCATCGAGCGCCGCCACTGCCCCTCTTCCCGACAAGCGTGTCGGGCGCGATACGGCTACAACGCCGGCGCTGTCGATCTCGGCCGTCAGTCATTCCTATGGCGCCAGGCGGGCCTTGATCGATGTCGATTTCACCGTGGCGCCTGCGAGTTTTACCGCCCTGCTCGGCCTTAACGGTGCTGGGAAAAGCACCTTGTTCTCTCTTGTGACGCGGCTGTTTGGAATTCAGGCCGGTGGCATCCGGATTTTCGGTCACGATATCGGACAGGCGCCGGGCGAAGCCTTGCGGCTGATGGGCGTGGTGTTTCAGCCGCGCACGCTCGATCTCGATCTTTCCGTGATGCAAAACCTGCTCTATCACGCGGCCCTGCATGGCATCGGCCGGCGCATTGCCCGGTCAAGGAGCGAAGAAGTACTGGTACGCATCGAGCTCGCCGACCGCGCAGGCAGCAAGGTGCGTGATCTCTCGGGCGGACAGATGCGCCGGCTCGAGATTGCCCGCGCGCTGCTACACCGGCCGCGGCTGCTGTTGCTTGACGAGCCAACCGTCGGGCTCGACGTCAAGGCGCGCGCCGACATGCTCGGCCATGTCCGGCAGCTCGTCACCGAACAAGGCATCGGCGTGTTGTGGGCCACCCATCTGTTCGATGAAGTTATCCCGAGCGACAACCTCATCGTCCTGCATCAGGGCCGCGTCCTGGCGCGCGGCGAGGTGGCACGGGTGCTTGAGGAAACCAGCGCGCAGGACGTCAACTCGGCCTTTATGCGGTTGACTGGCGCGCAATCCGGGAGCCTCGCCTCATGAGCTCCGCGACCATCGATCAGGCCCGTCGCGGCTTCTCCCTCGCCGAATACGCCACCTGCCTCAAAGGCATCGTGTGGCGGGAGGCCTTGCGTTTCCTCCATCAGCGCGAACGGTTCGTCTCGGCACTGGTGAGACCGCTGGTCTGGCTCTTCATCTTTGCCGCCGGATTCCGGCAGGTGCTCGGCATCTCCATCATTCCCCCCTACGAGACGTACATCCTCTACGAGGTCTATATCGCCCCCGGATTGATGGCGATGATCCAGTTGTTCAATGGCATGCAATCCTCACTTTCCATGGTGTACGACCGCGAGATGGGCAACATGCGCACTTTACTGGTGAGCCCGCTGCCGCGCTGGTATTTGCTGTTTTGCAAGCTGCTCGCCGGGACGGCGGTTTCGTTGTTGCATGTCTACGCTTTCCTGCTGATCGCCTGGTTCTGGGATATCACCCCGCCGCCAGCCGGTTATCTCACCGTATTGCCGGCCCTGATCCTGTGCGGCCTGATGCTGGGCGCACTTGGCATGCTGATCTCTTCCGGCATCGAACAGCTCGAGAATTTCGCCGGCGTGATGAACTTCGTGATCTTTCCGATGTTCTTTGCTTCATCGGCCCTTTATCCGCTCTGGCGGGTTCGGGAGGGCAGCCCGATGCTGTACTATGTATGCCAATTCAATCCATTCACCCACGCCGTCGAGTTGATCCGTTTTGCCCTCTATGGCCAGATGAACTGGATTTCGCTTGCGGTGGTCGGCGGATGCACGGCGGTCTTCATGGTAGGCGCCATCCTGGCCTATGATCCCTCGCGTGGGTTGGCCCGCCGAGGGCCCGCGGGAGGCGAGACATGATTTTGCGCGCCGGAATCGGGGCATTGTTCGCCGCCGCGGCATCGACCCAGCTGTGTCTGGCTGCCGATCCACGTTATCCGGACTGGCCCTGCGCGCAGGCGAAGGTACCGGAAATCTCGCTCGCCGCGGTATGGGGCGGCCCTCCTCTCGACGATGCCGGAGAGAAGTGGAAGAGCGATCCGAAAGTCAGTGCGCTGGTCGAAAAAGTAGCCGCCAGAAAGACTCCCCTCGATGAGGCCCAAAAGGCGATCATGGAATTTCTTTCCACGTCCGGGACCGACAAGATGGCAACCGGCAAGCTGCTGTTTGCCGGCCTGTTCGAGCAACTCAACGCCGAACGCTCTTCGGTCATGGGCGGGCTCGAGCGGGTGACCCGCAAGCAGCGTCAGGCCGCCGACAAGATCCGCAGCGACACGCTGGAGCTGCAAGCGCTGCAGGGCGCCACGCCTCCCGACCAGCCCAAGATCGACGAACTCGGCAACCAACTGGTTTGGGAAACGCGGATCTTTGAAGACCGGCGTAGCGTGATCAAATTTGTATGCGACGTGCCGACCGCGATCGATCAGCGGCTGTTTGCGCTTGGCCGCACTATCCAGCAGGAAATCGAATAGCCGTCGCGGCTACTTCGCGCGCGAATTTTGTCCTGCGCTTGAATCCTGTAGGGCCGGCCGCGGCTCCGGCTGCGCCTCCTCCGTCGGCAAATTGGCGCGCTCCCAACCATCCGTTCCGTCGGGATACCAGGCGACGTTGGAATAACCGTAAGACAGCGTTCGCCTGGCGGCATTCCACGACATCCAGCAATCGGCCTGGCAATAGACGACAATCAGGGCGTTGCGATTGCCTCTGGATGCGCGCAACAGTCCTTGCTGAAGATAGCTTTCCGTCGACGCCGCCAACTCGCCGTAGCCGGTATCCGGCAGCCAGATGCTGCCGGGTATATTGAAGCGCGGCCGGTCGCGCCAGACAGTACCGGCCGGAAGATTTGCCGGTCTTGGCGGGCGTGGCAGCACGTCGATGAAAACGCCGGTCTTGGCGCGCCAGATCGATTCCGCTTCCGCGGTTGTCAGAACGCGCGCGCCTGCAAGCGTGTCCGGGACCGGCGAGCGATAATCCCCGGTGCGGTATCCTTCGGGCTCCGGCACAAGCTGCTGCGCATAGGCCGTACCTGCAAGCACCATAAACGCAAGCAGCGCGCTGGCTCCATACCCGGTCATGGCGACTTCGTCGTCATCTCCGCGGTGATCGCTTGATTGTTCTCGTCAAGCAATGGAACGCCGTATTCGAACAGGATCTTGTTGACCTCCGGCTGGTTCTCCTGAATCAGGCGGTTAAGCAACCGCTTCCAATTCTGGTCGGCGCGCCGGACGCCCATGCCGATCCGGTAAACCAGCTGAGGCCCGGCCTTCTCCTTCACCAGTGGTGTGACATGAAGGGGTGGATCGGCCTTCTTGGCGTAGAAGCCTGCCATCGGGCCCCAGAGAATGGCAGCATCGATTTCACCCTTGTTGAGGTCGTTGATCATGGCTTCGGCCGAGGAATCCACGCGGGTATCGATCATCAGCGGATAAGACTTCGCGCTCGTCATCAGGCCGTTGACGGCCATGTTCGTCGCTGGCGGCGTGCCGGCGACAATACCGATGTGCTTGCCTTTGAGACGCGCGTCTTCCAGCGCCGTGACCTCTTCGAGGCCGGAGTTCTGCTTTGAAACCAGCGCATAGGCGGTGCGGTAATAAGGATTGGTGCCCTGAACGAGATCGTCGCCCTGCGGAAAGCCCATGATGACGTCACAGCGATGCGCGCCGAGTGTCATGCGGACGAATCCCGTCGCTTGCGGGAAATACATGTAATCGAGTTTCTTCTGCAGCTTCGCCGCAAACAACTCGGCGAGTTTGTTCTCAAACCCCTCGCCCTTTTCGTTGGAGAACGGCAGGTTGCGCGGATCGGCGCAAACCCTCAGCACCTTAGGATCGACAAGCTCGATCGAAAGATCGAGACCCGCATTGTCCGATTGCGCTCGCACGCAATCGCGGCTGACAAGGATTGCCACCACCGTTAGAAACGGGATGAGCAGGCAGCGTTTGAGCGAGGCATGTGTCATCGATTGCTGTCCTCAGCTGGCGCCACCCTCCCATCAAAATGCTATGCTCCCCAATCCGGGCGTGCAACAGGATATTCCGCACCGGAAATCCACGACGCTTCGCAGGCTTGTTGCGGCGCACGGAACCACAAATGTGGCGCTGTCGGATGAAAAGATCAGCCAACGGGACAAACTGTCGCTTTGCGCTGGTGGCTCTGCTTGCCGTGCTCCTCACCTCACCCGATGCGCGCGCGCAGCAGCCGCAATTGTCGATCACTGAAATCGCGCCCGGTCTCTTCGTCCACATCGGAGCAATCGCGCTGATGACGCGCGAGAACGAGGGAGCTATCGCCAATATCGGGTTTGTCGTCGGCAACGACGCAGTCGCCGTCATCGATACGGGCGGCAGCGTTCGTGAGGGACGGGAACTCCTCGCCGCCATTCGCGCCCGGACCGACAAACCGATCCGCTACGTCATCAATACCCACGGTCATCCCGATCACGTGTTCGGCAATGCCGCCTTTTCCGGCGACGCAACCACTTTCGTCGGACACAAGAATTTGCCGCAGGCTTTGAGCACGCGCGGCCCCTACTATCTCGACGCGTTCCGCCGGATCATGAGCGATCATCTGATCGACGAGGTGCGCATCATATCGCCGACGTTGCTGGTCGAGGGATCGCTCACGCTTGACCTTGGCGCCCGTTCCCTCGTGCTGCGGGCGTGGCCGGCCGCCCATAGCGACAGCGATCTCACCGTGCTCGATGAGACGACAAAAACCCTGTTTGCCGGCGATCTCGTCTTCCTTGACCATGTCCCCGTGATGGATGGCAGCATCCGCAATTGGTTGCGGATGATGGACGATCTAGGCAGACAGGCAGCGGAGCGCGTGGTTCCAGGTCACGGCCCCGTGAGCCAATGGCCGACTGCCTTGGCCGACGAACGCCGCTATCTCGAAACGCTCGCAGCCGACGTTCGAGCCTTGATCAAACGAGGCGCACCGATCAGCGTTGCCGCCGACACGGCTGCGGCTTCCGAACGGTCGCGATGGCAGCTGTTCGACGACTACAATGCCCGCAACGCAACCGCAGCATTTTCCGAGATTGAGTGGGAATAGCGCGCGCGATAGTCTATATTAGACCTGTTGCTGCTTCGATCCACACGAGGAGCGCGACCATGTTTCGTCTGCTCTGTACATTGGCGCTGTCCGGCGTCCTGTTGACAATGGGCGCCTCGGCTTTGGGTGCGGCCGAGCCGAATGACCCCTGGCCGGGCCTCGTTCAAGATATCTTCAACAATCGCCCGATGAACGATGGCGGCGACGTCATCGCAATCGAGATGCCCTACCGCGCCGAGGATGCAGCGATTGTTCCGGTGACGCTGCGCTCGAAACTTGCGCCTGACGACAGCCGGCGCCTGCAGAAGATCACACTGGTCATCGATCAAAATCCGGCGCCGATGGCGGCAAAATTCGAGATCGGACCCGACGCGCGGGTGTCGGAAATATCAACGCGCGTCCGCGTCAACAATTATACCAATGTTCATGCCGTGGCCGAGCTTAGCGACGGCGGGCTTTACATGGTCAAGACCTACGTCAAGGCATCCGGCGGCTGTTCGGCGCCCGCCGCCAAAAACGCGGAAGAGGCCCGCAACCGTCTCGGCCAGATGAAATACCGGCAATTCACCCGGGCCGATCAGGGACCGAGCAGCGGCGCGCGTGAGGCTCAGATCATGATTGGCCATCCCAACAATTCCGGCCTGCAGATGGACCAGATCACCCATCTCTACATTCCAGCCTTCTTTATCGACCAATTGCAGCTGTGGCAGGACAACAGCCCGGTGTTGTCGATGGAAGGCGGCATTTCGATCTCTGAAGACCCCAATATCCGCTTCACCTACATCTCGAACGGAGCCAAGAATTTCCGTGCCGAGGCAAAGGATACGTCGGGCCACGTCTTTCAAAAGGAATGGAAGATCGACGATTCCGGCAGTTGAACCGCCTTTCCCAAGCCGCGTCCTAGAAGCATCTCACTTCGGCTTCGGCCTGCGCGCGCCGCAGGTCGTCGAGAGCGCCCTTGGCCTGTTCCGACGAGCGAAACTGCGTGCCCAGATTGCCGCGCACCTGCGACATGCTCAGTACCGTTTCGGCGGTGACGTAGCGGTCATACGGCAATAGCGAAGCAATGATGTCGATGGAACAGGAACACTGATCGATAGATTGTCGCGTTTCGCCATTGGCTTTCATGCAGCCGAAGACGTACTCCGACCGCGCCGATGTCGGGTAGTCGTTGACGTCCTCGGCGCGCGCGAGGTTGGCCGTTGCCACGAGTCCACCCAGCGCAACGACAAACAATAGTAGCCATCCGACGAATGTCATGACATTTCTCCCATGAACAAAAACTATGCTATCGCTTTCGTGCTGAAAAGCCGACATTGGCGAAATTGGCTTGCGATGTCGTGAAGCGCAGGGATGAAATGTTTGAGGAAGCTGCCATGCCGCGTACGCTGATTGCGATCTGCCTTTTTTCGGTGGTCCTGTCGGGCTCAACCATGGCGCAGGGCAAAGGCATCCGGTTCTGGAACCTGACGACGGCGACCATTTCCGGCTTTCAACTATCGCCCGCCGGCAAGGATGATTGGGGTCCGAACCAGACCCTGAACGACAAGGACAAGGACAAGGAAGTCGATCACGACGAGCGTCTGCGTATCACCGGCGTCGAACCGGGACGCTACGACGCCAAGGTCAGCTATCGCGACTCCAGACAGTGTTTGGTGCGGAATATCGAAATCAAGGCAGAGGCCGTGTTTTCGATTTCCGACAAGGATCTGAAGGATTGCAACAAATAGAGATTTGACCGGGTTCAGCCAGCGGGCATCTCGGCTTGTTCCGCTTTCTCGCGGCTGTGCGGGTATTCGCAACGCCATTTCACCGCGGTCCATTTGGGGTGCTCGCCTACCCATTGCGCAATGTAGGGCGGAGCGCTCATGACGCATTGCTGCAACGAGAAGTCCGGGGAAAACGCCAGATGCTTTTCCTCGCAGGTGTTCGGCGAAACCACCGCGCAAACCGTAATGATCAGGTCTATCGCATTCATGCCGATTTCCTCCGGCGCAAAGTCGACTATCGATAACATATCAGTTACGAAATCGGCCGGAATGAGGTTTCACGAGCCGGTGAAACTTCGAGCGTAACGGCCCTTAGAAGCTAAGGCCAAATACCAGCCGTGCCTGCTGGCGCTCGAAATTGACGAGGTCCAACGTAGCGGCGGTGCCGGCGGGACGACCCCAAGCCTGGAGGCTCCAAGTTGCCGTGAGACGTGCGCGCTCCGAGAGCTGGAAATAGGCGGTTGGACCGACGAAGAGAGCTTCCCCTGCCGGTTCATCCAGGCCGATCCCCTCATATCTGCGGAAATAGCGAGCCTCACCGCCGAGCAGGAAGCCGGGACGCACCTGCGCCATGATCCCGAGCGCGACTGCGAGCGTGGAATCCTGTTCAGCGGCCGGCGCGCCCGAGAAATGCGTCCATTCCGGTTGGTAACCAAGATTCAGAGTTGCCACTGCGAGCCCGGGAATCAGATCCCGCTCCAGCGCGAGCGTCAGCTCGGTTCCGTAATTTCGGGCCCGTGATGCAGTGGTTTCATCGATGCGGTTACCATGACCCTCGAGCGCCAGTGTCAGACCGAAGAGAGCCGTTTCACGATCGAGGAACCGATAACGCAAATCCAGTCTTGCGCCTTGCCAGTCGCCCTGGGTGCGATCGACCAGGCCCGGAACGGACGCGATATCGTGAGCCGCAAATGTCGTCCCGACCTCGATCCGGAAATTCTTGATCGGCACGAATTCCAGCTCAAGTTGCTGCCCGAGAGCCTGATAAGCCCCGGCCTGTTTGGAAAATCGTCCCGTGGTCGTGGCCTGGAATTCACGTTCTCCGGGATCGCCGACGTCCGCGCCGATCATGAAACCGTAAATGTGCTCGGTGTCGATGCCCTCGGCGAGACTGCAAGCAGGCCGCAGGGCTGCAAGCAGTATCGCCGCGCAGAATGTCCTTGCAGGAATACTCATTCCAGTTCCAAGAGCCATCGAGCGGCTCAAGATGTCAGATCAACCGACGCCAGCCTATCACAGGCTCACGGCCGCCATCGCAGAGTCCACAGGGGCTGGAAGGAAATGCCGCAACGAAATAGCGGTCAACTCAAGCGGCAGTACCAGACGCGGCGCGCTTATGAAAAATTCTCGATGGGAGAAAATCCGGATCGGACGGGACGTTGCGCCTGCCGCGGCTCTCAACAGGTGACTGGCGGAGCCGGGCAGAACGCTTCGCCGCTACTTGCGCGCCGCGCAGGCGTACATGTTGATCTCCATGCCAACCGGCACTTCAACGATCTTTGGGGTTTTCCAAGTCATCCGGGTCTCCCGAGTAATGGTGCAAACACTCGGCACCGATGCGAAGGTAAGACCGCCGCGCATCCGACGCAAGCGTCCGTACGTCGCACGTCGCAAATCGATTCTACCTCAGCAAACGAAGCAGCGCTTGGCCTGCCGGGGTTTTCAATTCCCTGGCATCAAGTGTTCCGTCGGCGTCCCGGTTGGCTGCGTTGAAACGCTTTTCGACGACGGCCAGATATTCATCCAGCGTCAGAGTACCGTCATGGTCAGGATCCGCGGCGGCGAGTTCGCGCGCGCTCAATCGCCCCGCCAGTTCGCGTTTGTCGAGCGTCCCGTCGTGGTCGGGATCGAGCCGCGCAAACAAATCAGCGGCGGCTTTCTTGACCTCGCTCAGGTCGAGCGTGCCGTCCGAATCCAGGTCGAACATCTTGATCGGATCACGGCCGGCAGCGGTCACGGCAGAGGACGATTCTCCTGCCAAAAACGCGGCGGATATCAAAAGGATAGATCGGCGCGATATCATCTTTGATCTCCCGTAAAAGAAGTCTGAGCCATCGTTGAATACAATCAGTTAAAACGGATCGTTGAACTTCAGGTTCCGGGTGGCGCTGGAGGTAGCGAATTTGCTAGCGGCATCAGGACCCAATGTTCAAGGAGGTCTTTATGAAATTGCCGTTTCGAACGGTCCACGCGCTGCTAGTGATTGGATTCACCTCCTGTGTGCAAGCCCAGGATGGGAAGCATGATTCGACAAGCGGCGGCTCAGCGGAAACGCACCGCCCGGCGCTGACCGGAAAGGAAAAACTCGGCCCGAAATGGACGGACGAGCAGCGGATCGACAATTGCCATGTGCCGATCGACAAACGCGGCAACAAGCCGAGGCCCAGCGCCTGCCCGAACAGTCCCTCAAGCTGACCAAGCGATCAGATGACAACAGGGGGCACGCCATCGTGCTGCCCCTTGTGAATGGCGGAGGGAGAGACGCCAAAGCATTTCCGGAACACACGGCTGAAATGCGAGGAACTCGAGAAGCCCCAGGAGAACGCGACGTCGGTGATCGTTTTGCCCCCGTATGCCTCGAGCTCCTGGCGGCAATGCTGCAATCGAGCCCGCCAAATATAATCGCTGACGGTCATGCCCCGTTCACTGAACAGCATGTGCAAATAACGCTTCGTGCATCCAAGCGACGCTGAAATCTGGTCAATGCACAGATCCGGATCACGCAGATGCTCGCGGATGAAGGCCTGCGCCCGGACATACATCGCCTCCGGGCCGGCGCGATCAAACGCCGTGTCTGCCTCCCGCAACGGCAGCAGCAACAGATCGATCAGCGATTCGGCGACGCCCACCGCGCTGTTGGGCGACAACTTTTCGGCCTCCTCGAAGGCTGCGAGCACGAAATCATGGGCAATGCGGCCGGTGCCGGTCAAAGCCGACAGCTTGCAGGCTGACATCTTGCCGAAATGAAATCCGCGCTCGCGCAGCAGTTCCTTCGGAACGATCACCACCTCGTGCCGCGTCAGTGACGGGCTGATGATGGTGTGCGGACAGGAAACGTCATAGGCGAGACAATCGCCGGGCTTTATCTGGATCTGACAGCCGTTTTGCTCGAAATACGAAATCCCGTAGGTCTGGAACAGGATTTTGACGTAGGGATGTTCGCTGTTATGGCTTGCCGAAGCGACGTGCGCGATCCGGTGCTGGCTCGCTTCGATCTGGCATAGCTTCAACTTCGCAACGGTGGTGTAGTTGATGCGCGCCTCCAGCGTCGAGGCGTCGAGCGGATCAACAGCGAACTGGCCGCAAAGATCGGTCAGCGCATCTGACCAACATTGGATCTGCCTCTTCGGCCCTAATCCGGCGGTGCTGAGCGAATGAACTGTGTCAGGCATTTCCTGCCACCGATTTGAGGTCAACCGTGCAGCCAGTCACAGGTAATGGACGTCCAAGTTGAGGCCAAGTTGAGGCGGCCGTGGGGCGCCAAGCTTGCTGTCTCTCCGTCAATCCTCCGTCTAAGTTTCGGCCCCGTCAAGGGAAACCTCGGGTGGGTTGGCTTGGCGCATTTGATGCCCGCAACATCCAAACCCGGAGCTTCACCCTCGATACGAGCAAGCCGAAAAAATTGATCGCGCTTCTCTGTCGAGCAAACCGGATTCGCTCTTGGGCAA
>Ga0210389_10002919_pt1 | contig 13405 bp, 8 predicted proteins | sample IncBWH28OmetaG_FD_160127 | JGI IMG/M metagenome (GOLD analysis project Ga0210389, IMG submission 160127) | Forest soil microbial communities from Barre Woods Harvard Forest LTER site, Petersham, Massachusetts, United States - Inc-BW-H-28-O ...
CCTTGTAGTAGCCCTTCTCCTTGTGCCCACGCCCGATCGGGGTGCGCACGGCCTCGACGATCACGACCTCGCGGCCCTCTGGTTTCCTCATGGGAAGTCCTCCGGTGGTTTGCGCGGCGTTGATGGCGGGGGCGCAGCGGGCGTCCCACGTCTATACCCCCTAGTCTACCGCGTAAGCGGACTAGATTGACTGGTCAGTCAACCAGGACAGGAGACGAAAAAACCGTGCAAGAGCAACTGGCGATCGTGGGCTCGGGGGCGATAGCGTGCGGCCTGGCGGCGACGGCGGCGCACCATGGGCCGGTACTGCTGCTGGCGCGCTCGAGCAGCTCGGCCGACCGCGCGCGGGCGAGCGTCGAGAAGACCTTAAGCCGCCTCGGCGCGGAAGTCGATCCGCAGCACGTCCAGGTCGTGACCGATCCGCAGGCGCTCGCGCAGGCGACGTTCGTCGTGGAGGCGGTGATCGAGGACCACGACGTCAAGGCCGGCGTCCACGCGGAGTTGCGCACGATTATTGCGGCGGAGGCGCTGCTCGCGAGCACGACCTCGTCGCTATCGGTGCAGGCGCTGGCCCACGCGAGTGGCGACGCGGAGCGCTTCGTCGGCCTGCATGTCTTCAACCCGGTGACGAAGATGCAGCTCGTCGAGCTGATTTTCCCGCGCGAGGCCAGCGAGCAGACGCGCGAACGCGCATTGGCGCTGTGCGAGACCTTCGAGAAGAGCCCGGTCGAGGTTCCGGACGTACCGGGATTCGTGGTCAACCGGCTGCTGTTTCCGTATCTGTTCAGTGCGGTGCGCCTGCTGGAAGAGACCGGCATGGAGGCCGGTGGGATCGACACCTGTATGCGCCTCGGAGCGGGCCACCCGATGGGACCGTTGGCGCTGTTGGACCTCGTCGGGCTCGACGTCGCGGCCGCGATCGGGCGCACGCTCGGCGAGCCGGTGCCGGCACGCGTCGAGCAGCTGATCGCCGAGGAAGCCTTAGGCCGCAAGAGCGGGCGCGGGTTTCACACCTACTGAGAGACAGCGAGCGCGTCCTCGCGGACTATGCCGCTCGCGAGCGCAGACCGCACGATTTGCGAGTCGCCAGCAGCATTTCACAAGAATCTTCTTATGCTTCGCGCACTTTTAGGTGGCCTTCATCAAGCGCGCCATACTTGCTAGTGCGACTCAGGTCGCAACGCACACCCGCCTCCTCCCAGTGCACACGCTCCGGCCCGCTCCCCCCGCGGGCCGGACGTGTCTTTGGACCGATTCGAGTCAGCGCATCCGTTCGGCGCCGGGCGGACCTGCGGCTGACCTACGAGCCGGGCGCCTCGCGAGGCTCGGCTTCGCGGATCGGCACGGCGCGGCGTTCGCGGATGCGCACGGACTCGATGCGGTTCTCGCGCACGGACTCGACGCGGATCGAGTAGGGACCCGCGGTGACGGTGTCGCCGCGGCGCGGCAGGCGTCCGAGCTCGGCGAAGACGAAGCCGCCGACGGAGTTGTAAGCGTCACTGTCGGCGGGCAGGTCGACGCCGTAGTCAACGAGGTCGGCGACGGCGACGTGGCCGCGCACGAACCAGTCGCCGTCGGGCAGCCGCCGGACCTCGCCGGCCGCGGGGTCGGTCTCGTCGGTGATCTCACCGACGACCTCCTCGATGATGTCCTCGATCGTGACGATGCCGGCGACGCGCCCGTACTCGTCGATGACGACGGCGAGCGAGCTGCGCTGGCGCTGCAGGTCGGCGAGCAGATCGTCGAGCGGCTTGGTCTCGGGCACGATCGGGGCGTCGTGCACGTCTGCCTCGATCGAGGCTCGGGGACCCTCGTCCATCAGCTTGCGCGCGAGCGCACTGGCGTGCACGAGCCCGCGCACGCGATCGCGGTCGTCACCCTCGGTGACGAGCAGCCGGGTGTGACCGGATGAGATGCACAGCCGCAGCGCCGTCTCGACGTCCTTCGCGACGTCGACGGTGATCACGGCCGGGATCGGCGTCATGACCTGGCGGGCCTCCTGCTCGTGCAGGTGAAAGACGCCGGTCAGCATCCCGGCCTCCCCTGGGTCGAGGTGGCCGCCGGCGTAGGACTCCGCGATCAGGCGCTTGAGCTCGTCGGGGGAGCCGCCGCCGGGCTCTTGGCTCATGTCGACGCCCAGGGTCTTGAGCAGGCGCGTCGAGATGACGGTGATCGCGCGGATGATCGGCCCGAACAGCACGCTGAACCCCTGTAGCGGCCGCGCGATGCGTCGGGCGACGCTCTCGGAGCGATTAATCGCGTAGAACTTGGGGACCATCTCGCCGAAGATGAGCTGCACCGAGGTGACGACGACATAGGCGAGCACTACCGAGATCGCGACGACGACGTCGTGCGAGAGCGAGCCGCCGAAGGCCTCTTCAAGTGCCCGAGCGAGCGTCGGCGCGCCGAGCGCGCCAATCGCGATCGAGGTCATCGTGACCCCGATCTGCACGGCCGAGATGTACTGGTTGATGTTCTCGAGCTGGCTCAACGCCAGCTCGGCCCCACGTGCGCCTTCCTCGCGCATGCCTTCCAGGCGCGCGCGCCGCGAGCGCACAAGGGCGTACTCGGCGACCACGAAGAACGCGTTGACGGCGACTAGGAGAGCCGCCAGGGTCAGCTTCAGCCCGGTCACGACTGCGTGAGGGCTGCTGAGGCGCGGCTACTTCGGGGAGGTTGGTCGTCGTTCATCGGTGGCCGACGAGCAAACGGTATCAAGCGCCTCAGCCGCCTCCGGCTCACCCGCCCCCGCGGGCCGGTTTTCGGAGGCTCAGGCGAGCGCGTCGATCTGCTCTGCGAGGGCGAAGTCGGCGGCGGTGAGGCCGCCGGCGGAGTGGGTGGAGAGCAGCAGGCGTACCTTGTTCCAGCCGTGCACGAGGATGTCGGGGTGGTGGTTCGCGGCCCCAGCGAGCTCGGCGACGCGATTGACGAAGGCGATCGCGGCGTCGAAGTCGGCGAGTGCCCACTCGCGCGCGATGCTCTGCCCGTCGCGCCGCCACTCGCCGTCGGCGAGCCGTTGCTGGATCTCTTGGTCTGAAAGCAGCGTCATCGGAAAGTCGGCGCGCGGTTCCCTACAGTCCGAGCATGCGCATCGTCAGCCTGGTGCCCCACGCGACCGAGTTGTTGTTCGCGCTCGGCCTCGGGGAGGAGGTTATCGCGGTGACACACGAGTGCGACTATCCGCCACGCGCGCGCGAGCTAGCGCGGGTAACGCGCGACGTGCTGCCACCGGACCTGAGCGCGGCGGAGATCGATGCGGCGGTGCGCGCGCGTACCGAGCGCGGCGAGGCGATCTACGAGCTCGACGAGGAGGCGCTGCGCGCGCTGCAGCCAGAGCTGATCGTGACGCAGGCACTGTGCCCGGTCTGCGCGGTCTCCTATACCGAGGTAGCGGCGCTCGCGCGCCAGCTGCCTTCGCGCCCGCGGGTGATCGCGCTCGATCCGCACACCCTCGGCGAGGCGCTTGGCGATGTGCGCACGCTCGCGCAAGCGACCGGCCGACGCGCCGAGGGCGTCGATCTGGTGGCGCGCACGGCCGCGCGAGTCGATCGCGTGCGGCTCGCGGTGCGTAGGCGCCCGCGCCCGCGCGTGGCGGCGCTGGAGTGGCTGGACCCGGTGTACGTCGCGGGACACTGGACGCCTCAGCTGATCGAGCTGGCCGGTGGCGAGGACGTGATGGGCATGCCGGGGGAACCCTCGCAGACGGTGTCGTGGGAGGAGCTGGCGGCGACGTCACCGCAGATCGTGATCGCGATGCCCTGTGGCTATGACGCGCCGCGGGCGCACGCGGAGGCGCACGCCTATGGTGAGCGCCTCACCGCGCTCGGAGCCGCGCGGGTGGTCGCAGTGGACGCCTCGGCGTACTTCTCGCGGCCCGGCCCACGCCTGATCGATGGCTTGGAGCTGCTGGCGCACATCCTGCACCCGGAGTCCATGCCGCAGGCCCCCAGCGAGGCCCTCACGGTCGAGCTGGCCAGCGTGTGAGCGGCGAGACCATCGCGGTCTAGTAGCCGGATGTGAGCGTCTAGGCGATTGCGCTCGAGCCAGCGAGGCGTGAATGGCTCAGCTCGACACCACCAGCGCTCAGCTCGACACCGCTAGCGACCCGACGATCGCCAGCGCGCTGAGCAGCACGCAGGCGGTGTATCCCAGGGCCGGCAGCTTGCGGTGGTCGGCGGTGCGGATCGCCAAGGCCGCGAGCGCGCCGCCGATCAGACCGCCGATGTGGGCGCCGACGGAGATGTTGGCGATCGAGAAGCTGAGAATCAGGTTAATGATGATCAGCCCACCGATGCCGGACTCCATGACGCTCATGCGGCGCGAACGCAACTCCACCACCGCTGCCCCCATCAGACCGAAAACTGCCCCGGAGGCGCCGAGGCTGGGCGACGCGGTGGCGAGCAGCGCGCCGAAGGACCCGACAAGCAGCGCCGTCATGTAGATCGTCACGAATCGCGCCGAGCCGATCGCGGGCTCGAGCATCATGCCGAGCAGGTAGAGCAGATACATGTTGAAGCCGATGTGCAGGATGTTCTCGTGCAGGAACCCGCTCGTGACCAGGCGCCAGTACTGGTGCTGGACTCCGACTCCGTAGCGCCAGAGGACGCCTTCCTCGACGACTTTGCCGTAGATCGAGGAGCCGAAGATCGTGAACTGCCCCTGCTCGGTCAGAAAGGCGAGCACGTTGAGCGCGATCAGTGTGTAGGTCGCCTGGGGCCGCTTCGCCAGTCCCCCCGCCCGCACGACTTTCGTGCGCTGACTCGCGCACTCCGGACAGCGCATGCCGACCGGTGTCGTGGTCATGCAGTCGGGACAGATGGGACGCCCGCAGGAGGAGCAGGCGACGCCGGTCTCGCGGTTGGGATGCCGGTAGCAGGTGGCCATGGTGCGCCAAGAGCCTATCTCGGCGGCGTGCCCAGGAAGCCCGAGAGCCCGCCGAGCGCACCGCGATGCCCAGCCGCGCTGCCGTTGACGATATGGCGCGCGCCGCGCGGCCAGGCGGGCCTCTCGACCCGCCTGGTCTGGCCGCACATCTACCGCGCCTACGGCGCGGCTTGCAGCCCACAGCTCGCGACCGCTACGACACGCTCAGTGTTTCGGCGCTTTTCAACTCCAATTTCTCGGAAGTTCCCGCGAATTCAGAGCCGGCCACTTTTGAGCATTCGGGGCCGCCTCCGTTCATTTCCGCGAGCACGCCGTGTTCTTGGTTGGTCAAGGGTCCCGCAGGCAGCGCTTTTTCGTCGCATTCAAACGAGACAGGTAGGTTGGGGTACACGTAGCACGAGAACTTGAAGCCCGGCGCCCCGGCGCCATCTTCCGCGAACGACAGGCGCACCGATTCTTTCGAACCGAAAGCGAGCTGCGTCTTCCACGGGAGGTGCAACGCCGTGATCGAGGCCGAGTCTTTCCCGTTGCATTCCCCTCCTACGGCTTCGCATTTCGAGAAGCTGAATTCCGTGACCGTGCCGGTCCCGTTTTCTCCTACTGTTCCTACGCCGCTGTCTTGGCAGCGCACCTCCAGCGGGCCGTATTTCGAGCCGACGGCCATCCCCATTGTTCCTTCCCTCCATTCGATGCCTTTGCCCGACGAGCCTTCGCCTTTGATTGGTACACCGGACGCCAGCCATTCGGCAGGCGGCACGTACGTGCTTAATTTACCGCCTTTGGTGGCCACGATATTCTGGCTGCCTTCGAGGAAGCCGCTATTGCTACCCCCGATTGTGCAATTGAGCTTATCAGTCGAGATGAACGATGCGACGACTTCGCCGCTTCCCCCTGGTATCGTGGAAGTCCCAAGCGTGCCGCTGCATGTATCTTCATTAGTTACGCCCAGTACTTTGCACGCCATCTTGAGGCCGGGGGCTCCTTTGCCGCCACTCACCAGCGAAAGGCGTGGGCTTGCTTCTTCCCCGAAGAGTTCGACATGCCATGGCAGATCGACAGCCGTGATTGTGGCTCCGGCTTTGGCGCATGCTTCGCCCCCGGTGCATTCGGATAGGGTTATTTTTGTCATTTCACCGGCACCTTTGACACCGAGCGACCCTTCCGCTTTCTCGGTACATTCGACACTCACTTGCGCGGTTGGCTTATCAGTTAGCTTCACTTTACCGCTCCATTCGACCGGAATCGATTCGGTAAGCGACGTACCGTTCAACCTCCATATAGCGGGCCTCGCACTGGCGATCGCCGGAACGGCGACCCACAACGCGAGCGCTCCGACGAGCACAACCATCGTCCGACGGACGAAGTTCGCCATTACTGCCTCCTTGTCTAGAAATGTCAGCATCAGACATGGACCCACCCACAACAGGCCAGCGGGACCATAGGCAATCAATACCTGCTCGCTACTAGCGCCGCTACAGCAATCTGACTAACCGCGCGGCAGCGATTTGCGCATATCCCCAGCCTGGCGCGGATGGTTGACCACCTAGGTGAAACCCTGCCTCAAAGGCGAATTTTCCGGTATCGATGCCTCCCCGAGCTCCTGGAGCCGCAGCGCCACTTCGAGCTCCGCGAGACACGCGTGCACCGGGCGGCCGAGCCGCTCCTCCACCGTGCGCAGCCGGTTTTCGACAGTGCTCCGCACCACGCCCAGCACGGCGGCGGCGGCGGAGACGTTGTGCTCCGCGGCGAGATAGGCGCGCAGCGTCTCCCGTAACGCCAGGCCGCCGTTGCGAGCGTCGTCGAGCGGAGCGAGATAGATGTCGCTCAGCGATTCGGCCAGGGTGTCATCTTTCAACGCCGTCGCGAGCAGTGCGACGTCGGCGTAACGCGTAAGCTTCTGCGGGCGGCGCAGCGCAACCGCCCGCGCCGCTTGCGCCTGGCGGTGAGTCAGACGCCATCCAGCGAGACTCCGCGCCGGCTCGCCGAGCGCGAACGCCGGACCATCGAGCGAATCGCCCGCGCTGCCGCATGTCCCGACCCTGCCGGGCGCCCGGTTCCCCTGACTCGCCGTCTCGGCGGGGCATGCGCTTTGCAGCTCGGCGATCCATCGCTTCAGATCTGAGCGATCGAGGCTGCGTTCCCCCCCGAGCCACGCCCAGACCACCCCTCCACCGCGAGCCACACATAGCAAGCGGCGGTCAAGACCCTCCGCCAGATTCCCCAGCGCCTCGCGACAGCCGGCGCCTGTGGCAATCACGCCAAGGTGCTCGCCATCGAGCCCGTAGCCGAGCTCACCGCCATCGTCGATGCGCTCGCCCGCGAGCAGCGCCCGTACGAGCTCGAGGCGACGGTGCCCGTGCGAGCGGCGCACGCGCTCGAGCTCGCGCCCGTACTCGTCCGCAATCGTGCTCGTCAGACGTTCCAACAGCGACGCCTGCACCCGCAGCAGCCGGCGCAGTTGGCCCACCAGTTCGGCGTTCTCGGCCTCCTCGATTACGTAGTCGCCAAGCATCGTGTAGCCCGCCGTGTAGCGGCGGAGCACCGTCTCCAGACTCACACCGCTGCGCACCGCGCGCTGGGCCTGCGCGACGGCCGCCGAGGGGATCGGCGCCGGGCGCTCCTCCCCGCGCTCAATGCCCGCCAGCACGAACTCGACGGCCGCTCCGACCGCCGCGTGCAGCCCCGCCACGTACTCGGCGTCGCGGTCGCCCATCGCACTCGGCGCGACGTCGCGCACGCGCGCGAAGATCGCTTGCTCGATCTCTGCGCGGCGCGCACGCAGCCGTCCTGCCACGACCCGAGCGCCGCTGGTCATGCGCCGCGACCGGTCAGTGCTTGGCGCCGCCCTGCTTGCGGCGTTTGTGCTTGTGCTTGGTGGCCTTTTTGGCCTTTGGGCAGCCGCTGACCGCGATCTTCGTGCTCGTATGGACTTCGGCGCCGTTCTGCCCCACGAATTCGGTGGGCATCGCGAGACCCTTGGCCTTGCAGAGGCTCGCATTCGCCGCGAGCGCGGAGTAGGGGCCCTGCGGCAGCGTCAGTTCGAATGTGCCGACGGGCACGTCGGGAATGGTCTTGAACGTGCTACTGGTTATGCCTTGTTTGCTGATGAACGTCGAGCCGACCAGGTCGACGGTCGCGCCGTATCCCTGGAGCACGACGATCAGGCTCGGGAACGCTTCGCCACCGTGAGAGACGAAGTACGCGGGACCTGTCAGTGCCACCGGGATGACCGGGGTAGTCGCGGTCGCGTGGCCGACGATCGACGCGGGCGGGCAGTTCGCGGGGTTCGCTTCGAACGTCGCCGCCGCGCACGCCTTCTGCAGCGTCGTCAGGCGCGAGGGGAGCTGCTTGGGCAGTTCGACTTTCACGCGCGCGATGTTCGCGTCGTAGGGGCCCGCCGGGTAGGTGAGTTTCACCGCGAGACTCGCACCGTCCACCCGGGAGGTTTTCCCCGATGAGGTGGCCGTCAGCTTCGGCTTGAACGCGAGCACCGCGCAGTTGGTGACCTGAAAGGGCACCGAAAGCGCCGAGCTCGCGCCTTCGCTGCTCTGCAGGCTGCCGGTGATCGCCAGCTTGCCGCAGTTCGTCGGGTTGAACGTGAAGTTCTGGCGACTGATCGTGACGTTGACGTGCTTGATCTGCAGCGGGATCCCGTCGATGATGTGCGGGATCGCGTAGGGACCGGACGGGTCGGTCGTGATTGTCAGCGCCGCCGTGCTTGGGTTCACTTCGATCTTCGCGCGGACGATCACGTTCCCCAGGTTGAAAGGGCCGGCCTTCGCCGGGTTCACGATCGACAGACCGTAGGGCGCACCGTCGTAGGGGCCGGTGATGTAGACCTTCCCGCCGGTCACGCTGTAGGGGCTCCCGCCCAGGCCGACGCTGACCGTCGTTTCGCCGATCAGGCTTTCCGGCCCGCAGGTTCCCGCGTCAGCCTGCGGTTCCCCGCACAGCGCCACGCCCGAGAGCGTGCCCAGCAGTCCGGGCGGCATGTGCAGTTCGATCGCCTTGAGGTTCTGGTTGCCGTCTTCGCGTGACATCGTCATCGTGAATGGGCTGAATCCCCCGGCCTGGATGCTCGTCATCCCGGCCGTAAGCGCGGGCGCGAACGGCAACGGGTTCTGGCAGGTCGGGTTGTTGGGGCCCGCCGTGATGTCGAATTCTGAGGACGACGCGACCGGTTCACGGCCCGACCACGGCGCGATCGACGCGGTCGTCGTGTAGGAGCCGCACAGCGCGGGGCTCCCCAGCGGCGCGCGCGAGCCGCCGAAAAAGTGCAGGTCCAGGTCTTCGAAGGGAAGCTGCGGCGTTTCCTTGAACGTCGCGACGAGCTGCCCGGTAATGGGATCAGGTTTGACTTCGCCCGCCAGCTTGATCCGCACCCCGGCGACCGGATCGTATCCGACGAGATAGAGCGCCACAAGGCTCCCGAACGGATTCGCGTCCTGCGTCGCGAGATACGCGGCGCCAACGAGCGGTTCCGGCAGCAGCGGCGTGTGGACTTCGACGGTTCCCACCTTCGACGCTTCCGGGCACGTCTGTTCTTCGCCGCTTTCCAGTGCGATCTCGCTCGTCGTGCAAGCCGACAGGCCGTCCGCCCCCGAGGGGTTCAGGCCAACGCCGGCCGGCAGCGTCACGGTCGTGTCCTTGACCGTCGCGTCCGCGAGACCCGTGGGGTTCAGGCTCGCTTCCTGATCGACGTGCACCGCAACGGTCAATCCGGTCGGAGTGCTCGGGTCCGCGCTGTCCGGCGCGACCTGGATCGACGGTGCGAAGCTCAGGTTGTTGCACCCGTCCTGCGCGAACGGTTCACCCGCCAAGTTGGCGAACGTGTAGCTCTTGGCCGTGAACTTGCCAGGTTCAGACCACGAGTCGCCTTCGACGCTCGTCTGCAACGGACCTGTGCACGACGTCGGCATGATCACGAACGGCTGCGGTTTTTCCTGATTTGGACATGAGAATTCCAGTTGTTCGGGTTTCTCAATCGTGCCTTTGTACTCGTCCAGGCACAGTCCGCGGCTCGTGTCGTGCCGCGCGTCGCCCGGCACACCCCAGAACGTCACCTGGCTGCCGATGAACGGCACGTAGGACGGAATGTTGGGAACGGTGGTTACGACGTGGTAGTCGCCACCGGTGGCCAACGACGTATTGAGGATGATCGGCCCGATCGCGGTGTTGAACCCAAACCTCGCGGGTTCGCCATACGCCGGTTCGAGATTGTACAACGGCGAAGTGACCGCAAACGGCCCAAACACCCCAAGCACCCCGAAGTTCCCGTTGAAAATACTCGTGACGATCGGCGTTGCGACGCCGATCGTCGTATCGTCAGGACAGAACACTGTATTCGACTTCGCTAGGAAGACGTGTAGCGGGCATTTCGGCAGCGGTGTCGGGTTGCCGACCAGACCCGCCGGCAAGTTGAACCGCAGATCCTTCGTCAACCCGCTGGGTTGCACTTCTGGAGCTACCGTACATTCACTCGCTTGCCCCGATTTCAAATAGCTAGATCCCGCACATTCTTCGATTGCGGCCGCCTTCGTATCGAACGTCAGGCTCGCCGTGAGCTGAAACGGGTGCGACCCTGCCTGCGTGTCCGGTGCGCCGCCTTCTTCTTCCGGGGTCAGTTCATAATTTTCAACCCCAAAGACCGCCGGTGACCTGTCCAGATCAAGCGCGTGGCGAACCACGACGGGCGTCGCTCCGCCTCCCTCGACGCTCACTTCACTGACGCCGCTACCGGCGCCAGGCTGGACCTCCACCGTCATGCTGATCATGAACCGTTCATAGGCGAGCAGCGGCCCGGCATATGTACACGTCACGACCTCAGCGACAAACGAGCAATGGATCACTTCCTCGACACCGTCGATACCGATTTTGAAGCTCCCGCCGCCTTCGGGCTGGAGATGCGTTGGCGTCACTCCTGCCGGCAGCCTGTCCACGATCGTGACGGGATTCGTAAAGCCTTCCACCGCCGCATCGCCGAGGTTACTCACTTCCAGGACGAGCCGACTTTCCCCGCCCAGCTGGCCCGCGGGCGCCGAGATCGTGTTCACGTGCCACCACGGCTCGGTTGCGAGTGCAGACGACGCCCCGCCAACCACGACGGCCAGCACACCTGCCAACATGCAAAGCCCAAGCCGAATCGCCGCCCTCATGACTTCGCCCTCCGCTCGCCGCCGGCTCTCCCGGTTTTCCTCACAGCCTTTGCCTTACGCTTGACACACTTGCCGCCTCGGCGCTTCTTGCCCTTGGCGCATTGCGCCCTCTTCTTCCCCACCGTCTTGATAGACGACGCCGAAGCCACGTTGCCGGCCCCGTTGAAGGTCGCGCTCGCCGGCGCACCGAAGATCGTCGGCTGGGGCGAGGCCGCGGCCTTGCACGAGTCGCCCGTATCGCAGGGCGGCGACGGCACGGGCGCCGAGCGGCACGGCACCGCGCTCGAGCAGACGTGGGCATCATAGATGTCATATGCGTCGTCCACATCCGCCGGCGCAAGCCGGCTCGTCGTGTCGAAGAACACGTCGTTGCCGTTTTCGCTGGCGTCGTAGAACGCCGATTCCGAGCTCGACGTGCCGGACGAGATCAACCCGACGCAGCTACCTACGGCCCTGCCGTCGACTTCCTTCACGTACACCTCCGCCGCAGACGACGTCGCCGTCGTGCAGTTGCCGACACCTTCGGGCTCAAACTCGTACACGTCCTCCAACCCATTCGTATCCTGCGACACCAACCCAACCGGACTGTCAAAGAACAGCCGGCCGCTATCTGACAGATACCGCGGCTGATAGCTCACAGGCTCCCCGCTCAAGGCATCCCACCCCGGAACGCTTCCGGCTAGCCAATGACCGAGCGCGTGGGTTCCACTGCTCCCAGCGCCTGCCAAAATCGCTCCGCGGTCGACCAACAGTTCTGCGCCATTCTCGTCATACACGCCGTCCGGTCGCGCACCTGTCGGGTCACACGATGCGCACACGAGCTTCCCCGTCTGAGCATCGTAGAGATAGACCTCCTCATCCGCTTCCCCATTCACCGCGTCGCGATTGTCATAGCCCGTCAGCGATCGGTTCGACAGGAACGCCAGATACCGCCCGTCCGGCGACACCCGCGAGGTAGCTATACCACCCTCAGCATGCCAATCCGGTTCGTCTGCGCTGGACAGCGTCGCGATGTAGCTCGTCGTCCAGTTGCTGCCCGCTTCATGCAACACGTAAAGATTGTCCGCGCCGCGTACGGCACCTTGAGCCAAGACGCCGCTCGCAACGAAATAGACATAAGCGCCGTTTTCGCTCACATCCGCGGCGAGCTGCGCCACGCCGCCGCTCGTTTCGCCAGACCCGTGATCGCTGGTCAAATCGATCGCCTTCCCCGTTTCCTGCCCCACTTCCCAGTCATACACGTAGAGGTCCCCTCCTACCAGGTAGAAGATCTTCGTGCCTTCGGCATTCATCGTCTGGTATATCCCACCGAGGCGCACGGTCTTTTCTTCAGCCATATCGCGCACATACAAAACGCCACCCCATGTCCATGCGATTCGCTGCCCGTTACTCGACACTGCACGCTCGACACCGCCTTCCGCAGCTACACTTTCAGGCGCTACGCCCGCGAGCGCTACACGCGTGGATTCCTTGCGGCCGTGCGCCACCCCTTCGGTACCGGGCAGCACATTTACGAGTTGCACCTTCCCACTGCCTTCACTACTCCACTCGTACAGGTTTTGCGCCGGCTCGCCAGCACTTCCGTAGTGTTCCTTGGCTTCCGGCGCGCTTTCTTCATGGATCGCGTTTTCGGTCAAAGCCATGGGCGTCTCGAAGACGACGTGGCTCAAGTCCGGCGTCGCAGCGAGCAACTGCATCACCCAGTTATAGAAGTCTTCTACATTAACAAGATTGGCGGTAGGTTCGTCGATCTGGGTGCTTGGCGGTACGTCCGCCGAAGTGACAAGCGGTATGAAGCCTCCATCGTCGTTGTCACGCAGATACAATGTGTCTTCAGTCGCTTCAGGAGAGAGCAGCGGTGTCCCGAATGCGGACGGTTGGACCGCGGTCAGCGACAGGTTGGGTGAGAACAGGTGGTATGCAGGCTGCGTCCGATCATAGAACAATTTTTCCGCCCTGTTCCCATTTTCCGGCAGTTCACTCGGCAGTGTCAGATCCTGCGTGGACCAGCCCGATGGGTTCCGTTTAGAAAGAATCTGCGCGACTTCGACTTTACCGGCCGGGCTTTCACCGGGGCTGCCGCCTGTAGACATGTAGGTGATCCCGCTGCCATCGCTGGCGGCCTGCACATCACCACCATGTTCCTGGAGTTCGAGCAGCGCGCCGTGCTTGTCGACCGGCGAGACCATTTCCCACGTGCGTCCGTCGATCGGCGCGCTCGATCCGCCTTCGCTTTGCGTCATGAACGCCTGTTCAGACCCCGCAACAGTTCCGAGCGCGTTGTGCACCATGAACCGGTAATGGTAGGTCGTGGCAGCCGCTAGTTCCTGCAGATGCCGGCTGACGGGAATATCCGTCATGCCGTT
>Ga0210389_10002920_pt1 | contig 13403 bp, 9 predicted proteins | sample IncBWH28OmetaG_FD_160127 | JGI IMG/M metagenome (GOLD analysis project Ga0210389, IMG submission 160127) | Forest soil microbial communities from Barre Woods Harvard Forest LTER site, Petersham, Massachusetts, United States - Inc-BW-H-28-O ...
CCCTGCGTTTGAGAGATTTCCCCCTGGATGGGGAATTGTTTTTTAAGCAAATCAGGAGCAACGTGTCCGTGGGCCTTAGCAACCCGGACCGAAGATATAGCCGCGCCATTCCTTGTCAGAATGCTCTCGATTGGCGTCGAGAGTTGCGGCTGAATGAGCCCTTATGGGCCTCAACGGACACGCTTGGCGGCGTGGTTCCGAACCCGACCATATTGGCCGGGGGCGGGCGTGCTGTCCAGTGGGGGAAACCCCTAAAAGCGTCCGGCCTGTCTCTTCGGCAGGTTGCTAACCCCCGGCTGCTGGCCCGCTGCCAGCGACGGCTTTAGCAAGCCAAACCGAAGAGCAACCATCATGACAATCGAAACGTATGAACCTTTCGCCATCCCGGACTCATTCTGCGACGGGCTGGTCCGCATAGAACGCCTCGGGCAATGCCGACGGCTCGTTTTTACCGTTAGCGATCCGCACGCCCTTGGCGGCCCTGTGCGCAACATTGTCGCCAAACTGATCGTCCCCTCCGAACTGATGGCCGAGCTCGCCCAAATGCTCGCGGCCGACTGCCGAGAGTTGGTGAACACCTTCGATCGCCTTCCTGTCGACGCCGTCATGAATTGAAGGGAGTGGGCGATATGAAAATCACCGGCATCAAGAAGCACCGAGGCGCGGGCATGTGGTACGGCTCCGCAGTCGAGGGCGGTAAAAGATTTCAGTGGTATTACCGCCCTAGATCGCTGTTCCACATGACGGAGGAGGAAGGGTCGATACCTAACTCTTGGATGAACGTTCATCCGCCTGTCGGCGCCAAGCGCGCCGTTCTTAGGGCGATCAGGGCTGCGAAGGTCTAGAGTTCGCTAAATCAGCCCCGCCGCTTCGCCGGCGGGTTTTTGCTTGCCGTACGGCCCGCCTTCGCTCTAAGGTTGTCTCGATCAAAGAGGGTTGCTGACATGCCACGCAACGAAACGTACCTCGGCGATGGCTTGTACGCGAGCCACGACGGTTTCCAACTGCGGTTACGGGCGCCGCGCGACGGCGGCGATCATGAGGTGATCATGGATGCCGAGACGCTCCGGGCGTTCCTTCAGTTCCTTGACACTCTTCCGAGGATGAGGGGCGATCTCGACGACGCCGCACTGTGAAAAAACGTACCTCTACATGAAGCCCGCCGGTTCACGCCGGCGGGTTTTTTATTTGCCGCATGTCGCATTCATGTCGCACGGACTAACCGCGACTGTCCGCAACTCATTGAAACAAGGGGAGAACAGTTGCGACACGGTGCGACATGAAAGAGGTGGCGCGTAATTCAAGAAGTGCCTGATTTTATTGGCGATCCCAGCAGGATTCGAACCTGCAACCCACGGAGTAGAAATCCGTTACTCTATCCAGTTGAGCTATGGGACCGTTGGCGGCTTTATATCACTGCCAATATGAAAAATCCGCTGCGCCGCCAAGCCTGACCGAACCGTTTTCCAGCCCCCCGCGACAAAGCCTTAAGCCGTCCCGGCGGGCCGTCTGCGCGATGCCGCGCAGGGCGGCAGCCTATGGGTTGGCCGAACCCGCCGAATTACGACGAATGTTGTATGCGACCCCTTTGCACCCTTGTTCCAACGCCATTAGTCCGTCACCTTTTAGCGCACTTCTTTTCGACAAGCGGCCGATCCGCCGCCCCCGGGAGCTTCATCATGATTGGTTTGGTTCGCGCAGTCACCGTTTGCGGTGCGCTGGCGCTTGGCATGTCGTCTGCCCTGGCTGCCGACAAGGCGTTCAAGCGGGATGATCTGGCTGATTCGGCGATCAAGCTCGAGGCCCAGATCAAGAGTGAGGCGGGCGCTGTCATCAAGAGCAGCGCCGCGTTGAAAACCGACGCGGACGCGGCTTTCAAGCGCAACGACTATCGGACCGGGTTGCAGATTGTCGGGCAAATCGCCGCCACCGCGCCCGACGACAGCGGCAACTGGCTGCGGCTGGCGCGCACGGTCGTCCAGATGCGGGCGGTCAATTCCAGCGAGCAAACCTTCCTGCTCGAGCGGGCCTCGACCGCCGCCTACATCGCCTACCAGCGCGCCGCCAACGCGGGCGACGAGGCCGATGCGCTGGCCGTACTCGGGCGGGCGATGTCCGAGCGCAAGCTGTGGCGACCGGCGCTCGATAGTTTGCGACTCTCGCTGGACCTGCGCGAGGTCGCCGAGGTGCGCGGCCAATACGAGAAAATGCGCGACGAGCATGGCTTCCGGCTGCTCGATTACACCATCGATTCCGATTCCGCTTCGCCACGCGCCTGTTTCCAGTTCTCCGAAGATCTCGCAAAGCGCACGGACTTCGCGCCGTTTGTGGCGTTGGCCGGCAACGACAAGCCGGCGTTGAGTGCCGAGGCTAAGCAGCTTTGCGTCGATGGCCTCAGGCACGGCGAACGCTACAACATCAACCTGCGCGCCGGCCTGCCGTCGACCGTCAAGGAAAACCTGCCGAAATCGGCTGAGTTCAACGTCTATGTGCGCGACCGCAAACCTTTCGTCCGCTTCACCGGACGCGCCTATGTGCTGCCGCGTACCGGCCAGCGCGGCATCCCGCTGGTCAGCGTCAACACGCCTTCCGTGTCGATCAGCGTGTTTCGGATCGGCGATCGCAACCTGGTCAACACCGTGATCGACGGCGATTTTCAGCGCGCCTTGAGCCGCTATGAACTCTCCAGCCTCGGCGACGAGCGCGGCGTCAAGGTCTGGTCCGGCGAACTTACAACCGCGATAACGCTTAACCAGGACGTCACGACGGCCTTTCCCGTCGATGAGGCGCTCGGCACCTTGCAGCCCGGGATTTACGTCATGACCGCTGCCGCCAAGGGGCCGGGCAGCGACGACGACGGATCGCTGGCGACGCAGTGGTTCATCGTTTCGGATTTGGGCTTGACGGCCTTTTCCGGCAACGACGGCATCCATGTATTTGTAAATTCGCTGGCGTCCGCTGAAGCCGTGGCCAAGGCCGAAGTTCGGCTGGTGGCGCGTAACAACGAGATCCTCGCCACCCGCAAAACCGATGATAGCGGCCATGCGGTGTTTGAGACGGGCTTGGCGCGCGGCGAGGGCGGTCTTTCGCCGGCCATGCTGACGGTGACGACCGACAAAGCCGACTATGCCTTCCTCAGCTTGAAATCGGCTGCCTTCGATTTGTCCGACCGTGGTGTATCCGGCCGAACGGTCCCGGCGGGCGCCGACGCCTTCGTCTACGCCGAGCGAGGTGTCTACCGCTCCAATGAGACGGTTTATCTTACGGCGCTTTTGCGGGATGGCCTGGGCAACGCGATTGCAGGCGGACCTCTGACGTTGGTGATCGAGCGGCCGGACGGCGTCGAGTTCCGCCGCGCGGCGCTGCGGGATCAGGGCGCCGGCGGCAGGACGCTGGCGGTTACGCTCAATTCGGCAGTCCCGACCGGGACGTGGCGGGTGCGGGCCTTTACCGATCCGAAGGGAACGTCGGTGGGCGAGACGTCCTTCATGGTCGAGGACTACATCCCGGAGCGGATCGAATTCGAACTCACCAGCAAAGACAAGCAGATCAAGCCCGATACTCCCGTAGAACTTAAAGTCGATGGTCATTTCCTCTATGGTGCGCCGGCATCCGGCTTGCGGCTTGAAGGGGACATGCTGGTGGCGCCCGCTGACCAGCGGCCGGGGTTTGCCGGCTATCAGTTTGGCGTCGCCGACGAGGAGAACGCCAGCAACGAGCGAACGCCGATCGAAAATCTCCCCGAGGCCGATGCCAACGGCGTTGCGACTTTCCCGGTGAGCCTGGCAAAGCCTCCGGCTTCGACGCGTCCGCAGGAGGCGCAAATCTTTATCCGCATGGCGGAGGCCGGCGGCCGTGCCGTGGAGCGCAAGCTCGTGCTGCCGGTGGCCCCCTCAGGCGCGATGATTGGCGTCAAACCGCTGTTCAGCGACAAGAACGTAGCCGAGGGCGACAAGGCTGCCTTCGACGTGGTGTTTGTATCGCCCGACGGCAAATCGTTGGCGCGTGACGGTCTGCGCTATGAACTCCTGAAAATCGAATCCCGTTATCAATGGTATCGGCAGAATTCTTCCTGGGAGTTTGAGCCGGTCAAGTCGACCCAACGCGTCGCCGACGGCGATGTGACGGTCGCAGCCGATCGTCCGGCTCGCATTACGCTGTCGCCGCAGCCCGGGCGCTATCGCATCGACGTCAAATCGGCCGACGCCGATGGTCCGTTGACCTCGGTGCAATTCGATGTCGGCTGGTATTCCGACGGCAGCGCTGACACGCCTGATCTGTTGGAGACCTCGATCGACAAGCCGGAATATCAGTCTGGCGATACCATGGTGGTTTCCGTCAACGCGCGCTCTGCCGGCAAGCTCACCATCAACGTTGTCGGCGACCGGCTGCTGACGACGCAAACGACCGACGTCAAGGAAGGTACCGCCCAGGTCAGGATTGCCGTCGGCAAGGACTGGGGGAGTGGCGCCTATGTGGTGGCGACGTTGCGCCGTCCGCTCGATGCCGCCGCGCTCCGCATGCCCGGCCGCGCCATTGGGCTCAAATGGTTCGGCATCGACAAGAAGGCGCGCGTGTTGGCCGTCAACCTGTCGCCGCCGGCACTGGTGCGACCGAACACCACGCTGAAGCTGCCGGTAAAGCTAACCGGCCTCAATCTGGGCGAGGACGCCAAGGTCGTCGTCGCCGCTGTCGATGTCGGCATCCTCAACCTCACCAACTACAAACCGCCGGCGCCGGACGATTACTATCTCGGCCAGCGCCGCCTGAACGCGGAAATCCGTGATCTCTACGGGCAGATGATCGACGGCATGCAGGGTACCCGCGGCCAGCTCAAGACGGGCGGCGATGGCGCTGGTGCAGAGTTGCAGGGCAGCCCGCCGACACAGAAGCCGCTCGCGCTTTATTCGGGCATCGTGACGGTCGCGGCCGACGGTAGCGCCGAAATCAGTTTCGATATTCCGGAATTCGCGGGTACCGCGCGCGTGATGGCGGTCGCCTGGAGCGCCACCAAGCTCGGCCGCGCCACGGTTGACGTGACCGTTCGCGATCCCGTTGTCTTGACGGCGACGTTGCCGCGCTTTCTGCTCAACGGCGATCGCGGCACGATGAGTTTCGATCTCGACAATGTCGAGGGTGCGCCCGGCGACTACGCCATCAACGTCAAGACCTCCGGGCCGGTGAAAGTGAACGGCAATCCAACCACGACCGTGAAACTGGCCGCGAGGCAGCGGAGTTCGATGTCGCTGGCGCTGGATGCCGGCGGCGCCGGCAAGGCCAACCTCGATGTCGACATCAAGGGGCCGAACGGGCTGACGCTGGCGCGCCATTACGCGCTGGACGTGAAGCCCGCGACGCAGGTCCTGACGCGGCGGTCGATCCGGACCCTGGCGAAGGGCGAGAGCCTCACGCTGACATCCGATATGTTCTCCGATCTCGTCGAAGGCACCGGCAGCGTTTCGATCTCCGCCAGCCTTTCTACCGCGCTCGATGCCGCGACGATCCTCAAGGCACTCGACAGGTATCCTCACGGTTGTTCGGAACAGATCACCAGCCGCGCCATGCCGCTGCTTTACGTCAACGATCTCGCGGCCGGAGCGCATCTGGCCATGGATACCGAAGTCGACCAGCGCATCCGGGATGCGATTGACCGTCTGTTGGCGCGGCAGGGTTCGAACGGCTCGTTCGGCCTGTGGTCGGCCGGCGGCGACGACGCCTGGCTCGATGCCTATGTGACGGATTTCCTGAGCCGGGCGCGGGAGAAGGGGTTCACGGTGCCGGACGTGCTGTTCCGCAGCGCGCTCGATCGCATCCGCAACTCGGTCGTCAACGCCGAGGAGCCCGAAAAGGATGGTGGGCGTAATCTGGCCTACGGCCTCTACGTGCTGGCGCGCAATGGCGCAGCACCAATCGGCGATCTGCGGTATCTCGCAGATACCAAGCTGAACAATCTGGCGACGCCGATCGCGAAGGCGCAACTCGCCGCGGCGCTTGCGCTAGTTGGCGACCGGGCGAGGGCGGAGCGCGTCTATGCGGCAGCCGCCGACAGCCTTGCGCCGAAGCCGGCGCTCGAATTCGGCCGGGTCGACTACGGAAGCGCCCTGCGCGATGCGGCCGCGTTGGTCTCGCTGGCCAGCGAAGGCAATGCACCGCGGGCAACCCTGATGCAGGCCGTGTCGCGGGTTGAAGCGGCGCGCGGGCTGACGCCTTACACCTCGACCCAGGAAAATGCCTGGCTGGTACTGGCATCGCGGGCGCTCGCCAACGAAACCATGGCGATGGAGGTCGAAGGCACGCCGATCAAGACCGCGCTGTATCGGAGCTACAAGGCCGCCGAGATGTCGGGCAAGCCGATCAAGATCACCAACACCGGCGACGCGCCGATCCAGGCGGTCGTTTCGGTCGGTGGCTCGCCGGTCACGCCGGAGCCGGCCATCGCCAACGGGTTCAAGGTCGAACGCAATTACTTCACGCTCGACGGCAAGCCGGTTGACGTCTCAAAGGTCAAGCAGAATGACCGCTTTGCCGTGGTGCTCAAGGTCACCGAAGCCAAGCCGGAATTCGGTCACATCATGGTGTCCGATTATCTGCCGGCCGGCTTTGAGATCGACAACCCGCATCTGGTTTCCTCAGGCGACACCGGTACGCTCGACTGGATCGAGGACGGCGAAGAGCCGGAAGACACCGAATTCCGCGATGACCGTTTCACGGCGGCCATCGATCGGGCCGCCAACGACAACGCCGTATTGACGGTCGCCTATGTGGTGCGTGCGGTTTCGCCGGGCAAATACGTCCTGCCGCAGGCCTATGTCGAGGATATGTACAACCCCTCGCGTTATGGCCGCACCGGAACGGGTTCGGTCGAGGTGCGTCCGGCCAAATGAGCGCTTCCGGCAGCAAGAATTCGCCGTCATGCCCGGGCTTGGCCCGGGCATCCACGAATTTTGTAGCCGCGGAAAAGCAAGACGTGGATGGCTGGCCCAAGCCCGGCCATGACGGTGGAAATAGGAGCCAGGCCCACCGCGTCATCACCGGCGTAGCGATTTCAATTGCTGTCATTGCTGTCACCTTCGCCGCGTGGGTTGTTTCGTTCGGAGCGTTGCCGCTGACTGCGGCACGGGAGGTCTCGACGACGATCGTCGATCGCAACGGCAAGCTGTTGCGCGCCTATGCGATGGCGGACGGGCGCTGGCGCTTGCCGGTCAACACGACGGCCGACGTCGATCCGACCTACCTGAAGCTGCTACTCGCTTACGAAGACCACCGCTTTTACTCTCACGCGGGCGTCGATCCGCTGGCGCTGGGCCGCGCGGCGCTTCAACTCCTGACCCGCGGCCACATCGTGTCCGGCGGTTCGACAATCACCATGCAGCTTGCCCGCCTGATGGAGCCGCGACGGCAGCGTTCGATCTACGCCAAATTCAGACAGGTCGTCCGCGCGATCGAGATTGAGCGGACGATGAGCAAGCAGCAAATTCTCGACTTGTATCTGGCGATGGCGCCGTTCGGTGGCAATCTCGAGGGCATTCGCGCGGCGTCGATCGCTTATTTCGGCAAGGAGCCGAAGCGATTGTCGCTTTCGGAAACCGCATTGCTCGTGGCAATGCCGCAGTCGCCGGAAAATCGCAGGCTGGATCGCTATCCGAATGCCGCGCGCGCGGCGCGTGACCGTGTGCTGGATCGCATGGTCGAAGTTGGCGTCGTTTCCGATGCGGACGCAACGCTCGCGAAGAGCGCCCCCGTGCCGCGGATTCGCAAGCCATTCCCGATTTTGGCCCCTCATTCGGCCGATCAGGCGAGGCTATCGATCAGAGACATGCCTGTTGTTGGGCTCACGCTGGATGCCGGCCTGCAGCTGGCGCTCGAAAATCTGGCCCGCGACCGCGCGATTGCATTGGGTCCGAATATTTCCGTCGCCATTCTCGCCGTCGACAATGCAAGCGGCGATGTGCTCGCGCGGGTCGGCTCGCCGGATTATTTCGACGACAAGCGTGCGGGCCAGGTCGATATGACCCGCGCGGTGCGTTCGCCGGGATCGACGTTGAAGCCGTTCATCTACGGTCTGGCGTTCGAGGACGGCTTCGTTCATCCGGAGAGTTTGATCGACGACAGGCCGATCCGGTTCGGCTCCTACGCGCCGGAAAACTTTGACATGACCTTCCAGGGCACGGTGCCGGTGCGCAAGGCGCTGCAGATGTCGTTGAACGTGCCGGCGGTAGCCTTGCTCGACCGCGTCGGCGCAAGCCGGCTTGCCTCCCGCCTGAAGCAGGCGGCCGCCAATCTGGAACTGCCCAAAGATGAGGTGCCCGGATTGGCGATGGGCTTGGGCGGCGTCGGCATCACATTGCAGGATCTCGTGCAGCTTTACTCGGGACTGGCGCGTCTTGGCACCTCGCGGCCGCTGCGCGAAATCAAGAGCCTGCGGGCTGAGACAGAGGAGCCGCAACGCTTGCTGGATCAGGTTGCGGCATGGCAGGTCGGTAATGTGTTGATCGGCACGCCGCCGCCGGAAAATGGCGTGCATAACCGGATCGCCTTCAAGACCGGCACGAGCTACGGCTACCGCGACGCTTGGTCGATCGGCTTCGACGGACGGGTCACAATCGGCGTCTGGGTAGGACGCCCCGATGGCGCGCCGGCCCCCGGGATTGTCGGCCGGACCGCAGCCGCGCCAATCCTGTTCGATGCCTTCGCCCGCACCGGCAAGTCACCGGCGGCTTTGCCGAAACCGCCCAAGGGTACGTTGGTAGCGAGCAATGCCAAATTACCGCTGCCGCTGCGGCGGTATCGGCCGCTGGGCGATCTGGTTCGAACCGACGGCGAGCGGGCGCCCCATATCCAGTTCCCGCTGAATGGTTCCCGGATCGACGCCTCAGGCGCCGATGGGGCATCTTCTTCCGCGATGCCTGTAAAGGTGGCAGGTGGCGTGCTTCCGATCACCATGCTCGTCAACGGTGTGTCGGTTGGGGAACTCGATGGCCGCCGCCAGCGCCTGATCGATTCACCGGGACCTGGCTTTGCCAGATTGACCGTGATCGATGCCAAGGGCGCCGCGGACACAGTTGTGATCAGAATTCAGTAGAGCCACGCTAAGCGGTTGTCGCCATGTCGGTTTCGGCGTATGCGGAACCGATGACTGAGACTTACTCCCGCCCTCGATTTGGACAGTCCCGCGAGCCCCAAAAACGGGTCGATCGGGGCAGCCGTCTCGTGGATCTCTTGGACTTTGCCACCGCCAGCCACGTCCGCGCCGTCGCACTTTTGATGTTGTGCGGAGTCTTATTGTTCCTGCCCGGATTCTTCAGCATCCCGCCGGTCGACCGCGACGAGGCGCGCTTTGCGCAGGCCACGAAGCAAATGGTCGAGAGCGGCGATTTCGTCGACATCCGTTTTCAGGATGACGTGCGTTACAAGAAGCCGGTCGGCATCTACTGGATGCAGGCGGCGGCCGTTGAGACCGCCTCGGCGCTCGGCCTGCCGCGTGCCCAAGTCCGCGTCTGGCTGTACCGCGTGCCGTCGCTGATCGGTGCGTTCGGCGCCGTGCTTTTGACCTACTGGACGGCGCTCGCTTTCGTGACCCGCCGCGGCGCCGTTCTCGCAGCGCTGATCATGGCAAGTTCGGTCTTGCTCGGCGTGGAAGCTCGGCTCGCCAAGACCGACGCGATGCTGTTGTTCACCGTGGTAGCCGCGATGGGGGCCATGGCGCGGGTCTATCTGTCCTGGCAGCGGGGGGACGACGTTCCTCATCCGCCATGGTCGTGGCCGGTAATTTTCTGGACGGCCCTTGCAGGCGGCATTCTTCTCAAGGGTCCGCTGATCTTGATGTTCGTTGGTTTGACGATCGCGACGCTGGCCTTTTTCGACCGCTCGGTGGCGTGGCTTTGGCGATTGCGGCCGGTATGGGGCCTAATCTGGCTCCTGGTTCTGGTGTTGCCGTGGTTCGTCGCGATCTTCTGGCGCGCCGGCGATGCATTCTTTGCCGATTCAGTCGGCGGTGACATGCTGAGTAAGCTCTCGGCACAGGAATCGCACGGTGCGCCGCCCGGCGTTTATCTGCTGCTGTTCTGGGTCACCTTCTGGCCCGGCGCGCCGCTTGCGGGGATGGCCGCGCCCGCGGTCTGGCGTGCGAGGCGGGAGCCGGGCGCCCAGTTTCTTCTGGCCTGGCTCATTCCTTCCTGGATCGTGTTCGAGGCGGTACTGACGAAGCTGCCGCACTACGTTCTGCCGCTCTATCCGGCCATCGCGATCCTCACCGTGGGTGCGCTCGAGCGCCGCGTGCTGTCGCGCTCGTGGCTCATGCGGGGGGCAGCGTGGTGGTTTGTCATTCCGGCGTTCACGTCGCTCGCGGCCGTCGTCGGAGCCGTGAGTCTGACGCGTCAGCCGGTGTTCCTGGCGTGGCCATTCGTGGCGGCGGCCTTGATCTTTGGGCTGTTTGCGTGGTGGCTCTATGACGACAATCGCGCCGAACGTTCGTTGCTGAATGCCGTGGTGTCGGCGCTGTTCCTGGCGTTCGCCGTCTATGGCGTCGTGGTGCCGGCGCTGACGCCGTTGTTCCCCAGCGCCGAGGTGGCGCGGGCGCTTCGCAATGTTGTCTGTGTCGGACCGAAGGCGGCGGCCGCCGGCTACCATGAACCGAGCCTTGTTTTCATGACCGGGACCTCGACGCTCCTGACGGACGGTTCGGGCGCGGCAGACTTCCTGGCGCAGGGCAGTTGCCGTTTTGCGCTGGTAGAGCAGCGTTCCGAACGCAGCTTCGCCCAGCGCGCCGAAGCGATTGGCCTGCGTTACGACGTGGCTACCCGCGTAGAGGGTTACAACATCTCGCAGGGCCGAACGATTTCAATTGCGATCTTCCGCTCCGAAGGTACGGAGTAAGATGTCAATTCCGCCCGGCGCCGACGTCCCGGAAGACTACTTCGCGCGCCTCTCCATCGTCGCGCGAACGTCGGCGGCGGAACTGGTACGTCGGCCATCGCAGGCACAGCGTGCCGAGGCCGCGCGGCGGCTGTTGCGCCAAGGGATTCTGACGGCCGTCCTGGCTGGAATGCTGATCGCGACGCTCATGGTCTGGTTCGATGCGTGGGAGATCGCGCTCATGCCGCCCCGCGGCGCCGCGGTTCTTTGGCCGTTTCGCGTGTTGACCGACTTCGGCAAGGACACCTACCTCTTATCGGTCGCGGCCGTTCTGCTGCTTGGCGTAGCGCTGGCCGCTCCAGCCATGCACGCACCAGCGCGGAGGCGGCTACTGGGGATCGGGTTACGTCTTCAATTTGTGCTGTTGGCGGTAGCAGTGCCGCTTGCGGTCGGCGAATTGCTGAAATGGATTGTCGGACGCGGCCGGCCGTTCGTCGGAGGAGAGGCCAACCCTTACAATTTCGTCCACTTCGCGGGAACGGAAGCCTATGCGAGTTTCCCGTCGGCGCATGCAATCGCGGCCTTTGCGCTGGCCTTTGCGGTAGTTGCGGTCTGGCCGCGCCTGCGGGGTGTGATGATTGCCTATGCCCTTGTGATTGCGTTCACCCGCCTCGTGCTTCTGGCGCATCACCCGAGCGATGTTGTGGCTGGAGCCGCGATCGGGATCATCGGCGCCATGGGCGTACGATACTGGTTTGCTGTGCGCGGCCTTGGATTTGCCGTCGGTGCTAGCGGCGCGATTTCCCCGATCGCCCAGGGGCGCCTCAAAGGGGTTGCCGAGGAAGCATCGGCCCCATAAGAAGCGGACGCCCGCCGCGTGCCAACCCCAACGGATGAGTGAATTTGCCTTCTGACGCAGCCGAAACCGCCGTTTCCATCGTTGTTCCCGTGCGCAACGAGGCTGAAAACGTCGCGCCACTGGTCACCGAGATCGCGGCGGCGCTGGATGGTCGATGGCCCTACGAGATCATCTATGTCAACGACGGTTCGACGGACGCAACCGGGGAACGGTTGGCCTCGGCCATGAAGAGCCGGCCCAATCTGCGCCAGGTTCGTCACGCGACGTCTGCCGGCCAATCGGCCGCGGTGCGCAGCGGTGTTCGCGCCGCGCGTGGCGCGATCGTGGCCACGCTTGATGGCGATGGCCAGAATAATCCGGTCTTCTTGCCGCCCTTGATTTCGGCCATCGAAAAGGGTGGCAAACACGTTGGCCTCGCCGCGGGTCAGAGGGTAGGGCGCAAGGACACGGGCTTTAAGAAGCTTCAGTCGCGCATCGCCAATAGCGTGCGCAACGGTATCCTGCGCGATGGCACCCGCGACACCGGGTGCGGTCTGAAAGCGTTCCGCCGCGAGGTGTTCCTCGCGCTGCCTTATTTCGATGGTCTCCATCGCTTCCTGCCGGCGCTGGTACGCCGTGAGGGGTATGAGATCGTCTATGTCGATGTGATCGACCGACCGAGGCATTCCGGCGTCTCAAATTACGGCTTCTTCGACCGGCTATGGATCGGAATCATGGATCTCGCCGGGGTGTGGTGGCTGATCCGCCGCAAGAAGACGACACCTGTTGTGACTGAGGTGACCCCATGACAGAGCTCTTCAACGACCTCGCCAGCTACCTGCATGACGTATTCATCATCAAGTTCGATGGCTGGGTCGTTCTCGGATTCGTCGCCCAAGGCTTTTTCACCATGCGTTTTGTGGTGCAATGGATTGCATCGGAACGCGCGCGCCGGAGCGTAATTCCGGTAGCGTTCTGGTTTTTTTCGATCGGCGGCGGGGTGTTGTTGCTGGTTTACGCACTCTACCGCCGGGATCCCGTTTTCATTGCAGGCCAGGCGCTCGGCCTCGTGGTCTATTTGCGCAATCTTTATTTCATCGCCATGCATCGCGGACAGGCTTCCGCGGGCTCCTAGATCGGCAGGTGCCGGCCGCTCGAAGGTTAGGCCGCGTGGAAGGCCTCAAATCCGCGGGCGAGATCGGCCTTGAGGTCCTCGACATTCTCCAGGCCAATATGCAGCCTCAGCGTTGGGCCGCCCGGCGCCCATTGGGTTGCCGTGCGATAACTGGTGCAATCGAAGGGGATGATGAGGCTTTCGAAGCCGCCCCATGAATAGCCCATCCCGAAAAGTTTGACGCTGTCGAGGAGGGCGTCGACCGAAGTCTTCGGCGCCGGCTTCAAGACAACGCCGAACAATCCTGACGCGCCGGTGAAGTCACGCTTCCAGATGGCATAGCCCGGATCGCTTTCGAGCCCGGGGTGGAGGACCCGCAAGACCTCCGGCCTTTTCGCCAGCCATTGCGCCATTTCCAGACCTGAGCGCTGGTGCTGCGCGAGCCGCACCGCAAGCGTTCGCAAACCGCGCATCGCGAGAAAGACATCGTCGGGGCCGGCACAGACGCCAAGAAGCCGGATCGATTCCAAAATTGCCGGCCATGTTTTGGCATTGGCCGAAATCGTCCCGAACATGATGTCGGAGTGCCCGCCGATA
>Ga0210389_10002921_pt1 | contig 13400 bp, 8 predicted proteins | sample IncBWH28OmetaG_FD_160127 | JGI IMG/M metagenome (GOLD analysis project Ga0210389, IMG submission 160127) | Forest soil microbial communities from Barre Woods Harvard Forest LTER site, Petersham, Massachusetts, United States - Inc-BW-H-28-O ...
CAGGAAGTGCTCGCGGAGCCGGTCGCCGAGCGGGAGCGGCTCGAGCAGCGCGGCGTGGCCGGAGACCTCGTCGTCCGGGTACGCGGTGCCCAGCTCGACGAGCGCGAGCGGGTTGTTGCCGGTTTCCGTCAGGATCCGGTCGACGGCCTGCGCGGTGAGTGCTGCGCCGGCGACCGCCGTGAGCAGGTCGCGCGCCGCGGCGTCGGGCAGCCCGTCCACCATGACGGCCGGCAGCCCTTCGGCATCCTTGGACGAGACAAGCGCGTTGCTCGTGGCGATGATACCGACGCGGTCGGCGTAGAGACGGCGGGCGACGAAGGCGAGCACCTGCCGCGATTCGTGATCGAGCCAGTGCGCGTCATCGACGGTGCACAGCAACGGCTGGTCCTCGGCCGCCAGGGAAACCAGCGTCAGCGTCGCAAGCGCCACCAGGAAGCGTTCAGGCGGCGCCCCCGCTTCGCGCCCGAAGGCGACCCGCAGCGCGCCCTGTTGCGGCAGCGGAAGCTCGTCAAGCAGCGGCAGGAAGGGGAGCAGCAGCTGGTGCAGGCCGGCGAACTCCATGCTGATCTCCGACTCGACGCCGGCGATGCCGGTCACCCGCATGTCCGGCGCCGCGACCACCGCGTACCGCAGCAGCGTCGTCTTCCCGACCCCGGGCCCGCCGCGGAGCACGAGGGTACCGCTGAACCCCCCGCGGACCGCGTCAAGGACCTGGTCGATCGCCGCCCGCTCGGTCTGCCGGTCAAGCAGCGTGAACTCGTGCCGCGGCGGGTCCGCCCGCCGCGGTCCAGCCTGCTTATCGGCAGACATGGCTTTCCTCCGCCGTTCCTCCCGCCCCCTTGGTCCCAGGCTGCCGCCAGCCGGGCGACGTGGCAATAACTAGTTCTGAAGATTTCTCCCCGTGGCCGGCTGCGGGTCAGGCGCGGCGCATTTCGCCGCGCCTGACCCGCAATCAATGCGACAGTGCGCTGAGCGGCGGGGTAGAACGGGACGAAACCGGACGTTCCGCCGCCCCTGAGCGCTAGATCCCGCCAATGACCCGCGATCAGGACCTTCCGGACGGCCACCGGGCGCGCCGCGACTCGTCAGGGCTCGAGGTCGGTCACTCCCTTGCCACTCGCCATGTCGAGCGGCACAGAGACCTGGTCGTGCGCGATCAGCCAGTTGCCGTCCACCTGCTGGAAGCAGAAAGTAGCACGCACCCACATCCCGCTCGTTGCCGTCCCGTTCCTCAGCGTCCCGCTAAGCCGGCCGAAGCAGTGGCCGAACGCCACGTCATCACCCACGGTGAGGTCGAGGTCGCGAACTTCATAAGTAGCGTCCTGGAAGAACGTGAACACGTTTGACCAGTTCTTCATTTTCGCCGCGACCCCGACATGCTGCAGCGGCGGCTCGACATCGAAGGACACGACGTCTGCCGTGTAAAGCCGCTCAAGGCCCTCGAGGTCCTGGGCTCGGATTCCTTCGGCAATCTGGTTGATCTGCAGCCTGATCTGGGCTTCTGCTACCTCGCGGGACGAAGGCATCGCTACCGTGTCCTTCCATTCGGTGTGGAATCTTGGCTCCTCACTAATAGGACGACACAGCACCCGAGGATGTCAGGGGTGCGGGCTATGCCCGCCTAAGTTCGAGCACGGGAATGGTGCGGACTCCGGCAGTTTGCCGCGCGTAGCCGGCGAAGCCCGGGTAGCGCCGCGCTTGCTCGGCGTAGACGCGGTCGCGTTCGGCACCAGTCAATTCGCGTACGGCCACCTTGTACGTCTCGGTTCCGCGTTCGATAGTGCCGTCGCCCGCGGCGGCCAGGTTGTGGTACCAGTCCGGGTTGGTGGGTGCTCCGGCCTTGGTCGCGAAGACGTAGATGATGTCCGGCTCGGTGTCGTGCGGTAGGTACATCACCGGGGTCACGTACTTCCGCGCGCTTTTGCGGCCGCGGTGATGCACGAGGACCATCGGGGCGCCCTCAAAGCTCCCGCCAACCCTGCCCTCGTTCGCTCGGAACTCCGCGATGGTCCGCGCGTTCCAGTCGAGTGGCTCACTCATGTCAAACTCCTGTCTTGCTAGGGCCGTAGGACGATCTTGCCGTGGGTGTGGCGGCGTTCGAGCTCGGTGTAGGCCTCGCGGACTTGCGCCAGTGGGTAGACGTTTGCGATGGGCACCTCGAGGTATCCGTCGGCGATCAGGCCGGCCAGCTCGGCGAGCACCCGGGCGCCCGGCCCGGCCTCTGCCCCCCCTTCGGTCTTCACGCCGTGCTTCGCGGCGGCCGCGTAATCGGCGATAGTGTCGATCCGGTCGGCCGCGACGCCGAGGGCGAGGGCCAGCTCGACGTACCCGTCGCCGTAGGTGTCGATGAAGGCGTCTACGCCGCCGGGAGCGGCGGCCCTGATCCGGTCCGCGACGCCGTCACCGTACGCGACCGGGATCACCTCGTGGCTCTCCAGCCACTCGTGGTTGCTCTCGCTCGCCAGGCCGATGACCGTTGCCCCGGTGCGGCGCGCGAGCTGGACGGCGAGCGAGCCGACTCCGCCTGCGGCTCCGGAGATGACGACGGTCTCGCCCTCCTTGGGCTGGACGGCGTGTACCGCCCCCCACGCGGTCACGCCGACGACGTACAGGCCGCCGGCTACTTCCCATGACACCTTCTCCGGCTTGCGCGTGAGGTCGCCGGCCTCGACTAGGACCAGCTCGGCCTGGGAGGCCCGGTTGTTGGAGAACCCGATCACCTCATCGCCTGGCGAGAATCCGTCGACCCCGGCGCCGACCTCCTCGATGACCCCGGCGAGGTCGCTGCCCTGCCCGGAAGGGAACGTCGAAGGGAATAGCTTCGCCACCGCCCCGGTGCGGATGGCCGCCTCACTGGTGTTGATGCCGGCCGCCTTCACCCGTACGAGGACCTGCCCGCTCCCGGGCACCGGGCGTTGCACCTCGTCGACCCGCAACACGTCGATCCCGCCGAACTCGTCGTACCTGACCGCCTTGGGCATGCTTTCTCTCCTTCGAATCGCTGGATCTGGTAGCTGGCCAGGGCTAGACACCCGGCCGCCGCGCACCCTTGCCGGTCGGCGTTATGGCGCGGACGCCGCTACCGCGGACGCGTAGTCCGGCAGTACGCCTAGCTGCGCGAACATGGTGGTAAAAGCGATGTGGCAGTCGAACACCTCGACCTTGCCGTTGCGCAGGTACCAGAAGTCGGCGGTCGGGAAGCGAACAGATCCATGAACCCCTGGGGGTCCAGGGAATCACCCTCGCCATCGTGGTACGCCTGCAGGACGACCGCGAGGTTGGCCTTCTCATGCTCGGTCAGGTGGCGGTTGGTGAGCGGCAGCGGGGACATGGTGATTCCCTTCGATGGGCTGGCCGCGTCCGTGGGGTGGACGTCGCAGCGTGTCCAGGCTCACCGCCGGGACGGTGAGAGGTCGTCACCGGATTCCGGTGATACCGGGGAGTTACGCTCACCCGGTGCGTGAAGCGCAGTCTGGGAGTCACCTGCGTGATGCGGGTCACCGCTCGCGATCGCCGGGACCGGTTCGGCTCAGCCGTCGAGGTGGGCCATCAGCAGGTTCGGGTCCACGCCAGTGGCGTAGGCGGCGCTTGTCACGTACGCAGTGCGGCCGGACACAGCGACCGAGGACGGGCCGGAGAGGCCGTCCGCCGCGGTGAGGACGGCCCGCGGGGTGCCGCCGGGGGTGATGAGGTCAACCTGGTTCAGCCCGGGCTGCGCCGCCAGCAGGGTGTCGCCGTGGCCGGTGAAGGAGAAGTCATCGATGCTGGCCAGCCCAGTGGCGGCCACCACGGTCGTACCCGCTGTGCCGTCGGGCAGTATCGGGATACGCAGCACCGTCCCCTGTGAGCTGTTGCTCACCCACACCGATCCATCGTGGACCTTCAGGCCGTTCACGCCGAAGCCGCCTGGCGCTGTGGGCTGGAGGTCCTGGCCGCTGGCCCAGACCTCGGCCTTCCCGCTGCGCGGCCACACCTTCCACACCGTGCCACTGTAGGAGTCGACGGTGAATAGCGTCCCGGTGCCTGGGTCGAGCGCGAGGCCGTTGAGGAACCCCGCGCCGGGCAGGGCGGCCACCGGTTCGGCGCTGCCGTTCCGGTTGACCCGCCAGATTCCCGATTGGGTACCGCCGATGTCGAGGTAGTTCACGTACAGGGTTCCGTCGGAAGTCCGGGCGATGCCCGAGACGGCGGTCGTGCCGGAGGTGGCCGCGGGCAGCGTGGCGAGGATGGCGATCTTGCCCTCCGGGGTGACCCTGGCCACCTGATGGGCGAAGGCGAACGTCACGTCCGCGTCCCCGTTGGGCTCCAGGGTGATGTTCTCCGGCTGCTGTCCTGCCGTGAAGTCGAAATGCGCGGCGATGCGCACGTGGGTAACGGGGAAGGAGGAGGCGAAGGCGGGAGTCGCGGATGCCGTGAAGGCGCCGGCCAAGACGAGCGTGCCGAGGCCGAGGAAGGTCTTGCGGTAGTGCCGAGGCATGACTGAGTCTCCTGAGAGTTGGGGCCAGGGTAGTCAGGCGGGGACGGCCCAGAGCGTCCCTCAGCTCGGGGACGGTTGGGCCTTGGCCGCCGGCGATGTTGTTCTGGCCGGCCACCGGCGCCGTTCATCGAACTGCGCCAGCGGCCGGCAGCGGAAGACGTCATCCAAGGTCGAAGGCGTATACCTTGTTGTTGTTGAGCACCGGGGTGGTGCTGCCGAGGCATAGCGTGCCGCAGTATCCAGAGCCCCAGTAGACGCTGCCGCCGACGATCGCGGCGCCGCCGGTCACTGAGCCGCCGCTGGCGAAGCTCCACAAGATCTTCCCGGTCGCGGCGTCCAGGGCGTACATGTTGGTGCCGGCGGTGGCCATCGATCCGCCGTAGACGACACCGTTGGCGACGCTGACGAAGCCGGCGTCGACGGCGCCTGCCGGGTCGGGGGTCTGCCACAGGATCTTGCCGGTGGCCGGATCCATGGCGGCCCAGGAGCCGCCGGTGACGGTCTTCCCGGCGTCCGGCCCTGACCCGCCCAGGGTGTAGGGGAGGCCGGCGGTGTCGGCCTCGGCCGCGTAGATGCGCCGCCCGTCGGTGGCCGTGCCGTACTCGATGCCGGCGTTGGTTACGACGTCCGCCGGGCCGATTGTGGTCTGCCAGGCGACCTTGCCGGTGGCGGGGTCGACCGCCCAGTAGACGCCGCTCTTCGCGCCCGCCCCGAGCAGCTGCTCCGGGCGGTGGGTGGCTGGACTGACGGTGGTGAACAGGTTGGGCCCGGCGCCGAAGTCGAAGTCAGGCCCGACCGGCTGGGGAATCGTCCACAGGTCGGTACTCAGCGTGTGGTCGGCCCAGGCGATCGTGCCGTCACTGAGCTTGAGGGCCAGGATCGAGTCCACGTAGTCATCGGCGACGGGCGAGGTGCACCCGGTCTGCTGCGGCGTGGTACAGACCCCGTCGGGCACGCTGTAGTTGTTCCCGGTGTCTATGTACAGGAGCCCCCGGGCCGGGTCCACGGCGAAGGTGGATTCCCACACCGCGTTGCCGCTGTAGTAACCGGGCTTGTTGGAGTCGCCGCCGCCGTTGTTCGACGGCACCGTGTAGGTCTTCCACAGCAGCCTGCCGGTGGCCGCGTTCAGCGCGACGACCGCCCCGCGGAACGAGTCCTGGGTGTTCCCCTCCCCCTTGGAGGAGATGCCTATGTACGCGACGCCGCCGTAGACCACCGGGGAACCGGTGATCTGGGCGTTCGGGTCGGTGTCCACCTGCGTCGACCACACCGGCCTGCCGGTGCGGCGGTCGACGGCGAACACGCGGGCGCCGGATGTGCCGGCCGCGCCGGAACTGAGGATCCAGCCGTCGCCGAGGATCAGCTCACTGCCGTAGACGGCCGGGCTGGTCCGGGACACGTCTCCTGCCACCCCGGTGTAGCTGGAGATATCCTGCGACCACAGCACCTTCCCGCTGCCAGCCGCGACCGCCCACAGCTTGCCGCCGTAGTCAGGGACGTAAACCGCGCCGTCGTCCACGGTCGGGGTCGTGGAGATCGCCCCGGCCGTGGTCAGCGTCCACCGCGGCGCCAGCCGGCCCGCGTTGGCCGGGGAGATCTCGTGCTCCGCGGCCTGGAAATGAGTGTCATCGGTGTTCTGCCCGGCCATCGACCACTGCCCTGGCCCCCCGGACTGCCCAGGTGCTCCCACCGGCCCGGCCAGGGCTCCGGTCGCGCCCGCCGCCAGCAGCCCGGCCACGGCGGCTATCACGGCGGTGACCCGGCCGCGGCCCACTCTCAGCATTCTTCGCCTCGTCATGCTCGGTCTCCTGTCGCGATGAGGGCTTTTCTGGGTTTTGCAACCTTTGTGAGCTTCGCGAGCAAGCAGGTGAACGGCCATCACCGGATTTCGGTGATTCGGGCGCGGGCGCCAAGTGTCTCTGTGAGGTTTTTCAGGCGCGGGCTAACTGAATTAGCTCTCGACCGGCTGCGGGTCGCGTGGGCGCACCGTGCCGTCCGTCATGATGTCGCCGTCGGGGCATCGCCACTGGACTTGCCCGCCCTCGAACTGCTCCTGGTACAGCGACGCGTACAGCCCGCCCTCGCGCAGCAGATCGCGGTGCGAGCCGGATTCCACGACCTGGCCCCGGTCGATGACATAGATGCTGTCCGCGTTGACGATGGTGGACAGCCGGTGAGCGATGGCAATGGTCGTCCGCGAGCCCATCAGGGCGTCCAGCGCTTTCTGCACCTCCCGCTCGCTGGCGGTGTCCAGTGCCGAGGTCGCCTCGTCCAGGATCAGGATGCGCGGGTCGTGCAGCAGGACGCGGGCGATGGCCAGGCGCTGCTTCTCCCCGCCCGACAGCCGGTACCCGCGCTCGCCGACCACGGTGTCGTAACCATCGGAGAATTCCATGATCCGGTCGTGGATGTACGCCGCCCGTGCCGCTTCCTCCACCTCATCCCGCGACGCGCCTGGACGCCCGTATTGGATGTTCGCCAGGACGGTGTCGTGGAAGAGGTAGCTCTCCTGGGTCACGAAACCGATGGAGGCGGCCAGCGAGGACTGGCGGACGTGCCGTACGTCGAGCCCGTTAACCTCGACCGCCCCGGCCGTGACGTCGTACAGGCGCGGGATCAGGTAGCTGATGGTGGTCTTGCCGGCTCCGCTCGGTCCCACCAGGGCCACCAGGTGGCCGGGGTTCGCTTCGAGGCTGACGCCCGACAAAGCGTCCGTCGAGACACCGGGGTAGCGGAAGTAGACGTCCCGCAGGGCTACCCGGCCGCCGGCCTCGGTAACCGGGAGGTCGACGGCGTCGGGGGCGTCGACGATGTCGGGCACTACGTCGAGGTACTCGAAGACCCGGTCGAACAGGGCCAGCGATGACCGCAGCTCCACCGAGACCTGCAGCAGCTGCCCGATCGGGAAGTACAGGCGGGTCTGGAGCGTGGTGAAGGCCACGACGGTTCCAGCCGAGACGGCGTGATGGTTCGCGATGAGCAGGCCCGCGGTGAGGTAGATCAGGGCCGGGGTGATCGACAGGAAGGACTGCACGACGGCGTAGAAACCCTGGCCGATCATCTGCTGGCGGACCTCAAGGCCAACGAGGCGCTGGTTCTCCCGCTGGTAGCGGCCGATGTCGCGGGTCTGGTTGCCGAACACCTTGGCCAGCAGCACCCCGGATACCGAGAGGGTTTCCTCGGTGATCGCGCTCATGGCCGCCAGCGACTCCTGGGTCGACCGCGACACCTTGCGGCGCCGATCGCCGACCGTCTTTGTCAGCCAGAAGAACGCCGGCACGGTGACGACCGCCACGATGGTCAGCTGCCAGCTGATGATGATCATGGCGACGATGCTGGAGACGAACGTGACGACGTTGGCCAGGATCGTCGAGGCGGTGCTGGTGACCACTGTCTCGACGCCGCCCACGTCGTTGGCCAGCCGGGACTGGATCTCGCCGGTCTTGGTGTTCGTGAAAAAGGAAAGCGGGAGGGTCTCCAGGTGCGCGTACAGCCGGTTGCGGAGGTCTCGCATGACCAGTTGCCCGACCCGGGTGGTCTGGTAGACCTGCAGGATGCCGATGGCGCCGTTGACGACCGGCACCAGGGCCATGACGCCCACCAGCACGTAGAGCAGGTGCAGGTTGGGGCCGCCAGGGACGAACAGGGCCTTGTTGAACACCGCCTGGATCAGCAGCGGGTTGATGATGCCGATCGTCGAGGTCACCACGATGAGAACGATGACGGCGGCCACCTGGAGCCGGTAGGGACGGAACAGCGGCACTATCCGCCCGGCGGCGCTGCCACGGTCGGCGCGGGCAGGCGTCTTGGTCACCATGAGGCGACTCCTTCTGAGGCACTGGTCATGGAGTGTCACCTTCCCGTGGCGAACGGACGCGCCTGACGATAGCGGCCGTCACGGTGAGCGGTGGCGACCTGGTTCCGGTGATTTGCGGTCCGTGGTGAGCTTCACCTGGATCCGGTGGTCCCGGGCTTGCGCGTGCGGCGAGCGGCCAGCAGCCGCAGTTCCCGCGCGCGCTGCACGGCCGAAGACCGGTCACTGACCTGGAGCTTGGCGTAGATTCGGCGCAGGTGCGTGCTGACGGTGTTCAGCGAGACAGACAGCTCGTCGGCGATCTCGGGCCGGGACATGTTGGTCGGCAGATAGCGCAGCACCCTGAGCTCGCCCGGGCTGAGCTCCTCCGCCGGGGGCCAAGAGGACTGCTCTTTGACTGGCGGGGATGAGCCGTGGAGGACGTCGAGGATGTCGGCGAGCAGCGCGGCGTGCGCGGTCTGGTGCCGGGGCAGCGCCTCGAGCAGCTCCCGGGAGCCGGTCATCGCGAACGGCAAGACCAGCCGGTCAGACTCCGCCAGGGCCAGTGCGCGTTCAGCCGCCTGGTTCGCCGCGCGCTGGTCACCGCGCTCGCGATGGGCGAGCCCGGCGAGCAGTTGCGTCTCAACGACCGTTGTGTAACCCAGGACCGGTGCCGTGCCATCGAGAACATCGTGCAACGCGCCAAGGGCTCCGGCCGGATCGCCATCCGCGAGACAGATCACGGCGCGGGCATTGCGTATCTCACCGGAGCTTGCCCCCTCGTCATCAAGCGCCGCGAGGCGGGCGCGGGCTTCGCCGGTCAGCCCGAGGCGGGCTTGCGTGGCGATCAGCCAGCCGGTCACCTGGCTCGCCAGCGCCTGCGATCCCTCCAGCTGCGACGCCAGGTCTTCGGCGGCGCCGAACTCCTCGAGCGCCTCGCGGTGGCGGCCGCGACCGGCCTGCAGCATCCCTGCCGTCTGGTGCAGCAGTAGCCTGATGTCCGGCCCGGTGTCTGTTTGCAGAGCCCGTTCGGTGCGCCGCAACCACTTCTCGCCCTCGGCGAACTCACCTAGCCACACCATCGTGCCTGCGAGCGTCATCAGCGCGGGCGCGATCACCGGTTCCGTGCCCCAGCCGTACCGTTCGGCGAGCGCGATCGCCTCGCGGCAGCGTCGCTGGGTCGTGGCGAACGCATCGTTCTCCGGCTTGGCCGCGTCATGGAAGATATACGCGAAACCGAGCTGCGCGAGGCAGCCGACTTCCAGGTACGGACGGCCGATCTCCCGGGCCAGGACGGCGCCCTCCTGGAGGTGGCGTACCGCGTCCGGGAGCCCAAGGGACCACGCCTCCGCGGTCCCCAGATTCATCAGCGCCACCGCTCGCAGGTCGCTGCCCAAGGCGATGTCTTCGTCGGACGGCCCGGCTACCGGGGAGGCCAGGAATCGGGCCTGCTCGGTGACGCCGGCTAGGTGACCGCGGCGCCTGGCCAGCGACAGCTCCAGCGACGCCATCGCCACCTGGAGGCGGCGCTGGCGACCCGGCGGTGTTGTCTCGGCGTACGCCTTGGCGACCGCCAGGTGGGCGTCCGCATCGTCCAGGTGCCCCTGCGCAAGGTCACCCATCGCGCGCACGAGGGCCAGCTCGGGGTGGTCCGCGCCCGGCGGGAAGGCCTCGACCAGCGCCTGCATGGTCTGCGCCTGCCCGTCGAGCGTCAGGCTGAACGCATGGTCGGCCAGCAGCCCGGCCGCCTCCGGCCAGTCGCCGGCCGCCTGGGTGTGCCGGATGGCCTCGGCCACCTGGCCATGCTGAGTGAACCACCGGGCGGCGCGCCGGTGCAGCGCGGGTATTTCCGCGGGCAGCGTGCGCCGCAGCTCCAGCCGGAGCAGATCGGCGAACAGGTGGTGGTAGCGAAACCAGGTGCGTCCGGGGTCGAGCGATTCGACGAACGCGTTGGCGTCCTCGAGGTCAAGCAGGATCTGTTCCGCGCCAGGGCGGCCGGTCAGCAGGTCGGCCAGCTCGCCGTTGACGCGGTCGAGCAGGGAGGTGCGCAGCAGCAGATCCTGGACGTCGGGCGCCTGGCGGTCGAGCATCTCGGCGAGCAGGTACTCGGCGACCGTGCGGTCGCTGCCGGAGAACTCGGCGACGAACCGCTCCGGGTCGGGGTGGCCGACCAGGGAGAGGACCGCGAGCCGCAGGCCCGCGGCCCATCCCTCGGTCCGCTGGTGCAGCAGCGCCGCCCCGGCCGCGGACAGTGCGATGCCCGAGGCTTCGAGCAGCTCGCGGGTTTCGCCCTCGGAAAAGCGCAGGTCCGCCGCGCGGATCTCGGCGAGCTCGCCGGCCAGGCGCAGCCGGTGCAGCCGCAGCCGCACATCGTAACGCGTGGTCAGGATCGCGTGCACGTTCTGGGGAAGGCTGGTCAGCAGCCGGGTGAGCTGAGTGGGGGCCTCGGGCGTGTGCAGCTCGTGCAGATCATCAATAACCAGCGTGATGCCGCCATGAGCGTCGGCGAGCTCAGATAGCACCCGGTCGGCCATCGCGTGCTCGTTGAAGTCGGGTGTCCCTGCTGGCAGTTCCGCGCCGCTGTTCGCACCAGTGGCGCGCCGGACCGCGTCGAGCAGGGCCAGCCAGAACTGCTGGGCGTCGTGCTGGTCGCGTTGCACCTGCATGAGGGCAAGTCGGCGCGACTGGCCGGTACGGCCCGCCCAGGCGCGCAGCAGTGACGTCTTCCCGCTGCCGGCCGGGGCCGAGATGATCGTCACCTTGCTCGCCGCCGCGCGATCCAGGACAGCGAGAAGATCACTCCGGTCGATCAGCCGGGGAGTTGCTGGAACCACAGTCACAGGCCTGCCTTGATATCTACGCCGGACACCCGGCGCCGGTCACTCAGTCCTGGCACCTTCTGCCTCGCTATCAGACCAGCGCACCTACTGTCAACGGCGTGCGAAGCCTCGGTCCGCGTACGGCGAATCACCGGGATCAGGTGACGGCCGCTCACGTGGTTGGCGGCAAGCCTGGGCTTGTCGCGAAAGCTCGCACGACCGCCAGGACGTGCTCGGAGATCCAAGGGGGATACCGTGACATCACCACCCTCCGGCGCGGGCAGCGCCCCCGACCTGCCCACCACCCGGTCAGCGCGATCCGTGACCGGGCGCGCGGACTCGCCCGCCGCCACGGTTGGCGGCAGCCGTCGCCTCGGCCTGGCCCTGGTGGTCATCGCCACCGCCCAGCTCATGGTCGTGCTCGACGCGACCATCGTGAACGTTGCCCTCCCGCACATCCAGCAGGCACTCGGCTTCTCCGGCAGCGGCCTGGAGTGGGTGGTCAACGCCTACGCGGTCACCTTCGGCGGGCTGCTCCTGCTCGGCGGCCGCGCCGGTGACATTCTCGGCCGGCGACGGGTGTTCATCTTCGGGCTGCTGCTGTTCTCCGCCGCGTCGCTGCTCGGCGGGTTCGCCACCAGCGAGTGGTGGCTGCTGACCGCGAGGGCGGTACAGGGGGTGGGCGGCGCGGTGATCGCACCCACCGCGCTGGCGCTGATCACCACCAACTTCCCGGAAGGCGGGGAACGTAACCGGGCGTTCGGCGTCTACGCGGCGATGGCCGGCGCCGGCAGCGCGGTCGGTCTGCTGCTTGGCGGCATACTGACCACCTACGCGTCGTGGCGGTGGGTGCTGTTCGTCAACGTCCCGATCGGGATCGTGGTGGCGGCCGCGGCGCCGCGCGTGCTGGCAGAGTCGCCCCGCAGGCCAGGCCGGGTCGACGTGGCCGGCGCGGTCACCGGCACCGGCGGCATCGCGCTGCTGGTCTACGGCCTGTCCAAGGCCGCCACCGGGCAAGACGGGGTGTCGCACTGGGGTGACGCGCAGGTGCTGGTGTCGCTGGTCGCGTCCGTCGTGCTTCTCGTTGCGTTCGTGCTGATCGAAATGCGCACCTCGCACCCGCTGCTGCCGATGCGTGTGCTAGCCGACCGCAACCGGTCGGGTGCCTACCTGATCATGCTGTGCGTCTCCACCGGGCTTTTCGGCCTGTTCTTCTTCCTCACCCTGTTCATACAGACCGTCCTCGGCTACAGCGCGATCCGGTCGGGCATCGCCTACCTGCCGTTCGCCGTCGGGGTCGTGGTCGCCTCCGCGCTGGCCTCGCAGCTAATGCCGCGATTCGGCCCGCGGCCGCTGATCGTGGCCGGCAGTGCAATGGTCGCGGGCGGAATGTTCTGGTTCTCCAGGCTGACCGAGCACGCCGGCTACGCCAGCCAACTGCTCGGCCCGCAGCTCGTGAGCTCGTTCGGGCTCGGGCTGGTGTTCGTCCCGCTGGCCCTGGTCGCCCTGCACAACGTGGCCGACCAGGACTCCGGTGTCGCCTCCAGCCTGCTCAACACCGCCCAGCAGGTCGGCGGCGCGATCGGGCTTGCCGTGCTCGGCACCGTCGCCTGGACGACCGTCGCGAACAGCGTCAGGACCCAAGTCGGACACGCGTCAGCGGCACCCCCGCCCGCGTCCATCTACAATCACGCCCTGACGGTCGGCTTTTCCCGTGCGTTCCTTGTTGCCGCGGTGATCGGGCTGGTCGCCCTGATCATCGCGATCGCCACCATCCGGGTCAGCCGCCAGGAACTGACCGGTGTCGCGCCCGCCCCGCAAGAGGATGTCGTGCCCGCGCCGCGAGAGGGTGCCGAGCCCGCGCCGCAAGAGGCGGCACCGCAGCCCGCACCGCAGCCCGGGACTGAGCAGCGGCCCGAGGACCGAGTCGCCCTCGCCGCGGCAGCCCGTCCGTGCCGGCTCTGCTAGCCGAGGAGGTCAGCCCTGCACACGGCAGCCCTTGCCTCGCGGTATGAGACTGAGTATCGTTTGGTGATATTGAGTTTCATGGGCGGTGGTTTCGTGGACGAAAGCTACGACGCCGACGAGCCGACCGTCCGCGGCGAGGCCGCCCACGCCCTGCGCGAGGCCCGGGGTGTATACCGGCCACGGGGCAGTTCCTGACCAGTACCAGGCCTCAAGACAAGAAGGGCAGCGTCGTCCATGAATATCGTCGTCTGCATGAAGCAGGTGCCTGATACCGCGGTGGAGCGCACGCTCACCGGTGAGGGCACGCTGGACCGGGCTTCGCTTGACGGGCTGATCAACGAGC
>Ga0210389_10002923_pt1 | contig 13387 bp, 14 predicted proteins | sample IncBWH28OmetaG_FD_160127 | JGI IMG/M metagenome (GOLD analysis project Ga0210389, IMG submission 160127) | Forest soil microbial communities from Barre Woods Harvard Forest LTER site, Petersham, Massachusetts, United States - Inc-BW-H-28-O ...
CGGAGGGCGGCGGGACAATACTCGACGAGACCGGCAAGGTCACGGTAAACAACCCGCGCAGCATTCGTGCGTGGGAGAGAGCGGCAGGTTGGGTAGGCTCCATTTCACCCCCCGGAGTCGTGGTGTTTAAAGAATGGGATGCGGGTAACATGTGGCAAGCGGGAAAAGCAGCGTTCCTGCGCAGTTGGGCCAGTGAGTATATCGCCGATCGCGGCCCATCCTGTTTAATACGAGACCGGTTTGACATTGCTCCCCTTCCGGGCGGGGCGAGGACGGCCGCAACTTTAGGGGGATCTGGTTTCGGGGTTTCGCGATACTCGCTTCATCCACGTGAGGCAGCAATGTTGGTTCGCTACCTGTCCGGCCGCGAGGAGCAGGTCACAAGATGCCGGAATACGACTGATGCGCCAAGCATATCTCAGCTCTATAACGACCCGGAGGTTTTACCGGCCAATCCGCAGTTTCCGCGTGTTCTAGAAGTATTTCGTAAGGGCGTGGTGTTGCGGCCGTCCACAGCGGCGGGAAAGATGTATCCCGAGGTGTCGCGCGCTTACTGGGAGGCGGTACACGCGGTTCTCACCCGAAAAAAATCTGCGAAACAAGCGGCAGACGAGTTGCAAGTCGAATTACAGCAAATGCTGGAAACACCCGCTGTTCCTGCGAATGCGGAATTCGATAAAACGGAGCTGCAAAGGTAGAGTAAAACGGATGGCACGGCTCATCGCCGCACGAGAACGCCAACATGGAAGCGAGTGCGATCAAGGTGGTCCAAGCAATGCGCGGCAGGATTCGAGGTCTTCGCCGAACTGACCTGAGCATTCGCTTCCATCTGATCGCGTGCTTCATATTGATCGTTTTTTTTATTATCGCTGCGGATGCAGTAGCTTTATGGCAATACTGGCAAATAGACGCTCCCGCGCAGCGCGTACGTAAGACGGATCAGGTATCTGACGCCGTTGTCCGCGTTCACCTGGAGGTCTATAGCTTCCAGAATAGGATGGCTGCACTGGCCGGCAGTCATGACATTCGCCAATTTTCCGGCGGAGCGGCCGCGATCCGGCGCTCATTTCTGGAGCGCGTCGATCATGCCGAGCAGATGCTCAGGGCCACCCCCGACATCGAGCAAGACGCGCCCATATCCGAGACACTTGAAAGCCTGCGAGTCACACTGCTCTCGCAACTCGACACAGCGGTCCGACTGGCGACCGCCGGTGAATGGAACGCCGTTCAGCTCCGGGCGGCAATCGAGATCCCAGCCCTGATCGAGTTCAGTTCATCCCTGGTGGAGAGAGTCGACGAAGAAGCACAGCGGCAGCGAACAAGAGCCATCGAAGATGCCCAGAAGGCACGCCAACGCTTTTTCATAATCGTTCCGATTGCCGCTTTGCTTACCTTGCTCGCGGCCGCGGCACTCGGCTGGTACGTCACTTGGATCATCACGGGGCCGCTTTCCGAACTCACTGCGTGCGCACGGGCCCTGGCCCGAGGCGACTTTCAGCACCAGCTCCATTTACGCGGGAGTAATGAGCTGGCTGTCTTGGGGAACACCTTCGACTATGCCGCCCAGCAGCTTCAGAAGCTCTATGAGGACCTCCGGCGGAGCGAACGAGAGCTTCGGGACGTCATCGAAGCGATGCCGACGATGGTGTGGATCGCGAGAACGGATGGGTCGAATGAGTTCGGGAATCGCCGCTGGCAGGAATATACAGGTTTGTCCCACGAGACGACGATCGGCTCGGGTTGGCAGGACGCCGTTCACCCCAAAGACCTGAAACGACACTGGGAAAAATGGTGCGCGTCTCTGGCGACCGGCGAGCCTTTCGAAAATGAAGTCCGCTATCGGCGGTCAACGGACGGTCAATACCGTTGGTTCCTGTCTCGTGCCGTTCCGCTACGCGATGAACACGGAAAAATCCTCAGGTGGTACGGCGTCTCAACCGATATCGAAGATCGCAAGCGCGCTGAAGAAGAGCGCGAGCGACTAAGGGCAGACCTCGCACATGTGAACCGGGTCAGCATACTGGGAGAGCTGGCTGCCTCGGTATCCCATGAGCTGAAACAGCCGATCGCCGCGGCTATGACAAACGCGAAGACCTGCATGCGATGGCTTAAGCGCGACCAGCCCGCTGTGGATGAAGCGCTCGAAGCAACCAGTAGAATCGTGAATGACGGGACTCGCGCAACCGAGATCATCGAACGCTTGCGTTCGCTCTACAAGCAGTCTCCTCCACAACGTGAGCTGGTCGAGGCAAACGAAATCATCCGCGAAATGGGCGAACTGCTGCGCGCCGAGGCCAACCAATATGCGGTCTCGATCCGCACCGATCTTGCTACCGATCTTCCAAAGACCGCGGCAGATCGTGTGCAACTGCAGCAGGTGTTCATGAACCTCATGCTCAACGCCATCGAGGCCATGAAGGAAACAGGTGGTGTTCTTACAGTCAAGACGCAACTGGACGAGAATGGACAACTGCTGATCTCGGTCAGCGACACTGGCGTGGGGCTGCCCAAGGAAAAAATCGAGCAGATCTTTGATGCGTTCGTCACCACCAAACCTCAAGGCAGCGGCATGGGTCTATCAATCAGCCGCTCCATTGTGGAATCGCACGGAGGCCACTTGTGGGCCACGACGAACAATGGACGGGGCGCAACATTTCATTTCACTTTGCCGCCCGCAACCGAAACCCTGCGATTGCCTGCAACTGGAACGTGATTCGGTCTCCCTGGACTGCTCGCCGTGATACAGGTCGAGGCTAGGGCAAGCCGACCGCAAAAAGGGGAATATGGCGACCGGTCCTCAGGTTTCTACAGCCACCTGTCACGCCGCAGGCGCACCGTGCAACACCATCACTACAAATTTCCAAGCATTGTCTGCCTTGCGCAGTAAATAGGTGACACCTGCGCGTTCCAATTCCTCTCCATCCGATCTGAAACGGATGGCAATCCCAGTTGCGACTGCTGACTGTGCGCACAGAATCCGAATTTCCTGCGAACCCAGTTCACTCCGAGCGTATCCACGCGTTCGAAGACTTTCCATAACGGGACCGAAGATCGGTTCGATTGCCGAGGGCGTCGGCAACGGGATCACCCCCAGCGGTCCGACAAGTAATGCGGGCTGGTTGAGATAAGGCAAGATGGCCTGAACACTTAGAGTGCTGAAGGCGCGGTAGTATTCATCAAGCGTCTGTCTTACAGCGGTTTCATCGGTCATTGATTCTCCCTTCGTTCAGCGTTTCCTTGGGGAACCTCTGAGCGGCTCGTGAGACGGGCCATCATCGCGGCCGGGCCGCCGGTTCAGTCGGTGCGTCGGCCAGCGCCCCATTTGGTGGCATACGGCAGCACGAACAAGTACAGACCGGTGAAAAACTGCAAAGCGAGCGGGATGACCGCCAACAGGCCCACCAAGTTCGTGTACTTCTTCTGTGCTATTGCGACGATGTTGACCATGACGGCCACGGTAAAGGCTATGGACAACCAGCGGTGGGTCTGCCGAACCCATCTGTTCCAGTTCAATGTGACCTCCTCCGCGCGAATAATGAAGACGAGCGCAAATAATTAAAGACGAGCCCGAAGCGAATCGGGCGAACCTACAAGTACCGGGTAACCGATTCACGACTTTTGAGGCGCTTGAGGCGACCAACTGGGCGTTTCAACGCCGAACTCCTTGGCGTACTCGGCGTTCAGCCGCTGCCAGCCGGCGAACTTCATGGCGTCAGCGCCGACGATGCGTCCAAGCGGATTACCCGCGAGGAACCGCTCAAGGACGTCGAAGGAGATGTGCCAGCCTGCAGCGCCCCACGAGATGAAGCGGCGATCGATGCTGTGCCAGAGCGTCAGGCGCGTGCCGCCGACGAGCGGCTCGAGTTCCCACCGGATATCGCTGTACTCCAGCACTCTGGGAGCGTCCGCTTGCGTCACTTTTGTTTCGATCGGCGTAGGGTTTCCCACCCAGGTGAGCTTCACCGTGGCTCCCACCGTATCCAGCCTGCCATCGACCACAAAGGGAGCCCACTCGCGCAGATGCGCCGGGTCGGTAAGCGCCTGCCAGACTTTTCCCGGCGAGTGGCGCAGCTCGCGGACGAGAATGAGGGTCCACTTGTCCCCTTCCTTGCGTACCTGCGCCCCGCTGGCCGGACCCGGCGTGTACTGCTCGCGATCGTTCATCTTTTTTCCCTTAACGGCCCGTGGCGAAATTCCAGCGCCCAAAACCGGCGCCTAAAGGCGCATTCATAACCACACAGTTACGGTATGCCTGAAGGCATACCCTGATACGAATCTCCAGTTTGGCAGCAGCCTCTGAAGACATGCCCTGATACGAATCTCTAGTTTGGCAGCAGCGTCTGAAGACATGCCCTGATACAAATCTCTAGTCTGGCAGCAGCGTCTGAAGGCATACCCCGATACGAGTCTCTAGTCTGGCAGCAGCGTCTGAAGGCACGCCCTGATACAAATCTCCCTCTCACCCATAGGCTATCAGCCTGAATAGTGCGCCAGCTGGGTGAGCTGAATGAGGTTGCCGCAAGTGTCGTTCAGCTTCGCAATGGTCGAGCCGGTCACCTCGGTGGGCGGCATCGTGAACTCGGCACCGCGGGCCTTGATCCGCTCGTAGTCGCCCTTGACGTCGTCGGTAAAGAACATGGCCGCGGGCTGGCCCTGTTGAAATATCGCCTGCTGATACGCTTTGGCTGCGGGGTTGTTGTTCAGCGCCAACTGCAGCTCAGTGCCGTCCGGCTCCTCGGGCGAGGCCACGGTCAGCCAGCGAAATGGGCCCTGACTGAAATCGGTCTTTTTGGCAAAACCCAGGACGTCCGTATAGAAGCGCAGGGCCTTGCTCTGGTCGTCGACGAATACGCTGGTCAATTTGATTTTCATTTTGTTTCTCCTTTGTCACGTTCGCGGTTTGGGCCGCGTCGTCTTCTCCTTGGTTTTCCTTTTCGTTCGTGGTGTTGCTTGATCACTACCCATGCGGTCCCTGTCCATGCGGTCGAGATGGCGTTCGAGAGCATCGATGTGAGTGGACCAGAACCGGCGGAACTGGGCCAGCCAGGCATCCAGCTCCTGAAGTGGTTCAGGTTTCAGACGGTAGAGACGGCGCTGTGCGTCCACCGTGGATTCTACGAAACCGGCGTCGCGCAGCACGCGCAGGTGCTTCGACACGGTCGGCTGGGGCATACGAAGCTGGCGCTCGATCTCTCCCACCGACTGTTGTGACGAGACCTGATTTCGTCCGGCAAGGAGGCTCAATATCGCGCGGCGGTTCGGCTCGGCAATGATTTCGAATACAGATTCCACTCTCTTCGTATACTCCAATGAGCATATACCTGTCAAGGTATATAAGATTGGACGAGCAGGAACGGCTTTGTATGGTGGAACGATCGCCGCAGGAAGCTTCTTTAAGCCAGCCTTCCGGTTTCTACCTAGCCATCTGGCGGATGCGCCTTCCGTTCTTATCCTCGATCCTGATCCTGTGCTCGCACTTCAGGAAAGGGGTTTTGCTAGACATGGCCAATTCGATACTGGAAACAATTTCAAGTGAATTTGCGTCTGCCGCGGAGAGAGTGGGCAGTAACGTGGTTGCCGTCCATGGCCGACGCTGGATGCCGACCAGTGGCATCGAATGGAAGGAGGGTGTGGTGGTGACAGTTCATCACGGGGTGCAGCGCGACGAAGACATCAAAGTGCTGCTCGGTGGTGGCCGCTCAGTTTCGGCGAAACTGGCTGGACGGGATCCCAGCACAGATATAGCGGTCCTAAGGATCGAGGAAGGATCTTCGGGCACGCCCCTGCTCGGCGACTCGACAAGTCTGAGGCTCGGCCATCTTGTTCTCGCGCTCGGCCGCACCCGGCGCGGGGATTTAGTGGCGAGCAGCGGGATCATTGGTGGCATCAGCGGCGAGTGGAGAAATCGTCGTGGTGGACAGCTCGATCAGCACATCCGGCTTGACCTCGCCCTGTATCCGGGATTTTCCGGCGGCCCGCTGCTCAATCCCAGAGGCGAGGTCGTCGGCATTAATACGCGGGGCCTCGCCCACGGACGAGCCGCAACGGTGCCGGTGGCAACCGTCAATCGCGTCGTCGATGAACTCCTGGAAAAGGGGCATATCGCCCGGCCCTATTTGGGCATTGCCATGCAGCCGGTGAAGGTGCCGGACAATATGCGCTCGAAGCTGCCAAGTGAAACGAAAACCGGGCTGCTCGTCATGCACGTCGAAAACGGTGGGCCCGCACAAAAGGCCGGAATGTTGCTGGGAGACGTTCTTTTCGAAGTGGGAGGAGAGACAGTCGAGCACGTGGATGCGATCCAGGATTCGCTTGCCACCGCCAGGGTCGGTGATGTTCTGCCGGTGAGGGTCATTCGCGGCGGCGAAATCAAGCCGGTGTCAATCACCTTGGGCGAGAGATAGAGATAACGAATGTCGAAGCGAAACGGCGGAGGCGCGATCCGAATCGCAGTGATGGCGACCTCCGCCGTGCGCCGGGCTGGGCTCGAAAGCATCGTCCGCAGCCACGCTGAGTTCCAACTGGCGGGAAGTTTTGGGGCGGTGGCGAGTCTGATGTCATTTGCCCGGAGTGGCGAACTGGATGTAATTGTCATCGCCTCCGATTCAACCCGCGATTTACTTCTTGAACCGATATCGGAAGCCCCGATTGTTCTACTCACGGAGGTCGGCGACGCGCGGTCGATCTCGCGCCTATTGCGGAGCGGAGTGCGTGCGATTCTGTCCAGAGAGAGCGATCCAGACGACGTTCTCTCCGCCATTTATGCCGCCTACGGTGGACTGGTGTTGCTGAGCATGCCGACCGCAGAGAGCTTGACTGCCGTCTACGGCGACCAGCCGCTGGAAGCTGAGGACGAATTGTCCGAGGAGATCACCTCCCGCGAAACCGAAGTGCTTAGAATGTTAGCGGAGGGACTGGTGAACAAAGACATTGCAGTTCATCTCGGTATCTCCGAGCATACGGTCAAGTTTCACATCAGTTCGATTCTCGACAAACTTGGTGCCTCCACCCGCACCGAGGCGGTTACCCTGGGAATCCGGCGCGGGCTAATTCCGATCTGAGCTTTTGTGCCGCAAGTGTCCTTCGGATTCAGGCGGAAGCCTTGTTCGCTCTCATGGCCTCCCTGAAATCACGCCGGACTTGTTCCTCGCGTTTTAGGGCCTGGTTGAGTTCCTGAACAATCTTCAGCAGCTCATCGGGATCTTTTGCTCCCAGCGCGGCGTGGCACAACTCTCTCCAGTTCTTGCGCTCTCTTTCAGCCATGGTGCGTTCCTCCGAACATTTGGCTTCTGTAGGAATATTGCGGTTGCGGCTATCCGAAGGCAGCCACTTCAGGCAGGAAAACCCGAGGAGATTCTTCACCTCCTTGTAATTGCAGTACCGCTTCCCCGATTGACCGCTCGCAGGGCCGCAACAATCGAGCCAAGGATACAAAAACCGATCAGTAAGGTCAGGGTCCCCAAACAGAGTCCGCCCAACAACTCAACACTGCTTTCCAGCATGCGCACGTCCCTTGTGTCTAATAGCGTTTGCCCGAGGTCCCAGGCAAACCGCCTGGCTAAACTCTCTACAACGATCGAAACAACGATTAAGCTTCTGGCGGACAGGAAATCCTGCTCGCCAGGAGCTTTACCATCAGAATCGGAAAGCAATTCCAGCGGATGGTTGCGCGGTGTTAGTCCAGCTATCAGTGTTGAGTGCCCTGACGCCAAAGTCGGCATCTTTGTAAACGTAACCCCTGTACTCAGCAAGCAAAGACAAGTGTCTGGTCATCGCGTAGTTGACGCCGCCACCGTATAGGAAAGTACCTTTCGCCTGGGTATCAGCACCGGAGACAAAACCACCCGCATTGCCGGTTGGATGAAACACCAGGCTGCCACCTCCCCCGAGAACGTAGGGACTGAGCCTGCTAATCCGGAAAGGAAGGCTTATAACCGCATCGGCAGTGGCTGCGTGCACGTCGGACTGAACTCGCGACAGTCCGCCAACAGAGAGATACCTCTGGGTATCGCGATCGAAGCCGTAGTTCGCTTCCGCCGCGAGCCAGCGGTTGATGTGATAACGGTACCCGACCAGAAACCCGCCGGTATTTGTGGTTGTCCGCGACACTCCCTGGCCGTTAGTGTCCTTGGTGAAAAAGCCCGTCCCTTGCAGAGTGACCTCCGAGCGGCTTTCCTGAGCCGTGGCGCCAAGAGTTAATAGAATGACAAAACCTGCAAGCATAATCGCAGTTCGTCGCATGAATGTGAACTCCTCCATATTTGAATCTGTCCCACGATTCCGCAACCTTAGAATGGTCACGGAACGTAAATCGTGTCTCGGGTTCTTTACTGGCATCTGAAGTGCCAAACTTGAGCCCGTGGCGGAGTTGTTCGGAAATGCTTGAGTGAGGGCAGGTTACGCACCTCAAGCCGAAAGTTGGCTATGCGGTCTGTCAGGCGCCCCGACACATGCTTTGACATGTGGCGAAGGCAATGACATTTTGTCGAAGCTTTCTGCCGCTTGACTACATCAGATAAACCATATCCACGAATCCGTGGCGCCCTTGGGGGCGTTAGCCGCGGCTGGGGTGTTCCTAATCGATGTAACAAGCGAACCAGTCTATGAGCACTTTGGCAGGAACGATCTCAGAGACCTACACCCAACGTACTTACACCCAACGTTACGAGGCGCTACTGCGCGCGACCAATGCGATTGGGACATGCAGCGATTGCGACACCGCCGCGGACGTACTCGTGAAGCAGCTGCTCGAGGTTGTTCCCTTTGACTACCTGCAGCTAGTCGCGTTTGAGAGTGACACCAAGACAGTGGAGTGGCATCTGCTCTACTCAAATGGCAGAAGGCACGATGCGCCCGAGGCGGATGTTGTTCTGGAAGATACGCCTATTGCGTGGGTGCATGAATCTCAGCAGGCTCTGGTAACGACAGACTGGAGGACGGAGGCGAGGTTTGCGAAGCATGGGGAATTTCTGAATGAAGTAGGTATCGCCTCTACTTGTGTGCTTCCGCTTGCGAGAGGCGAGCGCCGGCTCGGTGCGCTGAGCTTTGGCAGCGTCCACCCTCATGCTTATCCAGAGGAGGAAGTTCGTTTCCTCTCTCTGGTCGCCGACCAGATTGCGCTAGCCATTGATGCCGCCGTGAACTTCTACGTGTCCCGGCAGGCGCAAGATCGGTTGAAGCTCATCCTTGGTCTAACCAACCAAGTTGTCTCGAACCTGAATTTTCAGGAGCTGCTCCGAACGATCTCTTCAAGTGTTCGCCGGGTCATGCGTTGTGACGCCGCTGCGATCATGCTGCCCGAGCCGGACGGCGCGCACCTGCGGGTGCACGCTCTCGACTTCCCCAATAGCAGGGGGATTTTCACAAAACACGTATTGATTCCCATCGCGGATTCGATTCCGGGTGAAACTTACCAGAGCGGCAAGCCCTGGGTCTTGAACCGACTCGATCCTGCTGAGATGCCTGCTGAGATGTACGCCAAGGCCTCCGGCGAGGGCATAAATTCGTTCTGTGACATGCCTCTCATCAGCAGGGATCGCTCGCTTGGAGTGCTCGCCCTGGCGAGCCGGGAAGAGAATGCTTTTGACGCGGAGGCGACGGCCTTTCTTTCCCAAGTCGCGCAGCAGGTCGCGATCGGCGTGGAGAACGCGCTGGCGTATGGTGAAATCGCTGATCTCAAGGACAAACTCGCGCAGGAAAAACTGTATCTGGAAGAGGAAATCCGCGGCGAGATGGACTTCGAAGGAATCGTGGGGCAGAGTTCGGCTCTTCGCCATGTTTTGAACCTGGTGGAAACCGTGGCTCCCAGCGACTCGACGGTTTTGCTTCTCGGGGAGACCGGCACGGGAAAGGAATTGATTGCGCGGGCCATTCATGAACGCAGCCGCCGTAAGGATCGGACGTTCGTAAAGCTCAACTGCGCCGCGATTCCGACGGGACTGCTCGAGAGTGAACTTTTTGGACATGAACGAGGCGCCTTCACCGGCGCGATTGCACAGAAGATTGGCCGACTCGAACTAGCCGACCAGGGCTCACTGTTCCTGGATGAGGTCGGGGACATCCCCGTCGAGATTCAGCCCAAATTGCTGCGAGCTTTGCAGGAACGTGAGTTTGAAAGGCTGGGCAGCAACCGAACCAAAAAGGTCGATGTGCGACTGGTGGCAGCCACCAATCGCGATCTCGAGAAAATGATGGAGAATCGCGAGTTCCGCAGCGATTTGTACTATCGCCTGAATGTCTTTCCCATCCGCATCCCACCTTTGCGCGAACGCCCGGAGGATGTTCCATTGCTGGTCCGCTACTTCACGCAGAAGTACAGCCGCCTCATGAACAAGGAGATCGAATCGGTTCCCGCCGCAGCCATGAGGAAGCTCTCGAGTTGGCATTGGCCGGGGAATATTCGTGAGCTGGAGAACTTCATCGAGCGTTCGGTGATCCTTACTCACGGCACAGCGCTGCAAGCGCCGATCGCTGAATTGACTAACAACGGCAAGACTGCGCCAGCGGCTGGGACGCGCGAAGCGAATGAACGCGATGAAATCGTCCGCATTTTGAAAACCACCAACGGGCGAGTAGCAGGCCCCGACGGGGCTGCGTCCCGTATGGGCCTCAAGCGCACGACTCTCATTGCTCGCATGAAGAAGCTGGGCGTTGATCCACGAAGAGTGCCTTTAAGCTAGACGACGTCGAGCCTCACGACAGCACTCCCTAGCCCGAGCGGAGAGAGGCACATTGCAAAACCTTACATCTCATTTCATTGGGCGCCTGTCGCGCTTGGCCCTTGGCTTACTCTGAGCTTTGGTTATCCTTAATCCTTAATTTCTGTCGACCTCACGTCTGTCACCTCCAATGTCTGCAAGTGTCAATCCTGATTTTGACATTCGTTGACATATTGCACTGACCATTTTGCTCCCGCCAATGGTCTCAACATCTTGCAAGCGTGCGCCTTTGGCATGCGCGTTGCGCTTACCTAGACCGTCCTGAGATCCGATATGTTCAAGATTTCCATCATCGACACACCGGCTCAACGCAAGCTGGTGGTGGAAGGAAGGCTAAGCGAACCCTGGGTCGCTGAGCTTCGCACCACCTGGAGAGACGCGAGTCGTGACTTGGATGGCCGCAAAGTGGTTATAGATTTAAGCAGCCTTACCGTCATCAGCCGCGAGGGGGAAGACGCCATTTTCGATCTCATGAAGCAAGGCGCAAAGTTGTCCTGCGCGGGCATTCTTACTCGACACGTGCTGAAGGGACTTGCCCGAAGGTGCCAATGCACACCGTCGCAAGTACTCGAAAAGAAAGAGTGAGATGCAGGAAACATCAGAAACAATTCTTGGGTTGTCGATTTTCACCAGGCTCGAACGACCTATAAGTGAAAGGCGGAGGTGAACAATGCTGGGGGCAAAACAAATCACGAGACCCATGCCGTACGCAAGCAGCGAGGATTTCCGCCGAGTTTTCGACGAGGACATGAACAGCCTCTACCTGCTCTCGTTTCTGCTAACCGCGGATCGTGAGAAGGCTGAGCAGTGTTTTGTCTCCGGCCTGGAGGACGCGGTAGAGGGCAATCAGGTTTTCAAGGAATGGGCGCGTTCTTGGGCTCGGCGGGTGATCATCGTAAACGCCGTGAGGGCAATCAGTCCACGCCGAATGGAAGAAACTGGCCGTTCGAGCTCTGCCTCGGTCGGCGGAAATGGCAAAACGCCGCCGGTGGAGCAGGTCGAAATTGCTTCAGTTCTTGCACTCGAACCGTTCGATCGCTTTGTCTACGTAATGACGGTTCTTGAACGCTACTCCGATCAAGATTGTTCTCTTCTACTAGGCTGTACACGGCGGGACGTGGTCGCCGCGCGCACTCGCGCTTTCAAGCAAATTGGAAGCGCGATGGCATCGCGCCCCAAGCAACTGCCGCCTACCAGTTCAGATAACCAGGCAACGGATGAGCACCGCAGTTCCCTGCTTGACTTGCTAGTTGGCCGACGTTTAGCGACTTCGGCGTAAACCAAGAACCCTTTCAGATTCAAATTAAGGATGGCGATGAACATGACGGTGAGGACTACTTCAAATCTTCGATACGGAGGGCTTGGACTCTCTGCGGTGCTGCTGTTGGCTGCGGCGGGTTGCAGCCGAAGCAATGTGCAAGCAGCGGCGCCTGCTATGCCCGCGCCGCTGGTGACGGTGGTCAAGGCCACGGCGCAGGACGTCCCAAAGTATTTGGACGAGATTGGCAGAAACGCAGCCTTTGAGTCGGTCACGGTGACGCCGCAGGTCGGTGGGCGTATCGTCGAACGGCATTTTCAGGACGGTGAAAACCTGAAGAAAGGACAGTTGCTGTTTGTCGTCGATCCTCGTCCCTACAAAGCGCAGCTAGACGCGGCGCAAGCGAGCCTCGCCCAGGCAAAAGCGGCGCTCGATCTCGCCAGGATTCAATTCGCCCGCGATCAGGAAGTCATAGGAGAAAGAGCAATCTCAAAGCAGGACTATGACACCAAGAAGAACGCTGTCGATGTCGACCAGGCGCTGGTGGAAGCGGCGGAAGCAGCCCTTGAAACCGCAAGGCTAAACTTTGAGTACTGCTACATCCATTCTCCCATCGATGGCCGGGCCGGCGCACGTTTGGTGGATGTCGGAAACGTAGTGCAAGCCAATGCGACGTCGCTCCTTTCGGTCCAGAGGCTGGACCCGATCTATGCAAACTTCACGGTTACCGAAAGCGATCTTCCGGAAGTTCAGCAGCAGATGTCCCGAGGCACGCTGAAAGCCGCAGTCCGGCTTCCGTCCGACGCGGAGAGTGCGGCCAAATCCGGCCGCGTCGAGTTCCTCGATAACTCAGTGCAGAACGGCAGCGGCACAGTCAATTTGCGGGCCACCATGAGTAATCCTGAACATCACTTCTGGCCCGGCCAATTCGTCGACGTGAAGCTCGTGCTGACCACAGAGAAGGCGGCGGTGCTGATTCCGAATCAAGCTGCACAGATCAGCCAGCAAGGACCATTTGTCTACGTGCTGAAATCCGACGATACGGCTGAACTACGGCCAGTGAAGTTGGGGCAGCGCCAGGGCGATGATGTGGTTGTGACGGAGGGAGTCGCCGCCGACGAACGCGTTGTGCTCGCCGGCCAAATGCTGGTGCGCCCCGGCGGTAAGGTGCGCGTCGATTCCTCGGCTCCCTCCGCGCCATCATCGAACGCAGGCAACCAGGCGGCCGCTTCCAACGGGGGGCATTCATGAATCTCTCCGAAGTATTCATTCGTCGTCCGGTCATGACAGTGGCGCTGACCGTCTCCGTCATCCTGTTCGGAGTGCTGGCCTATTTTCGGTTGCCGGTAAGCGATCTGCCAGCCGTCGATTACCCGGTCATTCAGGTACAGGTCAATTACCCGGGAGCCAC
>Ga0210389_10002926_pt1 | contig 13380 bp, 9 predicted proteins | sample IncBWH28OmetaG_FD_160127 | JGI IMG/M metagenome (GOLD analysis project Ga0210389, IMG submission 160127) | Forest soil microbial communities from Barre Woods Harvard Forest LTER site, Petersham, Massachusetts, United States - Inc-BW-H-28-O ...
ACTCGCCGCTGCAGGCCCGGTATCCCGAATTCGGCATGATGTCGGATTACGACTCCGCGCTGGCGGGAGTATCGAGGCGGGAATTATTCGGCCGCTTCTGCGATACGTCCACGCTGATGTGCACGGCGCATTTTCCCTCGCCGTCCACCGCTCGCGTGGTGCGCTGGAAGGACGCGTTCGATCTCGTTGATGCGTAGCAGGCGACGCATTTGAACATATCGTCCGCCGGGTGATCGACCCTCGGGTCGCAGCAGTCTATTCCACAGCGGCGGTGACGAACGTCTGCGCGCGGCAGAACTGGCAGGCCCAGCGCGAGAGATCGAGTTCTGTGGTCTATGGCGCCTGGCCCCTGCCGCTGTCTGCAGGGCCCGAGTTCAGTTGATGTGTTCGCTACCGTTGCAATGGCAGCAATCCCGTTCAAAGGACTCCTTCACGCAACAAGCGTTCTGGCAATCGTAGACAGAGTGGGGCACAGAGTTCGCAGTCCCCCAATACGTCAATCCTGATTTTGCCCGATCCTTTGCAGCGATGGCAGGGGCGTTGCCGGGCTCACGACACGTCCTCCTCGTTTGCGGTCCGTCGGACGTACGCAAAACGGGAAGCGAGATTCTTGGTCAGAGACTGGTCATTCGGCGGGTGAACATGTCTGGCTTGTCGGCCGATTAGAGCTTTTGGCTTTTGGCTTTTGGCTTTTGGCTTTTGGCTTTTGGCTTTTGGCTTTTGGCTTTTGGCTTTTGGCTTTTGGCATCCGAGCACCCGCAGTGAACGATTTTCACAAATATTACCTTGTGGGAAGCTTTTTCATAAGATATGATGGTTTTTCGAGAACTAGGCCGGATCGGGAAGGAAATTCGCGCCGGGATAAGGTTTTTCAGGAGTTGGGTACGTGGCAAAAGATTTTTCAGGACCCGTGAACGTTTTTCACGACAGAAGGCTGCCGGAAACGGCAACGCCTGCCGGTTATGCCACGCTCATCGATGCCTACAACCTGCCGGTACCGGTACCGGTCACTCTAAGTGCCATCGGAACAAAGCACCGCATTATTGAGGACGCCGGGTGGCGCATCTACACGCCGCGCCATGCGCCGGAAGCCACCTTGGAAGGACACCTGACATTTGCCCTCAAGAACGAGGGAGTCGACCTCGCCGTCCTGAAGCGGCTCTTTCTGGCAGTGAAGGAAGGCGAGATTGCAGAGCCCGTCCGTCAGAAGCCAACGGGCGTTTACACGCGCCGCATCTGGTTTCTCTATGAGTGGCTGCTCGGGCGCGAACTCAAACTGCCTGCCGCAGACAAGGTCTCCTACGTCGATGCCGTTGACGCCGATCTGCAGTTCGCAGGACTGGGCCAGAACTCCGCGCGGCACCGTGTTCGCAACAATCTTCCCGGCACCCCCGCATTTTGCCCGCTGGTCTTCCGAACCGAGGCGCTAAATCAATATATAGCGCAGGACCTGAAAGAGCGTGCCCGCGTCGTCGTGAGTGAAATCCCAAAGGACTTGCTCGCGCGAACAGCCGCGTTTCTTCTCCTTAAAGATTCAAAGTCAAGCTACGTCATCGAAGGCGAGAAGCCACCGCAGGATCGCATCCAGCGTTGGGGTCGCGCTATCAGCGAAGCGGGACGTGCGCCGCTCGATGATCAGGAATTCCTGCGCTTGCAGCGCATCGTGATCGGAGACGAGCGTTTCGTGAAACTAGGTTATCGCGACGAAGGCGGCTTTGTCGGCGAACATGACCGCGAAACGCAGCGGCCAATACCGGATCATATCAGCGCACGGCATGAGGACATCGCTTCTCTCATGAAGGGTCTGATTGCTTTCGATCATGCCGCAGAGAAGGAACTCGATCCCGTCATAGCGGCGGCGGTGCTCGCATTCGGATTTGTCTATATTCACCCCTTCGATGACGGCAATGGACGCATCCATCGTTACCTCATGCATCATGTCCTTGCGCGCCGCGGATTCAATCCAGCAGGCGTCCATTTCCCGGTCTCAGCTGCAATCCTCGAGAGGATTGACGAGTACAAGAGCGTGCTGGAAAGCTACTCCAGCAGATTGCTTCCTCTCGTCAAGTGGGAGCCAACCCAAAAGGGGAACGTCAAGGTCCTGAACGACACCGGCGACTTCTACCGGTTCTTCGATGCGACCCAGCATGCTGAATTCCTGTACGCTTGCGTGCGCCAAACGATCGAACAGGACCTCCCGAACGAGACGCAATTCCTGCAGAATTTCGATCGCTTCCGCTCCGGTATCGAGAACATGTTCGACATGCCGGAACGCACGCTCAACAACCTTTTTGGCTTTCTTCGACAGAACGAAGGACGTCTTTCAAGGCGCGCGCGTGAAAACGAGTTTGTCGAACTGACGCCGGATGAAGTCTCAAGGGTGGAGGAACTATATAGCGCCACGTTCGGTTCAGCTGGGGCACATCGTGAGTGAACAAGCCTCACTGGCGATGATCCAAATCGCCTCGCCATCAATCTCAACCGCATGAATCGGTGCAATAGAATGGCAGCGTCGAAGAGAATTGAGCGCTTCAGGAATGATTTGATCGCTGCGATCCCGCGATTTCCGAACGACCGTGTATCTCAGCAGGTGATGCAGCAGAAGCACATCACCGATGTCTTAATCACTTACGTGAATTGGCGTATTCGATTCATTGGTCAAAGGCCCCGATCTGCTTCCGTTTGCACGGATGCCAAGGCCGATCCTCGCTGGACGGGTTGGGAACCGCAGGTGAGGAAACTGCTCACTAAGGTTCGCGCCGGAGACGACCTGACGCCGCATCTGTCTCTCGCACCAAAAACCCAGGGCTTTACTCCCGCATCTTCGGCGCCCGGCGCAACGCCGGAGGAGCGCTGGTCCGACAAAGACCAGCTCTTGAACGTGATGGGATTCCATCACCTGCATTTAGGAGACATCACCGCTCCTCTGGAACATGCTGACCGCACAAACGAGCTGGCCTTCTGTCACGTGACAAGAAACGAGTTCGAGGTCGTCGCCATCTTCGACCATGGCGTATTCGAGCGGGGAACTGCGGAACGCATGCGGCTTCTGACCCTGCACGAGCAACGCTTGACGAGAGGTGCGCCTTCGGGATCAGCCATACTTATGTCAGCCATTACGACCGCCGGGACGACAATTGGAGGAACGATGGCCGCACAAAGCTTTGTGCGACTCATAAATGCGATCGATCCTATGCTGGATGATCCGTCGCGACTTAGCGAAATTCAATCGTACGGAATTTCCGTCGCGCGGCCTGAAAAACTGAAGTGGATGGCGCGGCATCTCGACTTGGGCCTCTACGATAAGGAGGAGGCCAATTTTCTGATGTTGCAAAAGGGGCCGACCTGAGAAGGGCTTGCTGATCCTTCAGAACTCTCGATTGACTGTTCATTCAAGCCGGCAGCGGCGGGGAGTGCCGGATTAAAAACGTCCGTTGCTGCCATATTGCGGTCGTATACGGCTGCGCGCGCCGGCCCCACAACGCCGTTCACACCATCGTTTCCGCAATCTTTTCCGCCGCCATCAGGGTCGGGAAGTTGGTGTTGGCGCACGGCACCACCGGGAAGATCGAGGCGTCGACCACGCGCAAACCCTGCACCCCCTTGACGCGGCCTTGCGTATCGACCACCGCCATCGGATCGTCCGGCCGGCCCATGCGGCAGGAGCACGAGGCGTGCCAGACCCCGATCGCCGCCTTGCGCACAAAAGCTTCCAGCGCTTCGTCGTCGCCCATCACCTGGTCGAAGGTGAAGCCCTCGACCACGAAGTTGTCGATCATGTAATGGCGCAGCGCCGCCGGCCCATCCATCATCGTGGCGGCGATTTTCGTGAGCACCTTGTTCCTGGTGTTGACCACGCCGATCTTGCGCACACGATCAGAATAAGAGGCCGGGAAGGGCTTGTCGGTCACGGCCTTCATCGGCGCGCTCATCTGCAGGGCCGCCGCCTTGCGAAAGCCGCTCATCAGGCGGTCGAGGTCGCGCCGGTCGGACAACAGGTTGAACTCGACGATCGGCTCCATCTTTGGCTCGCGCGAGGCAAGCTTGACCTGCCCGGTCTCGGAATAGGTCTTGTTGACGAAGGTGAGCAGCGAGCCGATCTGCTCGCCGACCGCATGCCAAGCCGACTTGCTCAGCACCACGACGAACATATCGCCCATGGGGACGCCTGCAAGCCCCGAGGAGTAGCGCAGCCCGACCTGGACGTGGCGCCGCGTATGTTCGTTCATGCGCGCGCCACGGCGGATGAAGGACGACAGCGCGATCGAGGGATGATCCATCAGGCGCTGGCCGACGCCTTCCAGCCCCATCAGAATCGGAATCCCCATGTCCTTGAGGTGTCCGACCGGGCCGATGCCGGCGCGCAACAGATGTGCCGGCGAATGGATCGCGCCGCAGGAGAGCACGACCTCGCGGCCGCGGAACTCCTGTTCCTGGCCGCTGACCAGCGCCTTCACGCCGACGCAGCGCGTACCCTCGAACAACAGCTCCTTGACCTGCGTGTCGGTCGAGATCGTCAGGTTGGCGCGCTTGCGGGTATCGCGGTCGAGATAGCCCATCGCGGCCGAGACGCGCTGCTCGGACTGATTAGAATGCGTTACCGGAAAGTAGCCCTCGACGAATTCGCCGTTCTGATCGGGCACGAAGGCGTAGCCGGCGAGCTTGCAGGCTTCGGCAGCGGCTTGCGCAAGCCGCGTCCAGTGTTCCGGCGGAATGCGCCGGACCGGGATGCGGCCGTCCCTGCCGTGGAAGGGCCCGTCGAAATCGAGGTCGCGCTCGACCTTCCTGAAGTAGGGCAGCACGTCCGTCCAGCCCCAGCCGGCCGCGCCGCGCGCCTCCCATTCGTCATAGTCGGTCGGCGCGCCGCGGTTGGCCATCTGGCCGTTGATCGAGGATCCCCCGCCCAACACGCGGGCCTGCTCGTATTTGCGCAGCGGCGGCCGTTCCGCCTCGGGGTTGTTGTGGCTGACGAGCTGGGTCGTGACCCTGAGTTCGGTCCAATGAAAGCGCGGATCGAAATAAGCCATGCCCGAATAGCTGTCGCGAATCTCGGGCGGCTCGTTACCGGGCGGCGTGTCCTGACCCGCCTCGCAGAGCAGGACTTTGTTGGCGCTTTTGGCAGAGAGCCGGTGGGCCAGGACCGAGCCTGCCGAGCCACCACCGACGATGATTGTGTCGTACACTTTGGCGTTTCCCCATGGTTTATGTTGGGAAGTTAACGCACCTCGGTCCTCCAGTCACGGCGGCTGTTGCTGGCGCGAGGCGGCCGCGGCATACTCGACATTGAGGAAACCCCATGAAGCTCCTTCGCAGGGCTTTTCTACATCTGGCAGCGGGCGCTGCCGCCCTTCCGGCCGCATCCGGGATCGCGTACCCGCAAAGCCGTCCGACAGGACAGCCGTCGGAGCCGCCCGTCCGCCCGCTCGCGGAGAGACTGGCGGCCTATGCCGACGGCCTGCGCTATGACGATATCGACGCCGTGACCATCGAACGGGTCAAAACGCACGTTATCGATACGATCGGATGCGGCATCGGCGCCTTTGACGAGAGGCCGGTCGGTATTTGCCGCAACGTCGCGCTTGCGGTCGGCGGCAACGCAACCATTATCGGCACTGATTGGCGCACGACGCCTGAGCTTGCCTCCTTCGCCAATGGCGCCGCATTCCGCTACCTCGACTTCAATGACACCTATGTGGGACGCTTTTCCGTTCATCCGAGCGATCATATCGCGGCGTGCCTCGCAGTGGCGGAGGCCGAGCGCGCCAACGCGCAGGATCTGATAACCTCGATCGTGCTCGCCTATGAAGTGAACTGCCGGTTGGTCGATGCTCTCGACATCACGACGCGCGGCTGGGACCCGCCGGTCATGTCACTTCCGGCAGTGGCGCTCGCCGCCGGGAAACTGATGAAACTCGGTCCGGAACAACTGACCCAGGCGGTCAACCTCGCCGTCAACGACCATATTCCGATGGCGCAGACCCGGGTGCAGACCCTGTCCGACTGGAAGGGTTTTGCGGACGCCGAAGCCGCGCGCAATGCCGTATTCGCCGCGTATCTCGCACGGGGCGGCCTGACAGGCCCGGCTCCCATTTTCGAAGGACAATCCGGTTTCTTCAAGCAGGTGTCGGGGCCTGCCAACGTCGAACCCGACACATTCGGTCGAAGAGGCGTGCCGTTCCTGATCCATCGTTGCGCGATAAAACCTTATCCCGCGGTGATCTATACCCAGACCGCGATCGTTGCCGGCATCGAGGTTGCCAGGGAAGTGGGATCGCTTGATCGCATTGCCGCGATCGAGATTGCAACGACGGGCCGGGGCTATCAGCGGGCCGGCAGCGAACCCGAGAAATGGTCGCCCAAAACCAGGGAGACTGCCGACCACAGCCTGCCCTACATCACGGCACGGGCGATGTTCGACGGCGACATCACCAATGATAGCTTCGCACCATCCATGTTCGGCGATCCACGCATTCTCGCCTTCATGCAGAAGATCACCGTCCATGAGGATCCAGTTCTCACCGCGCGGGCGGGAGCGCCCACCCGCGTGACGGCGATCCTCGCCGACGGACAAAAAATTGCGCGCGAAGTGGACTACGCGCCGGGTTTCGCGGAACGGCCGATGAACCGATCCGAAGTGGAAAGGAAATTCCGCGGCAACGTCGGCAAGCGCTGGTCGCAGGAACGGACCAACGCCACCCTGCGGGCCTTGTGGGCGCTTGATCAGACAGAGGATCTATCTATTTTGCTCGGCCGGCTGTCGATGCAGGCAAAACCGTAAACGTGAACGGCTGGAGGCCCTCATGAGCTATCCCAGGATCGCGATCGCTGCGTTTGCCCTGATGGCAGCAATGCGTACCGGGGGCACGGTGGATGCCGTCGAGATCAAGGTTCTGTCATCCGGCTCGATGAAGGCCGCATTGTCGCAGCTGCTTCCAGACTTTGAAAAGTCATCCGGTAATACGGCAACAATTGAGTATGGTCCGGCCGGCGCCATTGTCGGCCGGGTTCAAAAGGACGATGCCGCGGATGTGGTCATCGTATCCAGATCTCAGCTGCAAAAGCTCGAAGGCAGCGGCAAGGTCGTCCAGGGAAGCCTCGTCGACATAGCGGGAATTGCTCTCGGCGTCGCCGTACGCAAGGGAGCGCCCAAACCGGATATCGGTAATGTCGAGGCGTTCAAACGGGCCCTGCTCTCCGCCCGGTCCATTGGGTACCGCGATCCGGTAACCGGTTCGACGTCCGGCATCTATACAGCCAGCCTGCTTGAGCGGCTCGGCCTTGCCCAGGATTTGAAGCCGAAGCTCCATCTCGACAGATCGGAGGGCGACGTTCCCGAGAACGTCTTCCTGGGAGTTGCGAAGGGCGACATTGAAATGCAGATCGGGCAGATCACCGAGATTGTCATCTCGCCCGGCGTCGATCTTGCCGGTCCACTCCCCAGCGAAATTCAGAATACCACTGTGATGGCAGCGGGAATCGTCACGACCAGCAAGGCGCCGGACGCCGCCAAGGCCCTCATCAGTTTCATATCATCCCCCTCCGCTGCCGCCGTCTTGAAGGCAAGCGGATTCCAGCCGGTCGAAAAGAATTAAGCCGCATGGTCCGCAACTACTTCCCCGGCCATGACGGCTTGCGCTTTTCGCCGAAGGCTTTCAGGCCCTCTTTGGCGTCTTCCGTCATCGCCAGCAATGCAATCTGGCTTTCGGTGTAGGCGATGCTTTCGTCGAACGACATCGAGGCGATCGCGCGCATGGCGTATTTGCCGCGCCGGATCGCGGTCGGCGACTTGTCAGTAATGCGGCCGATCAGCCAGTCGATCCTGGCGTCGAGTTCGGCCGGAGGCACCACGTAGTTCAGGAGTCCCGCGGCCTGCGCGGTCTTCGCATCGAACGGCTCGCCGGTCAGCGCCCACTCGTTGATCAAGCGACGCGGCGCGATTTCCTGCAGCAGCGCCATCACCTGCATCGGAAACACGCCGACCTTCACCTCGGGCAGGCCGAATATCACATGGTCGGCTGCGACCGCCATGTCGGTCATGCACAATAACCCCATGCCGCCGGCCATGCAGACGCCGCCGACCCGCGCGATCGCGGGCTTGGTGGCGTTCTGCGACAGCCGCAGCAGATCGGCGTAATCGGCATTTGGTCTCGCGAAATCCATCGCGAAGGCGGCGCCGGAGTTCTGCAGATCGGCGCCGGCGCAAAACGCCTTGTCGCCGGCGCCGGTCAGGACGATGACGCGGACGTTCCTGTCGTCATGCGCGTCGCGATAACCCTTGGCGATACCGGATATCACCTCGCCATTGAGGGCATTGCGCTTCTCCGGCCGGTTGATGGTGATCCAGAATGCCTGCCCGCGCTTTTCGAGCTTCACGCTGCTGTTGTCGGTCATCGCTTCTCTCCGCCTTCCGCTGTCGGCGGACATTAGCGGCAGAATGGCGAGCGACTGCAAGGAGCATTTAGACGGTCGGCGCGGCCGAGACGGCGGCCTTTTTCATCCAGACCTTGTTGTCATGGAATGCAGCGCCGCCGACCGGCGCCACCGCCTCGGCGCCGGTGAGCGTATTGATGCCGCGGCCGCCGATATGGGCCTTGTTCGGGTGAACGGACTCCGCGATCAGCACGCCACGGCGCAGGCCGTCGAACAGTCTTGCGGTCAGCGTGGTCTCGCCCCTGACATTGCCAAGCGTGACGGCATCTCCCTCGGCAATCCCCAGCGTCGCCGCATCCTCGGGATGGATCATCACGCTCGGTGCGCCCTCGCGCGCGATCGACGATGGCGTTTCGTTGAAGCTGGTGTTGAGGAAGCTGCGCGACGGGCTGGTGGCGAGCCGGAACGGATGCGCCTCGTCTGCCTCCTCGATGATGGTCCAGTGATCCGGCAGCGACGGCATCTGCTGCCAGGGACCCATACCGGCGGTGCCCCAGGGAGGGTGCGCCCAATCCGCCTTGAAGTGGAACTTCTTGTCGGCATGCGCAAAACCGTCGAGGTAATGCGCGGTACGAAAATCCGGCTGCAGGTCGCGCCACAGATCAGTCTCCAGCGTCGCGATATCGCCATGGCCACTCTTTTTGAGCGTGGCGTCGATCAATTCACGCGCCGACATCTCGAATCCGGGATGCACGACGTTGAGGCGGCGGCCGAGGCCCTGCAGCACCTCATGATTGGAACGGCATTCGCCGGGCGAATCGATCAGCTTGGCGCCGACCGAAATATGCTGGTGGCCGCCGCCGTAATAGAGATCGTCGTGCTCCATGAACATGGTCGCCGGCAGGACGATGTCGGCCATGGCGGCCGTCTCGGTCATGAACTGCTCATGCACCGCCATGAACAGGTCCTCGCGGGCAAATCCCTTGCGCACCAGCGCCTGCTCCGGCGCCACCGTCACCGGGTTGGTGTTCTGGATCAGCATCGCCTTGACCGGCCCACCGCCTCCGAGCGCCTCGGCGTCACCGGTCAGGATGCGCCCGATCTTGGACTGATCGAGCGCCCGGATGGTGTGGTCGATCTCGTCGTGGCCCTCGATGATGGATTCGTTGAACTTCCAGATCGCGTAATTGTTGAAGAACGCGCCGCCGCCCTCGTATTGCCAGGCCCCGGTCACGGCCGGAATGCACAGCGCCGCGTGCATCTGCGCCGCCCCGTTGCGGCTGCGGGTAAAACCATAGCCGAGCCGGAAGAACGCGCGCTTGGTCTGGCCGACCAGTCGCGCAAAGGCCTCGATTTCCGCAACCGGCACGCCGCAAATAGACGAGGCCCATTCCGGCGTCCGGGTGGCCAGATGCGCTTCCAGTTCACTGGGGCAATCGGTGTAGCGCTTCATATAGGCCCGATCCGCAAAACCTTCGCGGAACAGCACATGCATGACGCCGCAGGCGAAGGCGCCGTCAGTGCCCGGCCGCAGGATGATCTTGATGTCGGCCTGCTTCATGGTGTCGTTGTTGTAGATATCGACCGCCGCGATTTTCGCGCCGCGCTCCTTGCGGGCGCGCATCGCATGCGTCATCACATTGACCTGGGTATTGACGGGATTGGTACCCCAGATCACGACCAGGTCGGAGACGCCCATCTCGCGCGGATCGACGCCGGCGATCTTGCCGGTGCCGATGGAGAATCCGACACGGGCGACATTGGCGCAGATCGTCGAATAGAAGCGCGAATATTTCTTCACATGCGCAAGGCGATTGATGCCGTCGCGCATCACCAGCCCCATGGTGCCAGCATAATAATAGGGCCACACCGACTCCGCGCCAAACTCGCGCTCGGCCGCGTTGAACCGATCGGCGATCTCGTCCAGCGCCTCGTCCCAGGAAATCCGCGCGAATTTTCCCGAACCCTTCGGTCCGGTCCGGCGTTGCGGATACAACAGCCGGTCGGGATGGTGGATGCGCTCGGCATAGCGCGCGACCTTGGCGCAGATCACGCCGGCGGTATAGGTCTGCAGCTTGGAACCGCGCACCCGGCCGATTGAGGAGCCATCGATCACCTCGACATCGAGCGCACAGGCCGACGGGCAATCGTGCGGACAGGTGGAATGCCGGATCTCGATCTTGGTCTGCTGGTTCATGGGCCAATGGTTAACATCAAAAGCCCTGCCCGCCGAGCGCATTTATCCGGCAATGCCGCCGCAAAAATAGCAACTCGCCATGCGCTAAGCGCCGAGATAGGCCCCGCCATTGGCGTGGATGGCCTGCCCGTTGATGTAGCGCGCGCCGGGGCCACACAGGAATCGCACTGCGGCCGCGACGTCTTCCGGCCTGCCGCGCTCGCCGGTGATGGTCTGGTGGGTCGAATGATGCGCGGGTTCGGGTCGGTCTTTGGGGCGCGGCGTGCCGATCAGGCCGGGAACGACGCAATTGACGGTGATGCCGTCATCGGCGAGGTCGTGGGCCAGCGCCCGGGTGAACCCGATGATCCCGGCCTTGGCGGTCACGACATGGGCGCGGTTCTTCGCCCCGGTATGCGCGCTCAGGCCGCCGATATTGACGATGGTCCCCGCAGCGGACTTTCGCAAGGCGGGCAGGCAGGCCTTCACGCAATGAAAGGCGCCATCGAGGGTGACGCCCATGATTTCCCGCCACTCCGCATAGCTCATGTCGGCAAAAGGTTTTTCTCGCCGCAGCGCGGCATTGTTGACCAGGATATCAATTCGGCCGAAATGCTTCGCCGCAGCATCCGCCATCGCCTCGACCGCTTTGGCATCGGCGACGTCGCCGATATGGACCTGCGCCTTGCCGCCCAAGGCCTCGATCTCGCGCGCGACGGCTTCCGCCTCGGCGCGGTTGCTGCGCGCATTGACCAGGATCGATGCGCCGCCCTCGGCCAGCATCAGCGCAATCGCCCGGCCGATATTACGCCCGGCACCGGTGACGATGGCGGCCTTGCCGCTGAGTTCGTTCATTCCCGCCCTCTGCCGATCATTAGCCTCGTAGCGCGCCCAGATCGATGCGGCCATTGTAGAGTCCCGCCAGCAGCCCCAAGGTCGCATCGCCTTGCGCTTTGGTCCAGCCGCCATGCCGGGCGTTGAGCGCGAATTTGTCGGTCACGTCCTGCCGGGTCAGCGGCTCCTGCGCGCCGCCGCGCATATGAGGCTGCCGCTCCTCGACCACGCTGCCGTCCTTCATGGTTGCCCTGAGATGGCCGGTATAGTTGTCGGGATAGGGATTTTGCGGATCGATCACGAACTTCACTTTGGCCGCCAGCGCAAGCACCTCGCGGTCGGTGATCGCCGTTTCCGTGAATGCGCCGAGCCCGACCCCGCCATGCACAAAACCGGCTGCGAGCAGATAGGGCGTGGCGAATTTTGCCGCATAGCCATTGCGCGGGCGTTGTTTGTCCGCAAGCGGCTCCCACAGCCGGTGCACCGTCCCCTCCCCGACCTCGCAGACGATCTCGACGATGTCGTCGGCCTTGACGCCGCGCGCGGCCAGCCGCCGGGCGCAATCGATGTAAGGCTGCGTCATGGTTCCGCAGGGGTAAGGCTTGAACGCCAGCGTATCCGTCACCCAGCGGGTACCGAAATCGCCCGTCAGCGCCTCGTAGTCGCCATGGGTGGTATGGGCAAAACCGTGGAACAGCCCATGCACGCCCTCGAGCACGGTGCGCGGGCCGACAAATCCCTGCCGCGCCAATAGCGCGGCGCGAATGCCCGATTGCGCCGCCCAGCCGGCGTGCAGCCGCTTGGTCCAGGTGCCTTCGGCGAGATATTCGATGATGCCGCTGGCCATGCTGCCGGCAATCCCGAGCGCATCCACAATCTGCCGGGCATTGAGACCGAGCGCGGTGCCGACGCCGGCTGCCGCCGCCATCGCACCGAAGATCGCAGTCGGATGAAAGCCGGCCTTGTGGACCGCCTTGGGCACCACAAGGCTCAGCCGGCACAGCACTTCGGTGCCCACCGCGATTCCGATCAGCGCCATGCGGCCATCGGGATTGTGCCGCTCGCAGGCGGCCAGCACCGCCGGCACGATCACCGCGCCGGCATGCACCGGGCCACCTTCGAACGTGTCGTCGAAATCCTCGCCATGCGCCGCGGTGCCGTTGACGAAGGCCGCCCCCGCCGCATTCAGCGAGCGCGCATGCCCGATCACGGTGCAGGGGCCGTCGTCGTCCCAGCCGGAAAGCGCGCTTGCGACATAGTCCTCGTTGCGCGCGGTGACGCAGAGGCCGACGATATCGATCAGCAGGTCCTCGCATTTGCGCGTGGTCGACGCCGGGAGCGTGCCCGGCCGCAGCGTAGCGATCTTGCCGGCCAGCGTTTCGGCGACCGACGTTTTTGGCAATGGGGATGTCATGATGTCTCGATGATCGGCGCGTCAGACGTGGAAGATCTTGGTATAGCGCGCCTTGATCGAGTCGCCTTCTTTTTCCACCGCCGCCGCGTCGTCCTTCATGGTCTTGATGTCTTTGAAGGGCTTGCGCCCCGGCTTCTCCTGGGTCTGCGGATGCACCGAGCGCAGACCGCCGACATCGATGATGAGCTGCTGGGCGTCGCGGCTGAAGCAGAACGACTGGAACAGCTTTGCCGCGTTCGGATTGGGCGAGTCTTTGAAGATGCCGTTCGGGCCGATGATCAGCGGCGATCCTTCCGTCGCATAGACCGGCTCGACCGGTCGTCCCTTCTCCTTCATCTGGAAGATGTTGTACTCGTTGCCGTCGGCCATGACCGCACGTTCGCCGAGATCGAGTTTCTTCGGCGGGTCGGCCGAGGATTGCACCTGCATGATGTTCTGTTTTGCCAATTGCTCGAACCAGGTCCAGCCGAGATCGCGCTGCATCTGGTAGGTCGCGGTCATGATGGTGCCGCTATAGCCGGGATGCGCCTTGACGATCTTGCCCTTCCATTTGGGATCGAGCAGGTCGGCAAAGCTCTTCGGCGCG
>Ga0210389_10002927_pt1 | contig 13379 bp, 12 predicted proteins | sample IncBWH28OmetaG_FD_160127 | JGI IMG/M metagenome (GOLD analysis project Ga0210389, IMG submission 160127) | Forest soil microbial communities from Barre Woods Harvard Forest LTER site, Petersham, Massachusetts, United States - Inc-BW-H-28-O ...
TCTCCGCCGGTGGCGCGAGGTCGGCTGGCGGGCGCCGGCGAAATCGGGCGGACAGTCCGCGCGCTGGCTGGATCCTGCGCAGCTGGGAATCAGACCGTGCACGATCCCGGATTCAGGCGCTGCGCTCGACGTCGGCGCCGGTGAGGAAGCGGCGCGCCGGCTTTGGAAGTCGTTCGTGGACAACGGATTAAAACGCTACGACCGTGACCGCGACAGGCCCGATCGCAACGGCAGCAGCCGGATGTCGGCGCACCTGAAGTTCGGCACCATCCATCCCCGCACCATGGTCGCCGACTTCGACTTGCGTGCCGCCGGGGCACAAGCGTATCTGCGCGAGTTGGCATTTCGGGACTTCTACGCCGACGTACTGCATCACCGGCCGGCCAGCGCCTGGCGCAATTGGAACAGCGATTTCGACGCCATCGCGAACGACACCGGAGCCGAAGCCGAACGCCGCTTCGAGGCCTGGAAGGCCGGCAAGACCGGGTTTCCCTTCGTCGATGCCGGGATGCGTCAGCTCCGCGAGACCGGCTTCATGCACAACCGGGTGCGGATGACCGTGGCGTCGTTTCTGGTCAAGGACCTGCATTTGCCGTGGCAGTGGGGCGCCGAATGGTTCCTGGATCAACTCGTGGACGGCGACCTGGCCAGCAACCAGCATGGGTGGCAGTGGTGCGCGGGATGCGGTACCGATGCCGCGCCGTACTTCCGGGTGTTCAACCCCGCTGCGCAGGGCGAGAAGTTCGATCCGTCGGGCTCCTACATCCGGCGCTGGGTTCCCGAGCTGCGCTCGGCCGACGACGCGCACCTGCGCAAAGGCGAACGGCCGCAGGCGTACCCAGCGCCGATCGTCGACCACGGTGTCGAGCGGGCAGAAGCCCTGCGGCGGTATCAGAGCATCTGAGCGACCCATCGTCGTTCGATGAAGGTTTAGCGAATTCACCTACCCGAAGCTATTTGGCATGCAATTATCAGCCGATTCACAGTTACCGGTTGGCTCGGGAGGCGCTAATGGCTCATTCGATCGTTCGGACGTTGCTGGTTGCGGGCGCTGCCGCCGGGTTGGCGGCCGGCACCGGAGCCTGTTCCTGTTCGATCGGATCGTCCTCGCACGCCGTCAGCAAAACCGATATCGCCAACCAAATCACTTCCAAGATGACCGATGCCGCCGGCAACAAACCCGATTCCGTGACGTGCCCCAGCGACCTCCCGGCGAAGGTCGGGGCACAGCTGAATTGCACGATGAAGGTCAAGGACCAGACCTACACCGTCAACGTGACGGTGACCAACGTCAACGGCGACGACGTCAAGTTCGACCTGGCGGAGACCGTCGACAAGAACCAGGTCGCCAACGTGATCAGCTATGAGCTGACCCAGCAGCTGGGCCGCAAGCCCGATTCGGTGACCTGCCCGGACAACTTGAAGGGTGTCCAGGGCGCGACGCTGCGGTGTGAACTCACCGACTCGGGTCAGAAGTACGGCGTAGCCGTGATCGTCAGAAACGTCGACGCCGGGAACGTCAACTTCGATTTCAAGGTCGACGACCACCCCGAATGATCGCCTACCTGGCCGCCTTTTTGCGTTCGATATCCGACAGAGCGGCGGCCAGCTCAGCACGCTGCGCGGCCGAGGTCTCCCAGGACAGCTGCCGGTTCTTGACCACCTTGGCCGGCGCGCCGACGGCGATCGAGTAGTCGGGGATGACGCCGCGGACCACGGCGTGCGACCCCACCACGCAGCCCCGCCCGATGGACGTGCCGCGCAGCACGGTCGCCTTGACCCCGATCCAGGTGTCCGGCCCGATTCGGACCGGCGACTTGATGATGCCCTGATCCTTGATGGGGACGTTGATGTCGTCCATGCGGTGGTCGAAATCGCAGACGTAGCACCAGTCGGCCATCAGGGCCGAATCCCCGAACTCGATGTCGAGGTAGCAGTTGATCACGTTGTCCCGGCCCAGCACCACCTTGTCGCCGAACCGCAGGGAGCCCTCGTGTGCGCGGATGGTGTTCTTGTCCCCGATGTGCACCCAGCGGCCGATCTCGAACTCCGCCAGTTCGGGTGTGGCATGGATCTCCACCCCCTTCCCGAGGAACACCATCCCGCGGGTGATGATGTGCGGGTTGGCCAGCTTGAACTTCAGCAACCGCCAGTAGCGCACCAGGTACCACGGGGTATACGCGCGGTTGGCCAGCACCCATTTCAGCGACGCCAGCGTGAGAAACCTGGCTTGGCGAGGGTCCCGCAGGTTCGATCCACGCCATCGGCGATGGAACGGGGCACCCCACATGCTCGTCATGGCCGGAAAGCCTAGCCCGCCGACGATGCCCGCCGAAACGGCGGGCTGAGAAGGCGGGCAATCAGACACCGCCGCCGACGATGCCCGCCGAAACGGCGGGCTGAGAAGGCGGGCAAGCCGATACGCCCGAGTCGCCACGAGTTACCCTCACCTGTACTCGATCGCTGCCCGCGTCGCGGAAGGATTTGGGAAACCGAGGTGCTTGCCCCACAACTCGTCAGTGGGCTTCGGCGTTGGTCGGCTGCGGTGCTGGCGGCCGCGCTCACGGTCGGACTCGGCGGTTGCGGCAACACCGACTCGTGGGTCGACGCGTCGCCCGCGCAAGGCTGGCCGGCGCAATACGGCGACGCGGCCAACAGCAGCTACACCGCGACGAGCGGTGCGAGCAAGCTCTCGTTGCAGTGGACGCGGTCGGTCAAAGGTAGCTTGGCGGCCGGTCCGGCGCTGAGCGCACGCGGATATCTCGCCCTCAACGCGCAGACCCCGGCCGGGTGTTCGCTGATGCAGTGGGAGAACAACGACAAAGGCCGGCAACGCTGGTGCGTTCGGCTTTTCCAGGGCGGCGGCTTCGGCGGACCGCTGTTCGACGGCTTCGACAACCTCTACGTCGGTCAACCGGGCGCATTTATCTCCTTTCCGGTGACCCAGTGGACGCGGTGGCGCAAGCCGGTGATCGGGATGCCGGCCACCCCGCGGTTCCTGGGACACGGCCAACTGCTCGTCACCACCCACCTCGGTCAAGTGCTGGTTTTCGACGCCCACCGCGGCGAGGTGGTCGGCAGCCCGCTCGACCTGGTGGAGGGCATCGACCCCACCGACGCGACGCGCGGGTTGGCCGACTGCGCGCCCGCCCGGCAGGGCTGTCCGCTCGCGGCCGCGCCGGCCTTCTCGACCGCCAACGGGACGGTGGTGCTGGGCGTCTGGCAGCCGGGCGCTCCGGCGGCGGGACTGATCGGGCTCAAATATCACCCGGGGCAGACCCCGCTCCTGGTGCGGGAGTGGACCAGCGACGCGGTAGGCGCCGGCGTCATCGCCAGCCCGGTGTTGTCCGCCGACGGATCCACGGTCTACGTCGACGGCCGCGACCAACGGCTGTGGGCCCTGTCCGCCGCCGACGGGAAAGTGAAGTGGTCGGTGCCGCTGGGCTTCCTGGCGCAGACGCCGCCGGCGGTCACCCCGCAGGGGCTGATCGTCTCGGGCGGCGGGCCCGACACCCGGCTCGCGGCGTTCAAGGATGCCGGCGATCACGCCGATCCGGTCTGGCGCCGCGATGACGTCACTCCGCTGTCGTCCCCGAGCGTGGCCGGCGTCGGCGTCGGCTACACGGTGGTCAGCGGCCCGCCCGCGGACGGCGAACCCGGCATGTCGATCCTGGTCTTCGATCCGGCCAACGGCCATACGCTCAACAGCTATCCGCTTCCGGCGGCCACCGGATACCCCATCGGCGTGTCGGTTGGCAACGACCGCCGAGTGGTGGCGGCCACCAGCGACGGTCAGGTCTATGGCTTTGCCCCGGCCTGACCCCAACCACGACCCCGCGCCGCAGAATCCGGCGAGCGCGCATGTTCGTCGTGGCCACGGCAGCCGGCCCGCGGACGTCGCCGCGACCCTGGTTCTGCTCATAGTCCACGGACTCCTGTTCGGCGCGACCGTCGTGCTGCTGGGCCTGTTTGTCATGGGAACCGACGCGTGCGGTGCCGTGAAGTGTGGCGATCCCGCCTGGGTCGACCGCGCCATGACATTGGGGATTTGGGCCGGCGCCGCCGCGCTCTTCGCCGACTTCCTGGTCGCCGGCTATCTCCTCCTGCGCCGCAGAGTGGCGTTCTTCGTCCCGATCATCGGTTGCGTCGCGCAAGTCGTGCTGGCGATCGGCGCCGCGGCGATGGAGTCGCTCGCCGGCCCCGTTTAGGTTCGTCAGACCGCCAGCGGCGGGATCGCGTTGCGCGGTACCTGGGCTTGGACCGGTCCGGCGAGCGCCGGCAGCATCTCGCCGGGGGCGAAGTAAAAGATCAGCTGGTCATCGGTGATGGCGAAGTTTTGATAGTGCGACGGGTCAAGCCCGGTCGACGGCAATATCGCCACCCCCAACGCGTTTTGCCGCTCCAGGTCGCGCTGCACGATCGGAAAGATGGTGTCCAGCGGCGTCGTGCCGGGCGGGAAAAGATTGTCGAAGGTGATCGGCTGCTTGGTCCCGAGGTTGTAGTTGAACGCCTTGAACCAATTGGACGGGTGCGCCCCGCCCAGGTCCTGGAAAAACTTGAGTACGACGCTGCGGGTGTTGTGTGGCGGCTGGCCGGCGGTGTGTTGCTCGGTGGTGGCTTCCATCTGGTAGGGCTGGTCACGGCTTCCGGAAGTCTGCGCGACGTTGACGAACCCGTCGCGGTTTTGCGTGATGTAGTCGATCAGCGCCTGCTCGTCGGGGTAGTCGACGGGGAACGCCATGTTGAGCATGTACGTGGGGCCGGTGGCATGCACATGACACAGCTGCGTCGCATCGACGGTGCCGCCCAAGCCGGCACACGGCGGCGGCGGCGCCGCGGCGGCCGGCCAGCCCAGCAAGGCCGCGGCGGTCAACACCGCGGCCACTATCAGATAACGCATCGTCGAAATCTCCTCGCGGACTAAAACCGCTGGGCGGCGGGAAGAGTGACGGCAGCCAGCGTACCGCGCACTATCGAGACGGACGGCAAACGAAGGCCAACGCGCGGCCGGCGGCCCCGGTGCCGATGCGGGTGATCACCACCGAGAGTGGACTGCCGCCACGCGGCCGCAGCCGGCGCCGCAGCGCGTCGGGATCGACTCGCACACCGCGGACCAGTATCTCCAGCGAACCGCAATCGAGCGCCGACAGCGCCCGCCGCAGCCGGCGCTCCTCGAACACCACCTGCTCGAGCACCTCGAAGCCCCGGACACCCGGCGGCAGCCGGTCCCCGGACAGGTAGGCGATATCGCGGTCGAGTTGCCACAGTCGGTGCCGCGCGCCGTAGTGGCGCACCAGGCCGGCCCGGACCACCGCGCCGTCGGGGTCGACGATCCATCGCCCGACCGGCCGCACCGGGCAGTCGTCGGGCTCGGCGTCGGTAATCTGTTCGCCGCGATCAAGGATGCTCGCCCGGCGACCGATACCGGGCTGCGCCAGTCCCGCCGACCACAGGCACGCCTCCCGGACCGAACCGCGATACGACGTCACCTCGATTTCGCCGTCGAAACCGAGCCGTCGCATCTGGTCGAAATCTATTCCGGGAGCGCACTTTACGACGAGATCCCGCCCCCGGTAGGTGGCGATCAGCCGGCCCAGGCCGGGCTGATAGTCCTCGGGGCGCATGCGTCGCCGCCCGCCAACACGTCGCGCCGGGTCGACCACGACCACCGTGCCGCGGGTAACGGGATGCAGCGCATCGGCGCGGCAGAGGTCGGCCGCCGCCCCCAGGTTGTGGCGGGCCATCGCCAGCCGGACCGGGTCGATGTCGCTGCCCACCGCCGCGACACCCGAGTCGCGCAGCGCGGCCAGTTCGGTGCCGATCGAACAGGTCGCGTCGTGGACCACGACGCCTGGGCCACCCGCGGCCAGCCGCCCGGCCCGGTGCAGGGCCACCGGCGCCGCGGTGGCCTGCTGCAGAGCCTCGTCGGTGAACAGCCAGTTCGACACCCCACCACTTAGCTGCGCCAGCTTTTCGGGAGCCTTACGGCGCAGCAGCGTCGTCTCGATCAGCACCGGCGCCCGGTCGCCGAACCGGGCACGCACATCGGCGACGTCGGCGATCCGGCTGGCGTCTGACAGGTCGAGTTCGGCGACCGCGGCCAGCGCTGCGGCACCCGAGTCCGACCGTAGGTAACCGACGTCGTCCGTGCCGAAGTAGAGGCCACTGCTCAGGACGGCTTGACCCCGGTGATCATCACGTTGTAGAACCAGCCCTTGGGCATCACGCGACGCCAGATGTTGGCGTCCACCCAGCTCAGCGTCTTCCAACTGGTGAAGGCGAACCTCGCCCAGCCCCAGCCCAGTTTGCCCGGCGGCACCGTCGCCTCGAAGGTGCGCAGCGGCCAGCCCAGCATGGCGGCGGTGAACTCCACGGTGGCGGTCTGGACCTCGGCGGCGCCGGCGCTGGTGGCCATGCGCTCCAGGTCCGCGGGTTCGAACGTGTGCAGGTCGACGATCCACTCCAGGGCCGCCGCACGCGAGTTCTCGTCGAGCTCAGCCTGCGGACGGCGCCAGCTGTCGAGTCCGGGCAGCTTGACCGCACGGATGGTGACGTTCCAGGTGAGGTCCGCCAGCGCACGGGCGTATCCGTTGCCGACGGTTGTCGGCTCACCGGCGAACACGAACCGGCCGCCGGGCTTGAGGACTCGGATCACCTCACACAGCGACAGTTCGACGTCGGGAATGTGATGCAGCACGGCGTGCCCGACCACGAGATCAAAGGTGTTGTCGTCGTACGGGATGCCCTCGGCGTCCGCGATCCGGCCGTCGATGTCCAGCCCCAGCGACTTCCCGTTGCGGGTGGCGACCTTGACCATGCCGGGCGAGAGGTCGGTGACCGAACCGCGCCGCGCGACCCCCGCCTGGATCAGATTGAGCAGGAAGAACCCGGTCCCACAGCCCAGCTCCAGGGCACGGTCGTAGGGCAGCTCGTGCCGCACCTCGTCGGGCACGACGCCGTCGAAGCAATCCCGGGCGTAGTCGATGCAGCGCTGGTCGTAGGAGATCGACCATTTTTCGTCGTAACTCTCGGCTTCCCAGTCGTGGTAGAGCACCTGGGCCAGCTTGCTGTCGTGCCGTGCGGCTTCCACCTGCTCGGCGGTGGCACGCGGGTTCGGGACGGCGTCAGTCGAACTCATCGTCATGGAGGGCAAGCCTAACGACCGTGCCGGCCAGACTTGTCGGCACCGTCGTGAGCAGCGGCGAAGACCTCGGCATAGCGGCGGCCCTCGGCGGCGACGCGATCGGCCGGTTCGGTGCCCGCGACTTCGTCAAAGACGGCATTGATGCCGGCTTTGGCGGCGGCCAATGCCTGCCGCGGGCCGTCGAGAAAACGGCGTGCCCACGCCGCGGCGGCGTCGTACACGCCGTCCGGGGCCACCATCTCATCAATCAAGCCCAAGGCCAGGGCCTCCTCGGCGTCGAAGAAACGCCCGCTGAATACCAGCTCCTTGGCGCGGCTCACGCCGGCGGCGCGGGTCAGGCGGGCCATTCCGCCGCCGGCGGGGATCAGGCCGGCCAGGATCTCGGTCGCGCCGAACTTCACGTTGTCGCCGCTGACCCGCCAATCGGCGGCCAGGGCCAGCGTGAGGCCGGCGCCGAGCGCGTATCCGGTGATCGCGGCCACCGTCGGCTTGGGGATCGCCGCGACGGCCTCGACGGCCTCGGCACGGACACGGGCCGCGATCTCGGCCTCCGGCGCCGTCAGCGTGCGCAGCTCGGGCATGTCGTCGCCGGCGGAGAAAATCTCGTGACCGCCGAACAGGATCACCGCCGCAACGTCGTCCCGCCGTCCCAGCTCCCCGGCCGCGGCCACGATCTCCCGGTAGACCTGCCGGGTCATCGCGTTGGTCGGCGGCCGGGACACGAGCAGCATGCCCAGGCCGGCGTCCTGCGAGCCGTCGCTGACCACCACGTGGACGAACTCACGCGCCGGAGCCGTCACAGCGGCCAACCCGTGGATCCGCCCGCTTTGCGCGCCTCGTCGTAGCGGTCGGAATCGAAGAATTCGAACACCCAGTTATCGCCCTGGATCTCGAGATGTGGCTGCACCGTGACGATCTGGCGCTCGACGGCCAACACATCGGCTACGGTGCGACCGGCCAGCGAGTCGAGCTGTGTCCAGGTGGGCGGCAGCAGGAAGTTGCGACCGGCCGCGAAGTCGTCGATCGCGGCCCGCGGCGTCGTCCAGTCGGCGCGGTCGGATTCGGTGTTCTCACCGTCGGCCCGCTGACCCTCCGGTAGCGCTCCCACAAAGAAATAGGTGTCGTAACGGCGGGTGCGCTCGGCCTCGGGAGTGACCCAGTTGGCCCACGGCCGCAGCAGGTCGGATCGCAGCACCAGGTTTTCGCGGCGGAGGAAGTCCGCGAAAGACAGTGCGCCCGAGGCCAGCTCGTGACGGTAGTCGCGATACACCGAGGCATCGCCGACCACCCCGCCGGCGCCGTCCGGTGCCGAAGTTGACCGGCCGTCCGGTCCGGCGAACAGCACGCCCGATTCCTCGAAGGTCTCCCGGGCGGCCGCGCAGACCAGCGCCTCGGCCAGGTCGGGTTCGACGCCGAACCGCTGCGCCCACCACTGCGGCGGTGGCCCGGCCCACGCCCCCAGCCCGCCCAAGTCCGCGTTGCGGTCGCGGTCGTCGACGCCGCCGCCGGGAAACACCATCACCCCCGCGGCGAACTCCATCCGCGAGTGCCGGCGCATGAGGAAGACGGCCAAGCCGGCCCCCGAGCCGACTGGACTTTCGTCGCGGACCAGCATCACGGTCGCGGCCGGCCGCGGTGTCAGCGGCGGCTCGCCCGACTCCGTCACGAATGCCTCCGGTGGGCCGCGCGGGTGCGCACGCGCCGCGCGAAATAGCGCCCGTCGACGACGTCCAGGGCGATGGACTGGCCAAACGCGGTGGACAGGTTCTCAGCGGTCAGCACGTCGGGCAGCAGACCGGCGGCGACCACCCGGCCCTCCGACAACAGCATGCAGTGGCTGAAGCCGGGGGGAACCTCCTCCACGTGGTGGGTGACCAGCACGATCGCGGGGGCGTCGGGGTCGGCGGCCAGGTCGGTCAGCCGGGCCACCAACTCCTCGCGGCCGCCCAGGTCCAGGCCGGCGGCGGGTTCGTCGAGCAGCAGCAGTTCGGGGTCGGTCATCAATGCGCGGGCGATCAGCACCCGCTTGCGCTCCCCCTCCGACAACGTCCCGAAGGTACGGTCCGCGAGGTGCTCGGCGCCGAGGCTTTCCAGCATGTCGATTGCCCGCCGGTAGTCGACTTCGTCGTAGCGTTCCCGCCACCGCCCCAGCACCGCATAGCCCGCCGAGACAACGAGATCGCGCACCACTTCGTCGCCGGGCACCCGCTGCGCCAGAGCCGACGAGCTGAGCCCGATCCGCGCACGCAACTCCGAAACGTCGACCCGGCCCAGCCGCTCGGCGAGCACGAAGGCGATGCCCGACGACGGGTGCTCGGCCGCCGCGGCGATGCGCAGCAGCGATGTCTTGCCGGCGCCGTTGGGCCCGATGATCACCCAGCGCTCGTCGAGTTCCACCGCCCAATCCACTGGCCCGACCAGGATGTTCCCGCCGCGTCGCAGGGACACGTTTCTGAAGTCGATCAGCAGATCGGGGTCGGCCGGCTCGCTTCCGGTTTCGGGCACCCGACCATCGTGCCGTACCGCGACGCTCGGATACCTGCCGGGTCGTGCATCCCCGCAACCGGATGGGGCCGCCGGCTCGCGCGGCTAGTCCGGGGGGATTTCGACCCGTCGCAGCTGACCGTCGATCGCGTCGGCGGCCTCGATCTCGCCGCGCGTCACGCCCAGGAGAAACAGCACCGTGTCGAGGTACGGGTGGCTCAACGACGCGTCGGCGACCTCACGCAACGCCGGCTTGGCGTTGAACGCCACGCCCAGTCCGGCCGTGGCCAGCATGTCGATGTCGTTGGCGCCGTCGCCGACGGCGACGGTCTGCTCCAACGGCACGCCGGCCTGCTGTGCGAACTCGCGCAGCGCCTTGGCCTTGCCGGGCCGATCGATGATCGGCCCTACCACCCGGCCGGTGAGGGTGCCGTCGATGATCTCCAGGTCGTTGGCGGCCACGTAGTCCAGCTTCAGTTCCTCGGCCAACGGTTCGATGATCCGGCGGAACCCGCCGGAGACCACTCCGCAGCGAAAACCCAGGCGCCGCAACGTGCGAAGCGTGGTCCGCGCGCCAGGCATCAGCTCCAGCTGATCGGCGACCTCGTCGATCACCGTGGCGGGCAGGCCCGCCAGGGTCGCGACCCGTTGCTGAAGGGACTCCGCGAAATCCAGCTCACCGCGCATCGCGGCCTCGGTGATCGCGGCAACCTGCCCCTGGGCGCCGGCACGGGCGGCCAGCATCTCGATGGCCTCACCCTGAACCAGCGTCGAGTCGACGTCGAACACGATGAGCCGCTTGGTGCGCCAGACCAGGCCGTAGTCCTCGACGGCCACGTCGACACGCTCGTCTGCGGCGACCCGGTTCAGTGCGGTTTTCAACCGGCCGTTAACTCCCGGCGGCACCGAGACCCGCAACTCCAGGCCGGTCACCGGGTAGTCGGAGACACCGCGGATGACGTCGATGTTGACGCCCAGGGCAGCCACCTCCCGGGCCACCGCCCCGAACGCCCGGGCCGTGACCGGCCGGCCCAACACGAAAATGGTGTGGGTCGGCGGTTGCCGGATGATCGGCACGTCGTCGCTGCGCTCGATGCTGACGTCTAGACCCAGTCCGCGGACGGCAGATTCGACGTCCTTGGGCAGCTCGTCGCCGTCGGCCACTTCCGGCGGGCAGCACAGCAACACACCCAGGATCAGGCGGCCCCGGATCACCACCTGTTCGACGTTGAGCAGCTCTACCCCATGCCGGGAGAGCACCTCGAACAGGGCAGACGTCACGCCCGGCTGATCGACGCCGGTGACTGTGATCAGTACCGACACCTTGGATGGTGTGCTCACCCGCGACTTAGCCTCGTTTGGGGCGGCTTTCGCCCGCTAGGTGCGAACGTTGACGTCGTCGGCTCTGGTGACATCGCCGCTTTTAGGCCCGTGCGCCCGCCCCACGTGGGCCTCGGCCCGAAGCCGTTCCACCATGTGCGGGTAGTGCAACTCGAACGCCGGCCGCTCCGAACGGATCCGGGGCAGCTCGGTGAAGTTGTGCCGCGGCGGCGGGCAACTGGTCGCCCATTCCAGCGAGTTGCCGTAGCCCCACGGGTCGTCGACCGTCACGATCTCGCCGTAGCGCCAGCTCTTGAACACGTTCCACGCGAACGGGAACATCGACGCACCCAGGATGAATGCCCCCACAGTGGAGACGACGTTCAGGCCCTGGAAGCCGTCGCTGGGCAGGTAGTCGGCGTAGCGACGCGGCATGCCTTCGTCGCCCAACCAGTGTTGCACCAGGAACGTCGTGTGAAAGCCGATGAACGTCAGCCAGAAGTGCAGCTTGCCCAGTCGCTCGTCGAGCAGGCGGCCGGTCATCTTCGGGAACCAGAAATAGATGCCGGCGAAGGTGGCGAAAACGATGGTGCCGAAGAGCACGTAGTGGAAGTGCGCGACCACGAAATAGCTGTCGGTGACGTGGAAGTCCAGCGGCGGGCTGGCCAGCAGCACACCGGTCAGACCGCCCAGTAGGAAGGTGACCATGAAGCCGATCGAGAAGAGCATCGGCGTCTCAAACGTCAACTGGCCCTTCCACATCGTGCCGACCCAGTTGAAGAACTTGATCCCCGTCGGCACCGCGATCAGATACGTCATGAACGAAAAGAACGGCAGCAGAACGGCTCCGGTGGCGAACATGTGGTGCGCCCACACCGCGACCGACAGCGCGGCGATCGACAGCGTCGCGTAGACCAGCGTGGTGTAACCGAAGATCGGCTTGCGGGAAAAGACCGGGAAGATTTCCGAGACGATGCCGAAGAACGGCAGCGCGATGATGTAGACCTCGGGATGGCCGAAGAACCAGAACAGGTGCTGCCACAGCAGGACTCCGCCGTTGGCCGGGTCGTAGACGTGGGCACCGAGGTGGCGGTCGGCGGCCAGCCCGAACAGGGCCGCGGTGAGCAGCGGGAACGCGACCAGCACCAGGATCGAGGTCACCAGGATGTTCCAGGTGAAGATCGGCATCCGGAACATCGTCATCCCGGGGGCGCGCATGCACACCACGGTGGTGATCATGTTGACCGCACCCAGGATGGTGCCCAGACCGGCGACGATCAGACCCATGATCCACAGGTCACCGCCCGGGCCGGGCGAGTGGATGGCATCGGTCAACGGGGTGTAGGCCGTCCAACCGAAGTCGGCAGCCCCGCCGGGCGTGATGAAGCCGGCCGCGCCCATCGTGGCGCCGAACAGGAACAGCCAGAACGACAACGCGTTGAGCCGGGGGAACGCCACGTCGGGTGCGCCGATCTGCAGCGGCAGCACCAGGTTGGCAAAGCCGAACACGATCGGCGTCGCGTAGAACAGCAACATGATCGTGCCGTGCATGGTGAACAGCTGGTTGAACTGCTCATTTGACAGGAACTGCAGGCCCGGCGCGGCCAACTCGGTACGCATCAACAGCGCCAGCAGGCCGCCGATGAAGAAGAAGCAGATGCACGCGACGCAGTACATGATGCCGATCATTTTGTGATCGGTGGTGGTGATCAGCTTGTAGACGAGGTTCCCTTTGGGACCGGTCCGGGCCGGGTATGGACGGACGGCCTCGAGTTCTCCCAACGGGGGGGCTTCGGCTGTCAACAGCTCCTCCAAACATCCGTGTCGGACAGGGGCCAGAACCCAGTAATGACAGGAATCTTAGCTCCCGATCAAGGCGACGGTAGGTCTGGTCCTACAAACTGTCGTAAATGGTTCACCGGAGGTGGTGGATCGTTTCGCCGGACGGGTCCAAGCTGGGCGGATGTTAGCGTCGGACTCGTGCAATCCGGCGGGATCCGACCCACGCGGCTGGTGCTGGCCGCCGCCGCGCTGGCCGCGGTGGCGGCGGTGGCCTGCGTCGGCTGCGGGTCATCCAGTCCGGGGCCCAAAGCGTCGACTCCGTCGCTGATCACCCCGACCACCCAGATCGCGGGCGCCGGGGTATTGGGAAACGATCGCCGTCCGGACGAGTCGTGCGCGCGCGACGCCGCCGCGGCCGATCCGGGACCGCCGACACGACAGGCGCACAACGCGGCGGGAGTCACCCCGGACGCCGTGCAGGTGCCTGCGGAGCCGCAGCGCATCGTGGTGCTCTCCGGGGACCAGCTCGACGCCGTGTGCGCGCTGGGCCTGCAATCGCGGGTGGTCGGCGCCGCGTTGCCGAACGGCTCCTCGAGCCAGCCGTCCTACCTGGGCAATGCCGTGCACGCCCTACCCGGCGTCGGCACCC
>Ga0210389_10002928_pt1 | contig 13376 bp, 15 predicted proteins | sample IncBWH28OmetaG_FD_160127 | JGI IMG/M metagenome (GOLD analysis project Ga0210389, IMG submission 160127) | Forest soil microbial communities from Barre Woods Harvard Forest LTER site, Petersham, Massachusetts, United States - Inc-BW-H-28-O ...
GGGGGGGGGGGGGGGGGAGGGGGAGTTGGGGGAATGATCGGGACGGGCGGCTTGGCGGAGGGGGTCTCATTGGAACTGGACGAATTTGTTGAGGAGCCAGAGACCGGCACTGCGGTCGTCGCAGGGGACTCGGCGGGGAGGGGAAGGCGGCCTGAAGCCGCCCCTACATTGTCGGCGGCGACGGGGGTTGGGTCGATTACGGCGTTGGGTGTGGTGGCTTCGGGCGGATCGGAGCGGTCGGGACGGGGGAGATGCCATAGCAGTCCAGGTTCGACGGGACGAAGACCGGTGGGGACGTTCCACGTGCTCGGACGGCGAGGACGGTTGAGGTCTTCGCGTTCGGACTGGAGTTGCTGGAAGTGGTCGATTTCGCGGAGGGAGCGGAGAAGATTCTGGCAGAGATAGGAGTAGACGCTGGCTTCCTTGGGAGTGATGCGGCCGCGGACGCGATTGAGGAGGACAGCCTTGAGGAAGCGGTGGACTTCATCGGGGGAGGCCATGGTGCCGGCGGCTTCGGTTAGTTCGGCGGTGGTTAGTTGCTCGGGCGTGGGTTTGTGGGTGCCGCAGAATTGGGGATCGGTGGTGCAGACGGGCTGGGAGCATTGGCGTCCGGAGGGGGAGCGATGCTCGCAGCGGGGGAAAGCGAGTTTTGATTCAGACTTGAAGAAATTGAGATTCATTTTGGGACTCCTTGCTTGGTTGGGGGGTACCCCCCTGTTTTTGCGTAAGAGACGTGGTGAAAGGACTTAGGGGAAGCTGACAGTCTACAGTCGACAGTTCACAGTTTCGGAAAGACGAAAGATAACGCTGAGGCACAGAGGGCGCGGAGGTTCGCAGAGCGAAGAGGAAGCTATCCCAGTGATCGCGGTAGATTTTGGGTGTTGCCACGGTCCCTCCACTTCGCGGCCGACGTTCGCGCGGCGCGAACGAAGAAAAAATCGGCCACTCCGGTCCCCTCGGCTTTGCTCGGGGCAGGCGGGATGACTGCGCTTCGGAATTGGGAAGTGGATCGGGGGCCAGTTGATGCGGGGCGGGCAAGGCGGGGCCTTTCGAGGCGCGGGGGGTGGAAAAGGTCCGGGCCTGGGGAACGTCAACGGCAACGTTTGGGAAATGATAACGTTATGTGAATATTGGCGCTACGGTACTAAGGGACAAAAATGGGACAGTTCTAGAACTGTGGCCGGATTGGAGAGAAGAGGGAAATTGGAAAGTCGAAAATGGAAATTGGAAATCGAAGATGAGGGAATGCAAAAGGCGCCCCTCCGGTTTCGATCCATCGAAAGCGAAGAGTGCCCCACCCTTTAAAATCGAAAGGGTAGGCCACCCAAGAGGGTTTTTGGATGCGGCAACCGGCAAACCCTGCAAGTATGGATCACCAGTCCACCCCCAAGACGCGGGCACCACGAACGGGAACCTGGGCCAACCGCCATTTTAGCTTCAGGGTTTGGCGGAAGATGCCGCAGCCTGGCCGACGACGATGAATTCGAACGATTTTCCGTTGACCTTGAACTTCACTTTAGTTTTGTCCAGGGTGAACTCGACCGCTGTGTTTATCGGAATCAGGGTCTGATCGGAGGGCTTCGGTTGACGAATGGTGTAGTCGGTTGTGCCGGCGCGGAGGACGTACTGCTGGCAAAGCACATCGATATCTGCCTTCTTTGATTTTTTTGAGCCACAAGTGACAGAAGTGTGCGAAAGAATGGTGCCGGGCTGCGCTTGCGGTCCGGCGGAGGTGACCGCTGTAGTGAGAAACAGAGCGGCGAAGAGCGTTAGAGATTTTTTCATAAAGACTCCCGGAAGGGCACGATTGCTCGGCATGGTGCTTAAGTGTACCGCAAATTGGGCACCCCACCAGTTCCGATCCGTCGAAGGCGAAGAGTGACCCACCCTTTAGAATCGAAAGGGTAGGCCACCCAAGAAGGTTTTTTGGATGCGCCACCCGCCCTGGTTCCGATCCGCCGAATGCGAAGAGTGACCCACCCTTTAAAATCGAAAGGGTAGGCCACCCAAGAGGGTTTTTTCGATGGGGCACGCGCCGACGCGGGTCAAGCGATGCGTACTTTGCTCGGTGACGGCTCGACAGCCTTGCTTCGCAGCAATATCAGTAGTATTCGGAACGCCAAACCATGGGTAATGAGAAGAAGAGGCACGTAGGCAGCCAGGATGAAATAACCAGCGCCTAACAAGCCTGGGTTCTCCGCGAGTGATATGCGGCTTCCCAGGTAAAAGGCGAAGAGCAGGTCGGCAGTTCCGAATATATTGAAGACCCAAGTCAGCGCCGTCCCGGTGCGGGTTCCCAGCGTGGCCAGAGCGAGCAGAGCCAGAATGGCGGTTATGAAATCACCGTAAGCTACTGGTTGACCAAAGGCTGCCGGCAATTCTGGAGATACAACACCCGGGAGCACAAATGCCAATCCGAGGAACCTGAACCCATGCAGCAGCAGGATGGGCTTCAGGTTCTCGGGGCTGGGGTATTCCTTTAGCGCTGGCCAAATATAGTGCCACGCTACTGCTCCCCAAACAGCCAAGCCGAACACCGCACTGTCTGCGAACAAAACTGGAAATGGCATGATCGATCCTTTCCGGCGCAATTCGCGCTACCACATCTTGAAATGTGTCGAGCTCCTGAAATTTATCCGGCTGGTTTCCCTGCTCACTTGCGGTCCCGGCTGCAGCGGCCAAATTCACTTATTGGCAGGGCTATCTCGCAGTAGTATCCCGAGCGGCAAGAGCGGCCCGACCGGAATGAACTGCTCGTCCATGAGGTTTTCCTTCGAGAGAGGCAGGCTTTCCATGAGGGCCCGAGCCTCCGCCACGTCCTTGCAGTTCAGGAGGAAGATGACGCCCTTGCCGTCGCCGCGCGTGAACCACTGCTGAATCTTGCCGTCGAGAACAGGGGAACGGTGGCGCGAATTTCGGCGGGCATGATTTTCATGATTTGCTCGACTGTAACCCCCGGTTTTGGAGTAAGCATCGTCAGCACGCCGGTGATCTTTGGCTGGGGCGGCTGGGGCGGGGGCTGCGGCGGCGTAGACTGGCCTTGCGCCAGGGGCGCCAGAACCGTCGCGAACGCCAGCAGCGCGTACAACATTTCCATTTTCATTGTTCAGCTCCTTAGATTCCTCACGCTATTTGCACCTTCGTGGTACCACTGGGTACCAACACTAGTTTAGACGCTCGCAAGGAGAAAAAAGTTACGCAGGGAAACCGACTAATTTGAATTGTGGTACTATACGGTACCAGCATCATCAAGGAGAGGGCAATGGCTAAGGCATCGGTGTCAAAACGCCGCCAGAAAGAGGGGGACGAAACCGCGGTGCGCGAACGCATTCTCGACGCGGCCTTTGCGGCGTTCATGAAGAACGGCTACGCAACGGCCAGCATGCTGGAGATCGCGACGCGCGCCCGCGTTTCGAAGCGAGAGCTTTACGCGCTGGTTGGCAACAAGCAGGAAATGCTGATCGCCTGTATCAGCGAGCGCGCCAAGCGATTCAGCGCGCCCGCTAACCTGCCCGTATTGCGCGACCGCGGGACCCTGGAGCAGGTGCTGGCTTCTTTCGGGACGACGTTTGTCCGCGAGGTAAGCGATCCCACGGTCATTGCCGTATTCCGGCTGGCGATCGCCGAGGTGGTCCAGGCCCCGGAAGTGGCGCGTGCGCTCGACTCTATAGGACGCGAGGCAGGCCGCGCCGCCTTGCGTAAAATCATGGCCGAGGCCCAGGCGTCCGGGCTGCTCACGGGACGTCCTGCCGAACTTGCGGCGCAGTTCGCTGGGCTGCTCTGGCGCGATTTGCTGGTCAGCCTGCTGCTCGGCGTGGCCGAGCGGCCGAACTCCCGCGAAATCGCGGCGCGTGCCCGAGACGCCGCAGCCGCTTTTCTGCAACTTCATCCGGTGCCGAAATGAAGCGCTAACGCTGGTAGCCCCGGATATCAGTAATCAGCGATCAGTAATCAGGAAGCGGGAAGAAGGAGAAACCAAGACCCAGGTACCAAACACCGGAACCTGGGCCACCCGGCAAATGAGGATATTCTCTGTTTGTTCGCCTCGTGGTATTCTCTGCTGAGGAGTGAATCATGATTGGTAAAGTTAGAGAAGTAAAACTAGCAGGTGTTGGACCGGATCACATCTTTTTGCAGAGAAATGACAACAAGAAATTGCGAGTTACATTTGCTAATGGTTCGATGTTCACAAAAGAAGATGCGGCATTGACCTTCTCCGATTCCATCGGAAAAGACTTCGTGATTTCTGCCAATGGCCCTCTCTTGATTGGAGAAGGTTTGGAATGGAAGGATGTTGACATCGCAACCATTCATTGGAAGTACTTTGCGATTGCATCCGTGGAAGAGTGTTAGCGGGCGGTGCCGGCGGACAGACGGGCAATTTCCCCTGGTCTGAAAGTCTCCAATCATCACGGCCAAACGATCGATATCACATGAACGTCAGAAAGCGTCCCGTCTGTCCCCGATTTCCGTCCTACGTGGTAGAGGCAGAGAATGACGGTTTCCAAGCCACTGGATCGACCCGACAAAAAACTTAGAGCGCGGTGCGTTCATTGTCTCACGGAATTAGACAGCGAGACGAAGGACCATGTCTTTCCGACTTCCTGGTATCCAGACAGCACACCGGCCGACGTACAGAGATGGACAGTTCCGAGTTGTGCGGCTTGTAACGGAACGCTAGGCAAGCTCGAAAAAGAACTGTTCGTCAGACTCGCGCTGTGTGTGGACCCTCGAAAAGCCGAAGCCTCGGGTATGTCCAAAAAGGCGCTCAGGTCCCTCGGGATCGGAGTTGCTGGCGACTTAGACGAGAAGGAAAAAAAACACAGAGAGGCATTACTTCGAAAAGTATTTGCGGAAGTGAAGCCGCTTAGGGACCAAAAACTTCCTTTGCTCCCCGGCGTGGGCCTACACGATGGATTTCCAGCTGGCGACCAGCTTACGATAGTTTTCCCTACGGGCCCGCTAGAGCCTGTGTCACAGAAAATAGTGAGAGGGTGTGAATTCAAACTGAATAGCGAGGCATACGTCGAACCGCCACTAACAGTGAAAACCTACTTTATTCACGACAAAGGGGCTGAAGACCTCACCGCTTTTCTCGATAAGTTGCCCGCCACGAGGGTCGGTCCGGGATTCGTCGTAGCGAGAGGACAGGCTCCTCCTGAGGAGGGCGTCCACATGGTCCTCTACCGCATAGTGATCTGGGGTACATGGAAAATCTACGCCTCGATTGACGCCGAACACCAATAGCCAGCGTGAACGGGGCCTTAGCTATACGCACTCTCCGCGGAAAGGTCAGCAGTCGTTTCGGAGTCGCAGTGGCCTGGTGCCCCGGAAATTAGACTCCTAATTGCTCCCAACCTTTAGTCGGTCAGCCGAGACAGCTTCTCCTCGCCCGCGGATAAAACTAACACGGAGGGTGCCCCAGGTTCCGGTGTTTGGTACCTGGGTCTTGGGTTCTTTCTTCCCGCCTCCTGATTACTGATCGCTGACTACTGATTACCCTTTCTCGCTTGAGCACGCGATAACATCCGCGTATGCCGCTATCTCTCGAAGACGCGCTTCTGACTGTCTACCAGCAATCGATTGTCGAAAACAGGAAGGTGGTGTTGCTGGAAGAGAAGAGCTTTGCGGTTCGAGTGACGGCGAAGCGAAAACTCAGGCAGGTGGACTTTCGGTATGAGGGAAGAGATTTGCGGGGGTTGGAACAGAATCCGGAGACGAAATCGCGTTGGGCGGCGATGGCGAGGAGTGGGAAGAAGGTGATGCAGTTTCTGGAGGGTGGAAGATACGTGGCGGTTGTTGCGGATGGGAAGGTGCATTTTTATCCGCGGAAGAGTTAGGGCGGTGGGGTGAGCGGAGAGATGGACGCTTGTGGGGAGGATGTGCCGCCCCTCCGGGGCTGGGGTGTTTTTGTTTTTTCTCCAAGGGCTTGCGCCCTGGGCTAAGGTCTGGCGCGCCTCCGGCGCTTTAGAGTGGGGAGGGGAAGAGAGAAACCCGCACCCTGAACGGCGCAGGGTGCGGCACCCGGCGAGGACAGACCAAGACCCACACGCGACGACGGCGTATGGGGCACCCCGGAATGGGAGTTGCGGCTACTGCTTGTCGTAAACGGCGGTGGCGGTGATTTTTTTGCCGCTGGCGTCGGTGCCTTCGGTGGTGACGGTGCGGGTTTTGCCGTCGGCGGAGAGGACGATGGTGCCGGTGAAGAGAACCTTGCCGCCCTTTTTGACCGCGAACGTCAGGTTGTGATCATCGACTTTCTTGACGGAGCGCGTGTCGGAAGTGGAATCGCCGGTGACCGGGTAGTCTTTGCCGTCGAACTTGCCCATCCACTCGTTGTGCGCGGGCTTGCCGGCGGCGTCGGTGCCGTCGATGGTGACCATCATTTGATCGCCCATGGCCGAGTAGACGACAGTGGAATTCTTTGCCGTCCCGGGGGCGAGCTTCGACTTGGCTTCGTTTAATTTCCAGGTGCCGAGAAAACCGTCGGCGGCGAGACACAGTGTTGCACCGACCAAGCATAAAGCCAGAGTCACAGCGATTACTCTTGCTTTCATATTCCCTCCGAATTTTGATTTATGAAAAAGTTGTGGGCCCAACTGTTGAGGGGATTCTAGCGCGGAGAGGGGCTGGGAGCAACCTGCAACCGGAAAGAGAAGGAAAGATAACGCAGAGGCGCTGAGGCCGCAGAGGTGCGCAGAGAAGAGTTAAAACGCGAGAAGAGTTCTCACAGAGGACACAGAGGAAGAACACCCTTCGCAAAATGCGCTCAGGGCAAGCAGAGTTCACCGAGTTGGGGAGCAGAGAAAGAGCACAGCCAGGAATGGCTGTGCTACAAAGCAGAAGGGCCGACCAAGGTCGGCCCCTACAAAGCAGAAATAGAAAAAACTTACTGGCCGTCGGGGCGGCGCTTCAGGGTGGGGCGGTCGTCGTCGGAGCCGTCGCCACTGCCACTGGTGGCGTTGGGATCGCCGTTCTTTTGTTTGTCGGTCTGTTCGGTCTTGGTGCGCAGGGTGGGCTTGCCGGGCTGATTGTCCTGCACCTTTTTGGCGAACATGACGTTGCGGAGGCGCGACTTCACAGAGTCGAATTCGGAAGTGGTGACGATGTACTCGTCCTTATCCGGCAGGATTCGAGCGATTTCTTTTTGCGCCAACTCGATGCGCTCCGGCGTCGGCGGATGCGTGGAGAAGAATTTCGGGATGGTGCCGGGGCGGCGCTTTTCGTCGGCCTGGATGCGTTCAAAGAACGTGACGTAGGCGTTGGGATCGTAGCCAGCCTTGTACATGTACTGGATGCCGAGGAAGTCGGCTTCGCGTTCGGCGTCGCGCGAGAATTTCAGGAACGTCAGCGGAATGGCGAGGTTCATGCCCTGATAGATGCCGTAGCCGGCCCAGCCATACGGCACGACGATCATGGCGGCCATGGCTCCGAGCTGGATGAGTTCACCCTTGGTCGCCTGCTTGGTGCCGTGGCGCGCGGTGACGTGCGAAATCTCGTGGGCCATCACGCCGGCGAGTTCAGACTCTTCCTGTGCGCGGAGGATAAGGCCGCTGTTGACGTAGAAAAAGCCGCCGGGAAGCGCGAAGGCGTTGACTTCATCGGAGTCGATTACCTTGATAGTGAAAGGCACCTGGGCGTCGGAGTTGCGGACGAGATTTTGGCCGACGCGATTGACGTATTCGGTGACGACGGGGTCGTCGATGAGTTTGGAACTGCGTTCTACTTCCTGGGCCAGAGCCTTGCCGAGGCCGATTTCGCGCTCAAGGGAGTAGAAGTTCAATCCCTTACCAACGCTGCGGTTGCCGATGGCGTCGACGTCTTCCTTGGAATTCTTCGGGTGGACCGTTTTGGTCTGGTCGACGGGCGCGTCGGCAGCGGCGGGCTGCGGCGTGGCGGCCGGGGCCGGAGCGGTCTTGTCCGGTGGGGGAGGCGGAGGAGGCGTGGGCTGGCTGATGGGAATCGGGGTAGGCGATTGCGACGGCGCCTGGGTTTGCGACTGCGCGGGCGTCTGCGCCTGCGTTTGATCCTGCGTTTGTTGCTGGCTCGGCGAATTGGTGGACGGAGTTTGCGCGGAGGCGACAGCCGGCCAGGAAACGAGGCTCACAGCAAGCAGAAGGGCCAAAAGGAACTGCGGAGATTTACGCATATTGCCTACCTCCCGGGTCCAAAACTGAGTATACACCCATGCGCGGTATGGGGGGTTCCCTTTGTTCTAGGATGTGGGCGGGCTGGGGAAGGTTTCCTTGAGGATGGAGGAAGTTGGGGCGGGCGGGGTGATTGGGCAGTTGACACGGTCGGCGAGGGTACATAGAGTCAATGGCGAGAATATGGGCGCGCGAAAAATTCAGATTGGGCAACTGTGGAAGAAGAAAGAGACCGGGGACACGTTTCTGGTGACCCGGGTATATAACGAGGCGCTGAGCACGTTCGTGGTGCTGAGGAAATCGGGCTCAGAGGGCGAGGATCTGGTGCGGGTAAAGGCCGAGCGGACGGCCCAAGGGCAGGGGCTGCCGGGGTTTGTGCCGGCGGTGGATGACGATTCAACGTAGCACACGAATGAGCTTTGAGTTTAATGGAACGAAGTTGAACGGGGTTCCGCTAGCCGGGACCCCTATTTTTTTGCCCGCCAATCAGATGGAGCGGACCGGCAGGGTGACGATGTCGTCGGTGGACATGGGCTCTCTCTGCAGGAATGGCTCACCGTATTTTGCGCCGATCAGCGCGCCATGGTGGCGTGCAAGCAGATCCATCCGGTGGTCGAGTTCGTCGATGGCCAGGAAGACGCGCTGCTTGCGTTCACTTTTGGCGGGGCGGAATTGCGAGCCGTAGGCGAGAACGGCCCTGCGGCGCTGCGCGTACTGCTTGGTGATGTCCACAATGAACGTAGGCGGCATGCCTTCGAAGGATGTGGCGTAAAGGAGTTTGAAAGGGCGATGTGGTTCGCCGGTTAGAGGGAGTTGCTTGAGGCCGGCGAGGAAGCAGCCTTCGTAGCCGAGTGTGGAGGCGTGGTAGTGATCGGGGTGGCGCGCTTCCCAGTAAGGAAGGATTACCGTGCGCGGCTGAAAATCGCGAATGACTTGCGCGAGACGCAGCTTGTTCTGGCGAGTGGGCTGAACGTCGGAGTCCGGCACGCCGAGGTTGCCGCGCCAGGAAACGCCGAGGATTTTGGCGGCCAACGCGGCCTCTTTCGCGCGCGTTTCGGGCGTGCCGCGCGTGCCCATTTCACCGGCGGTGAGATCCAGGATGCCGGTCTTGTAACCCTTCTGGGCCATTTTGATCAGCGTGCCGCCGCAGGTGAGTTCGACGTCGTCGGGGTGAGCGGCGATGGCGAGAATGTCGAGTTTCATGGAGGCCTCGGATGAGTCCCGGGAATTGTAGCATCGGAGCGGCGTTCGACAGGATGAGCGGGCGGGGAAAACTTACTCCTTGCGATTAGAGCGGCCAGTGATTATTTTGGAAGACAAATCCGCGCCCTCCCACTCACCCGGGCTGGATCCGGGTCGCAGGCGGATATCCGCAGGACAACAGGAGAAAAATATGAAACTCAGAAGCTTCTACGTAGTGGCTGCATTGGCGATTGCATTGATTTTTATGGGCGTGAGCTTTGCCCAACATCCGGAGATGAACATTGATCCCGCACGACACCCGAACCTGGCCGCGGCGCAGCATCACATCGGTGAAGCGATGGAAAAAGTGCGGGAAGCGCAGAAAGCGAACAAGGATGAGCTGGGCGGGCACGCAGAAAAGGCGCTCGACTTGCTGAGTCAGGCGGACCACGAATTAAAGGAAGGGGCCGAGTTCAAGGATCATCACAAATAGAAAGCCCTTCCATAATCCTTCATCCATCTTCAAACAGGGATCGCTCGCTGCGGCGGGCGGTCCTTTTTTTTGGTGTGCGAGTTGTGGGACGGAGGGCGAGTCGTTGGAGAGATTTAAGCATGTTGACCTGCTCCATCAGCGGGGAGGCGACCACGGCAACGGGGGGCTTTCCGCCCGTTCAGGGAGACCCTGGACAATCCGTACTCAAGCGGAGGAGTGTGTTAAGTTGGCGGGATGGGTGACGAGAAAAAATTGGCGGGGCGGGTAGCGCTGGTTACGGGAGCGGGGAAGCGCTTGGGCCGGGCGGTGGCGCTGCGGCTGGCGAGCGAGGGCGCGGATGTGGCGGTGCATTATGGGAAGTCGGAGGCGGAAGCGCGGGAGGTTGTCGGCGAGATCGAGAAATTGGGGCGGCGCGCGGCGGCTTTTTCAGCGGAGTTGACGGATGTGCAAGCGATCCAGAATCTGGTGCAGAACGTGGCGTCGCGATTCGCACGGCTGGACATTCTGGTGAATTGCGCGGCGAATTTTCTGGAGACCAAGTTTGGGGAAACGAAGGAGGCCACTTGGGACGCTTCGCTGGACACAAATCTGAAGGCACCGTTTTTTTGCGCGCAAGCCGCCGCCCCGCATCTGGCAAAAAGCGGTCGCGGCGTAATTATTAATTTCGCGGACATCGGCGGGATGCTCGGCTGGACGGAGTTTTTGCCGCATTCGATCTCGAAGGCGGGCGTGATCATGCTGACGCGCACACTTGCGAAGGAATTGGGGCCAGCAGTCCGCGTGAACGCGATTGCGCCCGGGACGATCACGATGCCCGGCGATCCGCCGGAGTGGCAAACGGATTTTATCCGGCGCGCGCCGATGAAAAGAACAGGGCGGCCGGAAGAGATTGCGGATGCCGTGATGTATCTCATCGGCGCGGAGTTTGTGACCGGACAGGTGCTGGTGGTGGACGGCGGAAGAACGCTTTGAGAAGTAATGAGGCCACGAAGTAACGAGATTCGAATTCCGGAATCTATTGGGTTGAGTGCAGCGTGATGTGCCATAAGATTTTCCACTGAACGAGGCGTTCGCACGTGAATAGCCCCCATTTACCCCTGGCCATAACAATCTGCTGCTCGAGGTGTGGCAGCGGCGCATTCAACACTCCGGGCGATAGGGGCGATCTCTTTATCGTTACCTGCAAATCTTGCGAGGCCGTCATTGGCGTTGCGAAAGACATCGAGGGTGCGGCCCAGAAGGCATTCACAAGCTTGTACGAGGAATCTAGCAACGACGAAGTCAAAGACGCTTTACGCAAAGCCTTTAGGGACTTCAAGACCATCCGGATTGAATAGGTGATGCTGATTGCAAGTTGACTGGGGACAAAAAATGTATGTCGGCGGGATGCGAGTGATGCGGGTAGGGTGTATTCTAGTTGGTCAGAGGCAAATGAAATGAATGCGCCGGAGGCGAGTGAGCCCCGGCGGGAAGAAGAGAAAGGCCGTCGCTCTTATGGACCAGGAAACATTCGCACAGCGGAATATGGAAGACGTAGAGATTCAGGAGTGGCTGGAGTCGCTGGACTCCGTGCTTGAGTCGAGCGGGCCAGAAGTGGCCCGGGAGATTCTGGAACGGTTGCGGGCGCACGCGACGGTGAACGGGATTGATCTGCCGTTCACGGCCAATACGCCGTATGCGAACACGATTCCGGCGCGGCTGGAGCCGCTGTTTCCCGGGGACCAGCAACTGGAACGCCGCATCAAGTCGCTGATCCGCTGGAACGCGCTGGCCATGGTGGTGCGTGCCAACAAGGTGGAGCACAACATCGGTGGGCACATTTCGACGTATGCCTCAGCGGCCACGCTGTACGAAGTGGGGTTCAACCACTTTTTCCGCGCAAGAAACGAAAATTTTGAAGGTGACACCGTGTATTTCCAGGGACACGCGGCGCCGGGTATCTACGCGCGCGCATTTCTGGAGGGCCGGCTGAGTACGGAGAAGCTGGAGAATTTCCGGCGCGAGTTGAAGCCGGGCGGCGGGCTCTCTTCGTATCCACACCCGTGGCTGATGCCTGATTTCTGGGAATTTCCAACGGTTTCGATGGGATTGAGCCCGCTGATGGCGATTTACCAGGCGCGCTACAACCGCTACCTCGAGAATCGCGGGCTGAAACCCGTGACGGACGCAAAAGTCTGGGCGTTCCTGGGCGACGGCGAAACGGATGAGCCGGAATCGTTGGGCGCGATCACGCTGGCATCGCGGGAAAAACTGGACAATCTGATTTTCGTGATCAACTGCAACCTGCAGCGGCTGGACGGGCCGGTGCGTGGCAACGGCCAGATTATTCAGGAGCTGGAGTCCGCGTTCCGCGGCGCGCGCTGGAACGTCATCAAAGTCTTGTGGGGCAGCGAGTGGGATCCGATTCTGGAGCGCGACACCGAAGGTCTGCTGGTGAAGCGCATGGGCGAAATGGTGGACGGCGAATACCAGAAGCTGGTGGTATCGAGCGGCGAATACGTACGGCAGTTTTTCTTTGGCGGCGATCCTCGGCTGTTGAAGCTGGTGGAACCGCTGCCGGATGAGGCGCTGCGGCGCTTGCGGCTGGGCGGGCACGATCCGCGCAAGGTGTTCGCGGCGTATAAGGCGGCGACGGAGTTCAAGGGCGGGCCGACGGTGATTCTGGCGCGCACGATTAAAGGATATGGATTGGGTGAGGCGGGAGAAGGAAAGAATGTCACTCACCAGCAGAAGAAATTGAACGAGGAAGAGTTGCGAGAGTTCCGTTCGCGTTTCGGGATTCCGATGGGCGACGAGGAAATCGCAAAGGTGCCATTCTACCGGCCGGCGGAAGACAGCGAGGAGATTCGCTATCTGCGGGCGCGGCGAGAGGCGCTAGGTGGTTATGTGCCGCAGCGGAAGGCGCGGTCTGTGGCGATTTCAGGCGCGCACACCGAGCTGTTTAAGGAATTTCTGGAAGGCAGCGAGGGCCGGGAAGTTTCGACGACGATGGCGTTCGTGGCGATGCTGCGCAAGATGCTGAAAGATCCGGAGATTGGCAAACTGGTGGTGCCGATCGTGCCGGATGAGGCGCGCACGTTTGGCATGGAATCGCTGTTCCGCACGGTCGGAATTTATTCAAGCGTGGGGCAGAAGTACGAGCCGGTGGACGTGAACACGCTGCTCTATTACAAGGAAGCGAAAGACGGACAGATTCTGGAAGAGGGAATTACGGAAGCGGGGTCGATGGCGTCGTTCATTGCCGCGGGCTCGGCGTACGCGACGCACGGGATTAACACGATTCCGTTCTTCATTTACTACTCGATGTTCGGGTTCCAGCGGATTGCGGACTTCATCTGGGCGGCGGCGGACATGCGCACGCGTGGATTTTTGCTGGGCGGCACCTCGGGCCGCACCACGCTATCGGGCGAAGGCTTGCAGCACCAGGACGGCAACAGCCACGTGCTGGCGATGCCGGTGCCGAACCTGTTGGCGTACGATCCCGCGTTTGCATACGAGATTGCGGTGATCGTGGATGAAGGCATTCGCCGGATGTACAAAGAAGGTGAGAGCAT
>Ga0210389_10002929_pt1 | contig 13376 bp, 8 predicted proteins | sample IncBWH28OmetaG_FD_160127 | JGI IMG/M metagenome (GOLD analysis project Ga0210389, IMG submission 160127) | Forest soil microbial communities from Barre Woods Harvard Forest LTER site, Petersham, Massachusetts, United States - Inc-BW-H-28-O ...
GCGTCCGGAGACGTTGACCGACATATCGATGCAATGACCGTTGGTGTGCCACGTCTTTGCTTGGCGGCAGGCCTCCTGGAGTACCCAGCGTCCGATCGGGACGATCAGCCCGCTTTCCTCGGCGACGGGGATGAACTCGATCGGCGGGATCACGCCGCGCGTCGGATGACACCAGCGGATCAGCGCCTCGACCCCGATCACCCTTTCTGATTGGAGGTCGAAGGTGGGCTGATAGAGCAGGAACAACTGTCCCTGCTCGAGCGCCTCGGCCAGGTCCATCTCGAGTGTGAGTCGACCCTGTGCCGTGGTCTGCATGCTGGACTGAAAAAGCGTGTAGTAGTTCTTGCCGACTGCCTTCGCCTCATACAGAGCGACGTCCGCGTCACGCAGCAGCTCGGCGGCGCTCGCCCGCTCGCCCAGCGCGATGCCGACGCTCGCTGTGAGCGACAGCTGCCGCCCGCTCTGACCGTTCAAGTCATAGGGTGCGCGCAACACCTCCAACAGGCGTTCGGCAACGAGCTCGGGGCCGGCATCGAGCGCGGAGCCCTCGACCAGAACGACGAACTCATCGCCGCTGAGGCGCGCCGCCGTGTCGCCCTCGCGAATGACTCCCTCCAAGCGGCTCGCGACGGTTCGCAGCAGTTCGTCGCCTGCGGCGTGCCCGAAGGTGTCGTTGACGTGCTTGAAACCATCGATGTCGATGTAGAGCGCCGCGACCGGAATCTGCTGGCGGCGTGCACGAGCGAGCATCTGTTCGGCCCGGTCGACTGCGAGCACACGATTGGGCAAGCCGGTCAGAGCGTCATGCAGAGACTGGTGGCGAAGCTCTCCGGCCTTCTCCCAGACCATCCCGAGGGCGCGCTCGCGCGAGCGTGTCAGGATTCGCACCAGGGCGAACAGCAGCAGGCTGACGATCGCCCCCGCAACGAGCACGAGTAGACCCTGCGTGTCGGCCGACAGCCAGCTCTCGGTTTCCGGGCCGCGCACGACCGCTCTCCAGGTACCGTCGATCTGAATCGTGGTGGCGTGGGTGAGGTCCCCCGCCGAGGTAGCGGCACCGACCCGGCCGAGCAGTTCCTCGGGCTGGTCGGGGTTGCTGTGGTAGAGGGCAACGCTGAGCCCACGATGGTCGCCGACGGCTTCGTGGATCAAGGCGGCGATGTCGAACGAGCTGCCAACCCAGCCGAGGACCGCCGCGCGGCGCTGGGCGGAGCTCTGAAGACTCGCGCCGAGCCTGTAGAACGCGGCTTCTATGAACAGCGTGCTCACGCCCTGGATCTTCACTGGGTAAACCAGGAACTGGCCGCTGGCGGTGACCGACCGCAGGAGCACCGCCTGTGAGGTTGCCCCCGACTGATATCCACCGATCGGCGAGGCGGGGTTACACCAGTCGCCCTGGACCAACTTCCCTACTTCGTGCGTGTATGGCGTCACGGTCCCGCCAGCCGAGAGCAGGCAGTAGCGCGCCCGCCCGCTGGGAACGACAGGCACGACCGTACCCCCTACAAACGCCCGAAACGCGGGATCCGCGGCGCGTCGCGCCTGGAAGGCAGTCAGCTTCGCCGCCGGCACCGCTTCCACGACCGTCGTTCCAAGTCCACTCGCCTCCCGCTGCTTGCCCTGCAACTGGGAGAACCACTGATCGAAGCGGCTGGCGCTCAGGTGCGGCTGCATCGTCAGCACACCACGCAACGTCGTTACCAGGTCGGCATCGCGTCGAAGGAGCGTCTCGAGCGTCTGGTTCACGTCGGTCGAACCGGTCTCGAACTGCTGCCCATCGTGTGCCTTTACGCTCGAACGCCACAGCAACGCACTACCGAGAGAGGCCACCAAGCCGACGAGCAGGATCGCGCAGGCGAGAAGCATCCACCGCCTGCGACTCGCGGCGCTCCGAATCGGCGCCTCCACGGGTTCAGACGGACCGAGCGTGCTCTCCAACCTCTGGGGCATGTCCGCCATCATCGGCCCAGCACGCCACCAGAGAGACCGTAGTTAGCCGCGCCTAATCTCAATAGCTCAACAAGTACTGCCATAACGACTTATCTGAGCCAATTGACGACGTGGCGGCTGGCTGCTGCTCGCTCGGGTGGGAATGCGTTATTCTGCGCTCGATTGTCCGGCTGACCGAATGTGCCGAGCCATCGACGCTCGTCGGGTCCCGCCGGCATTTGGAGGCCCACGCAGGGTACGGAGCAGCAAAGTGGACACGCAACCTGGCGACAGCACCGGACCGCTCAGCGGCGGTCGTCTGTTGGCGGCGATCTCGACTCGCATAGTCGCGATCCTGCGCGAGCATTATGGCCGTGGTCCGATGAAGGCCAAGACATACGTGCTGGATGACATCATCGTGGTGGTCATGCGCGGGAGTGGCTTCACCGCGCTGGAGCAGACGATCATGGACAGCGGCGAGCCCGATCGTGTGATCGCTATGCGCGAGGACTTCCAGCGCGTCATGGCCGGCCGCTACAAGGACACGATCCGAGAGCTCACCGGTCGCAACGTCGTGGCCTTCCTCAGCCAGGCCCACGTAGAGCCCGACATCACGATGGAGGTCTTCTTCGTCGATGGCACGCTCGAGGGCTTTGGCGCGATCGAGGTGACCGCGCCCGAGTAGCTCGAGGTCGTGCTCGGGTCGTCTGCCGGCCTGGATCGTGGCCATCCTCAGCAAGCGAGCGCGTCCGCCACCGGCCGGGGCCTGCCGAGGTGATAGCCCTGGGCATAGTCGACCCCGTGCGCCTTCAGCACCTCGACCGTCTCACGATCACCGACGAACTCGGCGATCGTGTGCTTCCCGAGTCCTTTTGACATCTGCACGATTGAGTCGAGGATCAGCTGGTCGGTGCCGCTGGCCGGCAGGTTGTGGATGAACTCGCCGTCGATCTTCACGTAGTCGAAGGGGATGTGCTTGAGGTAGTAGAACGAGCCGAATCCGGCTCCGAAGTCGTCGAGCGCGAACCCGCATCCGAGGGCCCGCAGCCTGGTCGCAAAGCCGCGTGCGCGGTCCATGTTCGCGATCGCCGCGGTCTCGGTCACCTCCAGCACGAGATTGGCCGGGTCGATCGTTCGCTCCTTTAGCTCTCGCTCGATCAGGCTGAGAAGCTCGGTGTCCCCCACCGAGCGGCCCGAGAGATTCACCTCCAGGCGCACCTCGCGGCCGGCATCTCTGAGCTCGGCGATCAACCGTATCGCCTGGGCCAGGACCCAGCGGTCGATGTCCAGGATCAACCCGGAGCGCTCCGCCGTGTACAGGAACTGAGCGGGCAGGATCAGCTCGCCGTCGTCACCGGGTAGCCTTAGCAGCAGCTCCCACTGGGAGATGCTGTCGCTGGCGAGATTGACGATCGGCTGGCAGTAGAGCTCGAACAAGCCGTCCTTGACCGCGCGTCTGACGCGCTCGGCCCAGGTGACCCTGGATCTCATCCGCTCTGTGGTCGCCGTGCTCGCGACCGCGACGCGGTCCTTGCCCGACTCCTTGGCGGCGTACATCGCCACGTCGGCGTCGACCAGTATGTCGTCGGGGGTGAGGTCCTTACCGGGGTCTTGGAAGCTGGTGATCCCGATACTCATCGTCACGCGCCGCCCGTCACTGAGCGACACGCCGCACCCCTCTCTGAGGGCCTCGAGCAGGCTTGCGGACACCGTCTCGGCCTCGCCGACGACGGCGTCGGGTAGCAGCACCGCGAACTCGTCACCGCCGAGACGCGCGAAGATATCCGTCTCGCGTAGCCGCTTGCCAACGAGGTTCGCGAGGTCGCTGATCACCTCGTCACCAGCGCTGTGCCCAAGCGTGTCGTTGACGTACTTGAAGTCGTCGAGGTCGAGGAACAGCACGGCGCCCCCGTTGCCATAGCGACGCGCGTAGGCCATCTGGTGGGCGAGCTCGCGGACGAAGCCCCGGCGATTGAGCAGGCCGGTGAGTGGATCGTGTTCTACGAGGTAGCCGAGCTCTCCTTCGTAGCGCTTGCGCTCCTCGATGTCCTGCAGTTGGCGGATGCAATACAGCGGCTTGCCGGTCGCGTCGCGGACCAGCGAGGCACTGAGCGTGACCCATACCGCGTGACGTTCGGCGTGGAGCAGGCGCTGCTCGAGCTGGAAGCCGTCAACCTCGCCTCGGATGAGCCCGATCATCGCCGCCACGTCGGTCGACAGATCGTCCGGGTGCAGAAGCGCATGGATGTTCGCCATCTGCAGCTCCTCAGACGAATATCCCGTCAGCTCGCACAGCGCTCGGTTGACCTGCAGGAAACGGCCCTTGCTCTCCGAGTCGATGCTGATCAGCGCGATGCCGATCGGAGCATCCTCGAACGCGCTGCGCAGATACGCCTCGACATCCAGCGTCGAGCGCGCATCGCTAGCGTCGACGTCGCCCTTCGTTTGACGCGCGCCTCCGGGCCACCCCATCAACCGAGTCAAGCGACTACGAGCATCTGGCTGATCCATCAATTCACCGCGGCTATGCACCACCACCAAGACCTCCCTAAGCACACAAGCTTGCCGGCGAGGCGCGGTCCGTGGTGAGGCAGCCACAATGTGTCTGCGAGCACGTCCAGTAACCAACAGCAAAGAAACAGACCACTATCAAGCAGCCGCGTAATTTGCTTGACCGGAACTCTAGAGGCTTGATGTGGGTTTATCGGCCGTCGTAGGCGGCGAGTGCGCGGGGTGGCCGGCCGGTGAGGTTGTTGATGAGCATGGCAAGGGTGAGCGCGAGGAGTCTCTGGGCGATGCGTTGGGCGAGCCCGGGGATGGTCTTGGCGAGATGGGTCTCCATCCTCATCTGGCGCTTCAGCGTTGAGAACACCGACTCGATCACCAGCCGGATGCGGGCCTTGGCGATCTCGCCCGGCGGGCGCTGCCCAAGCTTGTGCTTATCGGGAACGACCAGATCGACATTGATGAGTTTCAGACTGTCGTGGTACTCGCGGCCTCGGTGCCCAGCATCAGCGAACAAGAGTGTGCCGGGATGCGCTGTGGCGAGCTGGTAGACACCCTCGCGCTCGTTCTCGTTCGCGGGGCGCAGGTCATACCCCAGCGGTGCGCCGTGGCGGTCTGTGATCAGAAGCAGCCGCATTCCCCAGTACCACTGGCTCTTGGAGGCGCAGTACCCGTAGCTGGCGTGCCCGGCGAACTCGCTGTGGGAGGCGCAGCCCGCGTAGTTGGCGCACCCCAGCAGCGTGCCGTCAACCAACCGTACCTGCCCGTCGCAGATCAGTTGTGCGACCCCGAGCTGAACCGTCGTGATCCACGGCGTCAGACGCCGCAGCCGCCGGTTGTACTGCGACTGGTCGGGCAGAGCAGGGAAATAGCCGGGCAGCAAGCCCCCGATCGTGCCGAGGAACTGACGGTCAGATACCAAGCCCGTGATGGCCTGCGCGACCGCCAACGCGATCAGCTCCTGGTCGCTGACCTTCCCGGCCGGACCGGGGCGAGGAATCGACAACGAGCACGCGAATACGTAGCCTGCGACAACGAGGGTCTCCAGCGAAGCGTCCATCTCGTGCTCCAATCACGAGTTGACAGGGCTGGAGGCCCTCTTCTCGCGCCAACACCACGATTCCTACCCGCCCCAACCCACATCAAGCCTCTAGACCCGCTCTGCGCTCACCGGCGCCTCCAGCCGGCGGGTGGCGGCCGCCACGAGGATCGCGACCGCGGCCAGCGCGGCGCCGAGCACGCAGATCGCCGTCCATCCGTCGGCGGCGTACATGGTGGTCGAGAGCGTCGATCCGACGATCCCGCCGAGGAACATCGACACGATGTAGGCGGTCGTCAGCCGCGAGCGGGCCTGAGCGTGCAGGCGGTAGATGGCCGCCTGGTTTGAGATGTGGGCGCCCTGGACGCCGAGGTCCATCACGACGATGCCGGCGATCAGGGCGATCAGCGAGGTCTTGCCGAGCGTCAGCAGACCCCAGCTCGCGAGCAGCACGAGCAGGAAGCCGCCGAGCGCGAGCCGGCCGTGGCCCCGGTCGGTCAGACCCCCGGCGACCGGGGCGATCAGGGCGCCGGCCGCTCCGGCCAGCCCGAACAGGCCGATGACGGCCTCGTCATAGCCGTAGTGGGGCGAGCTGAGCAGGAACGCGATCGAGGTCCACAGCACCGAGAAGCAGCCGAAGCCGAGCGCGCCGAGGACCATCCGCTGGCGCAGCACCGGCTCCCGGGCGATCAGCGTGAGCACCGACCGCAGCGCCGCCCGGTAGCGCACCTGCTCGGTGGCGCTGACCGTCGGCAGCATCCGCAAGAGGGCGAACGACAGCACGACCATCAAGCCCGCGGCGAGCGCGAACACCAGCCGCCAGCCGCCGAGCTGGGCGACCAGCCCGCTCAACGTCCTGGCCGACAGGATGCCGACGAGCAGGCCGCTCATGACCGTGCCGACCACCTGTCCGCGCTCCTCCGGGGCGGCCAGCGTCGAGGCCAGCGGCACCACGATCTGAGCGACCACCGACAGCACCCCGACGGCCACGAGCGCCGCGGCGAGCGCGCCGAAGCTGGGGCTCGCCGCGCACACGGCCAACGCGATCGCGGTGCCGAGCAGGATCGTGCAGATCAGCCTCCGGCGCTCGACGATGTCCCCGAGCGGGACCAGGAACGCCAGGCCGGCGACGTAGCCGACCTGGGCGCACGTCACCAGCAGCCCGGCCGTGCCGTCGGACACGCCCAGGGCGTGGGCGATCACGTTCAGCAGCGGCTGGACGTAGTACAGGTTGGCGACCGTCGCGCCGCTCGCCACCGCCAGCAGCGCGACCAGAGTGCGGGGCATCCGGGCAGGCTCGGCGGCGACCACCATCTGGGACCACCGTAGCGGCTGTCACACCGTCCTCAGCGCCTCTGCCGGCGCGAGCCTCGCAGCGCGGATCGCGGGCAGCAGGCCGGCGAGCGCGCCGATGGCAAGGGCAGCGGCGATGCCGCCGGCCCAGGCGGATACGGGGATCACGATCGCGGCCGAGGAGGTCGAGCGTCTGCTGCGGCCGTTTCACCGACTCGGCGTCAACCGCGTCGGGCACGGCGACGGCCACGGCCTCGGCCTGTCGATCGTGGCCGCCATCGCCACCGCCCACGGGGCCAAGTTGAGCGTCGAGGAGCAGCCCGAGGGCGGGCTGCGGGTCGAGGTGCGCCTCAGCGCCGAGTAGGCCTCCCGGCGGCATCCGCCGGCGCCCTGGTAGCAGCGCACTCGGCTCGGACATCCGTCTACCCCTCCATCCTGCGTGTGCATGCGAGGGCAATTACCGCCCGAAGGGGTTGTTGCCCTCGCCCCGACCCCCAGAGGGGGGCTGGCTCCACACGATGAATCCGTCCCCCACCAACAGGGCTCACCGGCTCTCGATCACGCCGCCGGCGAGCCTGCGCCACGAGGCGCGCCGCAGGTCATCCGTGCTCGCCACCGTGTTGCTGGCAGTGCTGATGGCGACGATCGCCACGGGCATCGTGCTGACCCAGCAGCAGGCGCGCTCGCGCATCCTGAGCAACCTCGCGCTGCGCGGCACGACCTCGGCGACGTTTGCCTCGACCTTCCTCTCCCAGCAGGCCGACCACGAGCGCGAAACGGCGCAGCGGTTCCTCGCCGCGCCGCATGTGACCCCGCAGCGCTTCCAGATGGTCGTGGCCGCGTTCGGCAGTGGCAGCGCCGTTCTCCTGGACTCATCCGGACGCGTGCTCGACGTAGTGCCCACTGACCGCTCGCTGCTGGGCAAGCCGATCGCCGCGCGCTATGCCCATCTGACCGCCGCGGAGCACGGTCACCTCGCCATCTCCAACGTCGTCCCTTCCGCGGTCAGGAAGCTGCCCGTGACAGCCGTCGCCGTGCCGTTCGCCACCCCTCAGGGCCGACGCGTGTTCAGCGCGGCTTACGGCGTGTCGGGGTCAACGCTCGGAGCGCTCGTCGACCACACCATTACCTACAGCCAGCACGAGGTGTTCCTCGAGGACTCGACCGGTCATCTGATCGCGGCGAGCCCAGCCGGACATGCAAGCACCCTGAGCGTCGCCGACCCCGAACTCGCACGCGCCGTCGAGCACTCCTCGCTGGGCTCCGTGACGGGTGCGCATACCGCCAGCACGTTCACGGCCGCACCGGTCCGTGGAACCCCCTGGCGGTTGGTGATCGCCGTCCCCGACAACGAGCTCTACAGCTCGATCAGCGGCTGGACGCAAACGATCCCGTGGATCGTCTTCGGTTTGGTCAGCGTCTTGGGGCTCGGACTCGTCGTGCTGTTTGCCCGCCTCAGCGCTCTCTCAGAGCGCATGGCGGCCAGCGCACGCACTGACTCGCTCACCGGCCTGTACAACCGCCGGGCGGTCGAGGAGCACCTTGCACGGGCGGCCGCCTCAGCGCGTCGTCACGTACAGCCGATGTCGGTGCTGATGATCGACCTCGACCGCTTCAAGCAGACCAACGATCGTCACGGGCACGCCGCCGGCGATCGCGTCCTTTGCGCCGTCGCCGACTGCATGCGGGACGGGCTGCGCGCCGAGGACGTACCCGGTCGCTGGGGTGGAGACGAGTTCATCGTCGTGCTTCCGAGCGCCGACGAGCTGGAAGCCCGCGCCGTGGCCACGCGCCTGCAGACGGCCGCGGCCAGCTACGACCTCCTCGACATCGGTCTCTCCGAAGGCGTGAACATGAGCATCGGCTCGGCGACCGCCACGATCACCAGCGCCGACGAGATCATCCAGGCCGCCGACGCCTCGCTTTACGAAGAGAAGTCTCAGCGAACCCTGGCGACAGCCGCCCGATAGCCCTCCCCTATCGCCCCGTCGCGAATCTCGATTTGACTCGGCGTCATCGACGGCGGAGTCTTCCGCATAACGTCGATGGAATTACTGGTAAACGCGTGCTTCTCGCCCGCGCCGCGCCTGCCCATCGCGCAGAGCACGCAACCGCAGCTCACCAACAAGGAGACCCGAAAGCGATGAGCACCATCCAGGACACAATCGCACGACCGACGGCAGGCATCGACCTCGAGGACCCGATCGCCGTCGCCGCCGAGCTGCGCGACCAGTTCCGCGTCGGCGCAGCCGAGCGCGACCGCAAGCGCCAGTTCCCCTACGAGCAGTGCGCCGCCTTCCGCGCGTCCGGCCTGCTCGGGCTGATGGTCCCACGCGAGTTCGGCGGCTACGGCGCCAGCTTCCACGAGCTGATGCAGGTCGTCATCCTGATCTCCGCCGGCGACTCCAACATCGGCCAGATGTACCAGCTGCACACCGGCGGCATCAGGCTGCTCGAAGAGTTCGCCCCGCCCGAGGTACAGGCCAAGTGGCTGCCCAGGTTCGCCAACGGCGAGCTGTGGATCGCCAACGCCTACTCGGAGTTCGGCACCCCCAGCGTCAACGACTTCAACACCACCGTCGCCAAGGTCGACCACGGCTGGCTGCTCAACGGCACCAAGTTCTACTGCACCGGCTCGCTGCTGGCGCACTGGCTGACCGTGCTTGCCAAGGACGACCACGGGCGCACACAGGTCGCGATCATCCCCGCCGACACGCACGGCGTGACCATCGTCGACGACTGGGCGGGCATGGGCCAGCGCACCACCGCCAGCGGCACCGTCAAACTCGACAGCGTCGACGTCGGAGCCGACATGGTCGTCCTGCACCACCGCATGTTCGAGCGCCCCCAGCCGCCCGTGGTTCGAGGCCGGCGTCGAGCGCGCCAGCGACGATCCGCTCCTGATCCAGCGCGTCGGCGAGCTCGCCATCGGCGTACGCGCCGCGCAGGCGTTGCTCGGCGAGGCCGCGCGCACCATCGACCAGGTCGAACGCGACGGCGTCAACGACGCCGGCTGCGTCTCCGAGGACGGCTCGGCGCGCGCGTCCATCGCCGTTGCCGCCGCCAAGGCCTTCGCCGACCGCGTGTCCGTGGAGAGCGCCAGCGCGCTCCAGCACATCGGCCGCTACACGCTGAGCGGCACATTCCCGCCACAGCACGGACAAGTGTGACAGGCGTGTGCGGATGTGTGACGGCGTGCGGAGATGTAGATGTGTGACTGGGGTGTGGCGAATGTGTGACGGAAATGTGCTGGGCTGGCGTGCGTCCTCTTGGAAAGCTCGATAGCAATGGTTATACGGTGAACGATGAGTGAGAACCACGACAGCGGCCTGACCTTCCATTGGTTCCTGCCCACCCAGGGCGACGGGCGCCGGCTGATCGAGGACCGGCGACGGCTCGGCGTCGCCGGCGGCCCGCGCGACGCGTCGCTTGGCTACCTCACCCAGGTCGCGCTCGCCGCCGAGCAGCTCGGGTTCGAGGGCGCGCTCACTCCCACCGGGCTGTGGTGCGAAGACGCATGGGTGACCACCGCCATGCTCAGCCAGCGCACCGAGCGGCTCAAGTTCATGATCGCGCTGCGCCCCGGGCTGGTCAGCCCGACGCTCGCCGCGCAGATGGCCGCAACGTTCCAGCGCCACAGCGACGGCCGGCTGCTGCTCAACGTCGTCACCGGCGGCGACCGCGACGAACAGCGCGCCCTCGGGGACCACCTCGACAAGGACGCCCGCTACGAGCGCACCGCCGAGTTCCTATCGATCGTCGGCGACCTGTGGCGCGGCGAGCAAGTCGACCTCCAGGGCGCGCGGCTCACGGTGTCCGGGGCGCAGCTCGAGCAGCTGCCCGCGCCCGCTCCCCCCGTCTCCTTCGGCGGCTCCTCCCCCGCCGCGCTCGACGTTGCCGCGTGCCACGCGGATGTGTACCTGAGCTGGGGCGAGCCACCCGCGCTGCTGCGCCCGAAGCTCGAGACACTGGGCACGATGGCCGCAGCGCGCGGCCGCGACGTGCGGCTGGGAATACGGCTGCACGTGGTGAGTCGGGACACCGCCGAGGAGGCGTGGCGGGAGGCCGAGCGGCTGCTCGACGGCATCCCCGCGCAGACCATCGAGGACATCCAGGCGCGGCTGCGTCGCAGCGAGTCCGAGGGCCAGCGACGCATGACCTCGCTGCACAACGGCTCCGTGTCCGAGCTCGAGGTCGCGCCCAACCTGTGGGCCGGCGTGGGACTCGCACGCGGCGGCGCCGGCACCGCCCTGGTGGGCAGTCACGAGGAAGTCGCCGAGCGCATCGAGGAGTACGCCGTGCTCGGCATCGACGAGTTCGTGCTGTCGGGCTACCCCCACCTGGAGGAGGCGTACTGGTTCGGCGAGGGAGTCCTGCCCGCGTTGAGGGCACCGGCCGGGGCGGGGGTGGGCGGGAGCCGAGCCAGCGTGCCGTTCGCCGTGGGTCGCGCGGGCGCCGGCGCGGATGGCCGGCTCGAGCTTGCCGGGAGCGCGCATGTCAGGTGAGCGGCGGGCTGGCGCTGAGCACACGAGCAGGATCGAAGAAACGCACGGCGGCTCTGGCTTCGTAGTCTTGGGCGCGTGACCACAGCCGACAGCCAGGATCAGATCCGCGTGCACGGCGCGCGCGTGAACAACCTCAAGGACGTCGACGTCGAGATCCCGAAGCGTCGGCTGACGGTGTTCACCGGCGTGTCCGGGTCGGGCAAGAGCTCGCTGGTGTTCGGCACGATCGCCGCCGAGTCCCAGCGGCTGATCAACGAGACCTACAGCGCGTTCGTGCAGGGCTTCATGCCGACTTTGGCGCGACCCGAGGTGGACGTGCTCGAAGGGCTGACGACCGCGATCAGCGTCGACCAGCAACGGATGGGAGGCGACACGCGATCCACGATCGGCACCGCCACCGACTCGGGGGCGATGCTGCGGATCCTCTTCAGCCGACTCGGCAAGCCGCACGTCGGCTCGCCCAACGCGTTCTCGTTCAACGTCCCGTCTGTCAGCGCCAGCGGCTCGATCACCGTCGAGCGCGGCGCGGGCAAAACGGTGACGCGGAGCTTCAGCCGCACCGGCGGCATGTGCCCGCGCTGTGAAGGCCGGGGCTCGGTCTCCGACATCGACCTCACGCGCCTATTCGACGAGTCCAAGTCGCTCGCCGAAGGCGCGCTCACCATCCCCGGCTACACGTCGGGTGGCTGGAACTACCGGCTCTACAGCGCATCCGGCTTCGTCGACCCGGACAAGCCGATTCGCAAGTACACCAAGACCGAACGGCACGACTTCCTTCACCACGAGCCGGTCAGGATGAAGATCGCAGGCATCAACATGACCTACGAAGGCCTGATCCCGCGGGTCCAGAGGTCGATCCTCTCCAAGGACGTCGACGCGCTCCAGCCGCACATCAGGGCGTTCGTGGACCAGGCGGTCACCTTCACCGCGTGCCCGGAGTGCGACGGCACCCGGCTCAGCCAGGCGGCTCGCTCGTCGAAGATCAAGGGCATCGACATCGCGCAGGCGTGCGCGATGCAGATCAGCGACCTGGCCGCGTGGGTCGGCGCCCTGAACGAGCCGACGGTGGCGCCGCTGCTGGCCTCGCTCGGGGAGACGCTCGACTCGTTCGTGGAGATCGGGCTCGGCTATCTCAGCCTCGACCGCGCGTCCGGAACGCTGTCGGGCGGCGAGGGCCAGCGCGTGAAGATGGTCGGGCACCTCGGGTCCGCGCTGACGGACGTTACGTATGTGTTCGACGAGCCGACCGTCGGGCTGCACCCGCACGACATCCAGCGCATGAACGAGCTGCTGTTGCGGCTGCGCGACAAGGGCAACACCGTGCTGGTCGTGGAGCACAAGCCGGAGGCGATCGCGATCGCCGACCGCGTAGTCGATCTGGGCCCCGGCGCGGGCTCCGCGGGCGGCAGCATCTGCTTCGAGGGCACCGTCGAGGGGCTGCGCGCCAGCGACACGCTGACCGGGCGCCACCTCGACGACCGGGCATCGCTGAAGCCATCGGTGCGGGCGCCCTGCGGGGTCCTGGAGGTCCGCGGCGCGAGCGCCCACAACCTGCAGGACGTCGACGTCGACATTCCGCTCGGCGTGCTGGTGGTCGTCACCGGGGTGGCCGGCTCGGGCAAGAGCTCGCTGATCCACGGCTCGGTGTCCAAACGAGACGAGGTCGTCGCGATCGACCAGACGGCGATCAAGGGCTCACGGCGCAGCAACCCGGCGACGTACACCGGGCTGCTCGAGCCGATCCGCAAGGCCTTCGCCAAGGCAGGCGGCGTCAAGCCGGCGCTGTTCAGCGCCAACTCCGAGGGCGCCTGCCCGGTGTGCAACGGCGCCGGCGTGATCTACACCGACCTGGCGATGATGGCCGGTGTGGCCAGCACCTGCGAGGAGTGCGGCGGCAAGCGCTTCGACGCATCGGTGCTGGAGTACCGCCTCGGCGGCAAGGACATCAGCGAGGTGCTCGCGCTGTCCGTGGTCGAAGCTAAGGAGTTCTTCGCCAGCGGCGAGGCGGACACGCCGGCGGCCCACAAGATCCTCGAGCGGCTCGCCGACGTCGGGCTCGGCTACCTCACCATCGGCCAGCCGCTCACCACGCTATCCGGCGGCGA
>Ga0210389_10002930_pt1 | contig 13373 bp, 12 predicted proteins | sample IncBWH28OmetaG_FD_160127 | JGI IMG/M metagenome (GOLD analysis project Ga0210389, IMG submission 160127) | Forest soil microbial communities from Barre Woods Harvard Forest LTER site, Petersham, Massachusetts, United States - Inc-BW-H-28-O ...
ACTATCGCGTCGCGCTCGCGCAGGCAGAGGCACAGGTCGCGGCCGCACAGGCCAGCATCGAAAATACCGACGCGCAACTCGATGTCCAGCAGGCACAGATCGCCTCCAACCAGGCGCAGGTGGAACAGGCGCAGGCGGCACTGGTGTTCGCCCAGCAGCAGGCGACGCGCTACCAGCATTTGGAGCAAACTGGCTATGGCACCGTTCAGAATTCCGAACAGTACACCTCGCAACTCCGCCAGCAACAGGCCGCGCTTTTGAGTGCGCAAGCGACTCTCAATCTGGCGCAGCGGCAAGTCGAAGCGCTGAAGGCGCAACGCAAGAGCGCGGTTGCGAACCTCGCACAAGCCGAGGCTCAGCGCGACCAGGCGAAACTCAATCTTTCCTATACGACGGTGACGGCAGCCCAGCCGGGGCGCGTCGTCAACCTCGGCGCCGCCGCCGGCCAGTTCGCACAGCCGGGCACGAACCTCACCATGTTCGTGCCGGATCAGATTTGGGTGACGGCGAACTTCAAGGAAATTCAGCTCGACCGGATGCGGCCGGGAGAGCCGGTGACGCTCAAGATCGACGCCTATCCGGAACGCGTGATCCGCGGCCATGTCGACAGCGTCCAGCCGGGTTCCGGCACCGCGTTCTCGCTGCTGCCCGCTCAGAACGCCACCGGCAATTACGTCAAGATCGTCCAGCGCGTGCCGGTCAAGATCGTCATGGATAATCCGCCGACCGATGTAGCGCTCGGCCCGGGCATGTCCGTGGTTCCGACAGTACGGGTCGACGTAACGCCGTCGCTGGTTGAGCGTCTGGGGAGGTATCTGTGAGCGCCGCTGCGATCCAGGCCGGCTCTCCCGCATCCGCGAGCGGTACCGGCGCGGTAAACCCCTGGCTGATCGCCATACTGGTCGCGCTTGCAAGCTTCATGGAGGTGCTCGACACTACCATTGCCAACGTGGCGTTGCCTTACATCGCCGGCGGAATGGGGGTGAGCGAGGACGAAGCCTCCTGGGTGGTCACTACCTACCTCGTCTCCAACGCCATCATCCTGACGGCCTCCAGCTTCCTGGCTCGGAAGTTCGGCCGCAAAACCTTCTTCCTGATCTGTCTCGGCCTGTTTACGGTAAGCTCGGTCTTGTGCGGCTTTGCCCCGAATTTGAACGCGCTGTTGCTGGCTCGCATCCTTCAGGGCCTCGGCGGCGGCGGCATGGTGCCGGTCGCGCAGTCGATCCTGGCAGATGCGTTTCCGCCGGCCAAGCGTGGCCAGGCCTTCGCCGTGTTCGGCGTCGCGGTGGTGGTCGCTCCGGTGGTCGGGCCGACACTCGGCGGCTGGCTGTCTGACAATCTCTCCTGGCACTGGTGCTTTTTGATCAACGCACCTGTCGGCGTGATCGCGATGGCGCTGATCGCGCTGGTCCTGCGCGAGTCCTCGACCGCGAGGGCAGAGGCCCGGGCGCAGCAGCAAGGCATCAGGTTTGACGTCGTCGGCTTCATTCTTATCGCGACCTTCCTCGGCGCGCTCGAGATGGTGCTCGACCGCGGCCTGGAGGATGACTGGTTCGGTTCGACCTTCATCGTCACGTTCACGGTCATCAGCGGTCTGGCGTTCGTGCTGATGATCCCGTGGGGGATGACCCGCCGCAATCCGATCGTCGACCTGCGCATGGTCGCGACGCGCCAGTTCGGTGCCTGCTTCCTGGTGATGCTGGCGACCGGCGCGATCCTGCTCGCGACCACGCAGTTCCTGCCGCTGCTGGTGCAGCAGGATTTCGGCTACACCGCCACCTGGGCCGGCCTCGTGCTCTCGCCGGGCGGCGTCGTTACGATGGTGATGATGTTCGTCGTCGGCCGTTTGGCGACCAAGGTGCAGCCCAAATACCTTATCATCGCCGGCGCCCTGATCATCGCGCTCTCCATGTACGGCATGACCAACGTGTACGCCGATCTCGGCTTCTGGTTCATGGCGCGGTCGCGGATGCTGCTGGGTGTCGGACTGCCGCTCATCTTCGTGCCGATCATGGCCGCATCCTACGACGGCATTCCGCCCTCCCTGACCGACCAGGCCTCGGCCCTGATCAACGCAGCCCGCAACACGGGGGGCTCGATCGGCGTCTCCATCGTCTCCAACGTGCTGACGCACCGCGAGCAGTTTCACCAGAGCCGGCTTGTCGAGCAGGTGATCCCGTCGAGCACAACGTACCAGGACACACTGCGACAGATCACGAGCTACTTCATGGCCCAAGGCAGCTCGCTTGCACAGGCCCATGACCAGGCCATTCAATGGATTGGTGCGCAGGTGCAGACGCAGGCGTCCTTCCTCGGCTACATGGATGCGTTCTTCGTACTGATGCTGATCTCGCTTTCCGCCGTGCCGCTCGCGCTTGCGCTCCGCAAGGTCAAGCTCGGCGGTCCTGTCCACATGGGTCACTGAGGCCGATCAAACCATAAGGAGGCTGACATGTTACTTCATCTGCCAATCGCAATCATGGCAACACTTTCACCCATCACCGTTTCCGATACCGTGCCACACTTCGACATTGTGAGAGAGTGCCGATTTGAGGGCGGGTCAATCGCTACTTTCGACCGCTGCTCGCAAGACGAAGCTGCCGCACTTTCCGATCTCAAGACGAAATGGGCAACGTTCGGCAGTGTCGACCAGAAAACCTGCCTCGCCGCGACGACGATCGGCGGTTTCGCGAGCTACGTCGATCTGTTGACTTGCCTGGAAATGGCGCGCGACGCTGCGAACGTAGACAACAGTCTCCAGGATCCGCGTACGAAGTCCGGATCGGGGCCAACGCAGCCGGACCGGACTGGCGTAACCATCGGCGAGGCGCACCGACATTGAGAGGACGATGCCAGGTGCGCGCCGCTCATGCGGCCGGCGCACGCGGGGCACTTGTTAGACCCGAGATATGGAGACTAGAAAATGAATGTTCAGACCAAACCGAATGCCGGCGGGGCACCACGTCTTCTTCCTTTCGAACGTAGAGCTTCTGTGCTGCAAGGAGGTGGCGCGCTAGGCCCGTATCAGGCCGAGGCGAACGAAGCGTTGATCGTGTCCCGCATGGAACGGGACTGGATATCGATCTGCCCGCCCGATAGGACAGATCGGAATTGCTCGGCTGGTCCGATGGAGCGATCCGCATAATATTTCCAGCAGCAACGGATTTGAGTTACGGAGACGATCATGTCGCGAACCGCATTCCCAAGAACGCTGATGGCCACCGCCGTCCTGTTTGGATTGGTTTCTACGGGATTTGCTTCGCTTGCCTTGGTGAAGGCGCCCCACAACTTTCCGTCGCACCGGGCGGTGATGGCCAAATCGCACGCGGCCGATCAATCCTCGACCGTTCGTTCTGACCACCTGGCGCTGCTGATCGCCAATTCGAACTATCCCGATGCGGACATTCCTCTACCGGAAGTTGCCGCTGGCGTCGATTTGCTGGCTAATGTTCTGCATAGCCATGGTTTTGTCGTTGACGTCGTTCGGGACGCGACCCGCGCGGGAATTGCGAAAGCGGTCGACCGGCTGAAGGCAGAGGCGCGCCCAGGCTCGGTCGTGCTCGTCTATTTTGGCGGATTCGGAGTCCAGTCGAGAGGCCAAAACTACATGATCCCCGTCGACGCAAAGATTTGGGAGGAGCGTGACGTCCGTCGCGACGGCGTGAGCGTCGAGGAAACGCTGTCCGAGCTGAGCAGCTCCGGAGTGCGCAAACGGATCGCAATCGTCGACGCCTCCCGCCGTAATCCCTATGAGCGACGCTTCAGGGAATATTCACACGGACTTGCGCCGATCGGGGAAGAGGGGGATTCGATCGTCATCGCCTCGACGTCGCCGGAGCAAGTCGCCGAGGACGCTGGCACATTACCGAACCGTTTCGTGAATGGCCTCGCTGCCAAAATAAGTCCCTCGTCCCTTCCGGTCGAAGAGATTTTCGCGAGAGCGGCAGCGTCTCCGGGAAATCGGCGCGAGCAAGAGCGTTCCGGAGCGCCGGTGGCATCGAACGCGAGCAGTTGAAGCTTTCCGCTTGCGCTTGCGGCGATTCCGCTCGCGCCGCCCAGACGACACCAAGGAGGAGCAGACATGAAGATCGAGACCAAAATGCAGTTCATGGCTCCGGCGCGCCACCTGCCTTTCGAGATTGTCTCCCTGGTGCTGCAGGGCGGAGGAGCGCTTGGCGCTTACCAGGCCGGCGGGTCTTCTTACCTTCGATCTGGCGCGGGACGGCCGCGAATAGATCGGCCGCAGAGAGAGCCATTAAACTCCGGAGCTAGTCAAAAGGAAGAAATTCAGGAGCGATTCAATGCAGCCGGCCGTTCTCGAAAGACCCAGGGAGCCGACGGGGCTGAGCCAGCTTTCCTTCGAGGTCATCGCGGGTGACTACAGCCGCCCGGGTAATCAGCCCGCCAACTACACCCTCGTGAAGGGGCGCCGTGAGGCGCTATTGGTGGACGTTCCGTTTGGTCGCGCCGACGCGCACCGGCTCATCGCAAGGGTTCTGGACACGGGCCTGAAGCTGCACACGATCTTCATTACCGATAGTCGTCCAGATCACGTCGCTAGCCTTGATCTGCTGACCGAGGTGTTTCCGGATGCCGCAGTATTTGCACATTCCGTCGTAGCCGCCGACATCAAACGATCGATCCCGCTGACTTCCAACCGCCGGGCGGAAGGAATCGGTGACAATGCTACTCGCCATAGCATTATTCCAGCTCCGCTGTGCACCGACCACATCCGGCTCGAAGGCCACAAGCTCGAGATTCTCGGGCCGGTGCAGGTCGGTCACGTCCACGCGGCCGCTCTCTGGGATCCCCGCACCGGCACCCTGATCGCAGGCGGCCTGGTGTACAACAGCGTCTTCGTCTTCCTGGGCGAACATCGACCGGAACAGTACGATGCATGGCTGGATAGCCTCGACTATATGGAGTCGCTGAGCCCGAAAAGGGTTATCGCCGGTCGTTCCAAGCCCGGGCTTCCTGAGGGCGCTAACGCGATCGAGTGGACGCGCCGGTACATCAACGATTTTAGGACATTCACGACGATGGCCAAGTCGGCAGCTGAGGTGATCGACATGCTGCGAGTCAGAAACCCAAACACCATCGGTTTTCCGGCCTCGGATGGCTTATTCGAAATGTCGACCGAGGTCGGGACTGGAGAAGTGGCGCTGGTCGGATGAATGACGACAACCGCGCCGGCCTCGATCCAGCAAGCATTGCAGCAAAGAGGACTATCATGAGCAACAAGTTTTTACCGACACTCCCGATTCTTAAGCTTCTAGTGAGACCGCTGATCGTATGTCTCGTTCTGGCCGGATCCCATCTCTTGATCTCCCGCCAGGCTTTCGCCGGAACGCGCTTCGACGGGACGTGGAATCTTGTTTTCGTGACTCAGCGCGGCGATTGCGATCCCACCTATAATTTCGTGGTCGATATCGTGAACGGGAACATCACCCATCCCAATATTTTGACGTTCAGGGGCCGCGTCGCTCCGTCAGGCGCTGTTGTCGCCTCGGTCAGAGTAGGACACAAGTACGCGTCGGGATCCGGAAGGCTGTCCGGAGTATCGGGGCGAGGCGTCTGGAACGGCCGTTCGGACGATACACGATGTGCGGGTACGTGGGCCGCGCAGAGAAATTGACCACCCGCGCCATGCGGCATGTCGAATTCGAACATGCATGATGGAGGTAGTGATGGGTATGCTGGTCGACGGTGAGTGGCAGGATGCCGGTTATGAAACGTCCGTGACGGGCCGTTTCGAACGGCGACCGACCACCTTCCGCAACTGGGTAACCGCCGACGGCTCGCCGGGGCCGACCGGCGGCGGAGATTTCGTCGCCGAGAGAAACCGGTATCATCTGTATGTCAGCTTGGCCTGTCCCTGGGCGCACCGCGCCCTGATCATGCGCCGGCTGAAGGGCCTTGAGGATATCATTTCACTGTCCGTTGTTCATTGGCGCATGCGCGAACGCGGCTGGACGTTCACGCCGGGACCCTGCGTGACAGGTGATCCCGTCAATGGAGCACAGGCGTTGTATGAGGTGTATCTCGCCGCCGATCCGCACTACACGGGACGGGTGACCGTTCCGGTTCTCTGGGACAGGGTGCGCCACACCATTGTCTCGAACGAATCGGCAGAGATCCTGCGCATGTTCAATAACGCCTTCGATCGGGTCGGAGCCGCGCCCGCTGACTACTATCCGGAACACCAGAGGGCCGAGATCGACGCCATCAACGACCGCATTTACCGCGATGTGAACAACGGTGTTTATCGCGCCGGATTCGCGATCATGCAGGAGGCGTATGACGAGGCCGTCACGTCGTTATTCGAGACCCTCGATTGGCTCGATGCGAAATTGTCACGATCGCGCTATTTGCTGGGCGACCAGCTTAGCGAGGCCGACATCCGGCTATTCACCACGCTGGTGCGGTTCGATGCCGTGTATCACGGCCACTTCAAATGCAATATACGACGCATCGTGGATTATCCCGCGCTCTGGCGCTTCACCCGCCACATCTACAATCTCAAGGGGGTGGCCGAGACCGTGAACCTGCATCACATCCGCCATCACTATTACGAAAGCCATACGAACATAAATCCGAGCGGCATCGTGCCGGCAGGACCGGTCCTCGACTTATCGATCTCGGCGGATGAGCTGTCGAAAATAGCCGCCTGAAAGCTTCGCCCTCACAAGGCGAAAGCCCCGCTTCGCTATAAGCGATTGCCCTTACAATGAAGGCTCGTTCGAATTCTCTAAGCCGTTGCCATGCCCCCGTGCGTCTCACTTTCGTCTCCCGAGGCATTCGAGGGCCAACAGAACCTGGCCGTGGTCCATCAGGTTGCGGCGTTCCTTATCGACGAACGCCAAGGCCACGAGTCCCGTTTGATCTATGACGTAGGTCGCTGGGACGGACACAATCTCACGCTCCCTTTTTAGGCTGCCATTTACGTTGTTAATTTTCGAGTCATTTGGCATCGACGCCTGGTAGGTCAGTCCATAGGAGTGGGCCACGTCTTTCTTTTTGTCGGACAAGATCGGGAAAGGAAATGACGCCGCGTTTCTGCCCAGCGGAAGAGGATTGACGGCGATAACGACCAGCGTTGCCCCTAATCGTTCCGCGTCGTTATGCAGCGCCGACAAAGAGCTGAGTTCGCGAGCGCAGGTTGCGGTATTCTCATTACGACAGAATCGCAGAACAACCACACCGCGCAGCAGCAACTCGCTCAGCGTTGTGCGACGGCCGTGTTGATCGCGAAGGCGGAAGTGCGGAGCCGTCTCTCCAGCTCGCAAGACATGCATGCAGAGACCGGGCGTAACGCCGTAACCGGCGGAGCGAGCGCGATCGACGGGAAGGTCAGCCGGCTCCGATTTATCGTTTGACCATATCAATCTCGTCACTATGTAACCTTCGGCAGGTAGGCATGACGCATCATGAGCGATCCCAAGCTCTGGCAACACCCTTCTTGCGGTGATAGCGCTCATTCCAGGAGAGAATGGATATGGACCGACACCTTGCGATGGAGACTTTCATTCGCGTTGTCGACACGGGATCGTTCTCCGCGGCGGCGAGCCAAATGAGAGTGGGACAGCCAGCCGTATCCAAGGCGATTTCTCAGCTTGAGGAATGGCTTGGCGTTCGCCTTCTGCTGCGATCAACGCGCAGTCTGACCCCTACCGAAGCGGGGATGAATTTTTATGTGAGGGCAAAACGCTCAATCGAGGAGGCTGAAGAGGCCGTTCTGGCAGCACGTGGTGCCGGAGCTGCACTGACAGGAAAGCTGCGCATCGCCGCTTCGGTTTGCTTCGGGCGCCTTCACATCATGCGCCAGCTTGATCGCTTTCTGGAGAAAAATCCCGAACTCGAGATTGACATGGTGCTGGATGATCGGCCCGTCAACCTGGTGGAGGAGGGCATCGATGTTGCCTTCCGCAGTGGTTCGCTGGCGGATTCCACCTTGGTGGCGCGAAAGCTTGGTCAGGCGCGCCGGCGGGTCATGGCCACCCCAAACTACTTCGCGAAACACGGAGAGCCCAAAAGTCCGGCAGAACTGATCGCGCATCAGACCGTCATTTACACTCCGGATCGGGGCGGCGTGTCCTGGACGTTCCGTCAGGGTTCGGCCGAGACGTCGGTGGCCGTCGGAGGAAGGCTAAAAGTCACCGCAGCGGAGGGATTGCGGGAGGCAGTGTTCGCTCACCTCGGCATCGCCATTACATCCGAATGGAATTTCGCTCCCGAACTCGCGTCGGGCATCGTCAAAGCCGTTATGAATGACTGGGAGCTGCCCACGCTAGAGCTGTGGGCCGTTTATCCGACCGGGCGGATGGCGAGCGCCAAGGCGAGGGAGTTCGCCTCTTTTGTCGAAACTTGCATTCCGGCTACGCGGGACGAACCGCTGAAAAAGCCTCTGACCGCGTGAGGTAGAACGCGCACGCCGCTCATTCTCGGTCGGAATATGTATTAGTCCCCCCTCGCGTCTAATGCGGCGAGCATCGTGCCGCTATCCTCCTCTCAATCGAACGACGCTGATGATGATCGTCACGCGACGGTGCGATGACGCATGGACGAATCTGCCATTCCGTGCGCTCCGCATTCTGCGGCGGTGGCGAAAGGGTGTCCTCACAATCATTCAAGCCGAGAGGTCGTATGTCACGCACTATCAAGTTCGCGAAGGCCGGGGGACCGGAGCGTCTCGAATTCCTCGAGACGGAGGTCCCAGCCCCCGGCCCGACCGAGGTTCGCATCAAGGTAAAAGCGATCGGCATCAATCGCGCCGAGTTGATGTGGCGCACCGACATGTACATCGAGCCGGTGAAGTTCCCGGCGGGTCTGGGATATGAGGCTGCAGGCCTCGTTGACTCGGTCGGCAGGGACGTCAGCGGCGTCGCGGTAGGTGACCAGGTCAACGTGATTCCGTCCTTCTCGATGAACCAGTACCACACCTATGGCGAGATCATCCTCGTGCCGGACCATGCCGTCGTGAAGCATCCGAAATCGCTTTCGTTCGCCGAGGCCGCGTCGGTCTGGATGATGTTCGTGACTGCGTACGGCGCGCTTATCGAAGATGCCAAGGTGGCCAAGGGCGATTTCGTCCTCGTGCCCGCGGCTTCTAGCAGCGTGGGATTGGCGGCGATTCAGATCGCCAACTATGCCGGCGCGACGTCCATCGCGCTGACCCGCACTTCGGCTAAACGGAAGATGTTGAGCGAAGCTGGCGCCGCGCATGTGATCGCCACCGAAGAGGTCGACCTGGTCGAAGAAGTAATGCGGATCACCGATGGCAAGGGTGCCCGCGTCGTGTTTGATCCTGTCGGCGGCCCGAACTTCCCGAAGCTGATTTCCGCGCTGGCCTTCCAGGGTACGGTCTATATCTACGGCGCACTCGCCGAGGGCGACACTCCGATGCCGGTGCTCGCGATGATCGCCAAGATGCCGGTCATCAAGGGGCACAACATCTGGCTCACGACCGGCGACGCAACACGCCGGAAGGCCGCGGTGGAATTTGTCCTCGAAGGCTTGGAGAGTGGCGCGCTCAAGCCGGTCATCGATCGTGCATTCAAGTTCGACGACATGGTGGCAGTTCATCGCTATCTCGAGAACAACGGCCAGTTCGGAAAGATCGTCGTTACCGTGTGAATGCTTCGGACCCGCCCAAAATGATTCATAACAACCCGACCACAGCGACGCGTTTCTTCGCGAGCCGCATCGCTTCACCAATCGCCGCTACTGCCTCGCGGCGACGCGTGAAGCGATCCTGTTCAATAACGCTGGCATCGCACGCGAATCTTAAAAGGAGTGAGATCGTATGAGCACGACTGAGGCGAAACGGATGGGCAACGCCGAGACCGAAGAACTCGACGTCATCATCGTCGGCGCGGGATTTGCCGGCCTCTACCTCCTTGACCGTCTGCGCAGCATGGGCATGTCGGTCCAGCTGTTCGAGGCAGGGAGCGGTCCTGGCGGCGTTTGGTATTGGAATTGCTATCCGGGGGCGCGTGTCGATTCCCCCGGCCCGATGTATCAGTTTTCGCGCGACGACTTGTGGCGAGATTGGGAGTTCAGCGAACTCTATCCCTCATGGCAGGAAATTCGTGAATATTTCCACTACGTGGACAAAAAACTCGGTCTCAGTCGGGACATTCGCTTCAACAGACGCGTGAACGAGGCGGAGTTCGACCCGGCGCGCAATCGTTGGACTGTCCGTTCGAGCGATGGCTCCGTCACCAAGGCTCGCTATTTCGTGCTCTGCACCGGCTTAGGTTCGAAGCCCTACATACCGGAGCTGCCAGGACTGAGCGATTTCGCCGGAGAGCGCCATCACACCGCGCTTTGGCCGCAGCAAGGTCTTGACTTGGCTGGCAAGCGGGTCGGGGTTGTCGGTACAGGGGCGAGCGGCGTGCAGGTGGCCCAAGAAGCCGCCGCCGTGGCCGCTCACCTGACCGTATTCCAGCGCACGCCTAATCTGGCTCTGCCGATGCGACAGAAAAAGCTGGATGACGACACGATCCGCCGGATGAAGGAAGGCTATGCACTCGCATACCAGAAGCGCAGAACATCGTTTGGGGGGTTCGACTACCAGTTTCTCGAGAAGGCCGCATCCGAGGTGTCCGACGAGGAGCGGCAAGCGACATTCGAACGAGTCTGGGAGATCGGTGGCCTTGCGCCGTGGGTTGGTTCGTTCAACGACCTCCTTGCGAACGAACAATCGAACCGTGCCGCTTACGATTTCTGGCGCGACAAAACGCGGGCGCGGATCAAAGATCCGGTTCTTGCCGAGATCCTCGCACCGGCGGAACCAATTCACCCTTACGGTACTAAGCGGCCGTCCCTCGAGCAGAATTTTTTCGATATCTTCAATCAGTCCAATGTCAGCCTTGTCGATCTCCGCAAGACCCCGATCGAAAGAATAGCCCGCAACCGGATCAAGACAGCGACCGGGGAGCATGACCTGGACATTCTTGTCTTGGCTACCGGTTTCGACGCCGTCACTGGCGGGCTGACCAGCATTGATATCCAGGGCATGGGCGGCCAGACTCTGAAGGAGAAGTGGGCGAAGGGCGTCCGAGCTCATCTTGGAATGGCCACAGCGGACTTTCCGAATCTCCTCTTCGTTTACGGCCCTCACAGTCCGAACGCTTTCGCCAACGGGCCGACTTGCGCGGAGCTTCAGGGCGACTGGATCGTTCAGCTGCTGGACCATGTTCGACAACGCGATTGGACGCGGTTCGAGGCAACAGCCGCCGCGGAGGAAGAGTGGCGAGCGCAAGTGCACGCTCTTGCAGACGCGACTCTCTTTCCGCAAGCCGACTCCTGGTATCTCGGCGCGAATATTCCCGGCAAACCGCGCGAGATGCTGGCCTTCGCCGGCGGTCTCTCCACATACATCGCAAAATGCAACGAAAGCGCCGAACGAGGGTACGAAGGATTCGCGATCGGATGAGTTTCGCTCTTCGCCCGCTTCGCACGCCGGTTCAGCCACCGCAACAGGGACTCTCAATGACCCAGCATAATCACGAGACCGCGCCGACGCAGTTTGTCGAGACAAACGGCATCCGCTTTGCCTATCGCCGCTTCGGCAATGCAGCCGGCGTGCCGCTCGTCTTCAACCAGCACTTCACCGGCACGATGGACCATTGGGATCCGGCGGTGACCGACGGTTTTGCCAGGGACCGCGAAGTCATCCTGTTCAACAACGCCGGTGTATCCAGCTCCTCCGGAGAGGTGCCCGCCCGGATCGAGAAAATGGGCGCCAACGCGGTCGCGTTTATCAAGGCGCTAGGACTGACGGAAGTCGATGTGCTCGGGTTTTCGATCGGCGGCTTTGTCGCCCAGGAAATCGCCCTTCAGGCGCCCGATCTCGTGAGGCGACTGGTGTTGGTCGGCACTGGCCCGCGCGCTGGCGAGGGCATGGCAACGCTCACGCCAGAGGCGCAAGGAATCTTCGGCGCCACCTATGACGAGCCTGATCATCTCTGGCTTCATGTGCATTTCACGAACTCCGAGGAGAGCCAGGCTGCGGGCCGCGAGTTCCTCAAGCGCTTCCGGCGACGCGCTGAGAACCGCGATCCCGAGGTCAATGAGAAGGTCGTGCCCGCCCAGATCGAGGCAATCGGCGAGTGGGGCGCGCCGCGGGACAAGCCGTTCGAATATCTGAAGTCGATTCGTCAGCCGACGCTGGTGGTGAACGGCGGCAAGGACGTGATCATCTACTCCGTGAATTCGTTCATCCTGCAGCAGCAACTGCCCGACGCCCAGCTCATCCTCTATCCCGACGCCAATCACGGTTCGCAGTATCAATATCCCGAGCAGTTCGTTCGGCACGCTTCAGCCTTCTTGTCCGAGGGGGAAGCGCGATGAAACTCTACCACTCCGCCACCTCACCCAATTCGCGGCGCGTGCGCATCTTCCTCGCTGAAAAAGGACTCTCGATTCCTCTTGTCGCCATCGACCTTGGCAAAGGCGAGCAACATTCCGATGCCTACCGTGCGATCAACCGGCGCCGCGTCGTGCCTACGCTGGAGCTTGAAGATGGCACCGCCGTAGGCGAAGTGCCGGCGATCTGCCGGTACATTGAAGATGCCCATCCAGAACCAGCCTTGCTCGGCGAGACGGCGAAGGAAAAAGCCCTGGTGGTAATGTGGGAACGGCGCGCCGAACTGGAAGGTTTTGCCACTGTCATGGAAGCCATTCGCAATGCGGCGCCCGGTCTGAAAGGCCGTGCGATCGCCGGGCCTCATGATTACGAGCAGATTCCCGAGCTGGCGGAGCGCAGCAAGCTTAGGGTGAAGAATTTCTTCGCCGATTTCGACGATCGATTGAGCGAGGCCCCCTTCGTTGTCGGCCAGCGCTTCTCCGTCGCCGACATCACCACGCTGGTGACGCTGGACTTCGCCGCCAAGGCGATCGACTTCCCTGTTCCGGACGAGCACCGCTCGCTGAAGCGGTGGTACGCCGCCGTTTCAAGCCGACCCAGCATGGCTGCGTAGTCCGTCGTCAGGCCCGCCCCCGAATCAAGAGGCCGCATCTCAGTTCCAGTGAAAATCGTCGTCGTCTATCACAGCGGATATGGTCACACCGTGCGGATCGCCGAGGCAGTTGCTCGTGGTGCAGCGGCCATCAATGGCGCGAGCGTCGAGCTTGTCACCGCGGAACAGGCGCCCGGCCGATGGGAGCTTCTGGACGCCGCAGATGCCATCATCATGGGAGCACCCACATACATGGGTAGCCTTTCAGCACCGTTTAAAGCATTCATGGATTCGACTTCCCACCTTCAATATGTCGAGAAGCGTTGGGAAGGCAAAGTCGCCGCAGGCTTCACCAATGGCGCATCCCGCGGCGGCGACAAGCAGAACTCACTGGTCCAGCTCATGACATTT
>Ga0210389_10002931_pt1 | contig 13365 bp, 11 predicted proteins | sample IncBWH28OmetaG_FD_160127 | JGI IMG/M metagenome (GOLD analysis project Ga0210389, IMG submission 160127) | Forest soil microbial communities from Barre Woods Harvard Forest LTER site, Petersham, Massachusetts, United States - Inc-BW-H-28-O ...
GTCGTCGGCGAGCACCGTGCCCTCGATCAGCCCGTAGGGGCGGTCACCGGCCAGGTACACCTCGCGCTCGTTCGACAGCCCGAACGGCGCGAGGTCCACCAGGTAATGGTGCTTGTTCGGCAGCGCGAGCCGTACCTCGCAGACCGGCGGAAGCGCGGCGAGCAGGGCGGCGCCGATCGCGTACAGCATCTGCTGCAGTGAGTAGGTGTAGGTGCCGGAGAACGTCGCCAGGATCGTCGACTTGGCCAGCGAGAACGCCTCACCCCAGTCGATACCGGCGGCGACCGCGTCCGGCCGGAACCGCCAGGAGGCGTTCACCGACGTGGCGAGGATGCGGTCCTTGGTCTCCGGCAGCGTCGTGTAGGCGTCCTTCGGGTACCCCCAGAACTCCGACGCGGTCGTGTTCAGCACCGTGAGGTCCTTCAGCCCCGACACGACCGAGGTCCCGCGGGCGGAGTCGACGTGCACCACCGTCGTCCTGACCAGGTCACCGGAGCGCGCGAACGAGTATCCCGTCGCGCCGATCGGTGTCCACCCGTACTCCTCGACCGACACCCGCGCCCGCGTGATCGGCTCCTGGGAGGACACGAAGAACGACCCGTGCTCAAGCGCGAATGCTTCAGGTTCCACGTCGCCGCCGAGTTCCTTCGCCAGGGCGTACACCTTGTTCTTCTGCGAGTCGGTCGGGAGCACCTTCGCGTTGGACCCGGTCAGGTGCGTGTCCGCCAGGTCGCCGGACAGCGACGTGGAGATGTTCCAGTCACGGAGCAGGTCCTCGCCGCCGGGACCCGCGCCCCGGGTGACCCGCACGAGCCTGACCTCCGCCTTGCCGTACTGGTTAGCGCCAAGATGGACCACGGGACCTCCTGATTCTGTATGCGGCTTATTCGGTATTCGGTGACTCGCGCAGCGCGCCGTAGACGACGTCCCGGCGCAGCGGCAGCGCCGTGAAGCGCACCCCGGTCGCGTCCCGCACCGCGTTGGCGAGCGCGGGCGCGACCGGGTTGAACGGCGCCTCGCTCATCGGCTTCGCCCCGTGCGGCCCGTACGGGTCACGGGTGGACGAGGCGAAAAGCACCTCGGTCCGTGGCAGGTCGGCAGAGACGGGTACGTGGTATTCCCGCAGCGCCCGCGTGGTCACGACCCCGTCGGCCGCGATCGTGACCTCCTCGAACAGCGCCGCACCGAGGGCCTGGGCGACGCCGCCCTCCACCTGCCCGCGCAGCTGCACCGGGTTCAGCACCGTCCCGGCGTCCACCGCCTGCACCGACTGCAAGATCCGCACCGCCCCGGTGCCCGGGCAGACCGCCACACGGAAACCCTGGACGGTGGCGGACACCGACCGGGACAGCCCGTCGCAGAACCCCTCGGCCTCAAGCAGCTTCCCGTCATCGGCGCCGGACTCCGCCCGCGCCGCGATCGCCTCCGCGAGAGCCCGCGCCGCCCGCACGGCCGCGGTACCCGCGACCACGATGCCCGTCGAGCCGTACGCCCCGGTGTCGTGCCCGGTCCTGTCGGTGTCGGAAGAGAAGACAAGGACATCGGCTGGTTCGCAGCCAAGCACGTCCGCGACCAGCTGCCGGTGCACGGTGGTAGTCCCGTTGCCGAATTCGGCCGTCCCAACGTAGGCGGCGTACCCTCCTCCCTGTCGCTCCGCGACTATGGCCCGCCCCGGGTGGCCGCCGGGCGGGATCGTGTCAAGCAGCGCGACCGCGAGCCCCGTCCCGGTCAGCCACCCCTCGGGCCCCTCCAGACTGTCAGGCACTGCCTCGCCCCGGCCGCTTGCCAGTGCCTTCTCCACGAGGTCAAGGCACTCGCCCACGCCGAGGCTCGCGGTGGACACCCCCGCCGGCTCGCCGCTGGCGTTGTCCGGCGGGTCGCCCGCGCGGATCAGGTTGCGACGGCGGAACTCGGCCGGGTCGAGTGCGCACAGCCGCGCCAGCTCGTCGATCGCGGACTCGACGGCGAACACCGTCTGCGAGAGCCCGTAGCCGCGGAACGCCCCCGCCGGGACCGTGTTCGTGTAGACGGCGCGCGCGTCGACGCGCTTGTTGGCGCAGCGGTAGGCGATGACGGCCTCCTCGACCGAGTGGTACATGACCCCCGGGCCGTGGTTGCCGTAGGCGCCTGTGTCGGCCGTGACGTCGAGCGCGAGCGCCGTCAGAGTGCCGTCCCTGGTCGCGCCCGCCTTGACCGCGACGGTCATCGGGTGCCTGGTGGTCGCCGCGGTGAACTCCTCCTCGCGGGTGAACTCCAGCTGGACGGGGCGTCCCGTGCGCAGCACCGCGAGGGCGACCACGTCCTCGGTGAGCAGTTCCTGCTTGCCGCCGAACCCGCCGCCGACGCGCGCGGCGACCACCCGGACCCGGTCGCGGTCAAGCCCGAAGACCCGGCAAATCTCGTCCCTGGTCAGGAACGGCACCTGCGTCGACGTCCGCAGCACCAGCCGTCCCGTCGTGGCCGGATCGGTGCCGTCAGGCACGGGCCGGTCGAGCCAGCCGATCGTGGCGTGCGTCTCAAGCGCGACGTGCTGCACCCGCTGGGTGCGGAAGGTCCCGGCGAACACCACGTCGGCCGCCGCGAAGCCCGACTCGGGGTCACCGGACACCCGGTGCACCTCGGCGCACACGTTCCCAAGTCCGATGTCCGGATGCAGCTGCGGCGCACCGGGCGCCATGGCGGCGCCCGGGTTCGTGACCGCCGGGAGAATCTCGTAATCGACCGCGACGAGGGAGCACCCGGCTTCGGCCGCCGCGAGGGTCTCCGCGACGACGGCGGCGACCCGCTGCCCGTGAAACCGCACCGTCCGGTCGAAGACAAGCGTGTCATACGGGTCGTCGTCCGGGTTGGCGTGGCGGGCCGTCGAGAACCGCGTCGCGGGGGAGTCCTGGTAACTGAGGACGGTCACGACACCGGGGACGCGGAGCGCGGCCGAGGCGTCGACCGACCTGATCCTGGCGTGCGCGTGCGGCGCGCGGACCAGCTTCATGTGCAGCGGTGGCCCGGGCGGCAGCTGCTCTTCCGGCCTACCCTCGCGTTTCATGAAATATCCGGAATTTCGTGGCGCGCCAGCGCCCGAAATTCCGGCGGAATGCCCGGGCGCGGCCTCGTGGGCGGCCTCCTGGGCGACCTCGGGGGCGAGGTCGCAGGTGAACCGGGCAGTGCCCGTGACGACGGCCCGCCCCGCCGGGGCGCCAATGCCGCGGCCGATGGGCGAAGGGCCGCCGTCGTTCTGGATGATCCGCGCGGTACCACCGACCGCGTCCGCGATCGCGCCGTAGCCCGTGCACCGGCAGATGCTGCCCTTCATCGCGCGGGGCAGGTCCGCCCGCTGCTCCCCGGTCAGCGCCGCCGTCGTCATGATCATGCCCGGGGTGCAGAAGCCGCACTGAAATCCCTGCGCGGCAAGGAACGCGGCCTGGACCGGGTGGCCGTCGGCCTCCTCGTCCGCGGACGCAAGGCCCTCGATCGTCGTGACCTCCCGGCCGAGCGCCCGGACCGCGGGGTAGACGCAGCTGTGCACGGGGACCCCGTCGACGTGCACCGTGCACGCGCCGCAGTCGCCGGCGTCGCAGCCCTTCTTGACGCCGTACCAGCCCCGCTCGCGCAGGAACGTCCGCAGGCACTGGCCAGGCCGCGGCTCGCCGGGCACCGGATCACCGTTGATCCTCATCCGGCGAGTTCCCCGAGGGCTTCGGCGACGAGGCGCCTGGTCATGGCCGCGCGCCAGGTCGCGTTGCCGTGCACGTCACTGAGGTACGCCGGGGCGGCCGCGTCCAACCCGGCCAGGGCCTCGGCCGGGCCCGGCGGGGCGGGGAAGCGAAGCTGGACGGGACGGGGCGTCGATGCCGTGACGGTGATGACGGTCTGCCCGCCCGGGTCGCGGCGGGCGATGACCAGGACCGCGGACCTGCCGACGGGGGACAGCGACAGCTGCCTGAAGGCAGTGCGGGCTTGGAGGGGAGCCGACGGCAGCCAGACGTGCGTGAGCAACTCGCCGGCGCGCAGCTCGTTGCTGCCGTCGCCGGTGACGAAGCCGGCGGCCGGCAGGCCACGGCGGGTTCCGCCGGGGCCGCGCAACAGCACCATCCCGTCGAGCGCGCTGGCCAGGGATGTCATCGGGCCCGCGGGCAGCGACAGGCAGATGTTCCCGCCGACGGTGGCCACGTTGTGCACCTTGAACGACCCGAGGAGCGCGTGGCAGCACTGCCTGGCCAGCGCGGCGGCGGGGGCGTAAGCCGAGTGGGCCGGCTGCCAGCGGGCGAGCTGCGCGAGCGTGCAGGTCGCGGCGACCAGCACGCCGTCGCCGTCTTCCTCCACCGGCGTCCAGCCGAAGGCATGCAGGTCAAGCAGGCGGGTCAGCCGAGGCTGCGGCTGCGAGAACAGCCAGGTCCCTCCGCCGAGCCACGCGTCACCGTCCCGCCACGTCGCATCCGTGGCGGGCGCGAAATCGGTGACACCGTTCAGGTCCACCAGGTCAGCGCCCCGTCCCCGGCGGGCCGGCTGCCCGTCGTCATCCCTCTATGCTGCCCCAGCAACGTCATACCCGTACACGCAGGCGAGGTAGCCGCCAAGCGTCACTTCTGGTCAACGTCGATGTATCTGGCTCCGAGCACGGCCCTCCGTCATTTCAAACGGAAAGTCATGGCGGACGGACCTGGCCGCCATGGTAATGCTGTTTGAAAATGGTGAATAGCATGTCCCTGCTCAGAGACCCGGCCGCGCCGCGGGAAAAGGCGCCGGCCCCGCTGATCATGTCCTACCTGCTGATGAGGGTGCTAATCGGCGTGATCGCCGTGCTGCTGCCCTTTGCGCTCATCCTTGCTAACTGGATCATCGGACACGGGGTCCAGTCGTCGGTGAGCGGCTATTACTACACGCCCATGCGTAACATCTTCGTGGGCTCGCTTTGCGCCATCGGCGTGTTTCTCATCTCTTACGACGGATATGACCTGGCGGACCGGACCATCACCGACGTCGCCGGCCTGTGCGCCATCTGCATCGCGTGCTTCCCGACCACGCCGGCCCACCAGCCGACCGCGCGGCAGGTGCTGATCGGCGATCTGCACCTGACGTTCGCCTGCACCGCGTTCGTGCTGCTGTCCGTGATGGCGTTCCGGTTCGCCAAGCGGCAGCCGACCCCGCCCGGGCTCACCTGGTGGCGGCGGGTGGAGTACGCGTTCGGCTTCACCGGCCCTGGGGACTCCCAGGCGCTCGCGTGGGAGCGGGTCGTCTACCGCGTCAGCGGGGGCATGATCCTGACCTGTGTCATCCTCATCTATCCGCTGTCCACCGCCGCCGCGCGCTCGCTGCTCGTGCTCGAGACGATCATGCTGGTGGCCTTCGGCCTCTCCTGGTTCGTGAAGGGCAGGAAGATCCTCTCCGGCGGGTGACGGCTAAGATGTAACCGTGCACCGGCATTTCCGGCAGGTCGACGTATTCACCGAGGAGTTCTTTCTCGGCAACCCAGTTGCGGTGGTCCACGGCGCCGACGACCTCACCGACGAGGAGATGCGGCGGTTCGCCAACTGGACGAACCTCTCCGAGACGACGTTTTTGCTGGCGCCCGCCGACGAGCGTGCCGACTACCGGGTGCGCATCTTCACCCCGGAGCGCGAGCTGCCCTTCGCGGGCCACCCCACGCTCGGCTCCGCGCACGCCTGGCTTGAGGCGGGCGGCCCGCCGGCCAGGCAGGACATGGTGATCCAGGAGTGCGGTGTCGGCCTCGTACCGGTCCGCCGCTCGCCGCACGGCCACCTGGCGTTCAAGGCACCGCCGCTGATCCGCTCGGGGCCGGTCGAAGAGCCGGCGCTCGATGAGATAGCCGCCGCCCTCGGGATCAAGCGCGCGGACATCGTCGACGCCCAGTGGGCCGACAACGGCCCTGGCTGGGTCGCCGTCGAGCTCGCGAGCGCGGACGCCGTGCTCGCGCTGGCGCCGGGCCCCCCGCCGCGGGACATCGGGGTCTTCGGCCCGTACCCGCCCGGCTCGCCCGAGGCGTTCGAGGTCCGCGCCTTCACCCCGCTCATCAACGGCACCGGCGAGGACCCCGTGACCGGGTCGCTCAACGCGTCGCTCGCCATGTGGCTGCTGTCGTCGGGCAAGGCGACGGCCCCTTACACCGCTAGCCAGGGCACCGCGCTCGGCCGCAAGGGCCGCGTCCACGTCACCGCCGACGCCGATGGCGCGGTCTGGATCGGCGGCGGCACGCACACGCTGATCTCCGGCAGCGTTCACCTCTGACACCCCGCTGCGCTCGGGGCGGGGGCTTTCAGTCGCTATCCAGGTTGGAATACCGGCTGTGGTTCGCGGTTTTCCCAGTGCGAGAGGATCCCCGGCGGGGGCATTCTCCTATCCGCTGATATGCGAATACGGTGGCGGTACGCTTGCCGGGCAGGGCATGAGCAGAGATGGCAGCCCGCGTCTCAAGGAGCCGTTGATGGCCGATGATCGCACTCTTCCGCGGATCGACACGACCAGGGCTCACCCGGCGCGCGTTTACGACTTCTGGCTGGGCGGCAAGGACAACTTCGCGGCCGACAGGGAGGCCGCCGAGCTCGCGCTGCAGGCCTACCCCGCGCTGGCGGCGGCGATGCAGTCCAACCGGGCTTTCCTCGGGCGGGCGGTGCGCTTCCTGGTCGACGCGGGGATCCGGCAGTTCCTGGACATCGGCACGGGCCTGCCGGCCGCGGACAACACGCACGAGGTAGCGCAGCGAGAGGCGCCTGACAGTCGCATCGTCTACGTCGATAACGACCCGATCGTGCTTCGGCATGCCCAAGCGCTGCTCACGAGCACGCCGCAGGGCGCGTGCGACTACATCCAAGCTGACCTGCGCGACCCTGAGGCGATCGTGGCCGAGGCGGCGCGGACACTCGACTTCGGCCAGCCGGTAGCGCTGATGCTGCTTGCGGTGCTCCAGTTCGCCCTGGACGAGCAAGATCCGTACGGGCTGGTCTCCAGGCTGCTCGCGGCGCTGCCTTCCGGCAGTTACCTGGTGATCTCGCACCCAACCGACGACTTCAACCCCAACAAGGGCGAGTCGATGAGGGTGTACAACGAGCGCTCGGTCGAGCAGGCGGTGGTCAGGGACAAGGCTGATACCGCCCGGTTCTTCGACCGGCTTGACCTCCTTGACCCCGGGGTGGTCCCGGTCGCGGGCTGGCGCCCGGACTCCGACCTGACCGCCGCCAGGCCGTCTTCGATGTGGTGCGGGGTAGCGCTCAAACCATGAGGAGAAGGCCGTTCCCCGCCCGCGAGGAATCAGTCCGGGTCGGCAACTGGCGCGGGGTGGCGCAGCCGCGCGGTCCACAGGACGCGGATGAGCATGAGCATGCTCGCGGTGACTCCGGTCGACCCGAGGATGATCAGCCTCGGGTCGCGCTGGTGCAGGCCGTAGGCCAGGAAGCAGGCGAGTTCGCCGAGGATGAGCGTCCAGGTTCCTGCCGAGATGCCGCTTGGACGCGCTGTCAGGTACGCGGCCCGCAGTGACGGCGCGACCTGCACTACGAACGCCGCGGTGAGCAGCGTACCGAGGGCTACGCGCCCGTTGACGCTGCCCACGGCGGCCAGCGCGGCCCCCCACGCGCCCATCAGGGCCAGGGAGCGCGGCTGCACCCGGTGCGTGACGGTGAGCATGACGGTGAGCGCGCCTGCGAGCACCGTCACCGAGCAGGAGGGGACAAGGGCGCTCCAGTCGCGCGAGAGGGCGAAGTAGGCGATCCACGCGGCATTGTTGACTGTGGTCAGCGCTGCCCACGACCACGACACGCCCGAGGCGTCGCGAGTCGCCCTGAGCTTCAGCATCTGCGGCAGGAACTGCGGGATGGCGAAGGCGGCGGCGGCGACCGGCGCGTAGCCGAGCACGCCGCTCATGAGCGCGTGCGGTCGCGCGGCCGGCGGGCGGTGACGGCGGACTCGCGGGGCTTTGCGTCCAGTGGCATGCGGACGACGCTAGGCGGCACGGGGAACGGCCGTCTTGTACAGGATTGCTCATGCGTTAGCTTTGGTCGGGTGGCGAGCGTGACCGGCTCACTGGAAACAGGCGCCCGGGTGTGGCGGTGCGCGGATCTCGGCGGCGTGGAACTGTTCCGTGCGTCGGGCATCGAGTTCACCTTCCGCCCGCATGCCCATGAGCAGTTCTTCATCGCGCTCACCGAGGCAGGGAGCGCCGCATCCGTCTACCGCGGTGACACGCACGCGATCGGGCCTGGCGACATGATCGTGCTGAATCCGGAGGAAGGACATGCGGGCGGGCCGCCAAGCGGCGCCTCCTGGGCCTACCGGTCGCTGTACCTGCCCCCGGACCTCATGGGACAGGTCGCGGAGGAATTTCCCCCGGGCAAGCCGGCGTTGCCCTGGTTCGCCGCCGACGTGCTCCGCGACCAGCGCGTCGCGTCGCTGCTGCTCCGCTTCCACCGGCTCTCCGAGCGGCCGGGCTCGAGCGCGCTTGAGCGGGAGGCGTGCCTTGCCGAGGGCCTGCTGCTGCTGGCGAGCCGTCATGCGGAAGTACCGCGAGCGCCCCGGCCACCTGGACGCGAGCCGCGGGCCGTACGGGCCGCAAGGGAGTTCCTCGACGAGCACGCCGAGGCCGGCGTGACGTTGCGGGACCTGGCCAGGCAGACCGGGCTGAGCCCGTCCCACCTGTGCCGCGTCTTCCGGCACGGCACCGGGATGACGCCGCACGCCTACCAGCTGCAGATCCGCGTGCGCCGCGCCAAGACCCTGCTGCTTGCCGGGTGCCCGATCGCCCAGGCGGCAACGGAGGCCGGCTTCTGGGACCAGGCCCACCTCACCCGCCATTTCAAGCGCACCGTAGGCGTTAGCCCCGGCCGCTACGTCGCGGACCTCATCGAGGCTGTGCCAGGGCCCTGACCGCGGCGACCGCCGCGGCCAGCCGCGACGGCGGCCTATCCGCCCAGGCCGCAGCGGTGGGCGAACACGACGAGCTGCGCCCGGTCGCGGGCGCCTACCTTGACCATCGCGCGGTTCACGTGCGTCTTGACGGTCGCGGGGGACAAGACCAGCCTCGCGGCGATGTCGTCGTTGGACAGTCCGGTCGCCACGAGGACGGTGAGCTCCCGCTCCCGGTCGGTGAGCGCCGCGAGGCCCCGGCTTGCCGCCTCGTCCATCGGCGGCATCGGGCTCGGCGTGGCGAGGAAGCGGCTGATCAGGCTCCTGGTCGCGGCGGGGGAAAGCAGGGCGTCGCCCCGGCTGACGGTGCGGATCGCGTTGAGCAGCTCGTCCGCTTCCGCGCTCTTGCCGAGGAAGCCGCTTGCCCCCGCCCGCAGCGCCTCGAAGACGTACTCGTCGATCTCGAACGTGGTGAGGATCAGCACGCGGACCCCGGCCAGGTCCTCATCCGCGGTGATGAGCCGGGTGGCGGCGATGCCGTCCAGTACCGGCATGCGGATGTCCATGAGCACGACGTCGGCCTGGGCCGCCCTGGCCAGCCGCACGGCTTCCCGGCCGTCGCCCGCTTCCCCGACCACCTCCAGGTCGGGCGCCGTCGCGATGAGGGCCTTGAAGCCGGTGCGCAGCAGCGGCTGATCGTCGGCGACGACGACCCTGATCGTCACGGCAGTGTCTCCATGGTCAGCAGGCCACGCTGGTCCGCGCCGTCGAGCGAGGCCGGGCGGTCGAGCGGCCTGGTCATCCCGGCGGCCTGCGCGAGGTCGGCCGGCTGATAGGGGAGGGCCGCGTCGACGAGGAACCCGCCGCCCGGTCGCGGCCCGGCGGTGAACACCCCGCCAAGCGCAAGCAGCCGCTCGCGCATGCCCCGGATCCCCTGCCCGCCCCCCGTGAGCTGATCCGCGCCGGGTCCGGGCCCCGCGCCCGCGACGCAAGCGCTCTCCGCGCGCCTAGCGCCGCCCGGGTCGGCGGCGCGGTCACCGGGTGCGCGGTCACCGGCGGTAGGTTCCCCGGTGCCCAGGTCCTCGATCGTGATGCGCAGCTCGCGCCGGTCGTAGCCGAGCGTCAGCCGGGCCCGCTGCCGGCGTGAGTGCTTGTAGACGTTGGTCAGCGACTCCTGGATCACCCGGTAGGCGGTGACGTCGGCGGCAGGCGCAAGCGGCACGGCCGTGCCGTGGACGAGCTCGTCGATCGCGAGCCCGGAGGCACGCAGCGAGCCGAGCAGTTCATCCAGGGCGTCAAGCCCGGGAGCGGGGATCGCGGTCGGTGCCACCGGGTCGCCCGGCTGGCGCAGCAGGCTCACAGTGTCACGCAGTTCATCCAGGGCCTTGCGGCTGGCGGACTTCACGTGGAGCAGCGCCTCGCGGGCCGCCGCCGCGTCACCGTCGATGGACCGGCCCGCGACGTCGGACTGCACGCTGATCAGCGCCAGGTGGTGGCCGACGCTGTCGTGCAGGTCGCGGGCGATCCGCAGCCGCTCCTGTGCCACCCGGCGCCCGGCGACAAGTTCCCGTTCCAGCTCGGAGCGCTCGGCCCGGCGCTCGACCTCGGCGAGGTACGCGCGGCGGTTGCGTGAGGAGTCGCCCGCCGCGATCGCCAGGCCGCCGAGCGCGGTGAACGCCAGGTTCTCCGGCCCGATCATCCCTGGGTGCATCATCGCGTGCAGTAGCGCGAGCGCGGCGAGCGAGCCGCCGCCGATGACCAGGCCGCGCCGCCGCTCCACCTGCTCCGCGACCGTGTAGAGGGCGATGGACGGTGCGAGCAGTATCAGCACGCCGCCCGCGTCAGGGGTGACGAAGAGGAACACCTCCGCGGCGAGCGCGCTGACGCCAAGCGACGCGAGCGGCCGGTGCCGCCGCCCGGTCAGCGCGCCGCAGGTAATCACGGCGGCGGTCACCGCGACCGCGCGGCCGTCGGCCGTGGCTGGCTGATGGCCCGTGAACGTGGTCGCCGCGGTCGCGGCGAGCACCGCCAGGGCGATCGCCGCATCCGCCAGGTGCGGATGCCGGCGGACGGCGCCGCGCAGGTGGCTGAGGACGTTCATGCACTCACGATAGGCGGGCCGTGCGGGCCGCGGCATCGCCCGCGCGGCGCGGGCCGGCCTGCCGCGTTCGCGGTAGCCGCCCGCACGCGTACCGCGTTGGCGGTACGCACGGTTGCCGTGCTCGGCCGACGACGGGGGGAGCGCCGCGCGGAAGGCTGGGTCCCGGCGCCAGCCCTGGCGCCGGCCACGATCTTCGACGTCATGGAGGGAACCGGATGAACGGCGGCATCACGGTCGCGGGGCTGACCAAGCGGTACGGCCCGCTGACCGCGGTCGACGGGCTGACCTTCACGGTGGAGCCCGGGCAGGTCACCGGCTTCCTTGGCCCGAACGGCGCAGGGAAGACCACCACGCTGCGCATGCTGCTCGGCCTGGTCACGCCGACCGAGGGCAGCGCGCTGATCGGCGGGCGGCGCTACGCCGACCTCCGCGAGCCGAGGCGCGCGGTCGGCGCGGTACTGGAAGCCACGGGCTTCCACCCGGGCCGGACCGGCCGTAACCACCTGCGGGTCCTCGCCGAGGCGGGCGGCATTCCTCCGGAACGTGTCGCCGCGGTTCTTGGCCAGGTCGGGCTGGACGACGCCGCGGACCGGCGGGTGCGCGGCTACTCGCTCGGCATGCGGCAGCGCCTCGGCCTCGCCGCGGCGCTGCTCGGCGACCCCCGGGTGCTGATCCTCGACGAGCCAGGAAACGGCCTCGACCCGGCCGGCCTGGCCGAGTTGCGGGACGTGCTGCGCGGCCTGGCCGCCGACGGCCGCACGATCCTGATGTCCAGCCACGTGCTGAGCGAGGTGGCGCAGACCGTGGCGCGCGTTCTCATCATCGCGGGCGGCACCCTCCGTTTCTCTGGCCCGCTCGGCGAGCTGACCGGCGTGCGCGGCGAGACGCTCGAGGCCGCCTTCCTCCGGCTCACCTCGGACCTGCCCCGTCAGGCCGGCGCCGTCGCGCCTGCCGGAAACTGAACGCGAGGAGCTTCCTTCATGCATTCCCTCATCCGCGCCGAGATGCTGAAACTGCGCACCGTCCGCGGCCCGTGGCTGGTCCTTGCCGCCGGCCCTGTGCTCGTCATCGCGGGCATCAGCGGCCTGGTGGTCTCCGGCGGCGACCTCCATGACCCCGCCACGCAGGCCAAGGCGCTCGCGCACGTCGGCCTGACCGCCATCTTCCCCCTCGCGTTCGGCATCCTCGCGGTCGCAGGCGAGTACCGGCACAAGACGATCACCGACACTTACCTGAGCACTCCCGCACGCGGCCGTGTCATCGGCGCGAAGCTCCTGTCCTACGCGCTCTGCGGCGCGCTGGCCGCTGTGGTCAGTGCCATCGCCGGGCTCGCCGTCGCGGCGGCCTGGTGGTCCGCCAAGGGCGCGTCCTTCGACTGGGGCGACACGGCGATGTGGACCACGATCGGCGGCGGCATCGCCTGGAACACGGCCTTCGCCGCGATAGGCGTCGGGCTCGGCGCGCTGATCCGCAACCTCGCCGGCGCCATCGCCGCCGCGCTCGCGTGGATCGCCCTGATCGAGGGGATCGCCGGCCAGCTGATCGGCAACCTCGCCCGCTGGCTGCCGTTCTACGCGGGCCAGGCACTCGGCGCGGGCGGTAAGGCCATGCTGCCGCAGGCTCTGCTGCCCCGCTGGGGCGCGGCCCTCGTCCTCGCGGCCTACGCGGCGGCGTTCGCCGTGGCGGCCATCGCCACCAGCGTCCGCCGCGACGTCGCCTAGGGGACCGCCCGGGCCCGCGCAGGCACCCGCGTCCGCGGCCATGAACTGCCATGACGCCGGCCAGGCGGCCACGGGGGGCCGCGGCGCGGGCTAGGCGGGATCGCGGGCGACCAGGCAGTACTCACGCCCGGCGGGGTCGGTCAGCACGGTCCAGTACTCCTGGGCTCCGGTCACGCGCGCGCCGAGCGCGACGTGCCTGTCCCGCGCATCCTGGTCCGTGCAGCCGAAGTCCACGTGGCCGCGCGTCCGGTCACCGGGGGCCGCGCTGTCGCGCCGCTGCAGCAGCAGCCTGGCCGGCCACCCCGCCGGGCGCGCCAGGGAGTAATAGCCGGGCACGGGCGCGGGACGGGCCTCCTGGCCGGTGAGCGCCGCCCAGAAGGCGAGTTCCCGCTCGAACTCGCCGGGCGGCGCGTCCAGGCAGAGCGTGTCCACCCGGCTGGCCCCGCCGCCGGCGGCGGCGCGGGGCGGCGGCACGGCACGCTCGCCTTTCCAGCGCACGAGGCAGAACGGGAACCCGCCCGGACTCACCGCGACGACGAGGCCGTCTGCGCGGTCCCTGATCTGGGCGCCGGCCGCCACCGCCCGGTCGGCCGCGGCGTTCAGTGACGTGGCACCGGTGTCGACGTGCAGGTCCAGGTGGCACCCGCCCGCGCCGTCCGCGATCCGCTGCACCCGCAGGTATGCGTCTCC
>Ga0210389_10002932_pt1 | contig 13363 bp, 10 predicted proteins | sample IncBWH28OmetaG_FD_160127 | JGI IMG/M metagenome (GOLD analysis project Ga0210389, IMG submission 160127) | Forest soil microbial communities from Barre Woods Harvard Forest LTER site, Petersham, Massachusetts, United States - Inc-BW-H-28-O ...
AGCCGCAATACAGGAATGGCAAGCGCGGGCTTCACGCGAATCAATTTCTGCCCGGCGTCGAGCAGCGAATCCTCCCGGAAATCGTAGCTTGCGCCGCCAAAATACCGTTCCCGCAGATCGCGGTATTGCGCGATGGCGGCGTCCGCCCCTTTTTCAAAAGCTGTCTTCGCGATGATGTCGGACAACTGGCCGGGAATGGCGACACCGCGATGGCAGGTCACGCAGGTGACCTGCGTGGCCGAGGCAGGCGGCTTGCCGGTCGCAGCCTCGATCTTCGCGTTGAGGTCGCGCGTCATCGCAATCATCGCCCGCGCGATCTCGAATTTCGACGGCGGCTTCGCCTCGGCTCCGGGCTGATTGTCGGTGGCGGGAGCGGTCCGCGGACCCGCATGACAGTACTGGCATTGAACACCGAGGCCCTGAGCGATCGCTGGCATATCAGGCACGCCACCCTGCTGAGCGAATGCACCGCGCGCGCCGGCTGCAGCCACGGCGAGGACCAGAATCCTCTTCCATCGTTCCATTGGCGCGAGTATACACCTCCTTTTTCGCCCGGTGAGCGTCATCAGACGCATCAGATCCGCCGATAAAAGCTCACAACAATTAGTTTTTTCCGGGAAAGGGACACTCCGTGACTTTCGGTTGGTGGACTGTCTTCTCGCGGCTGCTCGCCGTGAGTTCAATATTTTGGCTCGATTCTGCCGGATTTGCGGCGCAGCGGGATCGGATCCGCGGCCCTATCGATGAACACGAATCGGTCATTCTTCGAGGCAACATTCACCGGAAAGCTCTCCCTGAAAACGATCGCGGCGCACTGGACTCGGCGACGCTGATCCACGGCGTGAAGCTGGTCCTGGGCCAGACGGACCGGCAAGCCAGTGATCTCGAACAATTCCTCGAAGCGCAGCGCGATCCGTCATCGCCCGATTATCGGAACTGGTTGTCTCCCGAACAATACGCGGAGCGCTTCGGCGCCAGCGAGAATGACCTGGCAAACCTCCAATCCTGGCTCGAATCACACGGCCTGGTCGTCGAGCAAGTGGCGCGGGCCAGGAACTGGATCGCCGTTACCGGCAGCGCGGGACGGATTGCTGCTGCCTTTCGAACGGAACTCCACCATTATGAAGTCGGCGGCGAGAAGCACTTCGCCAACGCCGCGGAGCCATCGATTCCGTCCTCCCTCGCCGGGCTTGTCATTGCGATTCGCGGCCTCGACGATTTTCATCCGAAGCCGCAGAGAGCCTCGATCCGAACCAATCCCGATTTCAATGCGACGAATAGCAATCATTACGTTGCGCCGGATGACCTGGCAATCATCTACGACATTCAGGCGCTCTATCAGGCAGGCTACGACGGTTTCGGCCAGAAGATCGTAATTGCCGGACAAACCGGCATCAAACTAGCCGATGTTCGGGGATTTCGCACAACGTTCAATCTGCCGATGAGAGATCCGCAGCTGGTATTGGCCGGCGCCGATCCCGGGACCAGCCCGAACGACCAGATCGAGGCCGATCTCGATCTCGAATGGTCGGGCGCCATCGCGCGCAACGCCACTATCATCTATGTGTATTCACACGACGTTTTCGATTCCGTGCAATATGCGATCGACCAGAATCTTGCGCCCGTGATCAGCGTAAGTTACGGCGGATGCGAGACATGGGCTCCGGCTACGTACCGGACCATGGCGCAGCAGGCGAACGCCCAGGGTATCACCTGGATGAATGCGTCCGGCGATTCGGGGCCTTTCGGCTGTGACAACGGCGGGAAGCTCGCCACCAGTCCTCCTTCCACTACGTTCCCCGCCGATGTGCCGGAGATCACGGCGGTCGGGGGCACGGAGTTCAACGAAGCCGGTGGAACCTACTGGAGCAATCGGAACAGCTCAAATCTCGCATCCGCGGTCTCATGGATTCCCGAGAAGGCGTGGAACGACACATCGCCGGCGAACGGATTGGCTGCCGGTGGCGGCGGAGTCAGCAAGCTCTACACCAAGCCCTGGTGGCAGACGGGCCCAGGCGTTCCGAACGATCAGGCTCGCGATGTTCCGGATGTCTCGTTGAACGCGTCCGGGGCCCACGATTCCTACGTCCTCTATGCGAATGGCGGCCTGATGGGGATCGGTGGCACCTCGGCGGCGGCCCCGGCGTTCGCGGGTATTGTAGCCATCCTGAATCAGTATCTGGTTGCCACGGGAGCAATTCCAAAGGCCGGACTCGGCAACCTCAACCCGTCTCTCTACTCACTGGCTCAGAATACAACCGGCCTGTTCCATGACATCACCGCAGGCGACAACATCGTGCCCTGTGCCGCAGGCGTTACCGGCTGCGCGTCCGGTTCTTTTGGCTATAAGGCGGGGCCCGGATATGATCTCGCGACCGGGCTCGGTTCTGTGGATGCCTGGAATCTGGTCACGAAGTGGGCGGCTCTTCCGCCGTCGGTTGGGACGACCCTCGCGCTTTCCGCGACTCCAGCGGCCATTCAACAGAGCGCGACAGCACAACTGACTGCGACGGTCTCCGTCGTGAGCGGCACCAACACGCCCGCAGGTAATGTGGCGTTTACCCTCGGAGGCATTTCACTCGGATCTGTGCCAGTTACGGGATCCGGAGCGACAGCCGCAGCCTCTCTACAGGTGAAAGGAAGTCTGCTCGGGGCCGGTGCCAACACGATTACGGCCAGCTATTCGGGCACCGGGGGCTTCAGCGGCTCGACCGCATCGGCGGTAGTCACTGTTACTGCTCCACCGATGGCGACTTCGATCACAATCAGCGCCAATCCTGCGAGTATTGCCCAGACCGCGTCGACAGTATTGACAGCTACGGTGAAACCGGCAAGTGGCAGTGCCGTGCCGGCGGGTTCAGTGGTGTTTTCTGCATCAGGTAATCAAATCGGCACAGCTGCTCTCATCGCGTCCGCTGGCAGCGCCACAACCACATTGACCGTGAAGGGCGCAAGCCTTGCGATCGGAGCCAACACGATCGTCGCAACCTACCCAGGCGGCAGCGGCTTCGGTAGTTCATCGTCGGCGGCTCTGACCGTGACTGTAACTGTCCCGTTGGTCCCTACAACAGTCGCCTTGGCGGCTGCCCCAGCGGCGATCCTCCAGACCGCCTCGACGGTTCTGACTGCCACCGTAAAGGTGCCTTCGGGGACTGCTCAGCCAACCGGAACGGTAACCTTCACGTTAGGCAACACAACGCTCGGAACTACGAACCTTTCCATCTCCAATGCAGCGGCCACGGCCATCGTGACCGCAAAAGGAGCGAGTCTGGCGATTGGGCAGAACTCGATCACCGCAGCCTATTCTGGCAGTTCGGGCTTCTCGGGCTCCAGCGGTACAACCGTTGTTACGGTGACTGCACCGGCGTCTCCATCCACACTGACCGTGGTCGCGAATCCGGCGACCATCGCGCCCAGCTCTAGTACTCTCATAACCGCGACTGTGAAAGTGTCAGCCGCTGTCACGGTCTCGCCTGGCAGCGTCACTTTGGCCGCCGCCGGAAATTCCCTCGGGAGCGTTCCCGTGACGATTTTGGGAAACAGCGGAACTGCAAGGCTCACCGTTAAAGGAAGCAGCCTGGCGACGGGGCCGAACAACATCACGGCGATCTACACGCCTGCCGGAGGCGTCGGCGGTGCTGCGTCTTCTGTAATCGTGAACGTCGCCACAACAGCGTTCGTGACTGCCAACATGACTCTGACGGCAAGTCCAGCCATCATCAGTCGATCCGCATCCACGCAATTGGCGGTAACAGTGCGGGCGTCTTCGGCGACGAATCCTCCAACTGGCAGCGTCACGTTTGCGGCAGGAAAAACCACCCTGGGCGCCGTAGCGGTCATCGGATCGGGGTCGACCGCGACCGCGAAGTTTCTGATCAGAGGCACTAGCCTGGTCCTCGGAAACAACCTCATTACTGCGACATATGTCGGCCCGGGTTTTGCCCCCGTCACAGGTTCTGTGACCGTGAATGTAACATCTGCGACGGCTGTTTCACGATAGTTGGTACGTCCCTTTGGAATAATCAACAGATGCGCACTGCCCTTCCGCTGCTCATCGCATTAACGCTCAGCGCGAGTTCGGCCTGGGGATGGGGCTGCGACGGACACCAGATTATTGCGCTGATTGCGCGCGCACATCTCACGCCGGCTGCGTCTGCCGCGGTCGACCGACTGCTTCGCGAGAACCCCGTCGACCCCTCATTGAATCGCTTTTGCAAGGATCACCCGAACGATCTGATGGCTGATGCGGCCACCTGGGCCGACGACGAGCGAACCGTTGCGCGCACGACCGAAGATTGGCATTACATCGATATTCCTCTCGCGGTTCCCACGGGATCGGTTCCGGAAAGCGACGCGATGAAGTGGTGTCCCAAGCCGCCGGGTGGAAGCCCGGGCTGTGTCGTTGCCGCGATCGATTACGAGCGCTTGATCGTCATCGATCGAGCACGATCCGCTGCCGATCGGACGGCCGCGCTGCGCTACCTGATTCATTTCATCGGCGACATAGCCCAGCCTTTGCACGATGTCGAAAATCGGGATCACGGCGGCAACTGCACGAGCATGACTTTTTTCTCGTCCGGTAAGCCGCAGAATTTGCATAGCATCTGGGACTCCCAGTTGATCGTGCGCGATTTGGAAATGACGAACGCGAACGATGCGCAATATGCGCGCAAGCTGGATGAAAGCTTCGGGGAACGTTGGCCGCAATGGGGAGAGTCAGGGAGCGCGCCTCGGGCCTGGGCTTGGGAAGGCCATAAGCTGGCAGGCGAGGTGGCCTACGGCAGTCTGAAGCCGCAAATACCCGTGGAATCCGCAACGGCCGAGCCAACCGACCAGGATGCCTGCAATGCCGAGCGCGATAAAGTTGCCGCATTACACATCCTGATTGACGACGCATATGCCGCTCAGGCGATGCCCGTGATCCGCGAACAATTGGCAAAGGCTGGTTACCGCCTCGCCGGCCTTCTGAACCAGACCTTCCGCTAGTTTGTTGTGTACACGCGACGTTAAGCCGCGTTTCCGCGTGAACTCTCATGCCGGCGCTCTCGATTTCAGATGTGTCACCGTTGTCCGCGGGTAAAAGAAGCGTAATCCGGCGCGTATATCCGAAATATATCTGGCGGAAAAATCACCAAAACTCCTATATTGGATGAAAGACTCTTATGACTCTGAAAAACCTGGCTTTGATCGCAGCCATGGTAGCCTTTGCGCCCGCCTCGTACGGGCAGAAGCCCCAATCCGCGATGGATCGAATCAACCTGGACCGTGCGCGTCAGATGCTCCGGGACGCGCATGACGAACTCAAGAAGCACTATTACGACACCAAATATCACGGATTGGATCTGGAAGCGCGCTACAAGGAATACGACGCCTCAATAGCCCGCGCTGCTTCGCTAGCCCAGGCGTATGGCATCGTTGCGACTTTTCTTGACGGTTTCAACGATTCTCATACCTTCTTTCGCCCGCCTCAGCGGCCGGCCCGCATCGATTACGGATTTCGCATTCAGATGTTCGGCCAGAAGGCGCTGATCGCCCGCGTGCGCCCGGGAACGGATGCGGAATCGAAGCTCAAGCCTGGCGATGAAGTGCTCGTCTGGAACAAGTTCAACGTGCAGCGTGACGTTCTCTGGAAAATGAATTACTTCTTCAACACCGTTGCGCCGCAGAGTGCCTCGAACCTTACCGTGCGCAATCCTGCTGGAGAAGTTCGTGAGGTTCAGGCTCAGCCTTCCGTCCATCAGCTGAAGCGGCGGTTGGATATCGCCGGACCCAACGGCGACGTCGATCTATGGCAGCTCGTTCGTGAAGAAGAGATCTTCGATCACAACGTCCGCCAGCGCACCGTCGAGTCAGACGGGGTAATGATCTGGAAGGTGCCGGAGTTCGATATGACGGACGAGGAAGTGGACCGGATCTTCACTAACGCCCGCAAGCATCCCGCCCTGATTCTCGACCTCCGCGACAACCCCGGCGGCCTTGTGGTCACGCTGGAACGAATGGTGGGCAACGTGTTCGACCACGATGTGAAGATTGCGGATCGAATCGGCCGCAAGGAGTTGAAGCCGCAGCTGGCGAAGACTCGCGGCGGCAGCATCTTCAACGGCAAGTTGATCGTGCTGGTGGATTCGGCTTCGGCATCGGCCGCCGAACTCTTCGCCCGTGTCATTCAACTGGAAAAACGCGGCATCGTTATCGGCGATACCAGCTCCGGCAGTGTGATGGAAGCGCGCGGGTACAGCGAGTCCCAGGGCACGGATACGCGGATTTTCTATTCATTCTCCATCACGGACGCCGATCTGATCATGAAAGACGGCAAGAGCCTGGAGCACAACGGCGTGGTTCCCGACGAACTGGTCGTGCCGACGCCCCAGGACGTGGCCGAAGGAAGAGACCCGGCGCTCGCCCGCGCTGCCGAAATCGCCGGAGTGAAACTCGATCCGGTCAAAGCCGGTAAGATGTTTCCGCTGGAATGGCTGCCGTTATAGGAGCGTGATCGCCGGCGGGCGAAAAGGCCTGCGGTACGGACAAATCGACTCCCTCCCAGCGCGCCACGACTGCGGTGGCCAGGCAGTTCCCCAGCAGATTCACCGAAGTTCTCGCCATGTCCATCAGGGTGTCGACGCCAAGGATCACCGCGACGCCCTCCACGGGCAGATTGAAGGTCGCCAGTGTGCCCGCGAGGATAACGAGCGAAGCTCTCGGCACCCCGGCCACGCCCTTACTGGTCAGCATGAGCGTCAGCATCATGACGAGCTGAGTGGTGAAAGGGACGTGCACGCCAGCAGCCTGGGCGACGAACATGGCAGCGAGGGCCAGATATAGCGTCGAGCCATCGAGGTTGAAGCTGTAGCCGGTCGGAAGCACGAACGCCACAATGTGTTTGGGCACGCCGAACTCTTCCATATTCTCCAGAGCGATAGGCAGAGCGGATTCACTCGACGCAGTGGAAAATGCGAGCAGGAATGGTTCGCGCACGTAATGGATGAAACGGCGGAGCGGAATCTTCGCAATGGCGGTGACGGTTCCCAGCACCACTACAACGAAGAAAACCTCGGCGGCGTATAGAGTCAGGACCAGCGTACCCAGATTCTTCAACACGCCGATGCCTTTTTCGCCGATCGTCGCTGCCATCGCGCCGAAGACCCCGAACGGCGCAAAGAGCATCACGTAATTCGTGTACTTGAACATCACTTCGGAAAGCGATTCGCAGAATTCGACCACAGGGCGCGCTTTTGTTCCGACAGTAGCGCAGGCCGCGCCGAAGATAAATGCAAAAACGACGATCTGCAGCACCTCGCCCTTAGCCATGGAATCGATAATGCTGGTGGGGAAGGTGTGTTCGAGGATTTGCGAAAGGCTTGCGCTCGTCTGGGCAACACCCGCGCCGGCGCCCTTCTGCAGCTGCACTCCGACTCCCGGCTTCACCAGGTTCACGGCGCCCAGCCCGACAAAAAGCGCGACGGTCGTGACGAGCTCGAAATAGAGAATCGCCTTGCCGCCAATCCGGCCCATGGTTTTGACACTGCCGGCGCCCGCAATTCCGTATACGAGCGTGCCAAACAGCAGAGGCGCGATGATCGACTTGATCAACCGGAGAAAAATGGTGCCGAGTATCGCAGTGCCTTTGGCAGGCTCGGGAAACAGCGCGCCGAAAGCAATGCCGGCGATGAGCGCAACGATGATCCAGGTTGTAAGGGAGATACGTTTCATTGTCTGATCCTTTTACGCCGCGAGGCGAAGGGCAGACGACTCGGCCGCCGACTACGACTGTCTTCTGAATTGTACCCGGTCAGGCGAAAAGAGGCGCGGGTTCTTCCATAGCGCCCTTAAACGCCGCCAGCACCTGCGCACCGAGGACGCCATCGACAACGCGATGATCGCAGGAAAGCGTGACCGTCATCTGCGTGACGAAGTGAATGGCCCCGTTCGAGCCTTCGGTCGGACACCGCTGGGCCGCGCCGATGGCCAGAATGCTGGATTGCGGCGGATTGATGATGGCAGCGAATTCACGCACACCGTGCATCCCCAGGTTGGAGATGGACGCCGCGCCGCCCTGGTATTCCTGGGGTTGAAGCCTGCGCTCGCGGGCGCGTGTCGCGAGGTCTTTCATTTCGGCCGAGATGGCCGCGAGGGATTTGGATTCGGCCTTGCGAATCACCGGGGTCAGGAGACCGCCTTCGATCGCCACAGCAACACCAATATCGGCATGCTTGAATCGCAAGATGGAGTCACCCGCCCAGACAGCATTCGCCGACGGCACGCTCTTCAGCGCCAAAGCAAAAGCTTTGATGGCGAAATCGTTGATGGAAAGCTTCGCCGCCAGGGCGAGGTTCGCGCCTTCGCGCAAGGCAAGCAGGCGATCGAGGGCCACGTCGGTCGAAACGTAAAAATGCGGGATCGTCTGCTTCGCTTCCATGAGCCGCCGGGCGATGGTGCGGCGCATGGCGTCGAGCGGGATCTCTTCGAACGGGACTTCCTTATATAAGCTACGGACTGCATCCGACCCGGGAGCCTGAATGGCCGCGGGTGCCGACATCGTTACCGGCGCGGGCGCTGCTGTCATAGCCGCCTTCACGTCGTGGGCATGAATGCGTCCGTGGGGGCCGGAACCTTTGAGCCTCGTCAGGTCGACGCCGGCTTCCACCGCCATGCGCCTCGCCAGCGGGCTTACAGTCACGCCATTCGACAGCTTTGCGGGACCGTACCTGCGGTCCGGTGTGCGTACCTCGCGGAACCCTTCCAGGCGAACCGAAGGCCTGGCTACTGAAATGGAAATCCCGCCATCCGCGATCACCGCAACCACAGCGCTTACTGGTGCGACTTCGCCCTGACGCACGCGAATCTCCGCAAGCGTGCCAGCCGTCGTAGCCGGAACCTCCATCGAGGTCTTATCGGTTTCGATCTCAAAAAGGTTTTCGCCGGGCTGAACGGCATCGCCAACAGACTTGAACCAGACGGTGATCTTCCCTTCGGTGACAGTCTCACCGAGTTGCGGCATCAGAACGTCCATCTATGACCCCATGGCACGCCGGATCGTCTCAACAATGCGATCGACGCTCGGCATCGCCTTGTCTTCGAGAACGTCGGTCGCCGGCAGCGGAATGTGCGGCGTGGTGATGCGGACGGGCGGGCCGTCAAGATCATAGAACGCTTCGTCGGCGATGATCGAAACCAGTTCCGCACCCCATCCGCAGAGGCGTGGGTTCTCCTCGACGGTAAAGACGCTGTGCGTGCGCGCGACCGAACCGAGGATGGTTTGCGTATCCAGCGGAACCAGCGAGCGGACATCCACCACTTCGCAATCGATGCCGTATTCGGCCCGAAGCTTGTCCGCCGCGGCAACAGCGCGCGGCACCATCAATGCCAGCGCGAGGATAGTCGCGTCGCGCCCAGGCCGGACGATCTTCGCCACACCCAGTTCGTCGACGATCTCGCCGTCGGGAACTTCGCCTTTCACCGGGTAGAGCGACTTATGTTCGAAGAAAATGACCGGGTCAGGATCCCGCACCGACGCGGCAAGAAGGCCGACGACATCGGCTGGCGACGAAGGCGCAACGACCTTCAAACCCGGGATCATCATGCACCAGTTTTCCACGCTCTGGCTATGCTGGGCGCCAAATCGCACGCCGCCACCATTGGCCGTGCGCACCACCAGAGGGCATTTCACCTGCCCGTTGGTCATATACCGGCTTTTGGCCATCTGATTCGCGAAGTAATCGAAGCAAACGGCGATGAAATCCGAGAACATGATCTCGGCGATCGGCTTAAGGCCAGTCATGGCGGCGCCCATGGCCGCGCCCAGGATTGCCTGTTCCGAGATTGGCGTGTCGCGCACGCGCAAGGGACCGAACTTGTCGAGCAGCCCTACGGTCGACTTGAAGACGCCGCCGGCTTTGGCAATGTCTTCGCCGAGGAAGACGACGTCGGGATCGCGCTCCATCTCTTGGGCAATGCCGCGAGCTACCGCGTCGCGATAGGTCAGTTCCGCCATGCCCAACCTCCATCGGCATAGACGTCGGTGTAGAGGAGATCAGCGGAAGGCGGCAGCGCGGCTTTGCAAATTTCGGTGGCTTCGTCGACCCGTCGGTGCACCACATCCTCAATCTCAGCCAGGGTCGACTCGTCGATCCCGGATGCCAGAAGTCGCTCGCGATAAATACGGATCGGATCGCGTTTGCCGCGCCAGAAATCGAGCTCGCCTTCGGGCCGGTATTTGGCCGGGTCGGCGCGGGAATGGCCGCTGTATCGATAGGTCCGGCATTCGATCAATGAAGGGCCTCCACCGGATCGCGCTTTGTCATAAGCAGCGCGGGCGGTGCGGTAAACCACGTCCACATCCTGGCCATCGACCACGATCGATTCGAGGCCATAGGCGCTGGCGCGTCCTGCCGCCGGATCGGCGACAGCGGTAACGTCACCAATCGGCGTGTATTCCATATAGAGATTGTTCTCGCACACGAAAACCACAGGCAGCTTCCAGATGACGGCCAGGTTGAGACCCTCGTGAAAAGCGCCGATGTTCGTCGTGCCGTCGCCGAAGAAACACACGGTGACGTCCTTGGCGCCCTTATACTGCGCGCGCCATGCAGCGCCGCAGGCGATCGGGATGTGTGCTCCGACAATTGCGTATGAGCCCATCACGCCGTGATCGACAGACGTCAGATGCATCGACCCGCCTTTGCCGCGCAGCAGTCCGTTGTCGCGCCCCATCAGTTCGCCGAGCACCTTATCCATGGGCACACCGCGGGCAAGGGTGTGAGCGTGGCCGCGATAAGTACAGAACGTCAGGTCGCCTGGTTCCATCGCCGACGCGAATCCCGCGGCCACTGCTTCCTGGCCGAGTGAAAGATGGCTGGTGCCTTTGACCAGGTTCTGCAGAAAAAGGTCGTAGGCGCGTTGTTCGCATTCGCGCAGCTCGAACTGGACGCGATACATCCGCAGACGAAGTTCCGTGGAGATATCGTCGATTACCGCAGCTTTGGTTGGTCTGCTTGCCATATCACCTTATTTTGGTATTCGCGGCACAACGAGATGGAACAGCTTCAGGCTCTGCCCTTCCGACGGCTTGATGCTGGCTGTCTCCGAAGGTCCGAGATAAACGCCGGCTCCTTTGGGCACATCGTAGTCCTTATTCTCGAGACGGATTGTGCCGCCGCCTTCCATCAGGTAAATGAGCTGATGCTTGTCCAGTGGTTCCGCATCGAACTTATCCCCGGACTTGAGCCAGCGCAGCGTCCCCAGAACATTCTTCGCGCCCACCAAAGCGTTGTTCAGGACTTCAGTCGCTTCGCCCTGCGGCGTCTGCACGCGCGGCAGCTTGTTGGTGTCGATAAAAGTGGTCGTAGTCGTCATTTGGTTTAGGTTTGGACCCAGACTCCGCCTTCTACACGATTCCACACCAGATCTTCCGGCGTGCCGTCGAGGATAGTGGTTACGAAACGATTGGGCGCCTGGAATTCGAAATAAAACAACGGTGTGTCGCTGGCGCGCAGCCGATGTTTGGCCTCGGCCGGGATGAACACCATAGTCCCGGGCCCCACTTTCTGCGTGCCGTCCGGTGTTTCCACCGTGCCGGTCCCTTCCATGATGAAGTAAAAGTGCTCGCAGTTTTCGTGCAGATGATACGGCGAGGATGCGCCGTGCTTGTAGCGCATAATACCGGCCAGCATGTCGTCGATCTTCGTCAGTTCCTTGTTGACAAAGAAGGTGCGTTCGCGGCCGGGTACCGCCGATATCAGCTTCGGCAGCTTGTCCTCATGAAATATATATGCCATTGGCTTCTCCTTCTTATGATTCCGCTAATGCGGGCGATAGCCAGTCCGCGCCGCTTCAGCGAACGGCGCCGGCGCAACCGTCACGCGGATTTCCGCCTGCACGTGGCGCTCAACCGTTGGCTTGGTGGATCCTCCGCCTTCCTCGCCCCAGATCAACATGAGCTGCGTGCCCGGTTCGCTGTGTTCGATATCGATCATACCCAGCGAGATCATGGCGCGCTCGTTGTAAGTGTATCCGGTGTACGTCGACAGGCCCACGGTCTTGCCTCCGTGAAGAACCTTGTCGTACGGAAGAGTCGCGTAGTTGGCCAGCGGCAGGTCGACGTATTTCGCGATCTTGCCGCCTTCGTGACATAGCGTGCCGAAAGTACGCGCAAAATCGTCCCCGTTCCAGACCAGCGTGACCTTCTTGCGCTTCTGGTTGCTTTCCAGTTTTTCGAGGCCGGCCCGGCCGATAAAGTCGTGATCGAATTTGACGAAGGGCCCGTAGCCCAGATCGTAAGGAGTCAGGTAGTAGTCGGCGATGTTGCCGGAATGGAAGCTGCCTCCCAACGAGGCCATGGCCTCATAGCTTTTCCCGCCCAGCCACTGCCGGTAGCCCTTCGTGGCGTCTCCGGAATAAATGGCCGGCATCGGGGACGGAATCCAGCCGGATTCAAGGCACGTTGTGGGGTATGTCCTCGCGCCAACCTGACGAATACCGAACTCCTGCCCTGCTTTTACGATAGCTTCCTTAACGGCCTCACCTTCGTCCCACGGGCCGAACAATTCCCATCCTGGCCGTCCGACCATTCCGTGCCGCAACGCGCGAACATCATGGCCCGCAACCTTGAATACGTCCATGTTGAAGAACTTGATGTCCGGCGTGGGCTTCCCTGTAACTTTTTCCATCACCTTGACTGCATGGGGACCCTGAACCTGATATCGGTAAGCCTTCCGCCGCCCCTGGTTGATGGCTGATCTTTCGTCTTTTTCGGCCTTGACGTTATAGCCGCCAGTCTCCGCGTGATACTGCACCCAGTTCTCGGCGGGAGGGCGTCCCACCAGATTGAAACTGTTCTCACCCAGATAAAACAGTATCGCGTCGCCGATCACGTAACCGTCGTGGTTACAGGCGATGAATTGCTTGCCCTGGTTGACCCGGAAATTCCGAAAGGTGTTAACGCCAAGGTGAGACAAGAGCCCGAGCGCATCGGGGCCTTCGACATACAGATCCGTCATGTGGTGCGATTGGTCGAAGAGCGCGCACGTCTCGCGCCAGGCGCGTTGTTCGTCGCGCCAGTTGGTGAACTCATGCTTCACCACGGGGAACGCATACGGCCCGATCTGGGAGTTGCGCAACATCTCCACGGGGTTTCCAGCAGCCTGCAACGCTTCTTCCAAATTCCGGTAACTCATCGATGATCGCGTTTCCTCCTGGCGGCGGCACAATGCATGCCGGAGCACTTGACACGAAGCCTCTGTGAATTGTATTCAGAGAGGCCGCAAGAAATCAATTGTGTCACGGCCATTCCTGCGGTCCGCGCTCTCAGCGGCAGAAGTCGATGAATCCGCGTTCGGGATCGGTGTCGATCAATCTCACCGGATGC
>Ga0210389_10002933_pt1 | contig 13361 bp, 6 predicted proteins | sample IncBWH28OmetaG_FD_160127 | JGI IMG/M metagenome (GOLD analysis project Ga0210389, IMG submission 160127) | Forest soil microbial communities from Barre Woods Harvard Forest LTER site, Petersham, Massachusetts, United States - Inc-BW-H-28-O ...
GCTCGATCCAATAAGGAGCAACCACTTCGTTCCACTGCCAGTCGAGAACCTTAAGATATTCCGGAGGCCATGGACAGGTCACCCAGTTGGGCGCGGTCGAACCCGGTGAATCGCCGGGACACCCGGAAAAATCAATGACCACGGGTATCCCGAGTTTTTCCGCGAGCAGAATCGTCTTGCGACTCACCGCTCGGTCTTGCTCTGCCCGCGCCTTATCAGGATGCAAGGCGTTCCCGTGACAACTCAGAGCGCTGATCCGCGTCCCATGGTCGGCAAGCACGTGCTGAAACGCGGCGAGGGCGCGGCCATCGTCAAGCATTGCCAGCCCACAGTGCGCGTCACCCGGATAATTTCCCGTGCCGAGCTCGATTGTATTGATGTGCAGCGCAGCGAGTTTCTTGAGAACGTCAGGCAGCGAAAGCCGTGACAGCAAAGGTGTGAAGACCCCAACACGCATGGTGACCATTATCTCCGAACGACGCCCTGCGCCTCACTCTTCCGTTCCGCTTGGCGAACTTATTGTATTGCACTTCGAAAGCAATCAGAGGGATACCTCTGAAACTTCGCAAGACGCTCGACCTGGTACTGGGCTGAAGCTGCAGGCGAGAAAATTCGCTTTCTGAGCGATTCGTGCGCGCGCCGCACCTCGCGATTGGTGTAGGAGAATGTCCTGATCAGGACGGCAATAGCGGATCGACCCTATGGCAAACTTACCGGAACGCGATTTCGTCGCAGATTACCAACGTCGATCGCGTGTTGCCGTAGGGTATTTCCCAGCGCTCGATCTAACTGCACGCCTGCCTTTTTCCACGTCGCCTGCGCTGCGATTTCAGTAGTCTCAGCTTGAGCCAGATATGCCTGCTGCTGGATTACCGAGAAGTTTGTGGAGAAGCCTGCACGGAATTTCTCCACTTCGGCACTAAGGAGTTGCTTCTGCAAATTGCGAGCATTTGCCGCGGCCCGCACCGCCTGCTTCGCGGCATTCCAGGCTATGATCGCATTCCTTACCTCCGCAGCCGCCTGTGCCTCCATCTGAATCGAGCGAAGCCGTTCTTGCTGCAGCTGTGCGCGGTCTGCGCCTAGATCGGCCTCCGCGACTCTGTTTTGGACAGGCACTTTGAACTGAATACCCGCTTGAAACAGTTGTGAAGCGCGAAGGCCGCCCGTAGGCAGCGCATCGTAGACAGGGGCTCCCGTGAGGGGATCGCCGCCGACGGAGACGAGGTTTGGGCTGACCACCCCTCGACTCTGGAACGAGCCATACACGTCTAACTCGGGCAGGCGTGCATTGGCCGAGCCTGCGACGGCTCGTTCGCCGTTAGCTATCTGCATTCTGGACTGTTCTATATCAGGCCGCTGCTCCAAGGCGCGTCGAATGAGGTCCGGGATTGAGGCCGCTGGCAGTTCCGACGGTGGCGAAAGTTCATCCGTCGCCGCTAAACGACTTAGCGTTGCGTGGGTGAGTGACTCCGGGTCAATGACACTTCGGAGCACAATTTCCTGCTGCTCGCGGAGAGAATTTGCCTGCACTAGCTCCAATTGTATGGCTGACACAAGGGCCTCCGCACGCGTCACCTCGATGGGTGGCAATCGCCCGACAGCCAGCTGCTGCCGATCATCACTCAACAGATTATTTGCGGCATCTAACGCCCCCTGCTGTACCTTGACCGAGTTCTGCAGACTCACCAAGTCGTAATACAGACCTTCGACTCCGGCGACGATCGCGATCATCTGTTCCTCGAGGATCGCCGAAGCAATATTTTTATTTGTCTTAGCGATCGCAATGTAGCGGGTATTGTTTGTTCTTCCAGCACCGCGGAGCAATGGCTGGGAGATCAGCGCATACGCGTTCGGATGACTAAACGGGACCGCAGACGATCGACCCGAGTATAGGGACCAAACAGCGTCGTTGATCCCAAGCTGAATCGAAGCACCGGAAGAAAATCCCTTCAACAAGGTCGTGCTTCCCAGGGTGTTGTTCGTGACCGCCGTATCTGCAGCGGTTGTCGAAGAGGAAGACGCAAGTGAATTGCTAGGGTCCCGGTATATCCAACCATATTGCCCCTGCATGCTGAGGTCGAGCGCCGCAACGGGGGCACCCGATGAAAATGGCGCCGTGGCGATCGAGAGGGAACGATACGCCTGCAGCACATGCGCAGCATCGTAGGATGACGGAATCGTGATTGTAGAAGGCTCCACACCGTATGGCGACAACGTTGGGGATGTCGTAGCTAAGAGCGGCACCGAAGCAATCGCTTGCCCGGTCGGTGCCTCTGCAATGTTGAAATTTATGGGGCGGGGCGTTGCGCCTCCTTGCGTTCTGGTCAGACTAAAATCGGCCACAGACTGATCGATCTGTTCCAATCGAATGTCGAGGTTGTTTTCAAGTGCCATGCGGATGGCCTGTTGCAACGACAGCTGCATGCCATCGGGACTGGCTTCCTGGCCGGCTACCTCCAAATTAGAGTTTAGCCGAGCAGGTGAGGATGCTTCAGTTCTGACCGCGCTAATTCGGGAAGTTTCCATCGTGCTAGATGCGGACTGGCACGCACCGCGAGCGCAAACGAACCCGACCGCCAGGAGCACCACGCAGATTCTCATAGTCCTCTCCCACGAAATCAGCGCCCATCAGCGCTAACGATGAAGTTTGAAAGTGCCCTCGAGCAACTGCAATCATTTTTCCTGCCCTTTGGGGGCGGCCTTGGTTTGAACGTGAACGCCTTCCTGCACGCTATCGGTGGGGTTAACCACTATTTGATCTCCGTTCCGAAGTCCGGTGGTTACGTATACCTCTGTTCCTAGATCGCGCCCCACGTGCACCTGCTGGAGGTGAACGATGTTGTTGTCAACGACGGCCACGAACTGGCCCTGCGCCCGAGGGATTATGCTGTCACCTGAAATCAGAATGCCGGGGTTTTGCACATCGAAGTGCAGTTGCACCGAAGCGAACATTCCTGGGCGCAGCTGCCGTTTGGGGTCCTGTATTTGCACTTCGATCAACAGCGTTCGGGTCTGTTGATTGAGAGAGTCGCTGCTGCGAATGATCTTTCCGTCGAATTGTTGACCAGGTAGCTCAGAGAATGTGAGGGTGGCTTCTTGCCCGGTCTGGACGCTCACCGCATCCTCCTCCGGCACACCAATAAATGTTCGAAGACTATGCGTGTTCGCGATCTGGAAGAGCTCGCCGCCCTGCGCGCCACCGGTGGGTGGGCCCCCAGAATTCGATTGATCGGAGGTTGTGTTTACAGTGAGACCCGCGGCCGCCCCGTTACTCGAGACGAAGCTGCCGACGTCCACGTTGCGAGCGGTCACGGTTCCATCAATGGGCGACCGTACTTGCTCGTAAGAAGCGAGCACCGTCCAATGCTCAACAGCAGAGGCCTCCGCGTTCACGCTGTTTTCTGCCGACTGTACCGCGTCAGTCGCAGCCTTGACCGCAGCGAGTGCTACGTCGTCATCCTGCTGAGACAACACTCCATGCTGGGCGAGAGTGTGAACCCGGTCATAGGTCGCTTGTTGCAAGGTGAGCTGGCTGCGTGCCGTGTTTAGAGCTGCATTGCTGACTTGTAGCAACGAACGCTGCTGCTGAACGGTGGCATCGAGGTCCGGAGACTCAATGATGGCCAGTAGTTGGCCGCGACGAACCCTGTCGCCGATATCCACGTTCAGAGTCTTGAGGTACCCCGTTGCTCGTGCGTATACGTGGGTGGCCGAAACCGGCACGACGGTTCCCGGCAACGTAAGCTCCTCCGCCTGCCGGACTTCGGAAGCGGTCACCACCTCTACGATCGGAAGCGCGGCTTGCTCTTGATTCGCTTTTGCCTGAACTTGCTTGTTAACCACGTGTTTAGGCCACCATCCCAGCAGGAATAGGCCGGCAATGACCACCACAGCAACAAGCAAGTACCGCCCGTAACGGGGCCGCTGGTCCGAAGCGGAGCCTTTTTCTCTTCCGTCCGCCGGCGGGCGAGACCCCTCAACGGCTCTGCTATTCATCACGCTGCTCCTGAAGACATGCTCGCGGCGATGCCTAATCCATTTCCGGGGAATTGGTTGGTTGGGATATTTCGAGGTTTCATCTTCATTGGGCTCCCTGCAAATGCCCCTTCGTTTCTTCGTCAATGCGTTTGTCGAAATCGACCGGCGCTTCCTTGCGCACCAGCGAGTAGATGATCGGCACAATGAAAAGGGTACCGACCGTGGCAAAGAGAAGTCCGCCGATCACGGCGCGACCAATCGGCGCGTTTTGCTCGCCACCTTGACCGAGTGCCAACGCCATCGGGAACATCCCGAGAATCATGGCAAGCGCAGTCATGCAGACGGGACGCAGCCGAGTGTGCCCAGCCTCAAGCGCAGCCTCGAGAGCGTTCTTGCCTTCGGCACGCGCGTCATTCGCAAACGTGACTACCAAAATGCTGTTTGCGGTGGCGACACCCATCGTCATAATGGCTCCCATCAAAGCGGGAACGCTGAACGTCGTCTGTGTCAAAAATAGTACCCACACGATGCCAGCGAAAGCTCCCGGTAGGGCCATCAGGATGATGAAGGGATCCGACCACGACTGGAAGTTCAGAGCCATCAGCATGTAAACGAAAACCATCGCCGCTATGATCCCCAGGCCCAGATGCAGAAACGATGAATTCATCGTTTGCACTTGCCCTCCGAGTTCAATTCGAGTGGCCTCTGGAAGATGTTGCGAAGCGCTTTTAATAATCTTCTGTACATCGCGCGCTACTCCGCCCAGATCGCGATTCTCGGTGTTGACATATACATCCATTACTGGCTCAGCGTTGAAGTGCGATACCGTAAGCGGCGAGACACCACGCTGAATTGAGGAAACGTTACCCAGTAGCTGATCGTTATGGGAGGCGGGCGATGTGACCGTCAAATCGAATAGCGTATTGAAACTGTCAAGACGGTACTGCGGTACTTGCACAACCAGCGGGTACTCCACGCCCGTTTTTGGATCCATCCAAAAATTCGGGGCCGTCTGCCCACTGCCGGAAAGCGCCAGAACCATGTTGCCGGCGACATCCCGCTGCGTCAGCGAAAGTTCCTGCGCCTTCAAACGATCCACGTTGACGTCGAACTCTGGTGCATTGAATTGCTGCTGAATAAAAACGTCCGCTGCCCCAGGCACGTTCTTGATCTGGTTCTGGAGTTCGACGGCAATCTGCTGCGTCGCCGCCGCGTCCTTGCCCAAGACCCGGACATCGACGGGCGCAGGCAATCCGAAGTTGAGAGTCTGATTGGTGATGTCCGCGGGTTCGAAGAAAAATGTCTCTTGCGGAAAAACTTTGTTCAGATCGTCGCGCAGAATGCTCATCCACTCCTGCGTGGGGCGGTGCTTAGGGGTAAGCTGCACCAATATATCGCCGTCTCCGTTGCTGGTGGTGTCGCTCGCGGAAAACGCCAGGTTCACGCCGCCGGGTGGAAGGCCGATGTTATCGACGACCATCGACAATTGATCGGGCGGAATCACGCGCCGTATCTCCTTATCCACGCGCGTGAAGATCTGCGTCGCTACTTCGATCCGCGTGCCACTCGGCGGACGGACGTGAAACTGTATCTGTCCGGAATCAACATAGGGAAAGAAATTTTCCCCAATAACAAATACAAGAGAAAGCGATCCCAGTGACACTATCGCGAACAGGATGATCACCAGCGCGCGATGCGCCAGCGCCCATTCGAGTAGAGAGCGATATTTCTTCTGGAAACGATCGAAATGGTGCTCAAAGCGCTTGTGAAAGCGCCAGATCCAGCTCCGCGCTTGTGGTGAATTTTCTTCATCTTGATACAATGAGACTTCTGCTGGCATCAGGTAATGCATCATCGTGGCCACGACCGTTCGCGACAGCAGATACGACGCGATCATCGCGAACACCACGGCCAACGCCAGCGGAGTGAAGATATACTTTGCGGCCCCCGACAATAGCGTCACCGGAAGAAACACAATGCAAATGCACATCGTCGATATCAGCGCTGGAGCGGCCACTTGCTGTGCGCTCTTCAGAATGGCGGCGGCCAAGGGAATCTTGCTTGCCGCGAGGTTCCGGTGCGTGTTCTCGATCTCCACGGTCGCGTCATCGACGAGCATGCCTACGGCGAGTGCCAAGCCTCCGAGTGACATTACGTTGATCGTTTCACCCAGATTGGAAAAGGCTGCGACCGAAAAGAGGATCGCGAGCGGGATCGAAGTGCATACAATCAACGTGCTGCGCCAACTACCCAGAAAAATGAGGATCATGACCGCGGTAAGCAAGGCGGCCGTAATCGCCTCTTGCACTACATCCCGCACGGATGCTTTCACAAGCAGCGATTGATCGAAGAGCGGTGTAATTGTGAGCGCACTGGGCAGGCCCGCTTTGATTTCGGGAAGCGCTTTCTTAACTTGGTCGACGATGGTAATGGTGGAGAAAGCACCATTCTTGATAACGGTGAGGAGCACAGACGGCTTGCCATTTTCTCGCACGAAGCTGGTCTGTGGCTCATACCCGTCGTGAATCCAGGCCACGTCACGCATTCGGGTGACTGACCCGTTCAGCGAACGGATCGGCAGATTGTTGAGTTCAGCGATGGAAGCAGGACTGCTGTTGCTGCCAACAAGATATTCCCTATCGCCAATTTTTTCGGTTCCCGTGGGGAAGATGAGGTTTTGATTATTGAGGGCGCTAGAGATGTCCGCAACCGTGAGATGACTAGCTGCCAACTGCCCGGGTTCGGCATCCACCATGATGGCGCGCTGCTCACCACCATACGGCAGTGGCACGGCCGCCCCCTGGATCGTGGCCAACTGCGAACGAATGAAGTTCTGCCCCAGGTCGAAGAGTTGCTGCTGTGACAGATTCTTTCCACCCAGGCTCAGTTGCACAATCGGCACACTGGAAGCGTCGTATTTCAATATCTGTGGCGGCAGAATGCCCGGTGGCAACTGCCGGAGGATGGACTGAGCGAGCGCGGTTACCTGGGCGATGGCCAGATCGATTTGAACGTTAGGTTGAAACGAAACCTTGATGACGCCTACGCCAGTGTACGACTGCGATTCAGTGCTTTTGATGTTGTTGACTGTAGTGGATAGCGCTCGCTCGCAGATGCCCACGATTCGCTTCGACATGTCATCTGCGTCCAGACCGTTGTAAGTCCAGATAACGCTGACCATTGGAATGTTGATGTCGGGAAGGATATCCGTGGGCGTAGTCAAAATCGCGGAGACACCGAAGATAAAGATCAGCAAAGCAACAATGACAACGGTATAAGGCCGTCGTAGCGCTAGACTGACTAGCCACATAACTCTCTGCTCCCGCGATGGGTTGCTCTATCGGAGCGCGTACTCAGGAATGTTGAGGTTGTGCGCTGTGCGTATTCAGTAAAGCGCAATCCCGCGCCGGCTGAGAATCAGGGTCGCGCGAACCGCTGTCCAATCCAACCGCTTCTTCATTACCGCTCGAGACAGCCCGCACCTCTGCAGTTTGAACGTCGGGAGTTCGTTGCTTGAGAGTGGTGGACCGGGAACGTTGTTCTTTAAGGAGACATTCGTACCGTTGCCGACTTGCCACATCATCAACTCGCCTCAAGCACTTGCAGTATGGTTCACGAAAGGCCTGAAATACAAGGAAGATGGCAGAATTCCGCAGTATTGAATGCGCAGGAATCGGCTCGAGGGAATACCGTTGATACTGTATTTTGTAACAAGACTTAATTGAGGACGGCGCTAAGTACGACATTGATTCGGGATCATTGTTTCGATGTGGCAGACGGTTGACTCCGAATTCGCAGAACGCATCGGATTAGCGACTGCTGCACTAGAGCAGCAGTCGCCCGAAGGTCAGGCTGCGCATATGACATTGGCCATCGAGGTGCGCTATTGCACTTGCCGGATCACGCCATGTCGCGCTAGATGAGATCAGTAAGAACTGGACGATACGACCTCATCATGTGTCTGGTTCACTTTGCGAGCTGCGCTTCAACCTCAGGCAGCACCGCCGTGCCTTCCGCTCTCACCGCGTCCAGCGCCGTCGGATCCAGTCCGAGCGCCTGCACGATTGTGGGCGCAACCTGCGTGGTTGCCGTCGGAGCCGAAATCGTCCGTGACGTAAAGCTCGGGTGAGCGGAAACAACAACAACGGAGGTCTTTCGAAGAGCCAGCTCACCAAGACGCAGGTAGGAGTGAATCTGATCACGTCCACTGGCGCCGAGTTTCTGGTTCCGGGTCAAACGCCACCCGTGCCGCCAGACATTAACAAGATCGGAGACTTCGAGGTTACGCAGGTCGGCTATGCGACGGCAGACAAGGCTGGGAAGGACAATAACTTCCGCGGACTGACGATCTTCAACAACACCATGTACGTCACCAAAGGTAGCGGCAGCAATGGCATTAACACCGTCTATCAGGTCGGCAACGCGGGCGTGCTTCCCTCCGGAACTACAACTGAACTCGCGGCGCTGCCGATCACCATCCTACCGGGATTCCCCACGTCGCTCGCCAGCGGCGTGGATCAGAACGGCAATCCGGCCCCGATCGCTTTTCCCTTCGGGATCTGGTTCGCGAATGCCGAGACGCTGTACGTTTGCGATGAAGGCGATGGGACGCTGATAACTCCAGCCGTGAACGGCAACGTCGCGGATGCCGCGACCCTCGCCACGGCTGGCGTACAGAAGTGGAGCCTAGTGAGTGGCACTTGGCATCTGGATTATATCCTGCAGAATGGTCTAAACATCGGCATTCCCTATAGCGTTCCGAACTACCCGACATCACTCAATCCCGCAACGGACGGCTGCCGCAACATCACCGGAAAAGTCCACGGCGATGGCACGGTGGACATCTACGCGGTGACCTCGACAGTCAGCAGCAGTGGAGATCAGGGCGCCGATCCCAACAAGTTGGTGAAGGTCACCGACATTCTGAAAGCGAACAGTCTGCCGAAAGCTGACGGTTTTTTTGGCATCGGCCGGTTCGTGACCATTCGTGCAGCGCGCGCCGCTGAGGTTCTTCGCGGCGTCGCGTTCGCACCCGAAGACGGCGATCGGTAATACGATCGACGTCGAGATTGCGGAGCTTCAAGAGAGGAATAGCAGCACGGCGCAAACCGCCGAAGAGTAGCCTCTGGGCCGCAATACACAGCGGCCCAGGGGTTCTGCGGTCAGCTATGCCGCAGAAAGCTTGCTTGCACCGAGGTAATAATTGATCGCCGGTGTAAAGATCAACGACAAGACCATTGAGCTGGCCAGCCCGCCGATGACAACGATGGCCAGCGGCTTCAACATCTGAGAGCCGGCGCCAATCGCTAACGCCAAGGGCAACATGCCGGCAATCGTGGCGAGAGCAGTCATACAGATGGGTCGCAAGCGGCGGCGGCCCGCCTGGATCATCGCCTCACGCGGCGATAGACCCATCGCACGAAAACGTTGCTCGGCGTCGAGCAGCAGGATTCCGTTCTTTGTGACGATGCCGATCACCATAATCATTCCCATGAAAGACGCTACGTTGAACGTGGTGGCGGTAACCAAAAGCGCGAGCAAACCTCCGAAGGTGGAGAGCAAGGCCGAGGCGAGAATGGCAGCAGGCGCCGAGAAGGTGCGGAACTCGAAGAGCAACACGACGAACAGCAGCAGCAACGCCAAGAACAAGACTATCGAAAGATCGTGGAAGGATTTCTTCTGCTCCTGGTAAGCGCCGCCATATTCGAGGCGAATCGAGGATGGCAATTGTAAATCGCTCACGGCCTTCTGCACCGCGGCAACTCCACGGCCGAGATCCACACCTTCCAGGCGCGCCGTCACTTCCACGTCGCGCTGCAAATTTTCGCGACGAATCTCAGTCTGGCCCGGGTCGTTCGTGACTGCCGCTAGCGATCCGAGCGTGGCGGTTCGCCCGGTGGAACTGGCCAGCAGCGTGTTGGTCATGCGATCGAGCGAGGCGCGGTTATCTGCCGGAAAGCGCACACGAATCGGGTAAACGCGGTCGTTCAGCACTACCGGCGTCGCGGCAGGCTCGCCTTCCAGAATTGCGGAGGCGTCAACGGCAATTTCTTCGGGCGTAAATCCGGCGCGGGCCGACACCACGGAATCCACTTGAAAGGTGACCGCCGGTCCGCTGATGGTGTTTTCGATTCCGTCCAGCACATCCACAACGCCAGGAACTTTTCCGATGGCGTCGGCCACACGCGGGGCAGATTTCAACAGCAACTGCGGATCCGGAGAAAACATTTTGATCACCACCGGCTCGGGCGCGCTGGTCAAATCTCCGATCATGTCCTGGAGGACCTGAACGAACTCGACGTCGGCAGCTGGTTCGGTCTGTTTGATCTTAGCGCGCACTTCGTCAATTACTTCATCGATGCCGCGATCGCGTTTCTGCTTCAGTCTTACCGTAAAGTCACCACGGTTTGCTTCGGTGACAGCCGCCAACCCCAGTTGCAGCCCGGTGCGACGCGAAGTGTTCTCCACTTCCGGCGTCTCACGCAGAATCTGCTCTATGTGCTGGAGGATACGGTTAGACTCCGCGAGCGAACTTCCCGGCGGGGTGTAGTAGTCGAGGATGAAACCGCCTTCATCCATCTCGGGAAGCAAGTCGCTACCCAAGAAGTGGTAGCAGACCATGGAAAGCACGATGACTAAGAGTGAGCTGGCTACCAGGATGACGGGCCGCTGCAACACGCGCTGCATGATTCGTTCGTAAAAACGAACCATGCGCCCGAAAAAACCGCTGGTGGGCGCTTCTTCATGGGCGATCCAATCCGCGCTAAGGCCCTCGGCGGCGCTCACTTCAACGCCGGATGGTTTTCCCACGTCCGATTTTCTGCGAATGAGAAATTGGCTGAGCGTGGGCGTCCAGAGCAGCGCCAGCACCAGAGAGCTGAACAGCGCGACAGTCATCGTAACGGCCAGAGCGCGAAAGAAACTGCCGGTCACTCCGGTAACTGAAATCAAAGGCAAGAAGACGACGATGGGCGTGATCGTCGAACCGACGAGCGGAATCGTCATCTCGCGCAACGCCCGCTGGATGGATTGCGGACGGTCCTCGCCGGCATCTCTGTGCACCACAATGTTTTCGAGAATGACGATGGCGTCGTCAATAACCAGGCCGACCGCCGCCGCCAATCCCCCAAGGGTCATCAGGTTGAAGCTTTGGCCCGTCATTTTCAGAACGATGCAAGTGAGCAGGAGCGTTACAGGAATCACTAAGCCTGCGATCAGAGAGGTGCCCCAGTCGCGCAGGAACAGAACCAAAATTGCCGACGAAAGCAGCACTCCGAGGAGTACTGCATCGCGCACGCTGGCGATGGAATCGTGAACGATCGTGGACTGATCGTAAAACGGCTCGAGACGCACGCCGGGTGGAAGCGTGTTTTGCAGCTCGGCGATTTCGCTGTGCACTTCGTCCGCCACGGATAGAGTGTTGCTGTCCGGTTGGCGATTGATGCTTAAGAGCACCGCGGCCTTCCCATTCGCAGTGACGACGGTATAAACAGGCGCGACGGACGGCGCCACCGAGGAAATATCGCCAACCCGAATCGGCACGCCTGCGGTGGAAGTTTTCACGACGATTTGACCGATCTGCTCCGGTGTGTGCACTTGGCCGCTCACCAGGCCCAAGAGAAGTTCGTGATCGTGCTCCAGCAAGCCTGGCGAATCAATCAGGTTGGTGCGGCGAATGGCGTCCAGAATATCCGTGACGGTAATGCTGCTGGCCAGCAATCGCGCGGGATCCGGCGTCACCTGGAATTCCGGCACTCTGCCGCCTTGAATCAAGACAGAAGCCACTCCGTCCAGGCGATTGACGCGCGGTTTGATGTCATAGGTAGCGATTTCCCAAAGTTTGTCTTGCGGTAGCTGATCGGACGTCAGGCTATAGCCAATAATCGGGAACGTGGCGAACGTCAGACGATGCGTTTCGATTCGCGCGGTTGGCGGAAGCTCGGCCTGCAGCCTGGCAACCACGGCATCCACGCGTTGCAGGGTCAACACCATGTCGCTGTTCCAATCGAAAAAGAGGTCCACGTCGGCCGAACCACGGCTGGTAGTGGAGACCACGCGCTGCAGCCCGGGCACCACGTTCACTGCTTCTTCGATCGGGCGCGTGATGGTTACCAGCATCTGATCGATCGGGGTGACGCCGTTGTCTACTCCGATCACGATGCGCGGAAAATCCGTCTGTGGAAAAACGGAGACTGGGATCGTGAATGCGAAATACGCTCCCACCAGCGCCAGGCTCACAACCAGAAACAGGATTGGACGCGACAGCCGCTGAAACCATGGCGCCGATGACGAGCCCGCGCCTTCGGAAGAACTGCTGCGAGGAAGAGGAGCCTCCATCCTGGTTATTCCTTCTCCGCAGCAGGCTGGGCTGGTTTCGTGGGTGCGATTTTTACGGCCGTTCCGTCGGGTAAACCGTATCCGCCAGAGGAAATTACGACGTCCCCCTCATTCACGCCCGAAACGATTTGCACAGTGTCTGGCGTGCGGATGCCGGTCTCGACGTTTCGTGCGTGCGCCACCCCGTCCGCGCCAGCGACGAGAACGTACTGCACATCGTCTGCGTTTTTCTGCAAGGCCGCGGCGGGAACCACGATCGCGTCATTTACGGTACGCGCGGTCATAGAAACGGTGACCGTCATGCCCGGCTTTATGGCGGAATTGGGTTTGGAGGCTTCGACCCATACTTCGATTGTGGTGCTGCCGGGGTCGAGCGCGGGACTGACAAGCGTGACACGTCCTTCAACATCTTGATCGTTGCCGGGCAGCTTGATTTGAGCCGGATCACCCATCTTCAATAGCGCTGCTTGCGCCGCCGCGATATGAGCTTTGGCGATCAGCTTCGAGGTGTCCATCACGGTCATTAGAGGCTGATTGGCAGCGGCCAGCTCGCCGGGAAAGAGCGGCCGGTCCGTGACTACACCGTCAATCGGGCTGCGGATTTCGGAGTAGCTCAACTGCGCCTGCGCACCGAGATATTTTCCTTTTGCGGCGGCAAGCTGGCCTGTGGCGGATTTGAGCGCCAGCTTGCGCCCGATTCGCTGCAGGTCATCAAGCTGCTTGGCGGCCTGCTGGTACTGGCTGCGCGCCTGCGCCAGCGCGACTTCCGCCGAATCGAGATCGCGTCGCGGCAAGGCTCCTTGATCGAACAATTCCTTTCGGCTGTCGTACATTTTCTGCTGCGCATCGAACGCGGCTTTCGCCGATGCGGCGTCCAGCTCCGCTTTCTGTATTTGCTCGGGCAAGCTCGCGCCGGTGGCCGAGGCGTAACCTGCTTCAGCCTGTTCGTATTCGCCCTTGCTCTGCTCGGACGCGGCGGCGAGGTCGGCATTTTCAAGGACAGCGAGCAGCTGCCCCTTTTGCACGCGCGAGCCACGCTGCACCAG
>Ga0210389_10002934_pt1 | contig 13359 bp, 10 predicted proteins | sample IncBWH28OmetaG_FD_160127 | JGI IMG/M metagenome (GOLD analysis project Ga0210389, IMG submission 160127) | Forest soil microbial communities from Barre Woods Harvard Forest LTER site, Petersham, Massachusetts, United States - Inc-BW-H-28-O ...
CGCGGCGCTCAGCGGGAATACGCGTGCCAGGGCCGGGAAAGCGGGCGGGAATGCCCGACCTTCGTGAAAATAGAGGTGCGGTCGCCGGAATTACGCAGATAGCGCCGGCCGGACAGACTGGCGCGTCCCCTGGGTTCGCGCCGCGCCCGCGCGGCCGTTCGCGTCAAGGTCAGGCAGAGGGGTGAGTCGGTGACCCCGCCAGGTAGTCACCGACCCACCGGCTTACCGGGGGCGCGGGATCGCGCATGCGACGGTCGCACCGACCGGGCGCCGGCTGTCGCGCCTCGCGTTCCGCTTGCCCGTGCCCGGGTGGCGCAGCGAGCGGCCGAGCCGCGCGACGGCGGCCGCGAATTCGCCCGCCCGCGCGTCCCTTTCCCGCTGCTCCGCCATGCTCCGTGGCCGTTCTGCTTCGTAAATCAGGTACGTGATGTTCATCGTCCTACCTCCCGAACACAACGTACGAAGACGCTGTTCCCGCGGTGTTCCCGCCGCCGTGCGCCTGCCGTCGGGCGAGCCGGCCGCCTTGCCCTGCGGGAATACCTGCCGCCTGAGCAAAAAGCAGGCGGAGAATGTCGGACCGTCCCGCGATAATGAAGGCGTGGTCGCCGGAATCAGTCAGACAGCGCCTGCCGGGCAGACAGCGCCGGCGGGCCAGGCGGTGCTGGCCAGGCTGCTCGGCGAGTTCGCCATCACGGCGGGCGACCGGGCGGCGGGCCCGTGGCCGCGGCCGAGCGCGCGGCGGCTCTGCGCGCTGCTGCTCGTCAGCCCCGGTCGCCGGGTGACTCGCGACCTGGCCTGCGAGGAACTGTTCCCGCGCCTTGAGCCGAGGGCCGCCGCCCGCTCGGTGTCCAAGGCGCTGTCGATGGCCCGTGCCGCACTCGCGGAGCTAGGCGAGCCTGGTGCCGCGCTACTCGGTGCCGACCTCACGCACCTGTGGCTTTCCGCGGAGATCGTGGTCGACGCCGACACCCAGGCGGACGCGCTGCGTGCCGGGCTGGCGCTGCCGCCAGGCCAGGGGAGGGACGACGCCCTGGTCGACGGTCTCGCGGCGGACGGCGAGCTGCTCGCCGACGAGCCGTACGCCGACTGGGCGGACCGGGCCAGGGACAGGCTGAACTCACTGCGCCAGGAGGCAAGGCTCGTGCTGGCACGAGACCGGTCGAAGGGCGCGGGACGGTCAGGGCAAGTGGACGTCACGGCGGCCTGGCTCGCGTGCCTCGACCACGATCCCGCCTGCGAGGAAGCGGCGGGTGCCCTGATCCGCGGCTACCTCGCGCAGGGGCGCCCGGAGCAGGCCGCCCGCGTGTTCGAACGCTGCCGCGCCGCGCTTGAGGAGCTCGGCCTGCGGATCTCCCCGTCGCTAGAGCGGATCTACGCGTCGGCCACCGCCGCCCGCGTTCCCGCGCCGCCGGCGCCGGAGTCTGAGGTTCAGGCAGCGTCACCCGTCCCGCCAAGCCTCGCACCGCTCGCCCAGGCCGCGCCTTCTGTGCCCGCCAGGCGAAGCGCCGCGCGCGAGGAACGCCGCCCCGTGACCGTGCTGTTCGCCGAGCTGGCCGCCCCGGCCGGGCTGGCGGGCACGCTTGGCCTCGAAGCGCTGCGCGACCTGGTCGGCGGCTCCCTCGCGACGGTCATCGCCCAGGTCGAGGCCTTTGGCGGGACGGTCACCTCGGTGTCTGGCCGTGGCCTGCAGGCCATGTTCGGCGCGCCTGAGGCGCACGAAGACGACCCGGAGCGGGCGGTCCGCGCGGCCTACCGGGCCGTGTCCGCCACCGCGGCGGCGGCAACCGCCGTCGGCGCCAGTGCCGCGGCGGCGGAAACCCTGGGACTGCGGATCGGCGTCGAGTCGGGCCCGGCCGTCGTCGGCCCGATCGGCGACGGCGCCAAGGTGGAATACGCCGCGTTCGGCGACGTGGTCAGCGTGGCGGCGGCGCTGCAGTCGGCCGCCCGCCCGGGATCGGTCCTCGTCGGCCCCGCGACGCGTACCGCGACCGCCCACCTGTTCAGCTGGGGGCCCGCGGAAGAAGTGACGCTCGCCGCCGACGCCAAGCCCATGGCTGCCGCCTACCTGGACGCCCCCTTGGCCAGGGCGGCTGACCGGCGGCCGCGCCTCGGCGGCCAGGCGCCGCTGTCCGGCCGCCAGGCCGAGCTGCGCATGCTCGACGTCGCGCTGCGGGCGGCGGTCGCGGGCCGCGGCCAGGTCATCGCGCTGACCGGCGAGCCTGGCATCGGGAAGACCCGCCTGGTCCAGGAGTCCCGCAAGCGGTTCATCGCCTGGGTCGGCGCGGGCGGCGGCCGGCGGCCGCTCTGGCTTGAGGGCCGCTGTACGTCTTACGCGTCCGCGACCCCCTACGGCCTGTACCGCCAGCTGATCGCGAGCTGGATTGGCGTGGCGCTCGACCAGCCGCCAGCCCGGATCCGTGCGGCCCTGGCGGACGCGCTGACCCACCTGCTCGGCAACGCGAACCTCCTCGCCCCGCTCGCGTCGCTGATGGGCCTGCCCCAGGGGCAGGCCGCGGCAACGTCCGTTCGGACCAGCCCGGAGGAAATGCAACGGCAGGTGTTCACCGCCGTGCGTGCCCTGGTGGCGCGGTTCGCGGCCGTGGCGCCCACCGTGCTCGTACTCGAAGACCTGCACTGGGCCGACCCGACCTCGCTGCGGCTCACCGCGGAGCTCGCGGAACTCGCCAAGGACAGGCCGCTGCTGCTGATCGCCACCAGCAGGCCAGGACCGCACGTGCTGCCGCCGGCCCGCCAGATCCGCCTGCGCCCCCTGGCGGTCGACGCGGCCGAGGCCCTGGCGACGTCATTGCTCGGCAAGGTCGGACCGCGGGCGCTCGCCGCCGCGCTCGCGAGCGCGGACGGCAACCCGCTGTTCCTTGAGGAGCGCCTGGCCGAGATGCTTGAAGCCGGTGCCCTCGTCGAGGACCAGGGCACCTGGCAGCTGCGCGAGCCGGCGAACCCGCCGCTGCCCCAGTTGCTTGAGCGGCTTGTCCGTGCCCGTGAGGACCGGCTCAGCCCGCCCGCCGTCGACGCGATCAGGGCCGCCGCGGTCCTTGGCACCCGGTTTACCGACGGGCTGCTCGCCGCGATGCTCGGCACCACGCCGGCCGCGTTGGCACCGGTCCTCACCGAGCTGACCGAGAGTGATCTTGTGCATCACGCGGAGAACGCGAGGTCCGCCTTCCTGTTCCGGCACGCCCTGATCCAGGAGGCCACCTACCTGGCACCGCTGCGCGCCGAGCGCCGCGACCTCCACGCCCGCGCGGCCCGCGCGATCGAGGCCGCCGCCGCCGGCCGGCTGCCGGAAGTCGCCGCCATCCTTGGCCGGCACTACGCGATAGCGGAGGACGCCGACCGCGCGGTGCACTTCCTGGAACTCGCCGGCGACCACGCGACCGACGCGTTCGCGAACGACGAGGCGGTCGCGTCGTTCCGCGAGGCCCTGGCCGTGACGGAACGCGCGGGCGTTCGGCTGGCGGCCGCCGCCGTTCAGCTGAACGCCAAGCTCGCCAACGTCCTGTGGCGCACCGCGCGACGCGATGAGGCCAGGGACGCCTTCCACGCCGCGCTGCGCCTGGCCAGCACAGCGCCGCGTCCGCTAGACCCGGTGCTGCGGGCGCATCTGCATACCCGCCTCGGCCGGCTGGAGATGCACGAGAAACGCTATGCCGAGGCGGCCGCCGCCTACGACGCCGCTCAGGTACTGCTCGGTCCTGATGCGGGCAGTACCGACACGACCGATGACGCGGCGACCGACCAGTGGCTTGAGCTCATGATCGACGGCTGGGCCAGCATGCGCTTGTGGTGCCTTGAGCTCGACCTCGCCCTCGCCGTGCTCGAACAGGTCAGACCGGTTCTTGAGGCCCACGGGTCGCCGGCGAGGAAGACGGCCTTCTACCGCTTCTGGACGCTGCATAAGCTGCTGCGGAACCGGCTGCGCGTCGACGAGGAGGACCTCGCGAACCTGCGTGCCGCCATCGCCGCGGCCGAGCATTCCGGCGAAGACAGAGACAAGGATGTCGGTTATGCGACGGACTTCCTCGGCTGGGCGCTGTGGCTACGCGGTGACCTGGCCGCCGCCGCCGACGTGGAGACCAAGGCGCTTAACTTGGCCGAGCGCATAGGCGAGACCGTCCTGCGCGACCTGGCCCTGATGACCCTCACCGCGATCGCCCTGCGCCGGCAGGACACAGAGGCGGTGCGCGCCTTGCTCCCGCGGGCGTTGGCGGCGACAAAGGAGGTGGGCGCGAAATTTGACGGCCGCATCGCGGCGAACATGTCCGTCGCGGCCTGGCTAGCCTGGCAGGACGGCCGGCCGGACGAGGTCCTGAGGCTAGCCGCCGAGATCGAGTCCCTCGACCTGACGAACGTGGGCTCAGCCGCGATGCACGGGTGGACGTACCTGTTCCCGGTGCTGGCCGTCCGGCTAGCCGCGGGGGCTACCGCGGAGGCTGTCGCCGCCGCTCGCCGGATCATCGACCCGTCACAGCAGCTGCTACCCGACGACCTGACAAGCGTCCTTGCCGCCGCCTGCGCGTCCTGGGACGAGGGTGACCCGTCGCGGGCGGCGCAGTACCTGGCGGAGGCGCTTGACGTGGCCCGCGCCCGCGCCTACTTCTAGCCAGCGCCGGCGGCGTGCCCTGGCCGGCCACGGCCCGGATCCTGCCGGTTCACCAGCCGCTGCGCCGCCCGGCGAACCCACCCGCACGTTGCGTGCGGGAGCGGCGGCACTGAGTGCCGGCTTCTGTAGAGTGCACTGACAGGAAACAGCGCACCGGGAGACGGGGGCCCCACCGGATATGCCGAACGAGGACGCCGCCAATGACACCGGAGCCGCGAGGTACGACGGCCCCGAGTACAAGCGCCTCCTCGACGCCGCCCGCCGCTCGCTCGAGCGCACCGGCGGCGACCTGACCCGCACGGTCACGGTCAAGACCCCCGATGACAGGGAGCGCCGCGCCATCATCGGGATCACCGGCCAGTACCGCCCAGAAGGCGTCAGCATGCTCGCCGTGCGCCTCGCCGACCTCGACCAGGCCGTCCGCGAGGCCGCCGGGCAGAGCCTTGCCCGGCTGCTCGAACGCCTCGGCCCGCCGCTCAAGGACCGCCCCGCCGAGCGGCAGCGACTGACGGACGGACGCGACGCGGCCATCAGCTCCGCGGAAGACTCCTTCCTGACCGCGCGGAGCTGGTTTCAGGCCTGGCTGGCGGAGCTAGCCGAAGACGGGACCCTGACCAGGCTGGTCAACGCCGGCGAAACCGCGCAACTGCGCCAGGCGACCCGCGTTCTCGAGTGGATCGAGCAGCGAATCGAGCTGAAGGCCGCCCCCGCGCAGCTGGCCGAGCTCGCGGCGACGATCACCGGAGACACCAAGTCGCTCGGCCACGGCACGGTCCTCGCGACGCTTGTGCTCCGCGCGCTCGCGTTCCGCCTCGGCGCGGGTCGCCCGAAGACGACCGAAGAACGCCGCGACCTGTGGGACCGCAACGGTGTCATCGTCGACGACCTGGCCAGCCGCGTCCTCGTGCTCAACCTGCCCGCGGCGGGCGATGGCCTGGGGGAGTGGCTCACCTCGGCGAAGGCATACGGCACCCCCTTCTACGTCACCCTGCACCAGCTGGTCACTATGCCGGTCACCGTTCCGCGCCAGCTCGTCCACGCCTGCGAGAACCCGGCCGTCCTGCGGCGCGCGGCCGCTGAGCTTGGCGCCGATGCCCGGCCGCTCGTCTGCACCGAGGGCCAGCCGTCCACCGCGTTTCACCGCCTGGCCGCCGCCATCACGAAGACGGGCGGCAAGCTCAGCTACCACGGCGACTTCGACTGGCCGGGCATCGGCATCGCCACAGGCATCATCACCAGGCACAACGCGCGCCCGTGGCGCCTCACCGTCACCGACTACGAGACCGCCATCAAGAACAACGCCGACTACGCCAGCCTCGCGGGAACCCCGCAGCCCACCCCGTGGGACCCGCCCCTGGCCGCCGCGATGACCGCGCACGACCGCGCCGTCTACGAGGAATCCGTCGCGGACCCCCTCATCGCCGACCTGGCCAGGGACGCCGGCGACGGCGACGGATGAAATAAGGATTTTCCCGAACGACTTCGGCTTACTCTGGTGGCGCAGGCCAGCATCACCGCCTACTCAGGCAAGCGTGGCCTGGCCCTGCTTGCTCCGGCTGTTCAGCACGTACCGGACCAGGCTGACCAGGACCTTCTTGACCGAGTCGCGGTCCCTGGCGTCGCACAGCACGACCGGCACTTCTGGCTTGAGCGTCAGGGCGATCCTGATGTCCTCCGGCTCGAACCGGGGAGCCCCGTCGAAGCAGTTGACCGCGATGATGAACGGCGTGCCGTTCCGCTCGAAGTAGTCGATCGAGGCGAAGCAGTCGGCGATCCGCCGGGTGTCGGCCATGACCACGGCGCCGATCGCGCCGAGCGTCAGGTCGTCCCACATGAACCAGAAGCGCTCCTGCCCGGGCGTGCCGAAGAGGTAGAGCACCAGCTGGGACTGGAAGCTGATCCGGCCGAAGTCCATGGCCACGGTCGTGGTGGTCTTGGCGCTGCCGCCCTGGATGTCGTCGACGCCCACGCTGCGGTCGCTCAGCGGCTCCTCGGTGCGCAGCGGCCGTATCTCGCTGATCGCACCGACCAGCGTGGTCTTCCCGACGCCGAACCCGCCGGCGATGAGGATCTTGGCGGTCGACGGCACGTCGGCACCGGCCGCGCCGCCGTCAAAGTGATTCGAGTCCATCAAGCACCATCCTCAGTAGGCGCTGGTCGGGTACGTGCTGTCGCTGCGCGGAGACGATCCGCATCATCCCCTCGCCCATCAGGTCGCCGAGCAGGACGCGCACCACCCCCAGGGGAAGGTCAATCTCGGAGGTCAGGTCGACGATTGGCATGGGCCGACGGCAGACGGCGAGAATCCGCCGGTGCTCTGGCCCCGGCCGGAAGTACTCAGGCGGCCGCTCGCCGGTGGCGACGATGACGTCGATGAGGCCGAGCGACGCGTCGCCGTTGGGCAGGGTGCGCCCCTTCGTCAGCGCGTAGGGGCGGACCACCGGGCCGGCTTCCTGGTCGAACCACCGTTCTTCGTGACGGTCGTGCGGGGTCATTCTGCCGCTATCTCGTGCTCAGGGAATCTAGGCTCGGCGGCCAGGTACTTGCCCATGCGGCGGACCAGCATCGCCATCTCGTAGGCGATAAGGCCCATGTTCGCCTCGGCGGAGGTGAGTACCGCCAGGCAGGTGCCCTTCCCCGCCGCGATGACGAAGAGGAATGCCTGTTCCATCTCGATGATGGTCTGCCTGACCTCACCGCCGTGAAAGTGCCGCCCAGCCCCCCGGGCCAGGCTCTGCACCCCCGCCGCCAGGGCAGACAGGTGCTCGCCGTCCTCACCGGTCAGTCCCCGTGACGCCGCCACCACCAGGCCGTCCCTGGACAAGATGACCGCCTGCTGAACGTGCTCGACCTGGTTGACCAGGTTGTCAAGCAGCCAGCTCAGCTGTCCGGCCGTGTCAGTCTGTGCCATTACCCCCGCCTCGCAATCACTCAGTCTCGTTGTCGGAGATGCCCGCCGGATCGTCCAGGTCGTCGACGCGGCCCCGCTCCCAGCCGTGCTGCATCAAGATCATCAAGTTGCGAGTCGCCTCGGGCGATCGCGCCTCGACGTCAGGCGCCGCGCCTTCCGCCGCCTGCTGCTCGCCGTTAGCGTCGGCTCGCAACTGCGGCGCCAGGCTTGCCTGCGGGACCCGGATCGGCATCCCGAGATGGCTGCCAGACGATGCCGCGCCTGCTGCTACCTGCTGACTGTGCTGCGCCGCGGGTGCCGGGGCGGGCGTGTCCTCGCCCGGCAGCCCCGGCCCCCGCCCGGCCGGAGTCCGGCTGAAGGGATCGAACCAGGACGGGCCAGGGTCCGCGTCCCACGGCGGCTTCTCCGCGGGCGCCGTCGGCGGCGCGGCCTCCGGAGCCTGCGGCTGGTCCTGCGCGTACTCCCACGGCGCGCGCGGGAGCGCCGGCGGTGCCGGGAGCCGCACTTCCTCGTCGCGGCCCGCTATGTCGGTACCTGTCCGCCGGCCCGTCGCGGCCGCGGACAGCCGGTGCCGGCCGCTCACGCCGAAGACCGGCATCGGCCCGGAGGCGGAGAGGTCGGCTGGCCGCGCGACAGGCGGCAGGATCACACCGCCGGGCGGTTGGCCATCGGCGGGATACCCGCCCTGGCTGGCGAGCGTCCCGGCCTCTTCCTCACGCACGATCACCCCGAAGGGCAGCAGCAGGATGGCCGTCGTACCCCCGTACACCGACTGGCGCAGCGACACCTTGATGGCGTGCCTGGCGGCCAGCCTGCTGACGACGAACAGGCCGAGCTGCTCGCTGTTCGCGAGGTCGAACTCGGGCGGGCTCGCCAGCCGCGTGTTGATGTCGGCGAGTTCCTCCTGGCTCAGCCCGAGGCCGCGGTCCTCGATCTCCGCGACCAGGCCGGTGCCCGCCCGGTCCGCCCTGACCTCGATCCTGGTGTTCGGCGGGGAGAAGACCGTGGCGTTCTCGACGAGCTCGGCGACCAGGTGGATGACGTCGTTGACCGCGTTCCCCGTGACCAGGTCGCGTGACTCGCTGAGCACGTCGACCCGGACGTAGTCCTCGACCTCGGCTATCGCGGCGCGCAGCACGTCGACGACCGGGACGGGCTCGCGCCAGCCGCGGCCGGGCGTGGACCCGGACAAGATGATCAGGCCCTCGGCGTGCCTGCGCATGCGGGTGGTGAGGTGGTCGAGGCGGAACAGGTCGGCGAGCGCGCCAGGCTCGCTGGTCCGCCGCTCCATCGAGTCCAGCATGCCGAGCTGGCGGTGCAGCAGCGACTGGTTGCGCATGGAGATATTGAGGAAGACCCGGTTGACCCCCTTGCGCAGCCGCGCCTGCTCGACGGCGGCCGCGACGGCCGCCTCCTGCACGATGCCGAACGACCGCGCGATCTGGGAAATCTCCACGATGCCGCTGGTGCCAGGGGGCGGGGACTCGGCGAGCACGTCCACATCCTCGCCGCGCCGCAGCCGGTCGACCACGCGCGGCAGCCGCTCCTCGGCCATGTTACGGACGCTCGAGTACAGCCTGGTCAGGTCGCCGGTGACCTTGCGGCCAAACCAGGCGAGCAGGAAGACCGACACGATCACGGCGAGCAGTCCGATGCCGCCCGCCAGGATGGCCTTGGTGTACAGCCAGCTGCTCGCCGACCCGCTGATCGCCGAAAGCTGCGTGCCGATGCCGGCCTCGGCCGTCAGCATGGCGCCGAGGACCGTGCCAGAGGCCGCCCCCCACGTCGCGGCGTTCACCGGGATCGGCTCGCCGCCTGCGCCACCCATGATCTGGCTCTCCATGGCCTGGAACTGCTGGTAGGCCGGCGAGTGGGAGACGGCGGCGAACCCGGCGCCCAGGCTGGGAGTGAGCAGCGACAGCGCCTGGTTCATGAGGAACCGCCTGCTGGTCGCGGTGCTGATGAACTGCTGCCGCGCCGTGGCGTCCATCCGGCCGTGCTCGACCGTCAGCGCGCCGTCCACCAGCGTTGCCTCCCGGCTGACCAGCTCCAGCTCCAGCGCCGCGTCGATGGCGCCGACGCCGATCGCCTGCATCGAGGTGCCCTGGTCGCGGCCCTCCGCGTAGTAGAACTGGAACTGGGCGTCGGTGATGCTGCTGTACGCCTGGAAGGCGGCGGCGGGGCTCATCGTTCCGGCATCGACGGACTGCCTGATGCCGGGGATGCCACGCAGGTCGGCTTCCAGGGCGTTCAAGTCTGCCCTGGAAGAGGCGGACAGCTGGGTGCTCCCGGCCAGCAGCGTGGCCTCGCCCCCCGGAAGCACCCGGTTGATGGTTTCCCTCGTGGCGAGCAGCGCGGACTTCGCGGCCCGCCGGCCGCTGAGCAGCCAGAGATAGGTCTCGTGCTGCTCGGTGGGCAGCTGGATCGTCAGCGCGGCGACGTCCGGGCTGGTAGTGGCCAGGCCAGTGACGTTGTAGTTGTGGTCGCTGACCGCGTCAGGGACCGTGACGCTCGCCGCGAAGGCCCACAGGCCGACCAGCGAGACAAGGGGAACGGCGAACATACCGATCAGGAACAGCCTGATCGGCCAGGAGCGGATAGGACGCCGGATAATCGCCATATCGCCTCACCCAGGACGAGCACGCCGGAGGTATCTGTCGTCCGTCGCAGAGGCATGCGAAATCAAGATCAAGCGTCGAGCTACCCAACACCCCTGGCCCGGCGGAAGCCGAGACCCCCCCGGCGTGACCTACCATTGATACGTTTTTGCCTTGCTTGTATGGATTTTTACGGTAACACGGTCGCCCGTGAATGTGCCGAAACATTGCAAAATCCAAAAAGGTATTACATTGCTGTGTATGGCTGGCTACCATCCGATATATTGTCGTTTGTCGATGTGAATGCTAATGGTGCGACGGCAGTCGATTACGGTTTCCTCCTTTGCCCCTGACGTGCCGGATTTGGTTCAGGATCGGGCGCCGCTTACTTGCCCGCGATAGGCCGCGGCTGAGGCAATTGCGTCCGCTCAGGCAATTGCGTGCGGTGGCAATGCGGCGAAGGCCGCGTAACATACCGGACGTGGCCGACTTCGATCCCACTACTCCGTCGATCGCCCGGGTCTACGACTACTTCCTCGGCGGCAGGGACAACTTCGCCGCGGACCGGGAGTTGGCGCAGCGCCTCATCCACCTCTTCCCGCCGATTCCGGTGACCGTTCGCGAGAACAAGCAGTTCCTCAACCGGGCCGTCACCTGGATGGCGGGACGGGGGATCGGCCAGTTCATCGCCGTGGGCTGCGGCCTGCCGACGACGCCGAGCACGCACGGCTCGGCCCGGGTCCACAACCCCGACGCGCGCGTGGCCTACGTCGACACCGACCCGATCGTGCTCAGCCACCTGCGCGGACTGCCGAGCAGGGAGCAAGTCGGCCTGACGATCGTGGACGGCGACGTGCGTGACGCCGACGCGGTGCTCGCCGCGATATCCGCGGGCCTCGACCTGTCCGCGCCCACCTGCCTGATCATGGCCGCGCTGCTGCACTTCTTCCCGGTCGAGACCGGGCGTGAGCTGGTCGCGCGGTACGCGGCGGCCCTCGCGCCTGGCAGCTACGTCATGCTCACCATGGGCCTGGCCGATGGCCAGGCGGCGGATCGCTTCTTCGACCTGTACAGCAAGGGCCCTGCCCCCTTGTACAAGCACTCGGAGAAAGACTTCGCGTCCTTCTTCGGCGACCTCCCGCTGCTCCCGCCCGGCGTGGCGGACGCGAGATCCTGGCGTCCGGGCTGGCCAGTGGTGTCGGTACCGCCCAAGCGCCAGGCCGAGATGATCGTCGGCGTGGCCCAAGTCCCCTAGGCCTGTCCCGGCGCGGCCAGGCACGGGTTAGCCTGCGGTAGGTGACGACTGCATTCGTACTCGGCGGCGGCGGGCTGCTCGGTGCGCACGAGGTGGGCATGCTGCGCGCGCTGTCCGAAGCCCGCGTGCGGCCCGACATCGTTGTCGGCACCTCCATCGGGGCGGTCAACGGCGCGTTCGTCGCCGCAGACCCCGACCAGGCGGCGGAACGACTGGCTGACCTGTGGCGCGGGGAGTCCCTTGGCATGGTGTTCAGCGAGACCGTCCTCGCGCGGGCGGTCCGGCTGGCCCGCTCCGGCACTCACCTGCACGCGATCGAGCCGCTGCACAAGCTGCTCGCCGACAAGCTCCCCGCCAGGGACTTCACTGACCTGGCGCTGCCGTTCCACTGCGTCGCGGCCAGCATCGAGGAGGCGACGGCGCGCTGGTTCAGCAGCGGCCCGCTCATCCCCGCCGTCATGGCGTCGTGCGCGGTGCCCGGCTTGCTGCCCCCGGTCGAGATCGACGGGGCGCACTACTTCGACGGCGGCCTCGTCCACTCCATCCCGGTCGGCCGCGCGGTCGCCCTCGGCGCCAGCACCGTCTACGTGCTGCACGTCGGCCGGATCGAGAGCCCGCTCCCGGTCCCGTCCCGGCCGTGGGAGGTGGGCCTTGTCGCGTTCGAGATCGCCCGCAGGCACCGCTTTCACGAGGAGATGTCCGCCTTGCCGCCCGGCGTGCGGGTCCACGTCCTGCCAACCGGCGGTGAGCAGCTTGCCCCTGGTTTGCGCCAATTCCGTTACCGTGGCAGAAAACAGGTAAGTAGCAGCATGGAACGTTCGTACGCGGCGTCGGCAAGTTACCTGGCCCAGGTGGGCGAAGCCCGGCCCCGCTGACCGTCAACGGGGAGCCGATGATGTTGCCGCCCACGCCGATCCGCCGGCTGCTGCTTGTGCCGCTTGTCGTCGTGATCGCCTGCGCCCTGGCCGCGCTGACCCCGGCGGTCGCCCTGCTCACCGTCGCCTTCAACCTGATCAGCAGGCGGACCAGGCCCGAGCGCCCGCGCCGGTCGCGGCTCCTGCGGGTCACGTGGCTCGGGCTCGCCTGGTCGGCGGGTGAGACCGCCGCGCTGACCGTCTCCCTCTGCCTGTGGCTCGTGAGCGGGTTCGGCGGGCGGCTGGACACCGAGCCGTACCAGGCCCGCAACTACGCGGTGATCAAGTGGTTCCTTGACCTCATCTACCGGGTGGCGGGCCGGGCGTGCGGGCTGAGCGTGACGGTGGCCGGCCCGCAGGAAGCGGGCCCGAGCGGCGACCGCCCGCTCATCGTGCTCAGCCGCCACGCCGGCCCAGGCGACTCCCTGCTGCTCATCCACTACCTGCTCAGCGTGTGCGAGCGGCGCCCGCGCGTTGTCATGAAGGCCACGCTGCAACTCGACCCGAGCATGGACATCCTGGCCAACCGCGTGCCCAACGCGTTCCTGCACCGGGCTGGCTCTCATCACGTCGACCAGATCCGCCGGCTCGCGGTGAGCCTGGACGGGAGCAGCGCGCTGGCCATCTTCCCCGAGGGCGGTAACTGGACCCCGCACCGCTGGCGCCGGGCCATCGACCGCCTCCGCCGCGGTGGCCGCCCCGACCTGGCCGAACGCGCGGCGGCGATGCCCAACGTCCTGCCGCCGCACGCCAGCGGCGCGCTCGCCGCGATCGAGGCGTGCCCGGCCGCCGACGTGATCTTCGTGGCCCACACGGGCCTTGACCGCCTGGTCAGCGTCCGCGACGTGTGGCGCGGCCTGCGGGCCGACATGGAAATCCGTGCCCGCTGGTGGCGCGTTCCCGCGGCCAGCGTCCCCCGCGCGGTCAGCCGCGAGACCCAGCTCACCTGGCTGTACGACTGGTGGCAGCACATCGACGCGTGGATCACCGCGGAGAACTCCGGTACGGCAGCGGAACAGGGCGGACCGCTGGCCCGCCCTGCCGCCCCGTGACAGCGCCGC
>Ga0210389_10002937_pt1 | contig 13349 bp, 15 predicted proteins | sample IncBWH28OmetaG_FD_160127 | JGI IMG/M metagenome (GOLD analysis project Ga0210389, IMG submission 160127) | Forest soil microbial communities from Barre Woods Harvard Forest LTER site, Petersham, Massachusetts, United States - Inc-BW-H-28-O ...
GAGCGCGAGGCGGCAGCCTGGGCAGGTGGCGCCGGCCTTTCCCACGAACGCCCGTCCGGGCCCTTGACTTAGCCAATCCGTTAGGCGAGACTAACCGTTAGTGGAACCTGACCGAGCGAGTGACGCCTGGAGCTTGCTGGCGGACGCTACCCGCCGCGCCATTGTCAGCCGTCTGGCGGCGGGACCGCAGGCTGTGGGACAACTGGCCGCGGAGCTGCCGGTCACCCGGTCGGCGGTCTCCCAGCACCTCAAGGTCCTCAAGGATGGTGGCCTTGTCAGTGAACGCGCAGTCGGCACGAGACGCGTCTATCGGCTCAATCCGACGGCCGTGGCCGCGTTGCGCGATCAGCTGGACACCTTCTGGCAGCGGGCCCTGGCCAGCTACGCGGATGTCGCCGAGCAAGCGACGGAGGAGAGTCCATGACCCGAACCGAGGTCCCCGTTGTCCGCAAGCAGGTGGTGGTCAACGCACCGCTTGAGCAGGCCTTCACGGCGTTCATTGCGGGGTTCGGCGACTTCAAGCCGCCGGAGCACAATCTGCTCGCGGCCGCGATCGCCGAGACAGTCTTCGAACCCCACGTCGGTGGACATATTTACGACCGCGCCGTTGACGGCAGCGAGTGCCGGTGGGCGCGAATCCTGGCCTACGACCCGCCAGCCCGGGTGGTATTTAGCTGGGACATCAGCCCGGACTGGCGGGTCGAGGCCGACCCGGAGCTGACTAGCGAGGTCGAGGTCCGGTTCGTGGCCGACGGACCGGATCGCACCCGGGTCGAGCTGGAGCACCGCCACCTTGACCGGCACGGTCCCGGTTGGCGGTCGGTTTGCGAAGGCGTCGACGGCGACCAGGGATGGCCGCTCTACCTGGCCCGGTACGCCAGCCTGATCGAGGGGAGCTGACGTGGCACCGATCATCGCCAGGACCGTGGTGGAGCGGCCGGCAGCGCAGGTGTTCGCCTACGCCACCGACCCCACGCGCTTCCACGAATGGCAGCAGGGCCTCATCGACGGGCACCTGGACCAGCCCGGCGCTCCGCAGGTGGGCGCCAAGTGCGTGACGACTCGACGCATCGGCGGGGCGAACCGTGTGGTCACCTCCGAGCTCACCCACATCGACGCACCGAGGACATGGGGGGTGCGGGGCATCGACGGACCCATCCGCGCCACCGTCGACGTCACCGTGGAGCCGCTGACGGAGATCAGCTCCAGGCTGACGATCGCGGTCGACTTCGACGGGCACGGCGTCGGCAAACTGCTCGTCCCGGTTTTCATCCGTCGCCAGGCAGAAAAGGAAATGCCGGCCAACCTCAAAGCCCTGAAGCAGCGCATCGAGGCTCAACAGCCATAGCCCCCGGCGTAGGCGTAGCGGTTGCGGCTATTGACTCTCACGCGACCTGAGACCTGATGCTGTAGGGGTGAACGGTAATGACTTGCTCAGCATCGGCGCGTTCGCTGTGTCGACTGGCCTGTCCATCGCAGCGCTCCGTCACTACGACGAGATCGGGCTCCTTAAGCCCGCTCTGGTAGACCCCGGTACCGGCTACCGGCGGTATGCGCTGGATCAGCTAGACCAAGCCCGCTTGATCTGCGGCTTGCGCGCGGTCGACTTGCCAATCGACGAGATCCGAGCGGTGCTGCGAAGCCGCCCGGCCGACGTCCAGTCAGCCCTCGACGCTCACCGGGAACGGCTCGTCACTCAGGTGCGCCAGCTCTCGCAGCGGGTCCTCGCCGTCGATGAATTCATAGCGAAGGGAACCCCGATGCCAGTGTTCGAGGCGATCAGGCCAGTGCAGATAAGGACCAAGGTTAGGGACATACGGGAGGCGGCGACCTTCTACACAACCGCCTTCGATGTGGTGTTCAACGAGGACATCTCGTCGCTGCAGTTCGGGACCTACCGCAGCGACAGGTTCTTTCTCATCACGCTGGAGGAATGCAGCGACGGCTCGTCCAGCGTCGGCGGCGCCCACTTCGGCCTCCTGGTCGACGACGTCGACGCCGCTCACGAGCGCGCGCTAGCCGCGGGCGCCGCCCAAGTTCATCCACCATCGGATTACGCATGGAAGCCGCGCACCTCGTGCGTGCGTGACCCGAGCGGCAACCGCATCGACCTCAGCCAGGCTTGACTGCAGTCCTAACCACGGCGACTACTGGCTTCTTGCGCCACGCGCTCTAGCTGACTGCGATAGCTCTCCCACCACGCCTGGCCGCCCGGCCGCAAGTGATCGTTATCGGCCCCCAGCCCGACAGCCCCGTCGATGAGCTCGCGGACGATATCGGCATGCCCCACATGCCGGCTGGTCTCAGTAGCCACGTGCACCAGGACGCGGTGCAGCGTGACCTCCTGCTCTCCAGCTGGCCACCAGGGCACAAAGCCGGGCGCGTCCAGCGCCAGCATCTGGATCGTCGCGTCCGAGTGCGCCCAGGCTTGCCGGTACATACCGGCAATCTGATCGCGTGACTCATCGGCAGTTGCCCACATGTCAGCGTTGGCCCTGGCATCATCTTCCGACCATGGCCGCGGGCCGCTGGGCGGCCGCCCGAACGCGTCACCGAAGTACCAGAGCTCGACACCAGCCAGGTGCTTGACCAGTCCCAGCAGGTTGGTGCCAGTCGGCGTCAGCGGGCGGCGGATGTCGTATTCGGACAGCCCGTCGAGCTTCCACAGCAGGGATTCACGTGCGGCCTGCAAGTAACCATGCAGGTCGGCCTTGGGGTCCGCTCCTGTCATGCCGCGGAGTCTGGCACACGCCACCGACAGCGACAACGCGGCTCATGCCGATCAGGTGAAACCGACGTTCAGGATGAAGTGTCCAAGCCTGAGGTTGAGTACTCCGCCACCGGCCCAGTGCACGAGGAACGCCAGCACGATGATCGCCAGGATGACGACGACCACCCAGAAGAAGAACACGATGATGCCCGGGATCGCGTACCCGGCTACCGATCTGGCTCTGACCACGGCCGCCAGCTACCCAGCGCGGCGCCACTTATTCGGCGGCTCCGTAGTGTCTTAAGCAGACCTGGTCGGCGCTAGCCGTGACCGCAGCCCCGGCCTGAGGCTGCGGTCACGGAGCCGATCACTTCGCGGCGGGCGGCGTGTGGATGAGTTTCTTGTTGACGAACTCGTCGATCCCCAGCGGGCCAAGCTCGCGGCCGACACCTGATCGCTTGGTGCCGCCAAAGGGCAGCTCCGGGCCACCGAGTTCGGCCGTGTTGACCCAGGCCATCCCGACGTCGAGCCGGTCGGCGACATCCACGGCCAGCTTCTCGTCGCTGCAGAAGACGGCTCCGCCGAGCCCGAACGCGCTGCTGTTCGCCAGCTCCACCGCTTCATCGGCGTCGGCCACCCGGTAGACCACAGCGGCCGGGCCGAACAACTCCTCCCGGTAGGCCCGCATGTCGGGCGTCACGCCCGACAGCACGGTCGCCTCGACGAACGCGCCCGGCCCGTCGATGCGGTGCCCGCCGAGATGGACCGTTGCGCCCTTGCTCACCGCGTCCTCGATCTGCGCCATCAGGTTGCGCGCCGCCTGCTCCGAGGACAGCGGCCCATAGTTCGTCGCCGGGTCGGTCGGATCCCCGGTCACGTAGCTGGACATCGCGGCGGTGAACTCGCGCATGAAGTCGTCGTAGATGCCATCAGCCACGATCATCCGCTTGGATGCGTTGCAGGCCTGGCCGCCGTTCTCCATCCTGGCCGCCGCTGCCGTCATGGCCACCTTCGGCAGATCGGCGCCATCCAGCACGATGAACGGATCCGAGCCGCCCAGCTCTAGCACAACCTTCTTCAGGTTCTGCCCGGCCACTGCCGCCACGGCCGACCCGGCCCGTTCGCTGCCGGTCACTGACACACCGGCGATGCGGCGGTCCGCGACCATGCTGGCGACCTGCTCATTGCTCGCGAAGATGTTGATGTAGGCGTCTGCTGGCAGCCCGGCATCCCGGAACAACTGCTCCATGGCTAGGGCCGACTCAGGGCACTGCGGCGCATGCTTGAGCACGATGGTGTTGCCGATCATCAGGTTCGGCGCTGCGAACCGGGCGACCTGGTAATACGGGTAGTTCCACGGCATGATGCCCAGCAGCGCACCGATCGGGGTCTTGCGCACCCACGCTGTGCCCGGCAGGTTCGAGACCAGCGGCTGGTCCTCGAGGAGCGCCGCCCCGTTGTCGGCGTAGTACTCGTAGATGGCCGCGACGAACCGCAGTTCTCCCTTGGCGGCCTTGGTGACCTTACCCATCTCCCGGGTGATGATCGCGGCCAGTTCGGTGGTGCGCTCGCGATACAGCTGGGACACCCCGCGCAGGATCGCGGCGCGCTCATCCATCGGAGTCCGCCGCCACGAGATGTAGCCTCGTTCGGCTCTGGCCAGCACGTCACCGACTTCTGCGTCCGTCGCCGTCGGGTACTCACTTTCAACCTTCCCGGTGGCCGGGTTCACTACCTGGTACATCATCGAGCCTGCCTCCATGCAACATCGGGTTCCGTCCATTACACGCCACGACAGCGAGCAGCGGCAGCAACGGGCTCCCCCAGGCGGTGCGCTCCTACCTCAGGCCAGGCGGCAGCAGCTCTGAATGCGCCGCCAGAAGTTCGTCGACCATCGCGACAGTCTGCTCGACCGTGAGCGTCGCGGCAGTGTTCGGGTCAAGCAGCGCCGCCTGGCGCACGTGGTCGCGACTGCCTTCCAGCGCTGCCGCAACGGTGAGCTCAACGACGTTGAGGAAGGTGCGGTTCAGTGCGGCAAGCTGTGGCGGTAGCGCGCCGACCGGCTTCGGCGTGGCGACGCCCGCTGTCAGGTCACACGGCACTTCGACGCAGCAGTCCTCCGGCAGGTTAGAGATCAGCCCGCCGTTGCGCACGTTGACGTAGATCTCGCGCTCGGTTCCTGTCTCCAGGGAGTGGATGAACTGCGAGGCGAGCTCGTCGGCCGGGTCAAGATCAAGATCGGTGCCTGCAGTCAGCTGGTCCTGCAGCGACTCCAGCTCAGCCAGGTTCTCCTGCGACCGGGCGAGGTAGTCCCCGACAAAGATCCGGTACTCCTCTATCTGGCTGTCATGCCGCATGAACCACGGCACGTACTCGGCCGAGTGCTCGCTCGACTCTGTCGGGAAGTAGCCGAACTGCCGGTACAGCTGCACCCTTACCCGCCGCTGCAGCTCGGGCGAACCATCGATGACCTCGGCTAGCCGCGGGTACAACGACTTACCGTCCTGCTCGAAGCGGAGCACGAACGCCTGGTGGTTGAAACCGGCAGTGACGAACTGCACGCTGGCCGCGTCAGCGCCGACGAGCCCGGCGAGGAAGGCGTGCGTATCCCTGACCGAGTGGCACAGGCCGAAGACGTTGCGGAAATCCGTTCCGGCGTACACCGCCCACGGCAGCATCGCCATCGGGTTGGAGTAGTTCAGCAGGTAAGCGTCAGGGCAGCGGCGCGCCATGTCGGCCGCTAGCGCTGTGACGACAGGGATCGTGCGCAGTCCGCGGAAGATCCCGCCGATGCCCAGCGTGTCGCCGATGGTCTGGCGCACACCATAACGAGCCGGTATCTCGAAGTCGGCGCGGGTCGAGGCGTAGCCACCGACCTGAACTTCATTAATAACGTAACGCGCTCCGTCCAGGGCCGGTCCACGCTCGGTAGACGCGGTTACCTTCGCATTAGACCCTGTTTGTACTATTATGCGACGCGCGAGCGCCTCGGCGAACGCCAGGCGCTCGGGACTGATGTCGTACAGCGCGAGGTGCAGGTCCGAGGCGAACTCGGGATAGCTGCACAAGTCCGTCACGACGTTACGGGTGAACTCGATGCTTCCCGCACCGATGAACGCAATCTTGATCACAGCTCGAGAGTGTTGCATCTTGCCCAGTAATGAGCAAGAGCGCGCAGAAGGTCCAGGAAGTTCGTCCGTCTCAATCCGGATTTGTTTGGTTCAAGGCATTGACAGCGGTACTTACCGGTGAGCAATGATGTCTGGAACTTGCACATTCCGTGCAAGATTCGTCGTTTCTCGTCGCAAAGAGGTCGGCAATGAGAGCTCACTGGCTTGGCGTAGCCCTGGCATCGGCACTTGTCGCCTTCGGACTCGCCGCCTGCGGCTCGGGGAGCGCGGGCACCAGCAGCGGGCTGCAGATCTGGGAGGGTTACACCGGGGCGGAAGCCAAGGCGTTCGCGCACCTGCTGAGCGAGTGGAACAAAGCGCACCCGACTGAGAAGATCTCTAGCTACTACGTCAACAACGATGACTCGCTGCCGAAGCTGCTGACCGCGGTCAAGGGCGGCAGCCAGCCGGACATCGCCTATGTCTACGGCTCATGGGCGCCGAACATTGCGCAGATCCCGCAGGTCGTCAACCTCACGAAGGTGGTACAGCAGCCCAGCGTGAACTGGTCCGACTTCTGGGTCGGCGAGCGTGACGTCGCGACCGTGAACGGCAAGGTCATCGGCATCCCGGCCCTTGTGGACAACCTGGCGGTCGTCTACAACAAGACCCTGTTCGCCGCCGCCGGCCTGCAGCCGCCAGGACCGAACTGGACCTGGAGCCAGTTCATGGCCGACGCCCAGACGCTGACGAATCCGGCTAAGAAGCAGTTCGGCACCGCCTACGTGACCCCTGGCAGCGAGGACACCGTCTGGCACTGGGAGGCACTGCTGTGGGAGGCCGGCGGCGAGATACTCAACCCGACGAACACTAAGGCCGCGTTCGACTCACCGGCAGGCCTAGAGGCGCTGACCACGTTGCGCACCATGGCCGTCACCGACAAGTCGATGTACCTGGACCCATCCGACTCCGAGTACGCCAACCTGTTCAACTCCGGGAAGATCGGGATGCTGGTCACTGGACCGTGGGATCTGTCCGGCTTCCCGAACGTGAAGTACGGCGTGCAGATCATGCCGTCGTTCCCCGGCACCAACGGCGGGCACCAGACGATCTCCGGGCCGGACAACTGGGTGATCTTCAACAACGGCGCCAAGCGCGTATCGGCGGCTGAGAAGTTCCTGATCTGGATGACGGCCACGCCGCAGGCCACCTACTTCTCGCTAGCCACCGGCGATCTGCCGATCCGGCAGTCGGTGCAGGACTCGCCGCAGTTCGCGCAGAAGATGGACCAGGCGCTGCCGGGCGTCGACACGTTTATTACCAACCTGTCCAACGTCAAGCAGGCCAGGCCGCAGCTGGCGACCTATCCCAAGGTCTCCACCATCATCGGCAACATGATCGTGTCCGTCCTGCTGGGCAAGTCGGAGCCGCAGGCGGCCCTGGCCAGCGCCGCCCAGCAGGTGGATCAGGCCCTAGCCCAGGGCTCGAGTTCCTGACGTGGTAGCACGAGCCACCCTCACGCGCCGGGCGCGGCGGCCGGGTCAGCCGCGCCGGCCAGGGCGGCCACTCGGGCGACCGTCGGCTGCCGGCCGCCGGGCCAGGGCGGGGATCGGCGAGCAAGCCGCCGGCTGGGCCTTCGTGACACCGGGGCTAGTCGTCATCATGCTGTTCGGCGTGGTGCCCATTGTCTGGTCGGCGATCATGTCGTTCCAGCGCAACGACGGGTTCTCGCCGGATACCCCGTTCGTGGGCCTAGCCAACTACCGGCAGATGGTGCATGACCCGGTCATCGCGCAGGCCATCGAGCACACGCTCGTGTACACCGCCCTGTTCGTGCCGGGCACGATGCTGGTCGGCCTGTTCCTGGCCGTTGCCATGAACCGGAAGATCCGGTTTATCTCGCTGTACCGGACGGCCGCCTACACGACGATGGCCATCTCCACGATCTGCGAGGCCATCGTCTTTCTCTGGCTGTTTGATCCGTCCTACGGCATCGTGAATTACCTGTTCCATCTGGTGGGCCTCCCGCAGCAGCAGTTCCTCAGCTCGACATCGCAGGCCCTGTACGTCATCGTGATCATGACGATCTGGGGCTGGACCGGGTTCGCGGTGGTGATCTACCTAGCGGCGCTGCAGGGGGTTCCGCAGGTGCTGACCGAGGCCGCGGCGATTGACGGCGCCGGCCGGTGGACGACGTTCCGCCGCATCACGCTGCCGCTGCTCAGCCCGGCGTCCCTGTTCCTCATGGTCTGGCTGACCATCAACGCGCTGCAGTTGTTCGACGAGGTGTACCTGAGCACCGCGGGCGGCCCGCTGAATTCCACCACCGTGCTCGTCTACTACCTGTACGAGCAGGCCTTCGGCGGTGTGAGCTTCAACTTCGGCTACGCCTCTGCGATCGCCTACTTCCTATTCGTCATCATCGTGGCGGTCACCGCGATCCAGTTCCGGGTGGGCCGCCGGCTCGTCCATTACAGGTCCTAGCCATGGCCGCTCCCGCCGTCGCCACCTCCGCTGTGGCACTAGCTGGCCGCCGCAAGCGCCGGCTTCCCTTCAGCCCCTGGCACCTGGTACTGATCCCGGCCCCAATTGTGCTGCTCTTCCCGTTCCTCTGGCTGATCGTGACCTCGATCGAGACGCCTGGCGAGGCGCTGCATTTCCCGCCGATCCTGCTGCCTCATCACCTTGACTTCGGCAACTACACTCAGGCGCTGCAGGCCGCGCCCTTCGGCCGGTTCTTCATCAACAGCGCGGTCGTCGCCGTGGTCACGGTCATCAGCAACCTGGTGCTCTGCTCGCTAGCCGGCTATGCGTTCGCCAGGTACCGGTTCTTCGGCCGCACGCTGCTGTTTGTACTGATCATGACCACGCTCATGGTGCCCTTCCAGGTGACGATGATCCCGCAGTTCCTCATCACCAAGTGGCTCGGCGTCAACGTGCTGGCACCGATAGGGATCAATCACATCGGCGCGCTGATCCTTCCGAACGCGGCGACTGCGTTCGGCGTGTTCTTCCTGCGGCAGTTCTTCCGCACGCTGCCGATCGAGTACGAGGAGGCGGCCAGGGTTGACGGGGCGAGCAGGCTGACCGTGCTCTGGCGCATCGTGCTGCCGCTATCCGGGCCTGCGCTGTCGACGCTCGCGGCATTGACCTTCCTCGACTCCTGGAACAACTTCCTCTGGCCGCTGATCGCGATCAACTCGACCAACCAGATGACGCTGCCGCTTGGCCTGGCGACGTTCCAGAGCGCACACAGCACCGCGTGGACTCTGCTGATGGCCGGCAACGTGATGAGCCTGGCTCCGATGATGCTGATTTTCTTCGGCGCGCAGCGGTATTTCATCCGCTCGGTCGCGGCAACCGGCCTGGCTGGCACCTGATGGTTATGTGTGAAGGAGCGGACGTGAGCGAGTGGGCCGAGCAATTCCCCGGCAGCATCGAGGCGGAGATCGCCTCGCAGCCCGCGTGCTGGCGGCGGGCCGCTCAGCTCGCCGCCGACGTGGGTGACTTGCTGCCAGCGCCGGGCGAACGGGTCGCGGTCATCGGCTGCGGGACCTCGTGGTTCATGGCGCAGTCCTACGCAGCTGCCCGTGAGGCGGCTGGTCATGGTGAGACCGACGCCTTCGCGGCTTCGGAGATGCCCACCGGGCGCCGCTATGAGCGCGTGCTCGCGCTCTCACGTTCCGGCACGACGACCGAGATCCTGTGGCTACTTGACGCGCTCAAAGGCTCCGCTCGCACCGTAGCGATCATTGGCGACTCGGCGTCGCCCGCGGCGACGGCCGCGGACGCGGTCATTGCCATGGACTTTGCCGACGAGCAGTCAGTCGTACAGACCAGGTATGCCACCAGTCAGCTTTGTCTCCTGCTGGCCCACCTCGGCGAGAACATCGAGCCGATGGCCGCGGCGGCTGACCGGGTGCTTGGTGCCGACCTGCCCCCTGAGCTGGCCGGCGCGCAGCAGTTCACCTTCCTCGGCACCGGCTGGACCTGCGGGCTGGCGAGCGAAGCCGCGCTGAAACTGCGGGAAGCCGCAGGCTTGTGGACGGAGGCCTACCCGGCGATGGAATACCGGCACGGGCCGGCCGCGGTCACCGGACCAGGCAGCGTCGTCTGGCTGTTCGGGCCAGCGCCGGACGGCCTGGCGGATGAGGTCGCGGCAGCGGGCGGTCTGGCCTGGCAGACGAGCGAGGCACTGGAGACTCCGCTCGCCGAGCTAGTTAGGGTGCAGCGGCTGGCCGCGGCGGTAGCCCGGGCCAGTGGGCTCGACCCCGACCGGCCGCGGAACCTGACCCGCTCGGTTGTTCTCCTGCCGCGTTGACCGCAGGCCGAACCGTGATCCTCGTCGTCGCGCTCAATCCTGCCCTTGACATCACTCACCACGTCGACGTCGTCGACTGGGCGGATGTCAACAGGCCGGTGGACGTGCGGGCCAGGCCTGGCGGCAAGGGACTCAACGTGGCCAGGGTGCTGCGCTCCCTGGGAGCCGACGTGCTGCTGGTCGGCCTGGCCGGGGGCAATACCGGGAACGAACTGCGCTCGGCTCTTGCGGCTGCCAACGTCCCGGCCGTTTTTGCCGATGTCGGCGGCGAGACCCGGCGGACGTTCGCGGTAGTGGATGGCAGTCGGGCCCGGACCGCCATTTTCCTTGAGCCGGGGCCGCTGATTACGGCGGCGGAGTATGCCCGGTTTGTCGGCGCATACGCCGAGGCACTCGGGCGCAGCTCGGCGGTTGTACTGTCTGGCAGCCTCCCGCCCGGCGTGCCGGCCAATGCGTACGCCGAGCTGGTCACGATGGCGGCCGCGGCTGGCGTCCCGGCCTTGCTGGACACCTCGGGGGAGGCACTCCGGCTCGCCGTTACGGCCAGGCCGGCGATTGTCAAGCCAAACCTGGCCGAGCTGGAGTCCGCGGTCGGCCACGCCGTGCCGTGGACAACGGCGCGCGATCCGGCAGCGGTGGTGAGTGCGGCCAGCGAGCTCCTGGCGCGCGGCGCGGAGGCCGTGGTCGTGACGTTGTCGGCCGACGGACTGCTCGCGGTGACAGCCGACGGCACCTGGCTCGCCACGCCGCGCCGTGTCGCCGGAAACCCGACGGGCGCTGGTGACGCGGTAGCTGCCGGGCTCGTCCACGGCCTTGTGCGGGGCCTATCGTGGGCCGACCGGCTCGGGCGCGCTACTGCACTCGGCGCAGCCGCGGTCGCCGCCCCAGTGGCCGGCGAATTCCGACCGGCTGACTATGACCAGGCGCTGGCCTGCTTGCAAATTACCTACTGGGAGCGGTTCTAATGCCCGCAGCAACAGTGGCCGAGATCATCGGTGCAGCGCGCTCGTCCAGCCGTGGCGTCGGGGCGTTCAACGTGATCGGGATCGAGCATGCCGAGGCCATCGTGGCTGGCGCCGAGTCGGCGAACGCGCCCGTGATCCTGCAGATCAGCGAGAACTGCGTCGCCTATCACGGGGCGCTGGAGCCGATCGGCAGGGCCGTACTCGCGGTAGCAAGCGCGGCGTCGGTGCCGGCCGCCGTGCACTTGGATCATGCGACGAGCGCGGAATTGATCAAAGAGGCTGCCGGCCTGGGTTTCGGTTCGGTCATGTATGACGCATCCCGGCTCAGCTACCAAGAGAACGTTCGGGCAACCGCCTGTATCGGCGCTTGGTGTCATGACCGAGGCATCTGGCTTGAGGCCGAGCTTGGCGAGGTAGGCGGCAAGGACGGCGTGCACGATCCACGTGCCAGGACCGAGCCGGCTGCGGCAGCTGCCTTTGCCTGCGCGACCAGTGTCGATGCACTGGCCGTGGCGGTCGGCAGCTCTCATGCCATGATCACCAGGGACGCGGTGCTCGATCTCGACCTGGTCAGGCGCATCCATGCAGCGGTGCCAGTGCCACTGGTGCTGCACGGCTCGTCGGGCGTGCCAGATGCCACGCTCCGCGCGGCCGTTGCTGCCGGGCTCACCAAGATCAACATAGCCACTCAGCTGAACAAGGTGTTCACCGCCGCGGTCCGCGGCTGCCTCGCCGCCGACGCCGCGATGACAGATCCTCGTCGCTACCTCAGCGCAGGCAGGGAAGCCATAGCGACAGAGGTATCGCGCTTGCTCGGCGTGCTCCAGGCTGACCGCGGGAGCAGGCAGTGAGCCGCTACAGCCGCTGGAATCAGCTTCTCGAGCTGCTGGCCGCTGAGGGCCAGCTGCAGGTTGAGCACGCAGCACGCGTGCTCGGCGTGTCGACCGCGACAATCAGGCGGGACTTCGATGACCTGGCCAGTCAGCAGATGCTGGCCAGGATCCGGGGCGGCGCCGTCGCGCAGGGCGTCACCTACGACCTGCCGCTGCGGTACAGGTCAGAACGTCATCCGTCGGAGAAACAGCGGATCGCAGCGGTGGCAGCCGCGCTCATCCAGCCAGGTCAGGTGGTTGGGTTGAACGGCGGTACGACGACCACCGAAGTCGCTCGAGCACTCGCCATCCGCAGTGACTTGAGCACCGCAGCCGGGGTGCCGGCGCTGACGGTCGTCACCAATGCCCTGAACATTGCGGCGGAGCTGGCGGTGCGCCAGCACATCAAGATCGTCGTCACCGGCGGCGTAGCCCGGCCACAGTCCTACGAGCTCACCGGCCCGCTGGCCACCGGAGTCCTGGAGCGCGTGAGCATCGATGTGGCCATCCTGGGCGTCGATGCCATTGACCCGGTGGCCGGCGCAATGGCTCAGCACGAAGGCGAGGCCAGTATCAACCAGCTGATGGCGAGCCAGGCCAGCCAGGTCGTGGTCGTGGCTGACAGCTCGAAGATCGGCCGCCGGGCGTTCGCCCGGATCTGCGCGGCGGGCGACGTCGATGTGCTGGTCACCGACGCCAGGATGGCCGACGAGGCTGGGGCCAGATTTACTGAAGCAGGGGTGCGAGTGATCACGGCATGACCGGGCGCGAGCCGGCCACTGACCTCGACCTGCTGATCATTGGCGATTGCAATCCTGATGTCCTGGTCCTCGGCGACGACGTAGCTCCGGCCTTCGGCCAGCAGGAGAAGCTGGTCGGCAGCATCTCGCTGGTAGTAGGCGGATCAGCGGCGATCACTGCGGTTGCCGCCGCACGGCTGGGGCTCCGGGTAGCGCTGGCAGCCGCGATCGGCAGCGACCCGGCCGGCGAGTTCATGCTGGGCCAGCTGGCCAGCGAGGGCGTCGACACAACGGCCGTGTTCACGCGGCCGGGCCTGCCTACCGGCATGACTGTGGCACTGTCGCACGGCAGTGACCGCGCGATCCTGACAGCGCCCGGCGCCATGGCTGCGCTCGTCGCGGCTGACGTGCCCGAAGGGCTGCTGAGCCGTACCCGCCACCTGCATGTCAGCTCCTATTTCATGGTCCAGCACTCGCTCGGACCCGGCCTCCCAGAGCTCTTCGGTACCGCGCGGGCCCGAGGCACGACGACGTCACTGGACACCAACTGGGATCCGGCCGGACGCTGGAGCGACGATCAGCTCCGGGCCATCCTGACGCAGACCGACATGCTGCTGCCGAACGAGGAAGA
>Ga0210389_10002938_pt1 | contig 13349 bp, 9 predicted proteins | sample IncBWH28OmetaG_FD_160127 | JGI IMG/M metagenome (GOLD analysis project Ga0210389, IMG submission 160127) | Forest soil microbial communities from Barre Woods Harvard Forest LTER site, Petersham, Massachusetts, United States - Inc-BW-H-28-O ...
TTCGCAAGCGGACCGCGCCGCCGGAAACTTTGACGGGCGCCACCGTCGCTGCCGTTCGCTATGTCCGCCACTCACCCGCGATCCTTATCGTTTTGGCTCGGACGGGTGTAGTCATGTTCTTCTCCAGCGCGCTCTTTGCTTTACTGCCGACAGTTGCGCGAAGTGTGAACGGGACTGCGATTGGCTATGGCCTGCTGCTTGGATGTTTTGGGGCCGGTGCGATTGCTGGCGCTCTGATCATGCAGCCGGCGCGCGCCAGGTTTTCGATCGAGGTCGTCGTGTCCGCCGGGGTGGTGATCCTGGGGTTGGTGATTGCCACGATGGGCGGACTCCACCGGTTGGGCACACTCGCTCCCGTAATGCTGATTGGCGGCGCGGCGTGGGTAACCTTTATTTCTTTGATCAACGCTCTGGTGCAAAATCTGGCGCCGGAATGGGTGCGAGCGCGCGTGCTCGCAATTTTCATCCTGGTTTATCAGGGGAGCTTCGCTCTAGGGAGCGCCGCGTGGGGCGCCGTAGCTCAACGAGCGGGCCTGCACATCGCTCTCGTATCCGCTGGCGTTGGAACAATCGGAAGTGTGATGTTTGCGTTCCTCGCAAGACTCCCCGATTCCACCGCCGATCTGAGTCCATGGAATCACTGGCGTATGCCTGTCCTCGTCAAGGAACTTCGGACCGACCTCAACCAGGGGCCGGTACTGGTTACGATCGAATACACCGTTGTTCCGGAACGGCAAGCGGAGTTCGTGAAAGCAGTCCATCAATATGGCCGGATACGACGTCGCGATGGAGCATACAGATGGGGAATATTTCGTGATACTGAGCTTGAGGATCGCTATGTCGAGATATTCCTGGTGGCTTCGTGGGCGGAACATTTGCGTCAACACGAGCGCGAAACGCTCGCGGATCACGCACTGGAGCAGCGCTTGCGGAATTGCATCACAGGCGAGCCGAAAGTGCACCATCTGATCTCCGCGAATTCGATCGAAACGCAGCGGTGAACGGTCATCAGGCTGGGTTTTACCGCTGACCCACGCCGATGCTACACTGCGCGAATGGCTACCAAGAAGAAGACCAGCAAGCGTCCGAAAAAAGCGAAGAAAACTGCCAGCAAGAAGTCAACACCGAAAAATTTGGTGAAACGTCAAAAGGCAGTACGGCGTCCCAAGAAGGCAGCAAAGAAGAAATCTGCCCCAAAGAAGGCGGTGAAATGGAAGGCATCGCCTAAAAAGCCGATTCGGGGGAAAACCGCGAGTTTGGATCCGAGGGTTTCAGGATTCGATTTCAGATCGCGTTCGGAACAATCGGGAGATTTGCAGGGCCTGTCGCATCGCGAAAGCGCGGATTCGGAGAGCGTGGACGAGTTGGTCGAGGAAGGAAATGCATTCGAGGCCGAAGTCGTCGATGGAGTCGAGAGAGCTGGCGACGAAGACGAGAAGGAAGTTCGCACGCGCGAGGTGCCGGAGGATGACGTGCCCGGCGAATATCTGGACGAAGACTAAATTGAAGGAAAATTAGACTGACCGCGGAGGCTAAAGCCGGACCATAAACAAAGCAGTTATCGCAGCGGTGAACCGCTGCGCCACCCAAGAGAATCTGCGCCATCGTCGTCTTCCGCAGCCTTATGCGGTAGATCCGTCAGTCGCGCGGATGTGGTGCTCGATTTCTTCACGTCTTCGGGCGCTCGCCGTAGCGGGTCAATCCCAATCGGGTCAATCTTAATCGGGTTAATCGTAGCCGGATTGATCGTGGTCGGATCGATCTTAATGATGTGCAGTCCGCACTCGGTTTTAGCAGTGCCCGGCCATCTTCCCGCTCTTGGAGCCTCTCCTGGCTGGATGGCTCGCGTGCAATGCGTGCAGCCTATGCTCGGATAGTTCTTATCGTGGAGCGGGTTGTAGGGTACGCCGTGCTCGTGGAGATAGCGCCAGACTTGTTCTGTCGTCCAATCTGCGATTGGATTCACCTTTACCAAGCTGAATTTCACATCCCACTCAATTTTGCTGGCGTCCTTGCGAAATAAGGTCTGGACGCGGCGAATACTGGTGATCCATGCGCGCAGTTCACTCAGCTTGCGGCGGAGCGGTTCGACTTTCCTCAAGTTGCAGCAGTGGTCGGCGTCGCGGGACCAAAGCGCCGTGCCATGAGTGCGCTCCTGTTCTTCGGGCGAGAGGAGCGGGAAGACTTTCTCGATTTTGATTCCATATCTTTTCTCAATCCTGTCCATCAGATCGTATGTTTCCGGAAACAGGAATTCGGTATCGATCGTGAAAAGGCGAAAATCTTTTCGCAGGCGCGAGGCCATGTCGATGAGCACCATACCTTCGGCGCCAAACGCCGACGAGATGGCCACTTCATTTCCAAAAGTCTCGAACGCCCAAGCCAGCGTGTGTTGCGGGCTCCAGCTCTCGGCGGCTGACTGCAGCTGTGCGATCTGATCCTTCACGATATCAACTCCTCATCTGCTCTCAGGCGAGGCGCCTGTAAGGAATGTTTTGAAAAGTGTCGCGGGAAACGGAGTGGCATCGCCCGACGGATCGGGGAGCATGCCTTGGGCCATGGAAGCGGGATCGTGCAAGGGATCGTCCATACGTGCGCCCAAGGAGACGACCTCACCAACAATCAGAAGGGTTGGAGAGGCGAGTTGCGGGGTGCCATGCAGGGCGCGCACCGTCGTGCGATAAGTTCGCTGATGCCTGGTGGTCGCGCGCGAAATGACGGCGCACGGCGTCGTGCCGGCCAGACCGGCCGATGTCAGCTTGTTCGCGATCTCCGAGTAGTTTTGCCCTGGCATGTAAATCACCAGAGTTGCTCCGTTGGCGACGAACTTGCTCCAATCGGCGGCGTCTTCTTCGTGAGGTCGTTCGCCATCTCGACCTTCGGCAGACCCGCTCTGGGCAGATTTGCTCTGGGAATGCCGGCGCCCGGAAGGATGGCCTTGAGAAGATCGACTGGCGGTAATGAGCACGAGTGCTGATGACGTTTCGCGATGGGTCAGGGGAATCTGGGCGGCTGCGGCTGCGCCCAGAGCCGAGGTCACACCTGGGACGATCTCGAAGGGAATGTTGTTTCGGCGCAGGGATTCAATCTCTTCGCCGGCGCGGCCGAAGATTAACGGATCTCCACCCTTGAGGCGAACGACGCGGAGTCCCTCGGATGCCAGCTTCACCATCAGGCAATGAATCTCCGCTTGCAGGATTTTCTTTTTCCCGCAGCGCTTGCCCACGTTAAGAATGTGGGCGGTTGAGGAGATAAGGGACAGGATCTCGGGTGCGACCAGATCGTCGTGCAAGACCGCGTCGGCCGTTTGCAGCAGCCGAAGAGCTTTCAACGTCAGCAAGTCGGGATCACCGGGGCCTGCGCCTACGAGATAGACTTTTCCCTTCATACTTCCTCAGCTTTCACGCACGTTTCTTGGCTTAATTCGTTTCCTGAACTCATGCTGGGAACCTTGGCGAGCGCTGCTTCGAAGGCTTCCTTGCTGGCCAGTGAGTGCAGCAACTCCCACTTCGTTTCCTTTTCCAGATCGCTGGCCAGAACCAGCCGCCGAGTTTCCCCGAGCCGCGCAACCCAGTCCGCGTAGCCTTCTCCGAACCTTTTTTCCAGTTGCTGCCGAATTCTCTGCGCCAGCGATGGGCTTTGCCCCGAGGTTGAAATTGCAATCTGCAGGTCGCCGCGTCGCACCACCGCGGGGTAGAAGAAATCGCAAAGGTGTGGAACATCCACGACGTTGCAAAGCACGCCGCGATCCTGCGCCTCGCGATAGATGAGTTCGTTCAGGCTGCTCGAAGCCGTTGCGACCACTGCAAGGAACTTGCCGTCGAGGTCATTCGCCGAGAAGGCTCGCAGTTCGAGTGCGATCTTTCCTGCGTCCGCCCATTCGCGTACTTGAGCGCTGGCCTCAAGCGCGACGACGTGGATGCTCGCGCCCGTGTCGATAAGCCTACTGATCTTGGGCTCGCCGACTTTTCCCGCGCCAACTACCAGGCACTGTTTTCCAACCAACTTCAGGAACATTGGGAAGAGACTAGTCACCGTCTCCTCCAGCGGCTTGGGCTAAGCTTCCTGTCGAGCCGGCCGCAACAGGCGGTAGATCGCGAGCCACTGCCTCGACCGGGCCGCCAGCCAGAAACTCCCGCAACTGCGTGTCTGTGTGCCGGGAAAAGAAATGACGCAGACTTTCGCTGGATGCGCGAGCGCTGAGATATTGCCGGAGCAATCTCTCGATCGCATCGGGAACCTCCGTCGCCCGGCAGCGATGTCCCACCGGACGCGCCATGCCCTGATGCAGGCCAAGCGCGCCACCCACGCAAAAGTAGTAGGCGTCTACGAACTGGCCGTCGACTTTCATTTTCTTCCCGTCTATGCCGATGTCGGCGATCCAGTGTTGTCCGCAACTGTTCGGACATCCGGTCACGTGCAGTTTCAGGTGCTGATCAAAACCGGGAAGGCGCTCTTCCAGTTCTTCCACCAGCCAGCGAGAAAAACTCTTCGTCTCGGTGATAGCGAGCTTGCAGAATTCCGTTCCGCTGCAAGCGACCGTACCGCGCCAGAACGGCGATCCGCCAACTTTCAAGCCAATGGCGTCGAATTCTTTTGCTAAGCCTTCGGCATTAGGCCGCGGAACATTTACGACCAGCAGGTTTTGCATGTTGGTCGTACGTAGTTCTCCGGATGCGAAACGATCCGCGAGATCGGCGGCGGCCTGCATCTGCTCCGCGGTGATTCTCCCTCGAAGCACCGCGGCCCCCACGTAGCAGTACCCTGGTTGCTTTTGCGGATAAATTCCTATGTGGTCGCGATAAACGTCAGCGGGCGGCTGCTCCTCGGCAGCGGAATCGAAGTCAAAACCAATCCGGCGTTGCAACTCTTCCAGAAAACTTTCGGCTGTCCATCCGTGTTTCAAGAAGAGAAACTTCAGACGGGCGCGGTCCCGATGTTCGCGCAAGACCTCCGAGTCGCGAAACAGCTCGGCAATCCCCTTGATCGCAGGCAGCACCTGATCCCAGCGGACAAACGCATTCAATCGCTCACTCAGATAGGGTTCGGTCGAGAGCCCTCCCGCAACTCGAAGGGAGAACCCGACCTCGGGTGCACCATGCACCACGCGGGTTATCGCGGTTAATCCAACATCATTAATTTCGGGATAAGGGCACCATACCCGGCATCCTGTGATGGAGATTTTGAATTTGCGCGGCAGATTATAGAAACCGGCATTCCCCGCCAGCATGCGCGAGGCTTCGATTGCCAATGGAGAAGCGTCGCAAATCTCATCCGCATCCACGCCCGCGACCGGGCAGCCGGTGACATTTCGCGTGACATCACCGCAGGCACTCATCGTGTTCAACCCGACCATCGCAAGCGTGTCGAGGAGGTCGGGAAGGTCCTCAATCGTCACCCAATGCAGCTGGATGTTCTGGCGAACGGTGATGTCGGCAATTCCATGAGCGTAGCGGCGGGTGAGGTCCGCGATAGTGCGCAGTTGATCGGAACGCAGCAGGCCGTTTGGAATACGAATCCTGACCATGAAGCATTGCAGCGCGCGGCCTTCGCCGTTTTTGCCTCCGGTGACGCCTGCCCCATCGCCCTGCGTGTAGACGCCCCACCAGCGGAAATAAGTCCCAATCCACTCGGGCGGAATGGAGGAGAATCCTTCTAGTGCGAAGCGCCGAATTTCTTCAAGGCCTTCCCAAGGATTCCTGGAGCGTTTGAGACGCTCGACTCTTTGAGCCTTGGTTTCTGTTGCTGCGCTTGTCATCGGCTATTTACCCCCAAAACAAAAAACCCACCGCCAGATTGATCTGGCGGTGGGTAATGAATGCCGGTATTAGAAAATATCCCTTAGGTCGGCAGCCTCCCCGCGCCAGAGCACACAGATACACAACAACAAGCGCATGTGCACATCGCGGAAAGGTTCTGGCTCACCATATCTTGCATTCCGGATTGAAAGCCTTGAATGGCCAACAAACCTCAGTATCTGCTTGGATCAACATCCTCAATCCGGAGATTCAGATTTTTTTTTCGATTCCGGGCTGCTGTCCTGAAGAAGTAATCGGAGTCGAGTTGAACCGCCTTTTCCTCCGAAGAGGATGGAGATAGAAATCTCACGGCGCCGGCGTCTGTCGTGATCTAGACGCATCACGGTTCGACAATAGCAAACAAAAATCCGGAGCGCGAATCCCTCGATCGCGCTCCGGCACCATCAGCCAGGAGACTGGCCGTGATGAAGTCATTGCTGCAAATAGGCGGGGCGCACACGTGAGAATCGGCCGTGCCCGCCCCGCCCGATGATTTACCTTGTCCTGCTTCCAGACACCGGCTTCTTCTTTACTTTTTCACCGCGACCTGGAAGACAGCGTTGCTGGTGAGCGTACCGCTGGGAGTCACCACCTTAATTACGCCGGTCGTGGCACCCGCGGGTACATTGGTCGTGATTTCGGAACTGGATGCCACTTTGAACGTAGCTTCTGTCCCGTTGAAGGTGACACTGGTCGCGCCTGTCAGATCCGTTCCCAGAATCTTGACGGCCGTCTTCGCCTTGCCCGAGGTCGGCACCGTTTCCACAAACGGGCTGAGACCCATATCCAGGCTGAAAATCGTGCCGTCGCAATCAAAGCTGCAGGTCGGCCAGCCAGTCCCTCCCTCCATCATCGTCCCGTAGAAAGTCCCATTGGTGGCCTGCATCAGCGTGCCGCCGCCGTTTGGACCCGATCCGTCCCCGCCATCGAAGTTGTGCAGGGTGGTCAGTACTCCGTTGGGCGTGAATTGGAAGATCGTGCCCTGCTGATTGGCTCCGCTGTCCCAGGCGATCCCGTAGAAATTCCCATCGGTGGCCAGAATAATATTCGAGGGTTGCGATCCGTCAGCGCACTGATTCAGGGTGCAGAAGTTGTAAAGCGTAGTCACCGAGCCACTGGGGGTGACTCTGAAAAAAGTGCCCCCGGCGCCGTACGTGCCGGTGCCGCCGTCGGCCGTTGTCCCGTAGAAATTCCCGTCCGCGCCCTCGACTAGCGCCGAACTTGATTGAGTGAAACCCGGAAAGTTGTAAAGCGTGGTCAGTGTTCCAGCTTGTGTGATCTTGAAGATCGTGCCATAACCAGAATTCACGCCGTCGTTTCCACCGATGGACGTCGTCCCATACAGATTCCCGTCGCTGCCTTGCACCAGCGGAAAGACGGGCTGGGCTCCGTCCAGACAGATGCCGCTCTGGAAAACTGAGCAGAAGGAATAGAGCGTGGTCAGCTTGCCCGCTGGAGTCATCTTGAAGACCGTGCCCTCATTGTTGGTCCCGCTATTCTTGGATACGCCGTAAAAGTCCTTATTGGAGGCTAGAACCAGCGGCGCTACAGAAATGCTGTTTTGGTTGCTGTAAAGAACCTTCAACTTGCCCTTGTTATTGATTCTGAAATTCTCACCATCAAGAGCTACCCCGTAGAAACTCCCATTGGCGCCCAGCACCAAATTCTCGGGTCCCTGGGCGTCCCGGCAGGCGGTGTTGTAAAAGGTGCAGATTAGCTTCAAGTCGCCACTCGTGCTGATTTTGTAAAAGGTGCCGGAGGAAATTTCTCCTGCATTCCCGCCAGCCCGCGTTACTCCGTACAAATTTCCATCCGTGCCCTGAACCAGCCCCTCAGGCCAAGACCCTTCATTGTCGTTCACCCCTTCGAAGGAGTAGAGCGAGTTAAAGGTTTGAGCCTGCGCCGGAACAACCGTTCCGGCCAGGATAACGGCCGCGAAAAGCGCGGTCAGCAGCGTTAAGACCTTGCCCGAATTTCCACTTTGAGAATGATTCGACTTCATTTGCGTTGTCTCCTGAATTTGTTTCGTGTCCTGAGAATGAATTGCGTTTGATTTTTTGCTTGAGCGGGGACCGGCCAGACCGGCGGTCATGCTGAACTTCTGGACCTGCAGACAAAAGGACTTCATTCGTGCTGTCTCCTGAGAGAATCTATGGGGGGCGTTCCTACTGCCGTGTGGAGGATCTGTGCCCTCCACATCCGCGCTGACTTTGCCCGGAATCTGCCGACGGGTCAATGGTTTGGCCATAGCGAGTGCATGGTGGGCGCCTAGCGGGATAAGAGTTGTTGTTTGAGAGAGTTAAGCGAACTTATTGCCTGAAATATGACAATGTGGCTAACCCGGATTCGGGGCTCTGCGTCTATTACTCAAGGGTGGTAAACTAGCGACTCCCCCACCTGATCATCTTTTCCTATGAGCTCTGCACAGACGCCTCCGGCAGTCGTTCGCTTTGGTGTGTTCGAGGCCGACCTCCGCGCCGGTGAACTCAAGCGCAACGGCGTTCGGGTCCGTCTTCAAGATCTGCCATTTCGGGCGCTCACTCTCCTCTTGAGCCGCCCCGGCGAAGTAATTGCCCGCGAGGAGTTTCGTCAGGCCCTCTGGGCCGCCGACGTCTATGTAGATTTCGAGCAAGGCATCAGCAGCGCGATGATGCGCCTGCGCGACGCTCTCGGCGACTCGGCAGACAATCCCATATTCATCGAGACCATCGAGCGCCGCGGCTATCGCTGGATCGGCCCCGTGAATCTCACGCAACCTGTCTCGCAAGGGCTACCAGAAAAAGATTCGCGAGGAAAAGATTCGCACGAACAGGAAAAACATTCGCAAGATAGAAAATCGCAGGACGAAGAGGCACAGGAGGAACCACTCAAGAATCGCGCCACCGCGCCGCGGTCACGAAGCCCGCAGTGGTGGAAACTGGTCTTCGCCCTGCCGGTTCTCGCTCTGCTTTTCGCCGCTTGGCTCTTCCGCGCCGGCTATCGCGATGCCAAAGGCGGAGCGAAGTCGACTTCATCCCGTCCCCAAAGCCTGCATCAATCCGCTAATCGCGAAGCCGAAGATTTCTACCTGAAAGGCCGTTTCTACTGGAACAAGCGCACTCCCGAGAGCCTGAATCAGGCCGTGGACGCCTTCACCCAAGCCATCGCCCACGATCCCAACTATTCCGACGCCTACGTCGGCTTAGCCGACAGCTACAACTTGCTGCGCGAGTTCTCCGCCATGCCCGGAAATGAAGCCTATTTCAAGGCCTTCGCGGCGGCAAAAAAAGCGGTCGAGCTCGATCCGCAATCCTCCGAGGCGCACGCCTCATTGGCCTTCGTAACCTTTTTTGGGGTGTGGGACGCCCCCGACGCGGAAAAAGAATTTCGCCGCGCCCTCGAACTCGATCCGGGCAGCGCCAAAGCCCATCACTGGTATGCAACCTTTCTGCACGCCCTGAACCGCCACGACGAAGCCCTGTCGGAAATCGAACTGGCCCGCAAACTTTCCCCCGACTCGTCCTCCATCCTCGCCGACAAAGGAGACCTGCTCTGGTCAGGGGGACATCACCAGGAAGCGCTGCAATTGCTGAAACAACTCGAGGCGGCCGATCCTGATTTTGTTTCGCCGCACCGCTACCTGAGATTCGCCTACCTTGAAACCGCCGATTACCCCAACTACATTCTGGAGCTGAAAAAGGACGCGCAGCTGACGCACGACCCGGCGCAAGCCGCAGTCGCCGCCGCGGCCGAAAAAGGCTTCGCCCAGGGCGGCGAGCGCGGCCTGTTCAAAGCGGAACTTTCGGAGCAGAAGAAGTTATACGCAGAGGGAAAACTGTCACCTTATTGGCTGGCCCAGAACGAGGCACGGTTAGGGGAGAGAAGCGAAGCGCTCAAGAACCTCGCTCGGTGCGTGCAGTCACATGACGATCTCCTGCTGAATCTGAGCGGAGACCAGGGTTTCGTCAGCCTTCACGGCGACCCATCCTTCCAGCAACTTTTCGCTAAAATCGGCTTGCCTGCTCCACGCTGAGGCAGGAGATAAACTATCAGCGTTAAATTGTGGGGCAACGCATTTCCCGCGCACCTGATCCTGGAATTGCGTAGTCGTCCTGCGAACTCATTGAGGAATGACCGCTATGCATTCACTCCGTATCTATCAGCTTGCTCTCGGCCTGTGTGCATTACTGTGCACGCCGGTCTCCGCACAAAATAAGCCGCTGTTCACCTCGCCACTACCGACTGGAGTGCGCCTTGATCCCGCCGGCGAAGCGGTTAACCTCGGCAGCTTGCCGATCAATCTCGTAATCGCGCCTGAAAGAGACAAAGCTGTGGTCGTGCTCAGCGGGTGGCGCGAGCAGGGACTTCAGGTCGTTGATTTGAAAACGCGGAGGGTCACGCAGACGTTGCTCCAGGATGGCGCATTCTATGGCGCCGCGTTCTCGCCCGACGGGCATCGGCTCTGCGTGTCCGGCGGCAATACTGACCTGCTCTTTGTCTATGCGTGGAAAAACGGCATGGCAACGCTCGAGCACAAAGTCGAACTGGCAAAGGTAAAAACGGAGGACGGCACGGGCACCAGCTATCCAGCGGGATTGGCCTTTTCGCCCAACGGGAAATTCATATATGTCGCCGAGAACGTCGGTGATCGGCTTGCGGTAGTAAATGCCGCGACCGGCGAGATCGTGCAACGGTTTTCTACCGATCATTATCCCTACGGAGTTGCGCTGACGGAGGATGGCCAGGTGTTCGTCTCAGCGTGGGGCGGCAGCACCGTGTCGCAGTTTCGTGTTTTGGCAGACGGAACGCTCGCCTATGTCGGCCGCATCGAGGTCGGCAGGCATCCGTCGGCGCTGGCGGTGAGGGGAGCCAGGCTCTACGTCACGCTCGCGGGTAGCGACCGCGTGGCTGTCGTTGACACGAAGCGTCGCAAGGTTTCACTTTATCTGCACGACTCCGCGCCTGGTGCGCCGCCTGAGGGTAGTACGCCCAATGCCGTGACGCTGAGTTCCGATGGCAAGCGCCTGCTGGTCGCAGAGGCGGACAACAATGCCGTCGCCATCTTCGACGTCGTCACCGGCAACTTACTTGGGCGCGTTCCGACCGACTGGTATCCCACTGCAATCGCTGAAGTCAGCGGAGAACTGCTGGTCGTCTCCGGCAAAGGTCACGGTACGCACGCCAACCCCGATGGCCCCGTCCCGCTCACCAACTGGCCGGATGGGAATCCGACCGCGTATACACTCGGACAGTTGAGTGGCAGCATGCGCGTGCTGCCATCCGCGATGACAGGGACGCAACTTGCGGCTTTCACGCAACGTGTCGCCGCCGCGAACAACTGGCAGCAGAAGTCTGCGGCGCGGCATTATCCGCCGTTCCGTCATGTTGTTTACATCATAAAAGAGAACCGCACCTATGATCAGGTGCTGGGAGACATGAAGGAAGGGGATGGCGACGCGAGCCTCGTCTACTTCCCCGACATCACGATTAGTCCGAACCATCATGCGCTGGCGCGGCGCTTCGGCCTGTTCGATCGCTTCTTCGTGAACGCCGAATGCAGCTCGCAGGGCCACATCTGGTCCACCGCTGCTTACGTGACGAACTACGGGGAGAAGGTTGTGCCGTCCGCTTATGCCGGCAAACATGGCGACCCGGACGGCGAGGAGAGCGACGAGCCGGAGCGGGGGTTCCTGTGGACGCTCGCGATTCGCGAGGGCATCACCTTCCGCGATTACGGCGAAATGGTCAAGGGGAATCCCGGCTGGTCGGTTACGCAACATGATTTGGCCGCCGACGTGAATCCCGACTACACACCTTTCGATCTGGTCACGCAGGATCAGAAGCGCGCGGATGTATGGATTGCCGAGCTCCAGCGCTACGTGCGCGACCGCAACATGCCGCAGTTCGAAGTCATGCACCTGCCCATGGATCACCTGGTGGCGGGACGTCCCGGAAAGTGCACGCCGCGCGCCTGCATGGCCGACAACGACCTCGCTCTCGGGCGCATCGTGCAGGCGCTTTCGCGCAGCCCCTATTGGAAAGACACGGTGATTTTCGTCGTTGAAGACGACTCCCAGGCAGGCCCGGACCACACCGATTCCCACCGCGCGCCGTTCTATGCTATCTCCGCCTACAGCCGCCCGGGCACGGTGCACCGCTTCATTAACACGACCGACGTGGTCGCGGCGATCGAGGACATCCTCGGCATGGGACGGCTCTCGAAGTTCGACTACTTCAGCCGCCCGCTGACCGACATCTTCGCAACGACGGCCGACTTGACGCCCTATGATCCAGCCGTTCCCACGCAAGACTTGAATGAAAAGAATCCGGAGAAAACTGCCGCCGCGCGCATGTCGGAGGGGTTGGATTTCAGCGCACCCGATCGTGTGGACGATCAGCTCTACAACCGTATTCTCTGGCTGATGTTGAAGGGTGATGTTCCGGCACCGGTCGCGCTCAACCGCGGAGCGCTGCATGCACTGCAATCGAGTAAATGAAGATGAGTCCACTCACGAATCGGCGGACTAGTACGGAGAAGCGCGCAGGTTCGCGAAATTTGAAAGCGAAGTCCGCAGGTTTCTGGGTTGCGGACTGCGTGGCGGAGCACGCAGTCAGCTGCGAACCCATCTCTGGGTAATTCCCTGCTAACAGGGAAAAATACAGGGAAGGCGGCTTGTAGATCAGGTGTCTCCTTGCGCCACCATGACACGCGAAACCCGTCACCAAACCCCGCATACTCCCGCCCTTGCGCATCGGCTCGATTTTCACTCCGAAGTCGGCCAAACCATTCACTTCAAGCGGGGCAGGTTGAATCACCCGCTGCAGGAGGTTAGGTACTCGTTCCAGTTTTCCGTCGGGCACACCCAGCAGCGCTCGAAGGTCCGCTAGGCTGAATTCTTCCTGCCACATGTGCTTGAGATTGATGCGCGCAGTTATCAGCTCATAAAGTGCGAGAGCGTACTTCGACGTGAACGCGAATATAACCGCGTTTCGTACACGTCCCCACAGGGTCGAGTCTTTGATAATTTCCCGCATCCCCTTCGAAAAGCTATAAACAACTTGCCCGGCCGTATTATTCTCGTTGTCGGTGACGGTCGTATCCGAAAGTATTTGTACGAGCTTGGTTGCCGGCGCGCCTTTGCTGTCTTTGGTAGGCACTTCCACAAGGGTTGTCATAAGCCGGCGGATGGAATCCGTGACTCTTTCTCCGCCCTTGTGCGATCCGCGCAATGGTCTGCTTCGGTCGATTTCGGGTCCTTCAAACCACGTCTGAGGTATTCACCAGGGTTGGCCCCGACAACTCGCTTGAACGCCTTACTGAATGCAGCGTCGGACTCGTAACCGACCAATCGTGCGACTTCTGGGAGCTTCTTGTCACGCCGTTCAAGTAACTGTATCGCCTTCTGCATCCGCCACTCGGTTACGTATTCCAGCGGCGTTTGTCCGAGTAGCTCTTTGAAACGTGCTGCGAATGCGGAGCGAGACATGCCCGCCGCTTCGGCCATGGACTCGACCGTCCAGGGTGTATTCACTCTGTCGTGAATGGCACTCAGAGCAGCGCCGATTTGAGGA
>Ga0210389_10002939_pt1 | contig 13345 bp, 13 predicted proteins | sample IncBWH28OmetaG_FD_160127 | JGI IMG/M metagenome (GOLD analysis project Ga0210389, IMG submission 160127) | Forest soil microbial communities from Barre Woods Harvard Forest LTER site, Petersham, Massachusetts, United States - Inc-BW-H-28-O ...
AACTGCCATGAAGATAATGAAGTAGATGAGCGCTCCGATGAACGCGCCCAGGTCGATCCGCTGCCCGTTCAGCGTCCAGCCGATCCCCTTCCCGGCCGAACCGCCGCCCCCGACCGCGTTGACCAGCGGTGTGATGACACTGTCGGTGAACGCCTTGATCAGCGTGCTGAAGGCCAGCGCAACGACCAGCCCGACGGCGATGATTATCAGGTCGCCCTGCATCAGGAAGTTCTTAAAGCCCCGAAGCATCGTTCCCCCTGTCGGCGCGGGCCGCCCCGGCCCGCATGCGGTGCGCGCCATCGGGCAGGGCATTCACCTGGCTCCGTATCACACCGGCGCGACAATGACACGGAGCGTAGACACACTGGCGCCTCTCCGCAAGTGCTTCCCCTGCAGCGGCCCCGGCCCCCAGGCGTGACCAGCGGTTCGCGCGCTGTCGCCAGCATGGCAGCCAGGCGTTCCAGTGCGCAAAGGGTCATGGCGGCAAGCCACCCCAGAGCCGGGCATTCTGGGTGCTGCGCGTGCGCTGAGCCATTCCGGTCGCGCGCCCGTCCAGCGATGAGTTTCCTGTCTCTGCTGCAGTCCTTTCCGTACAAGTGCCTGGCGAGGAACAGGAGGAGGACTGTCGCCCGGATGACGCGGCAGCCTCTCACCACCTCTGCGCAGGCACAGTATGGGGTGTCAGGATGGGAGCATGAACGAGGAACAGCGTGAGAAGGTCGCATCGGCTCCGGGATTCTTCGCTGCCCTGGACCAGAGCGGTGGCAGCACGCCGAAGGCGCTCGCGGAGTATGGCGTCTCCGCTGCCCGCTACCGGTCGGAGGACGAGATGTTCGACCTGGTGCACGCCATGCGGACGCGCGTGTTCACCAGCCCAGCGTTCGGCGGCACGCGCGTGCTCGCGGCGATCCAGTTCCTGCAGACGATGGAACGGACCGTGGACGGCATGCCGACCTCGCGGTACCTGTGGGAGCGGAAGAACGTCGTGCCGTTCCTCAAGGTCGACCTGGGGCTCGCCGCGCAGGCGGACGGCGTGCAGCTCATGAAGCCCATCAGCACCCTCGATGACCAGCTCGAGCGGGCGAGCAGGCAGCAGGTCTTCGGCACCAAGATGCGGTCGGTCATCCACGACGCTGATGAGAGGGGAATCTCGGCGATCGTGGACCAGCAGTTCGAGTACGCCAGCCGGATCAGTGATGCGGGCCTGGTCCCGATCATCGAGCCCGAGGTCAGCATCGTCAGCCCGCACAAGCGGGAGGCGGAGGAACTGCTCCAAGGCGCCCTGGTCAAGCAGGTCCAGGAGCTGCCGGCGTCCGCGGCGATCATCCTCAAGCTGACCATCCCGGCCGAGCCAGGCCTGTATGGCGTCCTGGCGGCCGATCCGCGCGTGCTGCGGGTGCTCGCCCTGTCCGGCGGCTACAGCCGCGACGAGGCGTGCCAACTACTCTCGCGGGACCCGGCCATGATCGCCAGCTTCTCGCGCGCCCTCCTTGAGGGCCTGACCGAAGATCAGGCCGACGAGCAGTTCAACGCGACGCTCGAGACCTCGGTCGAGCAGATTTACCAGGCGTCGGTCATCAAGCAGGGATAGCTCCCTGGCACCTGCCCCTTACCACCGCGGACCCGGGGCGGAGGCCTGCGAGAGGCAGGCCGGCATCCGCACCGCCGTCGGCCCCATCCGTCACCAGGTCCGCGATGGGCGCAATAGCCGCGGGCGGGTCAACGGCTGGAACAGCCACGCCAGGGTCTTCGGGGCCGCAAAGCCTGTTGCGGCCACGGGCCGGGCGCGGGACGCTGCCGGGGTGAGCATGCATGCCGGCCAGTTGGCCGTCTCGCCCGCGATGGTCCGCGAGCTGGTGGATGAGCAGTTCCCTGAGTGGGGGCAGCTGGCCATCACGGCGGTGGATGGCGGCGGGACGGTGAACGCCATCTTCCGCATTGGCGATCAGCTCGCGGCCCGGTTCCCCCTCAGGGCCGGGGATGCCGCCTCGGTGCGGCGAGGGCTGCAATCGAAGGCAGCGGCGGCGCGCGAGCTGGCGGGGCGCACCCGGTTCGCCACGCCCGGGCCGGTGGCGATCGGCGAGCCCGGCGCGGGCTACCCACTTGCGTGGGCGGTGCAGACCTGGCTGCCAGGGATCACGGCAGCAGATGAGGACCCGGGCCGGTCCGTCGCGTTCGCGCATGACCTGGCCGAGTTCATCGGCGGCGTGCGCGCGATCGGCACGGGCGGCCGGTCGTTCAGCGGCCGGGGCAGGGGAGGTGACCTGCGCTCCCACGACGGGTGGGTAGAGGCCTGCCTGGAGCGCAGCGGGCACCTGCTGGACGTCGCGCGGCTTAGCCGGACGTGGCAGGCCATGCGCGCGCTGCCGCGCGGCGCGGCCGGCGACGTGATGAGCCACGGTGACCTGATCCCCGGCAACGTGCTCGTGTCCGGCGGGCGGCTGGTGGGGATCCTCGACGTCGGCGGCCTGGGGGCCGCTGACCCCGCTCTGGACCTGGTGGCCGCCTGGCACCTGCTCGAGGACGGCCCCCGGCAGGCGCTGCGCGACGACCTGCGATGCGATGACCTGCAGTGGGAACGTGGCAAGGCATGGGCCTTCGAGCAGGCAATGGGACTGGTCTGGTACTACGCCCACAGCAACCCCGCCATGAGCCGGATGGGCCGGCGCACCCTGAAACGCATCCAGGCCAGCCCACCGTCGGCCCATACCCGGTGACAGACCCACGGCCCGGGCTTGTACCTGAGGAGCGCGATGGGCACACAGCAGGTGGCGGTTGTCGCCGCCACGTCCTGTGCGTGGTCGCTGCGCAGCAGTTACATCACCGGCTGAGCGCGGCTTGAAGATGATCCCGTGTTGCCTGGTCGAAGGCGACGAGGCGGACGTGGCCGACCGCTGTTGCCGTGGACCTGATGGCTTGCACGGCGATCTTCGCGGCCTGCTCCGGCGGGAACCCGTAGGTGCCGGTGGCGATGGCGGGGAAAGCCACGCTCCGGGCCCCGAGCTGGTCAGCCACCTGCAGGCTGCGCCGGTAGCAGGAGGCGAGGGTCCCGGCCTCGCCGTAGCCGCCCTCCCAGACAGGCCCCACGGTGTGGATGATGTGACGTACCGGCGGATCCAGGTCAAATGCGGGTGTCGCCATCGCGTCCCCCGGATCGCATGGCCCGATCGCCGCGCCCGCCCCGGCGAGCCGCGGCCCCGCCGCCCGGTGGATCGCGCCGTCCACTCCGCCGCCCCCGAGCAGGGACTCGTTCGCGGCGGTCACGATGGCATCCACCTCCTGCGCGGTGATATCGCCGAGCACTACCTCGATAGCGGTCATCCCCCGACGATGCCAGCGCAGCCCGCGCTCAGCAAGCGGCATACGCCCAGGGCAGACAAGGACACCAGCATCCCTGGCGGGCGTCGTCCACCAAGCCAGCCAAGCTACCGCCCCAGCCGGCAGCTGCCGGCCGGGTAGCCGGGCAGCCGGCCGCAGTCCCTGGGATCGGAATCGAGCCTGCGGGGAAGGCGCGCCGATGGGCAACGCGCGTGAGCCGCCTGCGGTGCGGCCAGGCAGCCCGGCAAGTGATTGGCATCTTCTGCCAGCTGATTGTGGCCTTCACGTGCAGCATGACCTAATAGAACGGGCAAGTGCTGAAAGCGGCCACCTCTACCAAGCACGCAGGGAGGAATTAATGGCAGCTCGGCCCAGGCTGATTACTATCGCGGGGCTGCTGGTGCTCGTGTGCCTGACGGCCTCCTGCTCGACGGCATCGCGGTCGGCTCACCCCGCCACGGCCAAAGCGGCCACAGCGTGGCTGTGCCGACCGGGGATGGCGGACGATCCGTGTACGGTCAGCCTGGCGACGACCCAGGTGACCGCGTCTGGGGCCTCGGTCGTGGTCCGTCCCGTAGTCGCCTCGGATGCCGGCAAGTTCGACTGCTTCTACGTGCACCCGAGGGTCGGCCCGGCGGAGCCAGACCAGGTTGAGGTCACCACCGCGCAGGCGGCTCGCTTCTCCCAGGTATGCCAGCTGTGGGCACCGGCCTTCGAGGAGAGCCCGACCCCGGGCCCGCGCGGAATCGGGGTCGCGGACAGCAGCGTGGAGGCTGCCTTCGAGGACTACCTGGCCCACGACAATGACGGTCGCCCGGTCATCTTCATCGGCCACTCCGAAGGCGCCGCCACGCTCATCACCACGCTGTCCAGGCTCGTGGACGACAACCCTGGCCTGCGCAGCCGCATGGTGCTGGCGATCTTGCTCGGCGGCAACGTCGAGGTGCCCGACGGCAGGGTCACCGGTGGCACCTTCGGCCACATCCCGTTGTGCACCACACCGGGTGAGGCAGGCTGCATCATCGCGTATTCCAGCTTCCCTGGCGTCCCGCCCCCAGGCTCGATGTTCGGCAGGCCCGGCCAGGGCATGTCACTGACCACCGGGCAGACCGCCACCTCCGGCGTGAAAGTGGCCTGCGTCAACCCGGCGGCCATCGGCGGCGGGACCGCAAGCCTCAGCCCGATCCTTCCGGCCGAGCCCACTGGCGGCCCGGCAGGGAACGTCGTTCAGGAGACCGCCTTCACGCCCCCCTGGGTGACCTATCCCGGTTTGTACGAAGCGGCCTGCAAGCACAGCGACGGCGCAACGTGGCTGCAGGTCACCAAGGGCACCGGATCCGCCGATCACCGGCCGACCTTCATTGAGGCGCTCGGCCCCGCCGACGGTTATCACGCAGACGACGTGAACCTCGCCCTCGGCAACCTGGTCGCCGACGTGGCTGCCGCGGAGTCCACCTGGTCACACCACTGACTGGAGGCCGCGCGGGAAGCTGGCATGGCCTCTAGTCCACGCCTCGGCCGGCCACTTCCCGACTGCCGTCACGCTTGAACGCGCTGTCTAGCCGACGAAGAGCCCGCCGGCCGCGAGCCCGGCCTCAATCGCAGCGATCATCTCGGCCAGCGCTTCCAGATTGAGGTCGTCGCGGCTCGTGAAGGTCACTACGCCCTTGCTGCTGACACGCGCTCGTCCCAGGCGCCCGGAGTAGCCGGCGGCGAACGGCCTGCCGCCGCCGCTGACACTGCTGTACAGGCTGATGTAGTTCTTCTGGAGTGCCAGGCCGAGGACCGGCCAGCTGACTGAGGCTGCCGAGTTCTTCACCGTGTACTCAAACCGGCCATAACCGATCATCGTCATCGTCATGCCTGGCTCGCCGACTGGGGTACCGGGCACGAACCACCGCGCCAGCGACGGCGCGGCGGCCCGGATCAGCGCATCGAGGACCCGAAGTTCGGCTTCGCGGGCAGGATCGAAGCTGAAGTACTCTTCCACCGATCCGGCGGCAACCTTGAACAACGCAAGCACCTCCCCCGTACCCGCGCTCGTTGAGTCCGTTAGCAGTATGCAGTAAGCGGCGCCCGATTGTCCCTCCTTCCCATGACGCTGGGAAGCAGGGACGGAATGGATGGTCTGCGGTTCAGCCTGAGCCGAGGGTGCTGAACTGGATGGCGGCGAGCCGCCACCCGCCGGGCTGGCAGATCCACACCTGGCTCAGCCGGACGGCGAGCGCCATGGCCTCGCCGCGCCAGGTCGCCCGGCTGCGCTGGACGCAGCGCACGATGGCCGTCTTGTCATAGCGGCGGACGTCCGCCTCGGTCGTCTCGATGGACAGGTAGCGGAAGTCGCCGTGCCTGGCGATCCACTCCCGCTTGCCGAGCTGGAAGCCCTGCTCGCCGATGGAGGCGAAGTCATCGGCGAGCAGGGCGCCGAGCCGGGCGGCATCGCCGTGCAACTCGGCGTCGTCAAAGGCTTGCGCAAGCTCAAGGATCTCATCGGGCACGGCACCCATAATGCCTCAGCGCCGCCCCGGTAACGGAGTCCCCGTCGCTGGAGTAAGCCCGGCTGTCCCGCTGCGACCAGGCTGCACCGAGTCCGAGCAGCACGAGGGGACCAAATTGCCGGTCGTGGTCATCAACTTCGGCAGCGGCATCATGCCCGCCTCGCCGAGGGCGTGCCGGGCCGCTTGAATCTTGGTTCGGTCCCCGGTGGGCCGCCGTCCGGGGACTCGGCGGTGGCCTGCCGGGTTCCGCTGTCCGGCGCAGCCGGGTCCGGGCTTGCTCAGCGCCTAGTCGCGAGCCGGGCCCGCAGCGCGATGATTACACGCCGGCCAGGGCGACCCCGAGCAGTGAGAGGATCAGGGTGACCGGCGCGAACCCGGCGAGGGGGATGGCGCTGCCGGTGCGGTCGGTGAACGTCACGCCGAGCGACTCGGCCAGCGCGGCGCCCGCGAGCACGGCCACGGCCGCGGCGGCGCTCGCGGCCGCCCCGTGGCGTGGGGGTGGAGGGCGGGCTGTGTGGTGACATCGGCAGGATTCGTCGCGGGCATCTCGGGCTCCGTTCGGGACATCGGGCCGCCAGGTGCGGCGCCGTTCACCTGGTAGTCGAGTGGGCCGGCCGCGAAATCGACACCACCCGCGCCCTTCAGGGCGTCACCATCCCGCTGATCTGCGTGGTTGACAACGACTCTGGCAACCACAGTCGGCTGCGCGATCGTGACGGCGCCGTCCCCTTCGTTCTCTTCGGCACTGGGATGGTGTACACGATGCGCCGACCTGCCCGGGGTCCTTGCGGACGCCAGCCTCAGGGCATCAGCTGGCGGAATGATCACGGCACGAGGCGGGTGCTGAACGTCTGTGAGTGGGAAGGCGAACGGGGAACGCTGATCGCGATCGCCGAGTACGCCTGCTCGCCGTCGCCGTAGGGCGCAAGCTGAGTGAGGGTCACGGTGGCTGCGTACGGGGTGTCGTGGCCTTGGGCGCAGTTCGGGCTGCAGTTGTCGACCTCCAAGGTGCCGGTCCCCGTTGCAGTCCCGGTGCCCCAGCCGCTCCAGGTCAGGTCCTTGACGTAGCCCGAACCATCCTCTGAGACGATGATCTCCGATGGCTCGGTCTGCAGGGCGTCGACGCCGGCCCCAGTGCAGGTGTCTATGGGCTTGGTGCAGACGGTGGTCCCGGTGACCGGAGCCGCTGTCGTGCTTGCTGCGGGGCTCGCGGGAGCACCGGACCCACGGGGTTGCCCGGTACCGGGCTGGTGGCTGCCGGCAGCGCCGGTCGTGCCGGCATGGCTGCTCGTGCTACCGCGGGTGCCCAGCACCACGCCGAGCGTTATCGCCATCGCCATCGCGGCGGCGAATGCACCTGCGAGGGCCACTCGCCTGACTGGAAACCGGCCTGGCCTTCCCGGGGTGCTCCCGGTGCCAGGTGCCGCAGCGCCAGGAGCCCGTGCGGGTTCGAGCGGGAGCCCGTGAGCTCCGTGCCCGCCGGTCACATTCGCCGGCGGCGGCGCGGGCGGGAGTGCGGCACCTGGTGACGCGATAGCTGGCGAGGCAGGCACCGGGGGCTGCCGGACAGGCGCGAACTGGCCGGGGACGTCAGACAGGACGCTGAGCAGGTGGTCAGGCGCGGGCCGGCCAGCAGGGTTCTTGGCCAGGCACGCGCTGATGACGTCGCGGAGAGGGCCGTTCAGGGAGCCCAGGTCCGGGGATTCGGTGGCGATGCGGTGGATGATCGCGGGAACGGTGGCCGCGTCGAACGGGCCGTGCCCGGTCGCGGCGTAGGCCAGGACGCTGCCAAGGGAGAAGACGTCGCTTTCCGGGCCGATTCGATCGCCCCGGACCTGCTCGGGTGACATGAAGGAGAACGTCCCGACGAGAACGCCGGAAGAAGTCAGGGACGTCGCGTTGGTGGCCCTGGCGATGCCGAAGTCGATGATCCGGGGACCGTCCTCCGCCATGATGACATTGCCTGGCTTAAGGTCACGGTGGACGAGTCCCACTGCGTGCACGGCGCGTAGCCCCTCGGCTAGCCCCGCGGCAAGCGCGCGGAGGGCCGAAGGGACCAGCGGGCCGGTGCTCCTGACGACCTCGTCCAGGGAAGGCCCCGGGATGTACGCCGTGACCATCCAGGGCGGGTCCGCAGCCGGGTCCGCGTCAACCACCGGAGCGGTGTGGAACCCGCCGACCCGCCTGGCGGCGACAACCTCACGGGCGAATCGCTGCCGGAACTCCCAGTCCCCAGAGTGCCCCGGAAGCATGAGCTTGACCGCGACCTTACGGCCACCCGGGGACACCCCCAGGAACACCCGCCCCATGCCGCCAGCCCCCAGCCGGCCAGTCAGCCGGTACGCGCCAACGTAAGCCGGATCGCCCGCCTGCAGTGGTTCCACCGCTCCCCTCCCAGCCTCCTTTCGCAGGCTGCCCACGGCTTCAGGAGCCGGGAGGGCCGCGGGTGATGCCTAGGGCCCGTGTGCCATCTCCTGGCTGTCTTCCCCGTGCCGTCTGGGTCGCTCATCCTGGCCCCGGCACCCAGCCTGCCGATATTTTCCCTAGTATTCCGTACTTGTCCTGCGTGAGCACCGGTCGCTGGACTCTTATCAGTCCGCGGACGTAAACGTCTCTGCCGTGACGATCGCTGCCGGCAAAATGCGTAGTCGATCACGTGACCTGCGGATACTCGCGATTCAGAACCACCGCTCTGCGTGGTCTGCCTGTTCGGCCAGGGCAAGGCTCACGGCCGCCGCTCGACGACCTTCGCGTGCTTGAGTGTTCCGGCGAGCTCGATGCGGAGCCGGGGGCCGGCGGCGGCGGCACTGCCGGGGCGGAGCTTGGCCTTGGAGAACACGAGGTTGAGGCCGCCGGCGTCGGCCACGATGCCGGGGGCGCTGATGATGACCAGCTTGCCGTGCTGCATGTCGGTGTCGATGCGCAGGGCCCTGGAAGTGATCACCGCGTCGGTGAAGTCGAGCGTGACCCGGCACAGCTTCGTCCGCACCTCGATGCGGTCCGGCACCGTCCAGCGCCCGGCCCGCGTCCACTTGCCGCCGGTCTGCCTGACCACCAGGACGTCCGTCGCCGCGGCGGCGGCCGGCAGGTCGGCGACCAGTGCGGCCAGCTCTGCCCGGGTCCGGGCTGACAGCGCGCGCTCCAGCCGGGCGTCGAGCTCGCCGGCGGTGAGCTGGCCGTCACCGCCGGCGGTCCGCAGCGTGTCCACGACGCGGTCGCGATCCTCGTGCGACGCACGCAACTCGGGCAAGTCCGTCGACATGGCAGTCACGCTATCAAAGCAGGAGCCGTCCGTCGTGAACGCGGCGATCCCAGCTCAGGACCACGATCGCGGTCAAGACTGGGCCCCGATCTGGCCAGGTCAGGAACCGTAGGCGGGGCAGCTCGTGAAGCCTTGGATATATTCGTACCGGTCAAGACGGACTCCGTAGATGACGTCCGTCTGCTTCCAGAAGGACGGCAGGTAGCCCGGACTGAAGTTGGCAGAGCCAGAAATGCTCGTTCCTGGAACGCCGTAGTAGAAAGTACCCGACCATCCGCCGCCGCAGATACCCGCGAACTTTTTTCCTCCGATAAAACTGAAATACCTAGAATGTCCGCCATTGATGCACGCGGCCAGTGAATGATGCGCTTTCTTCGAATAGCCTTGAAGGCTCACGGCGACGCTGGCGCAGCGAGGTGATGCGGTCGGGGTGGCGGTCAGCGTAGGCCTGCGCTGCCTGCTGGTGGTGTTCGGGCAGTTCCAGGACAGCGAGGGTGGCGGCGTTCTCGCGGATGCCGCCGTGGCGAGCTTGCTCGGTGAGCCAGGTGCCTACGGGCAGGTTGCTGGCTTGCAGGGCGGCCAGGTCGCGGCGCGCGCTGGCCAGCGCGGTCACGGCCAGTGCCCGGTCTGGGGGCTGCTGAAGCCCGGCTCCGAGGAAGGCGAGGATCGCCTGGCTGCGCCGGTGCTCTTGATAGGCCGTGGCGCCCATGATGGCATCGGATGCGGGCCACCTCCCGGCCCTCCACCGCCACGACCCTCATCCCGCACGCAGCAAACAGACCCTGCGATCTCTTCAGTCAAACGGGCTAATACCGGTGGCACGACCTCCACGAGCCTGCTCAGGAATCGTGTATTATTTCGATCGCAGTTATCATCAATGACCCGATAGGAACACGATGTCTACACCATTCCAGCTCGTCATCGACGCGAAGGACCCCGAGTTGCTCGCCCGCTTTTGGGCTGCCGCCCTGGAGTACGTGCTAGAGCCGCCCCCGGAAGGGTTCGCCACCTGGGACGACTGGCGGCGCAGCATCGGGCTTTCCGATGAGTACCTGGGCACCGCCGCAGACAGCATCATCGATCCAGACGGAAAGGGTCCCCGCATCTGGTTCCGCGCGGACGAGGAGGCCAGGGTGGTCAAGAACCGCCTCCACATCGACATCCACGTCAGCGGCGGTCGTACCGTGCTTGAGGGCCGTTCGGTCCCGCTCGCCACCCGCAGGGAACGAGTGGACGCCGAGGCCAGGCGGCTGGTGGATCTCGGGGCCACGCTCACCGTGGTCATGAGCCAGGACGGCGTGGATGCCTACGCGGTGGGGATGAAGGACCCCGAGGGCAACGAGTTCGACATCAACTGACGCGTCAGGCCCGGGGATCCCTGTCGGGGTTCATCGCAACCAGGCGAACTGCCGCTGGCATGACGTCGTTTCGCCTGGCGGGCGATGAGTCGCCTTCGCCGCTGACGGGCGGGGCCTGGCCCGTTGGGTTAGCATGCGGGCATGAAAGGCAAGGTTTGCGTGGTTACGGGCGCGACTTCCGGGATCGGGAAGGCGACGGCGGCCGCCTTGGCCAGGCTGGGCGCCACGGTCGTGCTGGTCGGGCGTGACCGCGCCCGGACTGAGGCCGCCGCTGCTGAGGTCGGATCGGCGGGCGGGCCGCCGCCGCGGGCAGAGGTCGCCGACCTGTCTTCCCTGGAGCAGGTGCGCGGGCTGGCTGAGCGACTGGCCGGGCTGGAGCGCATCGATGTGCTCGTCAACAACGCCGGCCTGGTGCTCGGCGAGCGGCGGGTCACCACGGACGGGCTGGAGCACGTGCTCGCGCTCAACCACCTGGCGCCCTTCCTGCTGACCAGCTTGCTGCTGCCGAAGCTGGCGGAGTCCGCTCCCGCGCGGGTGGTCACCGTCACCTCCGACGCGCACTCCGCCGCCCGCCTAGACCTCAGCGACCTGAACCTGGAGCGCGGCTGGGACAGTTGGCGTTCCTACGCCAACAGCAAGCTGGCCAACATCTTGTTCACCCGCGAGCTCGCCCGCAGGCTGGACGGCACCGGGGTGACGGCGAACTGCGCGCACCCGGGGGTGGTACGGACGGGCTTCGGCCGCCAGGCCAGGCCGGTGCTGAAGCTCGGCATCACGATCGCCCGGCCGTTCCTGCTGTCGCCCGAGCGCGGGGCGGACACCATCGTGTACCTGGCAAGCTCGCCGGACGTGGCGGGCCAGTCCGGCGGATACTACGTCAAGCGCCAGCGGCGCGAGCCGTCGGCCGCCGCCCGCGATGAGGCTACCGCGCGGAAACTGTGGGAGATCAGCCAGGAGATGACCGGCCTGGCCCCAGCCCGGCCCGCCGGAAGCTGACCGGCCTGCCAGTCGATAAGGGTGGCTGGGTTGCCGACGTGCTCCCCGCCTGACTCAGCCGTCACCTTGCGACATTTCGGTAAAATCCCTGGTACTTCCGTACGACCCGTGCATTAGAGTTGACTTCGGCTAGGACTCAGCGTGGACTCCGGCGAAAGGACGTTCGGTGACCGTACGAGGGACGGATGGGCAAGGCACGGCCCATCCCGGCCTTCGCGGGTTTGACACCGCTGTGCCAAGCCCGGCACGGGTATGGAACTACTTCGTCGGCGGCAAAGACCATTTCGCTGCAGACCGGGCGCTGGCCGGGAAGATGCTGGAAGTGGTGCCGGAAATGCCGGTTGTGGCCCAGCTAACCAGGAAGTTCATTCGCTGCGCGGTGGAAGAGCTGGTGACGGTCTACGGGATCCGGCAGTTCCTCGACATAGGCTCCGGGCTGCCCACGGCCGAAAACACGCACGAGGTGGCGCAGTGGACGGCGCCCGAGTCCCGGATCGTGTACGTGGACAATGACCCGGTGGTGGTCCGGCATGCCGAGGCACTGCTGAACTCGACGCCGGAAGGCGCGTGCGCTGTCGTGGAGGCCGACCTGCGCGACCCCCAGGTCATCCTGGCGGAGGCAGCGCGAACGCTCGACTTGCGCAAGCCAGTCGCGTTGCTGCTCGTCCAAGTGCTGCATTTCATCCCTGACTCCGTTGATCCCTACGGAATCGTCGCCAGGCTGATGGCCGCCCTGCCGTCGGGCAGTTTCCTGGTCATGGTGCACGGCGCCAGCGACCTCAACCGCGAAGGCACTGCGGAGGTGGCCCGCCGGTACAACGACGCGTCTTCGACGCAGCTCAGCATACGCACGTTCGAGGAGTTCAGCCGGTTCTTCACCGGCTTGGAGCCGGTGGGCCCCGGGCTGGTCAGCGGCCTCGAATGGCTCCAGGTGGGTGGTGCTGAACTGCCCAAGCTGCGTTCCGATATGACCGTCGGCCACAGCGGCATCGCCCGAAAGCCCTGATGCAGGCCGGCAGATAGGGCATAATTCCCGGCGATCATCATTGATGGCCAGTTGGCCACGGTGATAACCGGCCGCGCCATGATGCTGGTCCGCATGCGAGACGTGCATGATCGCCTGCCGGGCCGAAAATGAGTGGGATCAGCCCGCCGCTTTGCCTACGATCGGGCGTATGCCGAGTTACGAGCCAGTGGACCTGTCTGCTGTGTGCAACGCGGGTGTGGGTGTTCTTGGCGATGAGCCGGGCGATGTTCCGCTCGGGAGGGTGGACCTGCGCGGCCTGCCGTTCCTGATCGGGTCGGAGCCACCGTCTGTTGAGCGCTGCTTCCTGCTGCCTGGCGCCCCCACCACGGTCGTAATCGGCCGGCTGGCTCGGCGGGTGATCGTCGCGCACCGGCTGATCGAGCCGGGCGCGCCCGCCGGCCACGCGGCCGGGCAGCCCGTCGCGGACTATGCCTTCCACCTGGCAGGCGGCGAGGTCGTCACCGCACCCATCAGGGAGCGGTTCGAGATCCAGGTGGTGCCGACGGCGTGGGGCCGTCAGCCGTTCCTCGCCGTCCCCGACACCAGCGACTACAGCCTGCCGCGCTTCGAGGGCAACTGGGGCATGTCCGGGGTTCGCCTGTGCGAGCACGGCATGGGGCAGCCCGCCGGATACTACTTGTGGTGCTGGGAAAACCCGCATCCGCAACGACCGGTCGAGCGGATCGAGATCATCCCGGGCGGTCCCCGGTTCATCGTTGGCGGCATCACCACCAGCGACGCGGACGAGCATCCGTTCGTCCGCGAGCCGGCGCGCCCGGTGCGGCTGGTGCCGAAGGACGGGCAGGGCGGGGTCTTCGAGATCGACGTGGACAGGGGTGTCGCGACCTATCCTCAGCCACTGGCGGGCGAGGATGACCGGGACGGC
>Ga0210389_10002940_pt1 | contig 13342 bp, 9 predicted proteins | sample IncBWH28OmetaG_FD_160127 | JGI IMG/M metagenome (GOLD analysis project Ga0210389, IMG submission 160127) | Forest soil microbial communities from Barre Woods Harvard Forest LTER site, Petersham, Massachusetts, United States - Inc-BW-H-28-O ...
CAACCGGAATCGCAAGCCGCGACCAGAGCCTTTCTGGAGTGGCATCCGCAAGTCCTCGCGGATCATCATGGCCAGACAAAGGAGTACTTCTTTCCACCTCCTGCGCCTCCGATTAATCCGAATCTACCGGAGAAAACGACCATTAAATGGCTGGAAGCTTTCGGGAAATCGAATGCGAGCGCGTTCGACAAATACGCGTGGCCCTATTTTGTGCGCGAGAGGTTCGACCTTTTTTACCCCGGATACTGGGACAGTTGGTCATCGCTTCATGGCGCAACAGGCATGACTTATGAAACCGACGGCGGCGGCCCTTTGGGATACAGGTGGCGTCGAGAGGATGACACGGTCCTGACGCTCCGGAGCGGTATCGCCAAACATGTAACCGCCAGTCTCGCGACCGTGGTCGTTGCATCGGCCAATCGCGAAGCCAGGCTCCGGGACTATCGAGATTTCTTTGAAACGACTCTCAAAGAGCTGAAACGAAAATTCTTTCTTGTTCCTGGCAAGGATCCACAAATTGCCTCCGAACTTGTCTCACTCCTGATGAAGCAGGGAGTCGAAGTTTCTCGAACAAAAGCCGATATTAAACTGCTCAAGGCATCGGACTATTTTGGTGACGCTCCCGCTGAGAAAGCGATTCCGGCAGGTTCGTTTGTCGTTGATACCGCGCAACCCTACGGCCGAATAGCCACCGCCCTGCTCGAGACCGAGACCACGGAGGACGCGGAGTTCCTGAAACGCCAGGAAACATTGCGCGAAGCAAACGAAGCCAAAGGCACTGCAGAGGCGAAGCAGGACTACGAGTTCTACGATGTGACCGCCTGGTCTCTTCCCTTGGCAATGGGAGTTGAGGCTTATTTCACAGATGAACCAATTCGATCAGATGTCACCACGGTGCCGGCCTCCCCAAACCTAAGCGTTGGCATTGCAAACCGTGTTCCGGCGGGGAGCGCCGCAACAAGCCGCGTCGAGCCGGGAGTCGCCTATGCTTTTGCACCTTCCTCCGTTCGGGCGATGCGTATGACGATCGAGCTGTTAGGGCAGGGATATCGCGTGGAGACATCAAATGAGGCGTTTCGCGCGGAAGGCAAAGATCTGCCTCGCGGCAGTTTTATTCTTTGGGCGGGGCGAAATCCCAGCAATCTCCACGAGATCTTGACGAATCTTTCTGAGAAATACGGAGTGACAGTTCAATCGATCCGTACGTCGCTCCCAGATAACAGCCGTCGCGGCATTGCCTCGGAATCCGATTTTTCCCTGAAAGCGCCAAAAGTAGCTCTCCTGGCGGACCAGCCCGTTGAGCAGAGCAGCTACGGTCTAATGCTATTCCTTCTGGGGCAAGAGTCTGGGTTACAAATCGTTCCGGTTTCCTTGGAAAGTTTGACTCGAGATGTCCTTGACCAGATCAATGTGCTGATCCTTCCGAATGGCCAGGCTTCGCGTTATAAGAAAGACTTCGAAGAAAGCCAACTCGGCGATCTGCGAGACTGGGTCAGCCACGGTGGAATCCTAATTTGTATCGGTGGCGCCAGCGAATTCGCGGCGGATCCCGAAACCAAGCTCACGCCGGTTCGCCTGGTCGGCAGTGAAGAGAAATCAGAGACCTCTACTGAAAAGCCGCCAGCAGAACCGCGGCAAAAATCAGATCGTCCCTCGTCCCAAAACAAGGAATCTGCGAACCGAAAGCCAATCGAAGTTCCCGGATCGATCGTAAAAGCTAAAGTTAACCGAGATCATTTTCTCACGATCGGGTACGATTCCGACACTCTTCCCCTCTTTGTCCAGGGTAACGTCTTCTTCAAACCGAGCGAAACAGGCGCTAACGCCCTAACCTTTGAGGGCGACAAATTGCGAATCAGTGGATTTTTTTGGGAGGGTAACACTGAACAACTGCTCCGCGGCACCTCGGCGTTGATCGACGAACCCGTTGACGAGGGCAGCGTGATCCTCTTCAACTTTGAACCCGGCTTCAGGATGATCTGGACCTCAACCCTCAGGCTCTTGCTCAACGCCATCGTCTACGCCCCTTCCCAGCCGCACAAATCCGATGACTAAGCCTCGGCCTAGTGCATCGTCTCATAAGTGGGAGGCATACCGTTGGCTTCAAAAGGCGTGAGTGAGGAGCGTATCCGCTGCGATACGTAACGAACGAGCAACGACGCAGACGGACCCTTTTCAAGCCAACCCGGAGGGCCGATGGCGCTTTGGCCGATTTTCCGTCCGGCGGTCGCCGGACTCGTTCCTCACGTATGGATCAAGGTATGCTCGTCGCTCGCGCCTTGAAAATCGGCCAAATCGCCGACGGCGGAAAGCCTCCCACTTATGAGACGACGTACTAGTGCCATCCAACCATGCATCGAGCGAGCAATTGGCATAAGCCACCCCAGATTCTCGGATCGATCTGAACATAGAGCGCAGCGCAGACTAGCAACATGAGACCGCCTGTTTTGACCTCTTTCATGGGGAACAAGGAACACAAGCACATTGTATGCCATCGATCTATAGATATTCATAAAATGTTCTTAAACAACACCTTATAACTACATTGAGCGTCGGCGATGGGATAATAGCGTGTTCTCTATCCCATAGTCGGGACAAGCACTTCCCATTTTCGCTAGTGTACCGCTTCACTCTGGGCGTCGCGCGTGTCGTTGCCGTTCTTTATGCAGGAGGTCTCGGGAAACAATTGAGAGGCGCGAGGGTCCCGCAGCTAACTTTCGAATCTCGTCACGTTCGAATTCGGTGATCGTCAGGCCCAGGGTGGGTTCCAGATTCCGCATCCGTGTGCACAATGTGTGATAATACGCTCGCATGAATTCGCGCTTGGCTTCGTCGGTCAACGCGCCATTGGCCTCCTTGAGGAGATCGATGACGCGGGCGTTGCGCATCACGACCGCCCGTAGTTCAACCAGCTTGGCCCGGTTCTTCTCTTGCTCCTCGGGCGAAGGCTGCTTTGCAGCCGGGAAAGGCGAAGCCGAAGTCGATCCCTCAGGCTTCAGGACCGAAGGTGAAGGTAGCCCTAAGCCAGGCGGCTCTGCGGGAAGTTGATTCGATTCCGGCAGCAAAACAGGAGCGGCTTGTGGTTCCGGTGTACCTGAGGGCGTAGGAGCTTCCTCCGTTTTCGGAGCAACCGAAGGCAAAACTGGGCCCGGTTGCGCTTTCTGTCCAACGGCAACCTCGACCAGGAGAACGATCATTACCACCACAGGGAGCACGAACTTCATACGACCGAATTTCCGGCATGTTCAACCTCATTGTAGGGCGTTGGTTGGTGGCGGTCAAAATCAAGCGTTATATGAGCCACGGCCACGCCAAGCGCGGCCGTTATTCTGTCACTCCGATAGAAGTCAGACCACCGGCGATATACTTTTGGCACAGCAGGAACATCACCGTAATCGGCACGCCACTCAGCACCGCCAGCGCAGCAAAACGACCCCAGAGTTGTTTGTATTCGGGCAAAAACGAAGCGGCGCCTACCGCTAACGTCCAGTTTTCTCGAGTTTGGAGAACGACAGATGCCACGGGATACTCCGACATGAAGTAAATGAAAGACAAAATGAACACGACCGCTACGATGGGGAGGCTGATCGGCAGGTGAATCTGGACGAAGGTTTGGAACTGAGAAGCGCCATCGATTTGCGCCGATTCCTCCAAGCTGGCGGGGATGGTATCAAAGTAACCTTTGATGATCCAAATAAACTGCAAAAATCCACCGAGGTAGACCATGGTCAGGCCCGTTTTAGTGTTAAGGCCGAGCCATTCGACAGCCTGCCCCGTGTAATCAAGAATCACGTGGAAGGCGACCAACGCCAGCACCATCGGGAACATCTGGAGGATGAGCAAAGCACGCAAGGTCACCGATCTGAATCTGAAATGCAGTCGGGAAAGCGCATAGGCAGCCGTTCCGGACAGAAAGGTGATGCCGATCGAAGTGGCGGCAGAGACTTTGATCGAATTCCAGCACCAGAGTAACGGGGGTGTTTCAGCCTTGATGGTGCGCAGTTCGCCCGTGGCGGTGTTAATTACCTCCTGATAGGGAATGCCCAGGACATACTTCCAATGTTCCAAACTAACCTGGCTCGGCAGCAACCCGATCGGTGCGAAGTTGCCCCTGCGCAAAGAAGCAGAAATTACCATGAGATACGGTGCCAGGACCAATACCAGCAGAGCGACCAGCAACATATGGGAGATCCCGAGTCGCACCATACTTTTTTGTTGGGAAGTCATTGGGCAAGCGCGTACGCTTTTACCGAGGCAACCGCATCGTTCCAACGGCTCACGAGCCGGTTTCGCTTGCTTTCCTCAAGCGATGGGTAGAACGCGTCGTGGGGGGCCACAAGCCTTGCAATTTCTTCGGTTGAGGACCAAAACCCGCAACCGAGTCCGGCGGCGAACGCCGCGCCTAGACCCGATAGCTCGGCTGTTTGGCTCCGCAAGACCTGCCGACCGAGTACGTCGGCTTGAAACTGCATGAGCCAATCGTTCTTGCTCGCGCCCCCGTCGGCCAGAAGTGTTTCCAGCCGAGCCCCGGCGCGTTCCATGGCGTCAAACACATCCTTTACCTGGAGAGCGATCGCCTCCAGCGCGGCACGTACCAGGTGCTCCTTGCGCGTGTCAAACGAGAGTCCCATGAATGCACCTCGCGCCTTCACGTCCCAATGAGGTGCTCCCAAGCCGGCAAGGGCAGGCACAAAGTAAATATCGCCGCTGCCCTCTAACTCGGTCGCGCTTTGAACGGCTGGTTCCAAATCCTCGCAGCCGGTGAGCGCCAAAACCCACGATAGTCCGGAACCCGTCACGGTGATATTTCCCTCGTAGGCATATTGGATTCTGCCAAATTTCCAAGCGATCGTGCTCGAGATACCTTTCTCAGCGCCTTCCGGGACATCGCAGAGGGTCATGAGAGATGAACCGGTGCCGTAGGTGGCCTTCACTTTGCCCGTTTCGAGCACGCCATGGCCGAGCAACGCAGCGTGGGAATCGCCCAGAATGCCATATAATGGAATATGGGTGCCTCCAGGAAAAACCGCTTCGCCCAGCAGCTCGTTTGACGCAACCACCTCTGGCAATGCGGATATCGGCACCCCGAAAAGCCGAAGCAAGTCGGGATCCCACGCACCGTGTCCAATGTTGAACAGTTGCGTGCGGGAGGCGTTACTGAAATCGGTCACAAAGCGTTTGCCACCCGTGAGGTTCCAGACGAGCCAGGCGTCCACAGTCCCCAGGCAGAGTTTCCCCTCCTCAGCAAGCTTGCGGAGGTCAGAACGATTTTCTAGCAGCCATTGAATCTTACTCGAGGGAAAAAGCGGATCGACCTGTAGTCCTGTTTTTGTTCGAATGTATTCTTCCAGCCCTTTGCGGCGAAGCGCCTGACAGATTTCGGCACTGCGACGGCACTGCCAGACAATACAAGGAGCCGCAGCTTTACCCGTCTCCCGGTTCCAGGCCACGAGGGTTTCCCTTTGATTGGAAATTCCAAGCGCGACCACCTCATACCCGGCTCCCTGGGCTAAGCAACCTTCCACCGCTTTTCGTGCCGCCTCCCAAACACCAGCCGCCGATTGTTCAACCCAGCCGCTTTTTGGATATTCGATCGACAGGGGAACGGAATATCGGGCTAGCACGTTGCCCTGCCGATCGACCAAAATCGCCTTTACATTCGTTGTCCCGGAATCCAACGCGAGAATGGCTTTCATGAATTGTAATGCACTTTTGGGAGGATCTTTCGCTTTCTGCAGGCGTGAATTATCAAGTGCTGTTCTACCTTACCTTGGACTGGTTACCCTCATGCCAATAGGTCTCCCAGCCGAAATAATTCGAAAATGCCTCGTGCAGCACGGCTGCGGAATGAGATTGGTTCATCGCTGCGTGATGTTCAAAACCTTGGCGGCACACATAACGCATCAGTCCCTGCAGCTCCTCGACCTCAACGACCGCGCGGCTGCCGAAAGTGTCCAATGGATCATCCACAAATTGCCCGTCGCCCACGTACGAGCGAATGACTCCATGGCGGTCATCCGTAGTGATTCGGGAATAGCTGAAGGGGCCCTTCGGGGTCCTGCCGGCCACGGTTCCGTAAGTGTTCTCAGTGCCAAGCGTCGTGGCAAGTATTTCCGCATTGGCCATCTTTACTTCGCCAAAAAAGCTTTTTGCCCAATTGCCGCAATGGAAGACCACGCACTTATTCGGATCATCGCCGTAGTTGTTGTTCCAATCGACTAACGCGCTCGGTTTACCCGACGCCAGCTGCAGGGCATACATCGACGCCACGCCGGTGACATCGACCTCGCAAGCGCTAGGCAGCAGATTCTCGCTCATCATGCTCATGAGCGTGCACACGTTTACCCCATAATTATGTTGCAGCGAATCCCAGCACTGGATAGCGCTCGCATGCAGATCGTAAGTCCTCATCCAGTCATCCAAAACAATTCCTAGCTTGGCCATTTTTGTAATCGCCGCTGACGGAATACCGCTCGTTGGAACGTAGGCGCGAATGCCTTCCAAACGCTCAGTCACTGATTTATCTTGGTCGCCAATCTTCTCGGCTCTGCCAAAGACCTCAGACAGATCGATGCAGCTAACGCTGATCCCAAAGGCCTGCAAAAGTTTTTCACTATATCGCGTCGTGTTGAAGGCGTTCGGTCGAGCGCCCACGGCGCCGAGCCGGGCACGTTTCATTCCGTGGACAACACGGCAGACGGCGACAAATGCGTCCATGTCCGCTTTGAAAGCGTCAGTCTTCGGAAGAACGGTGTGTCGTTTAGTTAGGCTGAATGGGATGCCGTACTGATAGAAATTATTGCAGACGGAAATCTTTCCACAAAACGCGTCGCGACGCCGCTCCAAGGAAAACCGTGTCAGGTCATCCGGGTAAGCCTGGACCAAGATCGGCACTTTTAATCCAGAAAGCTTAATTGTATCCGCCACGCCCTTCTCGTCACCGAAGTTGGGCAGCACCACGAGGACACCGTGAATACGGTGGCGATGCTGGTCGAACAGCGCAGCACACTTTTTTGCGTCCTCCCATGTCTCGACGCCGCCGAGCTTGGTGGCTTGCTCATCGATAATCACCGCTTCGATCCCTCGCTCAGCGAGTATCTCCAAGACATCGCGACGTCCTTGAGTGACTAACGCATCAGGAAAAAAATCTCGGTTGCCGACAATGACGCCTAGAGTCGTTGATAGTTTTCGGGGCATAAAATTTTCGCTCTTTTTGCCTATTTTGGGTCAATGATCTGGGGCTTCTTCCCCTGGAACCCAAACCCCTCTCGGGGCGCGCCCTTGGAAGGGCGCGAGAGAAAGCGTCGCCACGACAACTCCTCATCTTCGCGCCCTTTGGATGTGACCCAGATGATCTCCCGCGACTGGCTTATTCCTTCAGACCAAAGGCCGTGTAGTTCTGGACATTGTCGGGGTTGATCAGCACACAGTCGATGGTCTGTTTTTCGTCCTGGGTAGCTTTGCCATTTTTAATGTATTGATCGGCCTGCTCAACAGCGAGCTCAGAGAGGTGGACAACGGGCTGCAGCACCGTGGCACGAATCTCGCCCGCCTTGATCGATTCGGCAACGTCCGGACTACCATCGAAGCCGACGACAATCACTTTCCCTTTCCCGGCCGCTTTTAAGGCGGCATAGGCGCCCAGCGCCATCGTATCATTGCCACTGATCACACCCTTAATGTTCGGGAATTGCTGAATGATGGTCTGCATCTTTTGAAAAGCTTCCGCTTGATTCCAGTTCGCGCTCTGAGCCGCGACCTTCTTCAGTTTGGGGTACTGACTCAGGGTATCATTATATCCCTTGGAACGGATCCCCGCGTTGGTGTCGGTTTCCTTCCCAATCAACTCCACGTAATCCCCTTCTTCACCCATTAGCTTCGCGAATTCCTCAGCTCCCAGGGTTGCTCCCTGATAGTTGTTGGAAACCAGCTGTGCGACAGCGCTACCGGTCGCGTTGATTTCACGATCGACCAGAAATGAAGGGATCCCGGCATCTTTTGCCTTTTTGACTGCCGCGATCGTGGCATCGGCGCCGGCATTGTCCAGGATGATGGCGGCGGCCTTTCTGGCGATGGCGGTGTCAAAAAGCTGGTCCTGTTTGACGGGGTCATCATTGTGCACCAAAACGAGCGTTTCGTATCCGAGCGCTTTAGCTTTGGCATCGGCAGCATCTGCTTCGGCCTTGAAAAACGGGTTTTCCGGGGAGGGCACAATGATCGCGATAAGTTTCTTCTGCGCGAGGGCGGATTGAACCATTGCTCCGGCAGCAAATAAGAGCATGAGCATCGTCAGACGGCTGGCGACGGATTTCCATATATTTCGAGTATGTTTAGACATGACTATCATCGATGGTGTTGTTTGGGGTTGGGTTGGAGGGAAAAGGACTTCCGCGGTTTCTCAATCTGTTTTCGGTATCTAAGCAAAGCTTACGAGCGTTTGAGTGCGAGGCGCTGCTGAAGGCGCTCTTGGAGCTGATCGAGCACGACAGCAAGGATGATGACCAGGCCGGTGATCACTTTTTTCCAGAATTCCTGGACGCCCAGCAGGACGAGTCCATTGGTCAGGACGCCAATCACTAATGCGCCGACAATGGTTCCCCACATCGTGCCCCGTCCCCCGGAGAGCGATGTTCCTCCAAGCACCACAGCCGCGATGGCGTTGAGTTCATAGCTTTCACCCACTGCAGGGTGCGCGGCGACCAATTGCGACGCGGTGATCAGGCCGGTCATCGATGCGCACAAACCGCAAATCATATACACGCTCATCTTAATCCGGCTGACATAGATGCCGGACAGTTCGGCGGCACGCTCATTTCCGCCCACCGCATAGACCTGGCGTCCGAACGGAGTCTTACCCGCCACAAACGCCGCGACGGCGGCGAAAACGAACATGATCCAGATGACGATCGGGATTCCCAGGATGCTCCCGGCGCCAAGAATCGGAAAGCCGGTGTTTCCTAGTTCCGCCTTGCCGACAAGATTAGGAAAGGTCGCTCCATTGTTACTCAACTGGGCAGCGCCCCGGGCGATGTAGAGCGTTCCGAGTGTCGCGATAAACGGCGCCACATTGAAGCGCGTGATGAGCATGCCGTTCAGGGCGCCCACGAGCAAACCCAGGCATAGGCAGAGCACGATGATCATTGGAACATTGAAATAGATGGCGACTCCGAGTGGCGGGATCGGAAGACCCCGGTCAATGAGCAAGCCCGAAATCATGGCGGCCAGTCCAACCGTGGAGCCCACCGATAAGTCGATACCACCGGTCAAGATGACAAAGGTCATGCCCACGGCCATGATCGCGTTAATCGCGGTCTGTCCAACCAGGATGATCAGGTTCTGCTGAGTGAAAAACGCCGGCGAAAGCACAGAGAAAATTCCGAGCAAGACAAACAAGGCAATCAATGCTCTTAACCGGAATAGAAATACGCCCAGGGACAAACCGGACGGTTTGGCTAAGAGCGGGCCGGCGGGAGAAGTCAGAGTGGTGGGCATTTGGGAAGAGCTGGGCGGACTTATTTCGATGGGTGGGCAGGGATCGGGTGTTCAGTCTGTTGACGCGCGCCAGCGGCCAGGACCAACGCTTCCTCGCTCAATTGGTCGTGAAGAAACTCGCCCGTGATCCTCCCTTTGGAGAGAACGATGACCCGGTCCGGAATGGTAAACATTTCGGGCAACTCGGAAGAAACAAAAAGTACGGCCAGGCCTTTCTCGGCCAGCTGATTCATGATCTCGAATATTTCCGCCTTGGCGCCCACGTCGATGCCGCGGGTCGGCTCATCAAGCATCAGGATTTGAGGTTCCGTCAACAGGCTCTTGGCGATCACCACTTTCTGCTGATTGCCGCCGCTCAATGAAGTAATCGGTTGCTGAGGATTCCGGGTCTTGATCGACAGGTTCCGGATCATCGCGTTGATCTCATGTAGTTCGCGCCGCTCGGAGAGCCAAAAGGAGGTCACAAAGCGTCGCAAATTGGCAAGAGTGATATTATGCGCTACCGAAAGTTTTTGGATCAATCCCAGGCGCTGCCGGTCCTCAGGCACTAGCATCATCCCGAGATCAATTCGTTCTCGAATCGATTCCTTGCGGAGCTTCCGATCATCCAGGCGAATCTCGCCGCTCGCCTCCGGATGCTGTCCCATCAGGCTTTCGAATAACTCCGTTCTTCCGGCCCCCATCAATCCAAATATCGCCAGGATCTCGCCTCGTCGGAGGGTCAGGGAAACGTTTTCCAAGGTAAATCCCCCACCGGCCCGCGGAAGGCTCAGATTCTTCACTTCCAGCACGGGCCGGTCGGCGGCCGTTGCCTTAGTCTGGGTTCGATGCCTGGGAGCATTCACGTTACGCCCAACCATTTTTTCGATGATCCAGCCGATGTTGATGTCCCGTGCGGGCGACGCGGCCGCCAGCTTGCCATCACGCAGGACGGTCACGTAGTCCCCAATTGTGAGGATCTCTTCCAGTTTATGCGAAATGTAAATCAAGGCCACGCCGTGTGCTCTGAGGTCCGCGATGATCCGGAAAAGCGCCGCCGTTTCCGCGGCGGTCAGAGCCGACGTGGGCTCATCCATGATTAAAATTCGAACATTTTGAGACAATGCCTTCGCGATTTCCACGATTTGTTGCTGTCCCATCCGCAGATCTCTTACCAGCGTGGCCGGGTTCAAAGGCTGTTCGAGCCGGTTCAATAATTCTGCGGTGACTTGCTCCTGCGCCCGGTGCTGGACCACGCCACCTCGCGTCAGTTCGCGAGCAACAAAAATATTTTCGGAGATGCTGAGATTCGGATAAAGATTCAACTCCTGAAAAATGATACCGATCCCGGCCTGCGCAGCCTCTCGAGTCGATTTGAATTCCACAGGCAATCCATCAAGCAGCAGCCGGCCGGAGGTGGCACGCTCAACGCCGGCAAGAATTTTCATCAAAGTCGACTTGCCCGCTCCATTCTCGCCGATCAGGACGTTGACCGCACCGGCGTAAACTGTGAAGTCGACTTCGTCCAGCGCCACCGTTCCAGGAAAACGCTTGGTGATTTTCTCTGCTGCCAAAACAACCTTCTCGCTCTTCGAAAGAGTTTGGTCAGCTGATGTCGTCTGACTCATACTTGGCATCTACAAGACGATTTTCACAGGGGTGATCAGAATCAGCGATTTTGAGTGGGGGTCGAAGGTAAACGCCCCAAAAAATGTCACCGTCTTGCCGGCCAAAGACGCAGGAACGACATTGGCGAAGGACGATTTCAGCGCCCGGCCGTTCATTTCTTTGGCAACGTCCGCGTAATCAAGCTGATTCGAGAATTGATTGAACGTCACGATCCCGGTGGCGTCGCGCAATGCCGTGCCGCGAACCACGGGTCCGATCTGGAGGGCAACCTTTTCATTCAAGCCGGGGATCTCCACCAGGGCGGTGCCCGCCTGAGATTCGCTCTTAATCTCCGTCACTCGACCTGTCCCTTTGACCATATAATTGTAGGGATTAGTCGCTTCACGCCGGCCGTACTTCTTTCCGGCGGCGTCCGGATCAGCTCGAATCTCGGGCAGGATTTTCGCGATATCCTGTGCCTTCTCGTCAAAGATCGGCAGCACCTTGCTCGCCCAAATCGGATCGACGAACCGGGAAGCCGCGCCCGGGCCAGTTTGAGCACCGATGCCTGTACCGGCGTGGTCCGCCAGAGGTCGGACCACGAAAGGCGGTTTCAGCGTAAAAAGAATCGCCAGCAAAACAAAAAGGGCCAGGATCACCATCCGGTGACGGTTTTTGCGCCGAGTCCGCGGCTCCGGGGAAGTTTTGTCATCGTTGATCAGGGAGGTCATTTTCCATCGAGGGCAAAATTTTCTTACCGTTGAGGGGACTCCATCTCACCTCGTTGAATGCCATCAACGGAAGGGTTCAGCTTTTGCTGGGATGCACGCTTATCCATGAACGCATAATTATTCCTAATTTTGAAGGGGGACCGTTTTTCATCGAATCTGGGGCGGGTGTTGAGTCCCACTCCTGACTGACCAATGGCTGATCGGCAGGGCACTGTCAAGACCGTTGATCCCTCTAAACGACTTTTTATTTGGACTATGTTTAAATATTCATATCATTCGCTTTCGCCGCTTCCCAATCTGCTACCGGCGCCGAATTACTTTGTTAAGTATCCCATGGCCGCCAGATGCTCCACGCTTTGTCTGGCCCAATTGAATTCGAGTTCCATCGTTTTCGCCAGGTCTTCCTGAAACGGAGGCCACTGTTCGACAATGGCGTTTGCCTGACAGGACGCTGTCGCCAGGGCCTCAAATATTTTGACGAGTGGCAGCACGCCCTGTCCGATCGGCTTACCTCGGAAAGCAAAACCCATCAAGAAATCGAGCCTCTCGACAGCAAATTCCTTGAGGTGGACACTGATCGTAAAGGGCACCAGGTTACCCAGAATTTCATCCGTGTTTTCCAGCGCGCCGTAAGAATTGGTCAAGTCCAGGCAGATACCGAGGGTGGGATGGTTGATCTCCGCAACCAGAGCCGCCAGGTCCGAGGTGCGGTACGCTTCGTAATTTTCCAACGCGATTCTCACCCCTGCATCTCTAAAAGAGGGCAGCACCTTTAATAGGTTGGCGCTTACTTCTTTCAACGAAGCCGGCGCGCCGTGCCAACCTCCCATCGTTCGGATTAAACGCGTACCCATCTTTTCCGCAATCTCCAGGTAGCGGAGCAGATGCTCCGGTTCCGTCCCTCTTGTTCCAATTTCGATTTCGATGTTATGCTGGGCCGCCAGTTTGCTGGCGCGAGCGATCGCCTCGCCATCGCACGCACTCAATGGAAGGTTATCCAGAAACTGGACCACATGAACGCCCAGCTCCTTAGCCCTCTGGACCACGGCAAGCGGGTCCAGAACATGCTCAGGACGGTGATTCGAAATCGTTCCGACGGCCCACGGAAAAGTCCATGATCCCACTCCGATTTTACCGATTGTTTTACCGCTCATTTCTTCGCTCTCGGCCGGACATTTGCTTCGGCCAGCATTGCTCATCAGTCTCGAAGGGTTTTCGAGCAAACATCTTCACCTCAAGCGCTGCCAACCGAAAGACTAGGCTACCTTGGAAGAGGAGGCGAATCTTTGCTCTTTGGCGCTGTGCTTAGCCAAACGATCTGCCGTGTACTGGTCCGTTACCAGAGTGTTAATCCATTTCCCGCGCAACCCGGCAACGATCGCGGCAAACTTCCGCTTGCCGCCGGCAATTCCGATGGTGGTACGAATCCGGCTCAGCCTCTCCAGGTCGATCCCAATCACCCGGTTTCCAAAAGGTTCTTTGACTTCCCTGCCGTTGGCGTCGTAGAAGCGCAGGCAGATGTCTCCCACGAC
>Ga0210389_10002941_pt1 | contig 13338 bp, 8 predicted proteins | sample IncBWH28OmetaG_FD_160127 | JGI IMG/M metagenome (GOLD analysis project Ga0210389, IMG submission 160127) | Forest soil microbial communities from Barre Woods Harvard Forest LTER site, Petersham, Massachusetts, United States - Inc-BW-H-28-O ...
TGGTGATCGCTACCTGGAATGACTATGAAGAAGGAACGGCCATCGAGCGCGGTTCCTCAAAATGCGATGGCGGCGAAGCGAAGAATTCCTCGGAGTGATTAGCGCACGAGTGGATGAATGATAGGTCGACGTCGAAGTTGAGCTGCCACCTTCTGGGTGTCCACTCAGGACTCAAGCAGCCGGGTACATTCTCCCAGCTTTAGCCGCGTTTAGAGCAATCTCTTCAGTGTCGGTCAAATCAAGCTCTGACGCGTTGGAATCCGTCAGATCGATTCGCCGCTCCGATCCCGCCGCTGCGGACGCAAACACCTGCTCGCCCTGATACACGCGGTTGATAATCGAGAGCGGACGGGCCCTCACTTCATCGTAGACGCGGCCGAGATACTCGCCCATGATCCCCAGACATAGTAGTGGGAGGCTGGTCATGAGGAAGATCGTAGCGAACAGGGCGTAGAACATTCCATTGGCACTCGATGCAAGCGCAGCGATACCAAAGCCCGCTGCTGCCACAAACGAAGCCGCCGCCAGAACGAACATCATCCGCAGAGGTTTGTAGCTGAAGCTGGTAATCGCATCCATCGCATACTTGATGCGGCTCATAAAACTGAGCTTTCCGTCGCCGCCTATGCGATCCTGCCGGTCGTAATATACGACCGCAGTACGATAGCCGACCCACGCTCGCAGACCGGGGATATAGCGATTGCCCTCGCGCAAACTATTGAGAGATTCGAGCACCTGCCGGTCGAACAAGCCGAAAATGCCTGCGTTCAACGGGATTGGATAGTCGGAAACCGCTCCCAGCACCTTATAGAAAAGTGGGAAAAGCAGGGCCAGCACCTTGCGGCTCTCCTTGCGACTGCGTCGGACAGCGGTGACCACCTGGGCGCCCCCACGCCACGCGTCCACCAGTTTGGGCACAACCTCAGGCGGATCTTGTAAATCTCCATCCATCATCACAATGGCATCGCCGCGCGCAGTCTGCAATCCGGCGTGGATGGCGCCCGCGTGCCCCCAATTTCGAGAAAGGTCCACGACTACTACGTGCGGATCACTTGATTGCAACTGGCGTAGGAGGTTGAGCGATGAGTCCTTCGAGCCGTCATTGACGTAAACGACTTCCCATAATTCGTCGAGTTCGTTCATGGCGTCGCTGACGGCGCTGTGAAGGATCGATAGGATTTCCTCTTCGTTATAGATCGGGATGACGACCGAGATCACGTCTGGGCTCCTGGTTCCTGACTTACGGTGCAAGATCAGGTAAATAAAAGATCAGATAAATAAATGTCGTTGAGGGCTACGGCGTTCCTCCCTGGAACACTCGCACCTTCCATCTTGTTTCCGTCGGACTGAGGACGGCTATGTAGCGCGCTCGCACATGCTCCGACCCCAATGACTGCTCACCCTTGCGAACATTCACGTCGTATTCGACTTCGTCCAGAAGTTGAATCGACAATCCTTCTGGCGAATAAAACACGACTTTGATGTCATGCGACCGGGGCAGGTAGCTTGTTTCAATCCCAAGACTCTGCTGTTCGCGAACCGTCTCGGCGAGCTTCTCTTTCGCCTTACCCACAAAGACCGCATCAAGCAGGTCCGGCCGATTCTGAGTCAAAGCCACATTCATGGTCTGCCACGCCAGCAAGTAGTCGCGTATCAGCGAGGATTGCGTCTGCGGTTCGATGGAGCGCGGTCCGACCGAGTCCATCGGTGCGACGCGTACCGTCGGCTCTGTAGAAGCCGAGAGCAGCACCGCCGTCAGAATAGCTCCGCCAACCGGAAGCAACGCCGCCCATTTTCCCGTGATCTTCCCCGTTACCTTCATCGGCCGCTCCAGCGAATTTCGTTGCCCAGCACAACTCCTGCCGCTGCGGAGATCACCGCGCCGTTCTCCGCGGGAAGCTCGGTTTGCGCCACGCCGCGCTTCAGTGGAACATCGACAGTGGACGCCCGACCTTCGTAGGTTTCTGTAAAGGTCACGATCGTCCCGTCGGGGACCGGATTGCCGCTGCAGTCGCGCACCGGATCGGTCTGCAACAAAACCCTTTGATTCGGGGCTGGGTGTGCCGTCATCCGAATCGAGCAAGGGTCACCTGGAACCTGTTCGACTACGCGCGTGGCATGAACACCAGCCAGGCTGGCTTGAAAATGAGCCGCCCCCGCTTTCGGAGCAGAATTCATTTGCACGAATGCGACGCCATCGTGGCTGGTCGAGCTTCGCGATTGCGCGCCGCCGGTTGCGTCGGCAAGTTGGAATGAAACATCCTCGGGCTTCAGAACAAGATTGCCGAAAATATCAAAGATATATGCGACCCCGCTGATGCCATTCTCGCGGTTCACTGCTAGTCGCGAGGGCTTTGCCAGAAAACTCAGCGACGCAGGCTGCTGGGAAGGTATGACGTCGAACTGCGCGGACTGCGAGGACGAGCCCGCGCCTAGGATCGCCACGTAATGTCCGGCATTGTGCAGGTCATCGGCCCCAAAAGAAATCTTCTCGCCCAGCTGAACTCTGCGCTGTAGGGCGTCGCCGGGTCCCACGATATATAGGGTCGCCTCGCCTGAGCCCGACGTCGGTACTGAAAATGCCGCTCCCGCCTCGACTTTCGGGGGGAATCGTAACTCCGACTGCGCGGCCCCAATGTGCGCAAGCAACATCACAAACGCGCACAGAAATGGAATCTGTTTCTTCATTGAATGCGGCTCGAGATGTAGGTTGTAGTTACCACGCGGTACGTTTTAACCTTGTTGGAAATATCCGCGGGTAGCGAAATCTGGAACGGCACCGGCGTTCCGGGTAGCAGCGCTCGACTTGGATATTGGTCGGCGACCCATATGATCTGGCCGCCGCCGTCATAGAACGTCCCAATCACGTGAGCGACGTTGACGACCTGTCCACTTTGATTGACGAGCTCTCCCGACAGCGAAGCGTTGGGCAGCGGATTCAGTTTCTGCGATTCAATGCCGATCACCGGGTCCGCGGACGCAGGCACGAGGTTTGATGATGGCTGCATGCGAACGCTATCCACTTGCGACATGCGAACGTTATGGAAGTCGACGCGGAACGGCGTAACCTGTTTCGGCAGGAGCACATGAGAAATCTTGTCGAAGGCATCTTCGGTTCCGAGGGCAGCACCCTTACTGTCAAGCAAGGACGCCTTCACCGTGACGAAGGCCGGGACAACATCTTCGTTCAGAAGTTCGCCCATGAGGATCACTTCACCTGCGCGGCCTACGGGATGCATCGCGACGATTCGAACATGCGGCGCCTCGACATCCTGTGCACCCCAGTCGTCCTCCGGCCCGCGGTAAATGACGTCCCAGCGCAAATAGTTCACGGGAATGACCTGCGGCGGCACTCTTGTCTCTTTAACGATTGGCCAATTCACTTCCCAGCGCCTGCCGTTCTTGACGACGCGCAGGTCGCGCGAATCGTCAAAGGTTCCGACGACCGATGACCAGAGCAGGTGGGCGCGAACGACAGCTTGATCCGCGGACTCGTGCAGCGGCTGCAGGTCAAACTGATTCAGCATCGCGTAGCTCCGAAGGCTGCCATAGTCGCCCGTCAGGTCGCTTCTGAATTCCCCTTCACTAAACTCACCCTTGTTGCCAAGGAGTTCATACGCGGAATGCCACTCGCGGCGCGCGATCTGCTGCAACACGTTGTTCACCGCATCTTGCGGTGACGAGGCCGAGATGATGAACTTTGCATTCGGTTCGGCGACGCCAGAGTTTTCCTGGTTCGGCCACATTGTTCCGATCGCGACCAACGCAAGCGTTGCGACGATGAGGCACAGCGCAAAGATGATGCCTTTACGTTTCTGGGCCCCGTTTCCGTTATCAACATCTCCGGGATCACTGCTTCGAGGATCACTAGTCCGAAGATCAGTGTTCCTGGAATCAGTGTTCCTGAAATCAGTGTTCTGAGGATCTGTGTTCCGATAGTCGGCGCTCATGAGATCATTCTCCCCAGGACAAGGTCTTGTTCGGCGCCAGCGGTCGGCTTGGCCCGGGGCCTCACTTCCTGCGCAATTCGCCGGCGATTAGGAATGAGCACAAGAAGCATGGCCAGAACGCTGCTCCCAATCGGAAGAATGCCCCACAAGAGTCCCTGCCATGCAGGAGGCCGTTGTGGTGAATCAATTGGAGTAGCCGGGGCAACGTTATCTCTTGCCCAGATCGCAATCGTGCGATCTTCCACATCCTCGATTCGTCGCCAGCCCGAAAAGACAAGGAGCGGTTCGTAATAAGGCTCTTTGACGAAAACCCATTTCAGCCCGTAGCGATCGGCGTGTTCAAGGACGGCCATCAGTGCGTCCATCCCGCCCTTGCCAAAGTATTTCGAACTCGTTAGCGCGCCCGCACCATGCTCCGTGAGTTCAGGGAGCAATCGGCCGGAGTTCCACTCGCCATCCACGCTGCCTGCGTCGGTAAGCATCGCCAGGCGCGAGATCTGGTTGCCGAAGCCGAGAGTGATGTAACGATATTTGTCGTGGCCGTCGCGATTCAGCCATGTGGCCAGCGTGTCGACCTTGAAATCGTCGACGGCTGCCGGACGCACAGTTGCCCAGGCGACGGCTGCGGCACAGGTCAACCCCGCCGCAACCACCATCGCGCCTACAGTGCGCCACCGGCGTCGATCGACCAACTCTTCCGCTAATAATCCGATGAATGGCAATGCGAGAATCGTTGCCCAGTAGCTGAAGCGCTCCATCGTCAAGACTTCATAGGCACGCGCGAGCAGGATTCGCGCCACCGGCGTAGTTGCTCCCAGCCCCACCAGGAAGGCAGCCCAAAACCCAATGAGAAGCGGTCGCAGCCGCGGGATTAAAGCGCCACGCATGAAGATAAATGGCAATGCAAGGATCATTGCCCCGTACGGAATGATGAAGTAGTTGAACCCCAATGCCGGATTCAAAATGTAGTTCGCGCGGCTGGGGTGAGGAATCGGAACCTGCGTGACCGGATATTTGATAAGAGCCAGCCAGAACGGCAGGAGCACGACCGCGATCAGGACGCCAATGGCGGCGGTAACAAAAACGGTCCGGAAGATGAAGCTTTTCGCGTAAGCACGGTGATCTTGGCGAAGGTCGTAAATGGCGAGTGCGAGAACGGGAAGGGCAAAAAAGAACGATCCAAACAGCAAGGTTGCGTGGTGAGCCGCGGCCGCCGCAACGGCCAGCGCTGTGCCTTTCAAGAACGAGCGCCAGTTGTTTTCCCGGATCCATTCATAAATGTAAGGCAGGGCATTCAGATAAAGAGGTGCGGCACAAGTCGTCGCGAGCTGTCCGGCGGCATAAACCAGGAAAGTTTCCGAGCCAATAAATATGCTGGCCAACGCGGCATATGACGCGGCACGACGATCGACCCACAGGCTCGCGAAGCGATACACGCCCAGCGCCAGCAGGAGAATGCCGACGAACTGCACGATCATGTAACCCATGTCGAGCCCAACGGCGTGCGACAGAACCGCTATCCATTGCTGCGGCAGCGGTGGGTATGTGGTCTGCGAAAAACCTGCATACCATTTCGTATTCCACGGATCGAACCAGTGCTGCGCGTAGTGGGATGCAAAGAAGATATGGAAGTTCGTGTCGTACGACCTGAGCGGGAGCTGCATCAGCAGCAAAGGCCCATGGACCAGGAACGCCGTCAGAAAAATAAAGCTGAGCGGCAAAGGACGGTCGGCACGGTCGACGAAGTCTAGCCTTGGCACAGTTTTCCTCCTATTGCCTATCTTGGAGTGTCCACGTGCCAGAGTGGTTGCTTCCGCGAGAGGAGCCATTGCCCGACTTTCTCCAGTAAATCCGGGTCGACCGACGTGTCAGCCAACATTGGCGTGCGATGCGCCATCGAAGTAAGGCAATCACAGCCAGGAGTTTGGCTGGAGGCAGATTGAACTCCCAGATTTCATACTTCAGAGTTTTGCTGGCGGCGCCGCTTGCTTTCACGATGAGTGTGGTGAGCCACGCACAGACATATAAGGTGAATTCCGGGACAACCGATCAAGCCCAACAGCAGCAAGCTCAGCAACAGACTGATCAGCAAAAAAGTGACCAGCAAAAGACCAGGCAGCCGCAAAAGAATACGCAGCCGCCCGCACAGTCGCAGTCCGACAAGCTGGGCTGGGGCTCGAACATTCAGAATGCTCGTTTGGCGCGCGCAGCCGAATCTGCGCTCAAGAGCGGCAACTATGCGGCCGCGATGGACTTCGCGCAGCGCGCCGCCCAGTCTGCGCCGGGCGATGACAAACTCTGGTTCCTGCTCGGTTACACGCAGCGGCTCGCTGGCAAGGCACAAGCGTCCGTCGAGTCCTACGACAGGGGACTGCGGATCAACCCGTCATCGTTAGAAGGCCAATCCGGTTTAGCGCAGACTTTCGCCCGCATGGGACGACACGACGAAGCCGTCAAACTTTTGACTCACGTCGTCGAGTCTGATCCGCGGCGTATTACTGATCTTCTGGTGCTCGGCGAGATGTTGCTGCAATCAGGGCAATTTGACGAGGCGCTCCAGCGGCTGCAACGCGCGGAGCAAATGCATGCCGATTCTCGCTCCGAGTTGCTGATTGCAATCACCTATGAGCGTCTGAATCAGGACGAGCAGGCTGAGCGCTACCTCGACATGGCTAAGCACCGCTCGCCCAATAACCCTGAAGTTGTGCGTGCTCTTGCCGGCTTTTATCGCGCGATGGGAAATTATTCCGCTGCCATCGCGGCCTTGAAGTCCCTCCCCAACAAGAGTCCCGAGGTTAAGGCCGAGCTTGCATATACATATCAACTTGCCGGCAAACAGGATGAAGCCGCCAGGCTCTACGTCGAGGCCGCCAATGCCGCGTCGCGCGACGTGAACCTGCAACTCTCGGCCGCGCAATCGGAGATGATGGCCGGGGACGTCGACACGGCCGTTAAATATCTCGACCGGGCAGAGAAGCTGAATGCGAATCACTATCGTCTGCACGCGATTCGCGGCGAGGTTGCCAAGCTCGAAGAGCGCAACGAGGACGCGGTCAAGGAATACGACGCTGCCATCAGCAATCTGCCGCAGGCGCCCCCGGAGGGCCCGCTTTATTCCATCCAACTGCACATTAACTTAGTGCAGATTTACAACCGATTGCAGGATGACGCCGCCTCGAAAAGCCAGCTGGCAATTGCGCAGTCTGAAATCAATGCGCTGAATCTTGAAGGAAAGAGCCGCGAAGACTTTCTCCGTTTGCGCTCGCAGATAAAACTCTACGCTGGCGATACGAGCGGGGCGCTGCAGGACATTCATGACGCGTTGGCATTGAATCCCAAAGATCCAAACGCGCTGCAATTGAATGGCGATCTGCTTGTGAAGATTGACCGGGCTGAAGAGGCTCTCGACATTTATAAGAAAATCCTGACCCTCGATGCCGACAATGAACTTGCGCTCATGTCGCTCGGATCGGTGTCTCGGCAGCTTGGCCACGATAAGGAAGCCGAAAAATATCTGTTACGCCTGGCTGCGACGCATCCGCGCTTCTACGCTTCGTATCTGGCGCTAGGCGACCTGTACACGGCTCGCCATGACTTCAGCAAGGCCGAAACGAATTACCGGAAGACGAACAGCCTCGCGCCCAAAAATACTCTGGCAATTGCTGGTGGCATGAATGCTGCGATCGAAGCGCATCAGCTTCCTCTGGCCGGCGAGTGGCTCAATCTCGCCTCGCCGCAAATGCAGCAGGACCTCTTCATCATGCGAGAGAAAGAGCGCTACTTGAGCTGGACCGGGAACTATAAAGAGTCCGCCGAGGTTGGCCAGCAGCTCATCCAGAAGCTTCCGCATGACCGCGATGTAGTCGTCTATCTCGGATATGACTTACTGCATCTCGAGCGCTACGACGAACTGCTGGCGCTCGCTACAAAGTATCAGGACGTGCTGCCAAAGGAACCCGATCTTCCCCTTCTGGCCGGCTATGTCTACAAGCACAACGGTGATCTTCCCAATGCGCAAGCGGAATTTACGAAATCGGTCGAACGTGGCCCGAACGTTGCGACTGCGTATGTAAACCGAGGCTTTGTGCTGCACGATCAGCGGCAGGGCGTGGCCGCGGCGGCTGACTTTAATGCCGCCCTGAAGATCGAGCCGAAGAATGGTGAGGCCCACCTGGGTCTTGCATACGCCGATCTGGATTTGCATCGGGCGCGTGCCGCGCTCGATCAGGCCAAGCTCGCTGAAAAAGCCATGGGCGACTCGATGGCCCTTCACTTGATCCGCGGAACTGCATATGGGGATGAAGGGCTGCTGAAGCGCGCAATCGCGGAATTCCGGCTCGCCCTGAAGAGTAATCCCAATGACCCCAACCTCCACGTTGCGATCGCCAACTCGCTCTATGAACTGCATGAGTATCAGGAGGCGATCAACGACCTTCAGGAATCCGACAAGCTTGCTCCTGACAACGGCTTCGTCTATGCGCAGCTATCACGTTGCTACGCGCAACTCCATCAGCGCAATCAAACCATGCACTACATAGAACTGGCGGAAAAGGCCGGGCCAGCCACCGTCTACATCTCCACGGGTGAAGCTCTAAGTGTGCTCGGCGAGCAGAAGGCTGCTATGGCTCGCTTCGAGCGCGCACTCTCAGCTACCGGAACTGATCGCGTCGAAGTCCGTCTCGCAATCGCGCACCTGATGATGAATAAAGGGCAGATGGACGATACGCGCCGCCAGGTTACGCTCGCGTTAATGGAAGCGGGCGCCGGGCGCACGGAGCCGCCCACGGGCACAGAACTCGTGCAAGCTGCCGACGTATTTCTCGGCATGCACGAATACCAACTCGCGCAAATCTACTTTCAGCGAGCCTTGGCTGCGGGTGCGCCGGAGTCTGATGTCCGCATCGGGCTCGCGAATTCCTACCTGGCGACGGGCGACACAACCCGGGCAGAAGCTCAACTGGATGAGGTCAGCAAGAACCTTGGCGAAGATGAACTCAGCTACAACTATCTGCTGGCGAAAGCGAACACGCTGCGCCAGCGCCGCCAAAATGCGCAAGCTCTAACCGCGTTCGCGCAGGCCGCGCAAGCTGCCGGCGAAGACACCACTGCCGAGATGGCGATGATCCGCACCAGCGGCGATGAAGGTCTGAGGATCAATAAGACGGTAAGCTTTATTTCTAATTACACACTCTCACCTATCTTTGAAGACACGACGGTCTATCCCCTGGATGCGGCATTCGCTGGCGGAACAGGCGGGGCATTGCCCCCGCCACGTTCCTCCATTCAGAGCCTCTGGACGGAGGCTTTCCACGTGCACATAGAGGGTATGCCGGACTCGGGCGGGTTCTTTCAGGTTCGCAACGCGCGTGGTCAAATCTCGTTGCCGAGCGCCAACACAATCGTCGATCGCGATACCTGGGACTATAACTTCAACTACGGCATCAGTCCGTCGTTGCGTTGGGGCGATAACGTCTTCAATTTCAATACCGGCATTCAGGAAACTATTCGTCGGGATTCGCGCGACCCTTATAACATGAACCAGAACCTGTTTCGACAGTTCGTATATATGTCGACGAGTTCATTCTTTAATTGGGTGTCGGTGAACGGCTTCGCGATTCGAGAGGCGGGACCTTTTACAGAGAATAGTCAGCACAGCCGCGATCTGTCGGGCGCGTTGGAATTTCGTGTTGGCCGTCCCTGGGCCAAGAACGCATTCATCACCGGATGGGGAGCGCGCGACGAGCAGTTCTCTCCCATTCCGCGTGAGTTCTACTACACCTCAACCTACGCCGGAATTGAGCGTCGCTTTTCGGATCGCCTCAAGATTCGCGCGATCGGCGAATATCTGCGATCGTGGCGCGTAGAAATCAGCCAGTACACGATCGCGCAGGCATTTCGTCCCGCTGGCAGCGTTGAGTTCGCGCCCACGCGCAATTGGTCGATGGAGGCTTCTACCGCCTATTCCCGCAACATGGGAATCCATGCCTATGACTCTGTCCAGTCCGGATTCGCGGTTTCTTATGCCATGCCGATTCACAGGACAATCCAGGAGAACGGACAAGATCTTCCCGTGCATTACCCGATCCGCTTCTCTGCCGGTATTCAGCAACAAGATTTTTTCAATTTCAACGGTCCGTCCACTCAGCAATTCCGGCCGTATGCGCAAATCAGCATCTTTTAGAAGTTAAGACAAGAAGTTAAGAAATCAGGAGCGGATACGAACGGGTTATGAAAATCTGTCTCATTACTGCATTCCCTCCCAGCGGCCGGCAATTGAACGAATATGGCCTCTACCTTGCGCGCGAGCTTCAGCGCAATCCTCTCGTGAATCTTACGATCCTGGCCGACAAGCTAACCCCGTACGAATGGAACACCGACGCGAATGGCCAGCCGGTCCACCGCGACGAGCAGAAGGAAGTGCCGGGATTTCACGTGATCCGCTGTTGGGAAAGCAATCGGCTAATGTCTCCCTTGCGACTGATCAAGGCGATTCATGACTGTAAGCCTGATGTCGTTTGGTTCAACCTTGTTTACTCCACGTTCGGAACTCCCGAATACCCGGTGGCCGCCTTCGCCGGATTGTGCGCACCTGCGGTGACTCGCGCGATGGGCTATTTCACGCACGTAACCCTGCACCACATCGTTGAGCACGTGGATTTTGGCGATGCAGGCGTTAAACGGGAGCGAATTTACCGTTGGGGCAGCGCGCTCGCGACGCGCATGCTTTTGAATGCGACCTCAGTTTCAGTCTTGCTCTCGGGATATCGTCGCACTCTCGCGGAAAAATATTCGGCTGACAATGTGCTCTTGGGCACGCACGGCATTTTTGCGCGCTGTCCTACTCCGCCGAACTTTTCACTGCGCGGAAATCCCGAGCAGCGCCTGCTGGCCATCGGGCATTGGGGAACGTACAAGCGCCTGGAGACATTGATGGAAGCGTTCCCCGCGGTCTTGCGGAGAGTGCCCACCGCGCGCCTGATCATTGCTGGATCGAATCATCACACGAGGCCCGGCTATTGGGAATCCGTGCGCGAGAAGTACGGCTCGAATCCGCGCATCGAATTTCGCGGCTACGTGCCGGAGTTGGGCTTGCCGGAGCTTTTCAGCACCGCCAGCATTCTGGTTCTGCCATACGATTCCGCGACCGGCTCCAGCGGTCCGGCACATCAGGCTTGCGAATATGGTTTGCCGATTGTATCGGCTGAGATCGCCGATTTTCGCGACATGGCCGCCGACGAAGACATGGCAATCAGCTTCTACAAAACCGGCGATCCCGTGGACCTCGCCGCCCAGTTGATCGGTCTGTTGGAATCGCCTCAGGATCAGCGCATGGCGGCGGAACAGAACTATGCTGCAGCGGTCAGAATGACCATGCCCAACGTCGTCCGTCACTATCTTCGCTGGTTCGAACTGGAGCGGCGCAAGCGTTCACTGGGCTCTTCCGCCGAGCATCGTTTTCCGCTGATGAGCCGACGCCGTGCTTCTTTGCGTGCGGCGCTGCATGGGCTTCCGCCTTCATCAAAAATTGCTTTTTCCGCGGGAGAACAAGAAGCAATTCCGTCAATTCCAATGACCGTCCCACCCCCGCAAAGCAGAGACGCCGCCTGAGATGGAACGTCAAGCGGGAGATGCGCTCGTGCGCACCTCCGCTGGACCAATGCCCCTCGAATAGAACTACTTGATTGCGATTACCTGATCGTGACTCCCTGGTCGTGCCTACCAGGTTGTTAACGATTCCCGGTTCGAGTATTCCTCAATGAGGACGCCCGCAACCGACGTATCCAACTGATGCTGCACCCCTAGAACCGGTCCCCACGCGGGTTTTGGAATCGTTGACCACGCTAGCCCTCCCATCGCGGTTGTCTGGCCGTCGATCGTAAGTGTTCCAAATCGCAAATAACTGTTCGTGTCTGTCGAGGGGCTAAAGGTGAGGGGAATTTGCTGGTATCCAGATGGGGTCACGCGCTGCAGGAAGTACACTGCGTGATGCCATGCGCCGGTCGAGAAGCGGCACGGTGACACGGCCGAAGTAACCCACGTCAGACGGGACCCGATCGGAACCCAGAAATCCCAGGCATTCTTTGCATAGTTGCACTGCGACCCGAACATGAACTTGTGCACGCCATCGCTCAACGGCACAGTCTGGAACATGTCAAATTCCATCGCCTGGACGGTCTTCGATTGGGTCGTGCTCGGAACGTAGAACCAGAACTCCCATAGATAGTTCGTGGCACCCTCAAGTGACTGCGGATCGTTGTACTTCCAATAGAACAGGCTGTCGTCATATTGGCACGTGCCGTTTACGATGAAATGTTGGCCAGGACCGGGAGCATTCTCGGTATTCGGATCCGAGCTATTGACGAATGACCCGAGGCTGCCGGTGCTGCAGTTTCCGCCGACGTCAGGATTGTTGTCAACAGTCCACGATTCGCCGTCGATCCCGCTAAGACGCTGAGCGTAGACCGGCGGATTGGGCGGAGCAAAGCCGGTCACGTTGATCCGATATGTTTGCGTAGTGTAGCTGGTATGTGCGTCCCAGGCCTTCACGTAGAGAGTGTGTGGACCGGCGGGAAGCATGACCCAGGCATCGACGGTAGTGGCGAAATTGCGAAAGACGTTCTGGCCGTCCACATAGACGACATATCCAGTGATTGAATTGAGATCCTCTGCCGTCGCCGCCACATGGACGGGCGACGTGAGGTTCGTTGCGGCTGTCGCCGAGAGGCCAGGAGCTTGGATTGAGATCGAAGTAACTTGGCTGCTCGCCAGCGTAGTGCATCCTACACACAAAGCAACGAGTATGAGAAGCTGCGGGGCGAAGTGGGTTACACGGCTTGGTTTCGACTCGCCTATGAATGGGCGACCCGCGGCTAAGAGGGACACTTTCAATGTTGTCTCCAGGGCCCTGGCAGTCTTCCGCCCGTGAAGGGACTGAACATGCGGGGCAGGTGCATCTTACGAAAAACTTACTGTGAAAAATACAGTAGTTATGGTATTGACGCAATTGCTCCATTGGTTGCCTACTTTGGTGCTTGGATTGGTAGTATGCCCGACTGACGAGATGGGCGCAAAAGTACTAAAGCGCAAGACACTAATTAATACTGGATTGCGAAACATGCAGGGTGCAGAAATGCCAACCGCGCTTCCAGTAGATGGAATTCGGGGAGAGCTTCTAGATTATTGCTGCGCCGATTATTGCTGCGGTTTTTCGGGTTGCGGTGTGTTCGGTGTCGACGGAGTTGAGGACGAACCCGGCGCCGAGTCCACCGTGCTCCCGTCGCGGCGCTTTAGTTCGACTGGCCCACCAGTCCGATGTTTCGCTTCGCTATGGACCTCGATAGCGCTTGCGACCTGCCCTTCACTGGTGTCGGCGACCGATGATAACTTT
>Ga0210389_10002942_pt1 | contig 13338 bp, 5 predicted proteins | sample IncBWH28OmetaG_FD_160127 | JGI IMG/M metagenome (GOLD analysis project Ga0210389, IMG submission 160127) | Forest soil microbial communities from Barre Woods Harvard Forest LTER site, Petersham, Massachusetts, United States - Inc-BW-H-28-O ...
CCGGGGTGGTGGTCTCCGAACCCAGTGCCACTACCTTTGTCACAGGGATCAGCCAGGTGCCAGAGGCGCCAACGGCGACCTATGAAGTGGTCGCCAACTCGAACGAACTCCGCGTCGTTTTCGACATTCCGCTAATCACTTTTCGCGACTGTGTGATCGATGCAAAATACTGGGACGCCGGCGCAGACTACCAGCAGTTAGCGAAATTGCCTGACCCGGGCATCGCGTATCGCATTTCCCTGGCTTCCCAAGCTGGGGCACACTATGTGACCGCCGAGGGAGTCAAGAAAATGGCCACTGAGGTTCTCTCGGTTCATCCGCAGTTCGAAGTGTCCGCGTCGTTAGGAGCAGCGAACCAGCATTATGTCGTTCAGGGGGTAGGGGAAAGAATTCAACTCGCGGATACCAGCAAGGGGATTCACTGGCTGGAAGCGAAATTGGACGGCACACATCAGTGGCGGCTCCTGGTGGAAGGCAAGCTGGGCGCCGTTCGTGAGGGGCGCTTCCAATCGGAAACCTCGTGGGATAGCCTGCGAATGAAGACCGTTCCTCCAGAGGACTTCGCCATCTGGAGGCTCGTCGCCCCCTTGGGTAAAGCAGTGATCGACTATCACAAGCCTGCTCGGAAGGCGGAGAAGAGGTTCAAGGAGTATTGCAGGAAACAAATCGACTTGCTGAAGAGGTACTTTGCGGGTGCGGAAGCACCTGGGCTCCTGTTGGCGCTCCGTGCCATCCTCGAACTTCCGCCCGACCATAAATTTGAGATCTCTGATTGGGTCGTAGGCCTGCCGATCCCCGGGTGCGACGGCCTTTCTGTTCAGTTGGGTGAAGTCCATTGGAACCCCGCAGCAACGGGAACCGCGAAAGAGCGCGAGACGGTATACGGCGTGTTGACTGCGGCGACCTGCGATGACTCATGCGGGCCGATCATAGACGACCTGTGGAATTATCTCGTGAAATCCCACTCCGCCGTCATGAGCCGGCAGGTTGAGAGAGAGGTTGCGAAAGAGGTCTTTGACAGTGCCAAAGCGACAGAATCAGGCCCGTTCGACGTAATCGAAGTGTTGTCCATAACAGGACGCCGGGACTCCTACACACCGGACAAATTGAAAGCCTTGCTCACAAAACTGGAAGAGTCGATTGCGGGCGGTGCGATTCTACAGGCACTTCGGCCCGGCAAAGGTAGCGCGACAGGTCCCGCCCAAATCCCGTGGCCTGCCAGTGCAGAGGCCAGTCGGGCGCAGTTAGAAGAGCTGTTCATAGTGAGCCAGGACGAAGCACGGAGTCCGCGCGCTTACTTCGTCGTCACAATTCGGACGCCCGTCGGTCAGGATCTGCAAGCCTTAGCGGATCGGCCGGCCTTCCAGAGGGCTGCCACGCGCTTGGCGGAAGACGCCTGGTTCGGCACAAGCAGAAAGCCGCGCCTCGATGCCCTTCGTGGAACCGCCGTACCTGTTTCAAAGGAGATCACCCGCAAATGAAACTGAAACTCGTTGGGCCTCGCCCCGCCAACACCCCCAAAGGCAACTACCTCTTTGAGTGCGAGTTCGAGGTGGTCCGGGAAGACGACCACAAAGCGCTGGTCGGTGATGTGGGAAACCTCCGCGTGCTGGCGCTCAATCGCGTCGAAACAGCCCCTCCTGATCGCGACTGGTTCGAGCGCCCCCTCTTGGTCCGGGCTTTCGGTGTCGCGGAGAAGTTGAAACTCGGGGAAACGAGCGCGAGAATATCGCGGAGTCCAGGGTGCCAGATTCTAGCGGCCGCCGAACCAAAAGACAAACCAGCCAAAGCCGACGCCGATTGGTTCACCAAGAACCTCAACGACCCAATCTCGACTCCCACCCTCCTCTTGGAGCAAGGCAGGATTCGGGTAGGGATCCCCTCCTCCAGTGCATTAGGCAAGCTCCTGCAGATCCAACCCTCGCTAGTCGCGGGAGAAAAAGGGTCTATTTTAGGAAGCTTGCCTTGCAAGCTGGACGATTCCCAATTAGGCGCGTACCTCACGCCAGGCGGGATCGAGTTTGTCGCCACTGTCCCAGTTCCGGGCCCCAGGGACGAAAGCCAAATGGCTACGTTGCGTCTGAGCTGGGATTCTCTACTCCCCGGAAACTACCAGCTGGAACTTGTCGCCATCGACAAGAGCGAAGTAAACCAGGTTCGCGATAGCCTGCAAGCGGCCCTTCGTCAACTCCAAGGTTCGCCGCTCGAATTCGACTTTAACGCGACACTTCCGGTGCCGCCCGTCAGTTGGCCGCTAGAGAATTCGAAAGGCCGATTACAACTCTTGGGCGCAATACCCGGAGCTCCCGGTACTTGGAAAGCCTGGCGTGCCCGATTGGACGGCGAGGCTGTAAGATGCCGCCTGCGGACGTCCATCGCCGGTGCCGGCGGAGCGGAAAGCCGCCTGGCGGAGATTCGTCCGACGCTGGTGACTCTGCGAAAGGATTCTCAGTTGGATGGTCAATATCGGCTGGAAGCCGTCACTGATTCTGCGGCGCCAAATCCACCCCCGGAGCTAGGCCGCTGGGCGCAACACAACGGAGAATGGCTGGACCAACCCATCGTCGCCCGCACTTTGCCCACGAGTGTCTTCATAGACGCAAAACCCATCGCGTCCAGGCTGCTGCCTCTATATCAACAGAAGTTTGCGATCGAAGAAGGAGCGGAGGACCCCAGATACGCGTTTTTCGTAATCGATAGAGGTTGGTTGCAGTGGCGTTTTCCCGCCAGGCAGCCGGCGCAGCTCCCCGCTGGCGCCCGGAAAGATCCTCCTCAGGTTCTGTCCGGCAATGTGCAAATCAAGATAGGGAATCGTTCGCTGCAAATCGAAGGAGCCACCTCCGTATCGATCGAGGCAGGTTGGAGTAGCGGCATCAACCCAGTGCCGGACAGGATTTCCTTCAAAGCCGATAAGCCTCAGGGCAGCTACTCGCGATTTCTGTTTTATGCGGAATCAAGCCCCACAGCGCTGGATGCGCTGCCCAGTCTCGAAGCTGGTGCCATCGCCACTCGCGATGTGCCCATTTTGTTCGGCGACCACCTGCCGCGGCCCGAACAATCCTGGCTCGGGACATTCACGGAACAAGCCAACGGCTACACCTTGGAACTCAAGACTCCTGGGGACTCCGGCCTTCTCTGGCGCCGGCATGTGCGCATGCCCCTGATTCCCAATATGCCCTTGACGAATAGTTCATCGGCTGCCGGCATCCCTTCACTCAGCCGTGGATTGCTGCCGCAGGAGATTGTCGGGAGCTTGAGGTTGGCTTTCAGGGATGGACTACCGTCTGCGAGCGCGGAACTTGCTTGGCCAAAAGCCCTGGAATGGCCGGGACACCAACTCCTTCGCCTTACCGCGCCCACACTGCCCGGCGTGGAGTTCGTTCCAGATGCGTCCGGGATCTCGCTGAGCGCTGCACTCCGGTTCGATCTCCCACTTCTTGACGAATTGTTCGCGACGACCTCCCTCCCGTTGAAGAAGAATTTGGTTATGGCGCCCACGCCACCTGTAATCCCCTCTGCGCTTCAAATGGAAATGCTGACCGCGCAAGTGTGGGTGCCCAATAAAGAAAAACTTACGCTCGCATCAGTAGACGCCGCGGCGGCCACGCCTTTCGTCCCGGTGGACCAGGCGCCTGCTAACGTTGCAATCCGCGGTCTTGTGGAACCCTATACCTGGACGCCAAGGTTCAGTGTGTCTACCCACGGGAACCCACCCTTCGGTTCGTATCAGCTCGACGGACCAACCTATCAGGGGGAATCCGCCGCCCAGGGAATGGAGCAGAAGTGTTTTGCCATCGACAACACTGCGCTGAAACTCAGCCCGGATGGTCCGATCAAGGCCCGGAATATGGCCGTCAATCTTTTTCCGCTCGCCGACCCCAGATTCATTCAGGACTCCCGCGGCTTCGTCATTGCCAGAGACGCGGAGCCTGGCCCCGGAGGCATCTCGTTTCGAACCGCCATGATTCGCGGCGATGCTCAACGGCAGCGGCGCCTCGCCACGGCGCCCAAGCCCTTCGCGGTCCGAAAGCACACCTTCTGGTTCCGAGATCTGGCGTTTCCTGCGGACGCATGGTCTTTTGACGGTAAGAAGAACTACGTCGAGTCTCCAGCCAATAACGAGTATGCGCCTGGCTTTGATCCGGACAAGATCGTCGAATCGCTTCACGAATGGCGGTTCTACGACGAACCCACCGCCGAAGAACCGTCGTACTCCTATAGTCTTCACGCCGGTGTCTTCCGATTCTGGCCCCTGCGCCTCCTCGACGTGCAAGTGGAGGACAACGGAGTCCTCGGCGCGTTGAAGATCTTGGGGCGTGTGGACTTATACGAACCCTCGGCGATGGACGAGGTTGACCAGAAGGATCGACCCTATGGGCCAGATTCCGCCTCGCAACAGGGCAATCTCGTGATTTGGGATGTTGTCAAGGACAGATGGTCGCCCTACCTGCCGGCTCTAAAGAAACTCCGCTTCCCGAAAATGCTCAAGTGCGATAAAGTCCTAGGGACTGAGAATCTAGCGGTCACACTCACATATGTGATGAAGAATTCCATGTCCCCGGCGAATGCCTCCGGCCTCTGGAGCCTTGAGGTCTCCTTCGCCGGGACAAGCATTAGCCTCGCGGGCGAACTCCTTCCCGAAAGCGAACGCAAGCAAGAGGGTCCTGCGATTCCTCCCAGCCTGCTGAGGTTTGAAGGGAGCTTCGGTTTCCTGGCATTCACCGCATTCGTGGACTTAAGGGATCAGAGATTGACTCTCGAACCTACGCTGACCTTGCACACGTCGGACGAGCCGGGAAGTGTTCCCGCTTTGCGTTGGAGCACCGGGGGATTTCAATGGTTTGGTCTCCGCTTTGACGTTTCCTTGAAGCCCGCGTGGTCGTTGGACCTGATTACCGGGGCGTTCATAGTGCAGGCCGGCCCCTGGCTGACACAAGGGGAAGTCCTGCCCGGACTGAGGATACCCGCTTCGAACATTGTTGCCAGCTTGCAGTTGCTGATCGCCCCGGATTCCGGCAACGCCTTGGTTGTACGGGCTCTCTACGGCGAGGTCTCCTCCCTACCGTTATCGGGCGGTCCGCTGAGAGCTCCGCGCCTTGTTCACCGCATACTCGTCCACTCTGTCACAGGAGGGCAGACCGGTCGTCTACTTCACGATCTGCGCATTACTGGCGACGTTTCCTATAAGAGCCGGATCGAATGGCCGGGTGACGTCTACCCTAAGAAAATCGACAATACATCGATAACGGTAGAGATTCAAAAAGAAGATTATACCTGGACCCATAAATTCGGTGTCGAGCTACGCGGCCACCGCTATCCGGTGGAGCAACTCCGGTTGGCACACGCAAGCGAAAGACTAATCCTGACCGGAGAGTGGCGCTTCGATGCCGTGGTGCGGCACACTCTCCAAAAAACGAACACTGCGGCGACATTTGATTGGCGTTCAGTGGATCAATTGAGAGTGTTGACTGGTAATACCTGGGCGAACGAGCTCAAGGATTTCCGGAACAGCATTCAATCCTTCCTTCCCCTGCGAAAACTCTCTACGTATGACTATGACTATCGTGCCCACAAAACACGGGATCGTATGCGCGGCTCCGGGAGCATCGCCGCAGATCTGGCGTCCTCTGGACCCCGCGACGAGTGGCTTCTGCCGGAGATCGAGAAGTACGCCGACCAAGTGTTCTTCTTAGGCGGCAGCCTCACCGCCTTCGACGGAAAAGACGGCGCAACCTGGCCGCTGCTCTGGCAGTATTTCGGCAGCGGCCAGGTTGACGGCCCGGTTCTCCAGCAACGAGATCTCAATTCGCCTGCAGAATGGCTTGCGTCAACCGGCGATCTGCCTCACACGCTGGATGTTGAGGACCGCGACGCACCAGTCATCATCCTCCCCAGCGAAGCCACCGAGGACGATCTGCTTTGCCTTGCCGAACCCGCCCCTCCCACGCCGACAGCCTTCGAGAAATGGGTATCGCAACCGGACGAGAAGCATGACAATCCTCCGCCTACGGCCCAATTGATCCCCGAATGGGTCCAGCAGCTCTTTTTTCAAGGAGCCAACCTGCCAAGATTACGGGGACGCCGAGGACGCACGCATGCCGTCACGGTGCCCGTCAGCTCCGCCCCCTTCTTTCTGGGCTCGCTTTTGACGCTGACCGAGTTGCGAAAGCTTCCCTCGTTCATTCCCCGATGGTCCCTGCGCGTCAGCCATCAAAGAGCCGGATACTGTGCCCGAATCCGGCTGCCCAAGGAAAATGACGCGCCTACGCTCCGGGCGGAGCCGCCACAATTGATCGTGCTTTCTCGCAAAGAGGGAGTCCGGTGCACAAAGATCTCAGCATCGGAGGCGGAGGCCAAAGATCCCGGCCGGGCTCGTATCGCCAGTCTCGCCAGGGCGACTGCGGTGGAGCCCCTGGCCGCCTTCATCCGTACCAGCGGAGCCACTCCCACTTTGAATGTACAAGAGCTCCCGCGGCCGGCCTTTGAGGAGCACACAGCACCGAAGGATTCGCTGGATCCGGCGGCGGCTCCGCTCATTGTCGCATCAAGTGCCCTCGGCTGGCCCGCGCCCGAGAACCTTGAACGGGCGGCAGCCATGGTGCCTAGAGTGGGTGACGAAGGTGTCTTCGTCAGCGAGGCGGTTGGATTGGCGGCGCGTGCCGCGGCGACGGCTTGGCCCGCCTTTGGCCCCGGCAAATCTGATGTCGTCCAGCCCGCGATCTACTACAACTCCCACACAGCTGTCGTCTTCCAGGCACAGCCCCTGATGCCCTCGTTTAGCGGCCAAGCCCCCCGGCACCTCTCTCCACTACCCGGCCGGGTGCGTGCACCGGAGGATGAGGTTGTTTCGGAAATGTTGGCCAAGCACAAAGCTCCCGGCACAGCGCTCGCCGATGTCCTGCCGATCACGGCTCCATCGCTTGAAAGAGGCGTGACCGGGCTTCGGCCAGGGGTGTTCCATGTATATGGCACCTCTGTGACGATTTCAGGACGAAACAGGACCTTTGACCCCGTCTACAGAGAGTATGGCCGGCCCGCCAGCAGAGGGCCGGTACTCGCCCACCAACTGCGGGCGCCGCGTGGGACGAGACTACCGGACGACTATGCGGATGACAAATTGCCATTCCGACGGCGCACATTCCTCTCGGAGGCAGAGCTGGACAAGTTGTTCGGCAAGTTCGAAGGAGTGGCAACAGTATGGCGGCTGAACCTTAGGGAGAAGAAAGAAAAGTGGCGCTTCACCCTCTCGCTGGACATGGGCGAAAAGAGTTCTATTCATAAAGATGAGGTACCGCAAGAAGCAAAAGACAACGCATTGAACGCGTCTTGGTCCGGCCAACTACACCTTAAGATCGACGCCAGAAGCACACCGATTCAAGCAGACTTAGAAGCAGCGCTTAGAGCGTGTCACTTTGACAAGTACGCTGCGACTCTTCACGTGGGCGATCAGTCTTTCCCGTTTGATAGGCCCGGCGACAATTACACACCTTCCAATAAAGTCCTGTTAAGAATGACCGCTTTTACCAGTGCTACAAATGCGCTGGCCGCAGCCACTGGAAACACCGCTGTCTACCTCGAAATCCAAATGCCCGGAGAGATTCAAAGGCCCGGCAAACCCAGCGATCCATTGCCCGCGGGCCCCCCGGATTTCCTGCGCCTGCCTCTGCAGGTTGTACCCATGGACCGCCCCGTTCTGGACTTATCGACCACCACCATCGCGTTTGGTGATCCCTCCTACGATCGCCAGTTGGGCAGCTCCACCCAGTTGGTCACCCGATTTGCAAATGGCTTAAACTACGGTTTGTCGCTCGACCGGCGCCAATATGAGAAAACCGGAATGGTGTTCTTCGCGTTTGGAAAAATTGACGTGGTCACCGGGCTATTTGATGCCGCGCCTCCCAATTGGACCATCAGGTTTCGGCGAATCCCCGGTAAAGGGGGAGAACCCGAACAGCTAACTCTCGGTGAGCAAGAGTCCTTGGTGAAGGATTCTGCTAGGCCCTACTCGTTCTCAATGACTGCGTTGCAGCGCAACAAAGCACCTCTCCCATGGACCAGTGGAGATCAGCTGGTGATCGAGGCGAGCTTTACTGATTCCAGCGGCAAAGTGAACTTGGCCGTAACTGTTAAGATTGTGGACGAACCCCAAATCGCCCCGCCACCCTCTGTCTACTCTGTCGTTCGTGCAGGAAACGCCTTCGCGGACGTACCCCTACACGCTTCCGGTCCGATGCCCCAGCGGATCGAGTTTCCACATCTTCTTGACGACCTTGCTCTCGGCCATGTCCGGCGTAGAGCGTTATTCATTTGGTATTGGACGGAGGTTCGACAAGCGGGGAACGTGTGCCTTGTTAAGGTAGATCGCTCGGGAGGAACTCAGATTCCGCAACTTTAACGAAGGTAATCGAGTTGTCGCAATGAGAATGTGCTTGAACGACACCGAGATGCCAACTGGACGCCCACCATCACGGACCGGTTCAGAACCCAGCCGCGCCCAAGATCAAGCAGAATCTTTTTCCGGTTTCGAAAGGCTGCGCGGGAACCGCTGCCATCATGGATGACGTGAAGGGTATCGTGCAGGAGAAGTACGGCGCAGCCGCTCGGCGCGTCACAAAGGGAGAGGAGAATGCGTGCTGTGGTGCGAGCGCGTGCTGCGACAATAATGATCCGATCACCGGCGACCTCTACTCTGCTGAGCAGGCGTCCGAGATCCCCGAGGAGGCCGTGCGCGCATCCTTGGGCTGCGGGAATCCGACCGCGCTGGCCGAGCTCAAAGCGGGCGAGACCGTGCTGGACCTGGGGAGCGGCGGCGGGAGGACTTCCCCCAGAAAAGATTGCTTGCGAAGGTCATCCCTGCGGATGTCGCGAACTGCGTTCTCAGAATCGATTGATCGCGCCTACGAGTTGGCACTGGCGAGGGAATGCGGAATTGGGTTTGTTTTCGTTACCTCGTTTACCTCAATAACGGGGCTTGCGGAGAGCGCGTCGTGAAAACAATGGACTTATGTGACCAGAAAACAGCGCCATAAACGCCTAAGTCATTTATTTACAATCGACGCTCAGATTCCCAAGCTGGTAACGCGGGTTCGAGTCCCGTCTCCCGCTCCATGTTTTCAACGACTTACCACGAATCAGCAAATTATACAAACCTTCCTTTCGAGGTAACGAGGCAACGATGGGTTCGAAACCTCTTGATGACAAAGCTGTTGAACGAATGACACCCCGCGAACCAGGCTGGCAGTCATGGCAAGTCATACATGAAAAGATTGGGGCCTGGGGATCTCGCGGGTCTCGACACTCCCTTTTCAGAAGAACGCTAACAACGGACCTGCGCCCAGCAGCCGCCAGGTATATAGGTTCAATTTCTGTCGACCGCACCAAATGATTAGCGGCGGGTTGTCCTCAGTGCTCACCCCAAACGGGGGTGTGTGGCTCGAAAAGCTCCGATCGCGGCGGGGCGCTATGTCTTCTGCTGGCAGTTCAGGTAGTCGACCCGAATGGAATGTCAGTTATTCGAGCCAGGCCTGCCTCTTTCGCGATCGCTACATCAGCAAACAACCAAGCTGAAGCTCCATGGAAAATCCCGGGCGAGATGAACGGCGATTCCGGGATGATTCCGAAGGGTGTTCCGGGACGATGGTGAATACCTTCAGCTTCGCCGGAATCCCCAGTTCCAACTGAGAATGCCTCGAAGTGCGTCTTCGATTACCTAATCGATGCCGAATCCGTCATTCCGACTGGAACGACAAGAAGCCGCGGTGACTGGACATGCGACCAGACATACTCGAACGGTAAGCGAGTGCTGGTGATTAAAGACTGGACTTCCGATTCCTTCATGGCTGTGTTGAGAGCAACCAGCGGCCTCTGCTGGTGCCAGCGCACTTCACCGCAGTTGCGACAGTGTCGAAATGTCGCGCTGATATACTTCAGAACGTCAGGTCGTCGTATCGGTGACAAGTCGACGACGATAATCCTCGTGCCGGGAGCGAACCCGAATTCCCGCGGATCAACCCGCAGCGCTGCTTGTTGAACGGCTTCCTGCTCTGCCTGCTCTGCGGCCGATCGGTCATTGTCAACATAGATTTTTGCCATGCGCTTGGCTCCGTCGCGATAATTCAGGCCAACGCCCCGCCAGAACTGCATAGCGAGTTCCACCATTCCGGCATGGTCGACCGGCAGCTTGCGGTGCTGCATTTCTACGATCAGCACAGCACGATCAGTAGGCTGAAGCGGCCATTGTCTGCCGATACCGAACCCCGCGACAATCAGGAAGCGTTGCAGCTTCGCAGTGAGCTGCGCGTCGGTGAGTCTCTCGAAGTCCTGCCGCACTCTATACTCAAGGGCCGTATCATGAGAAAAATTCTCGTCGCACCGAAAATAGGGAATTTTGAGCGCAGAGCCCAGGACCGTGGCGATATTCATGGCCATGGCGCTGTACGCCGCCCGTAAGGGGTCCTGGCTGGTTTTGAGCCGCCGCCCAATACCAAGACCGTTCCCGCCCATGTACAGCTCCACACCATGGTTGCTGTCCGTTTGCTCAACGTAGAAGCTGACTCGGGCGCTCGCGCCCTCCACGTCCAGCGAGTTTGGATGTTCGAGTGTGAGCCCGATGGTACCGACTGTTAATATACTGCCGTGATCGCCGGTAAGTCCGCCGTTGGTGAACGTCTTACCGCCACCACCCTCGACGTCGATGCGCCCATTGCGCCCTTTCACGACGAGCTGCTCGGTGCCTTCGATACCACCGACGAGACGGAAGGTCGGCGGCTTCGGCGGTGTCCCTCGGTCACGAAGCAACTGCGGCAGCGCGATCGCCGATGAGCCTTTGGATGCTGCGGCCTCCGGCAGAGTCCGGAATGTGGAAATCCCGGCCTTAGCAAAGATATCGCGGGCAATTTGAGCGATGTCGTTCGGGAGCTTATCGTACACAGGGTTTCCTAGATAATCGATTTCGATCGTTATCGGTCCATAACCCATGGGCAGTCCGTACGCGATCACCATCTCCCGGAGCCGGTGCAGCATCTCGTCCTCCGGGTTGCGAGCCTCCACCGCAACCGGCGGCGGGATATTGTGCAGCGCCTTCTTCAGTGCCTTGTCGCCATGTTCCGGAAAGGATCGAAACTCGGCGGTCTTTTCCTCGGATGCCGAAGCCAATCTGCCGTCGGCTGCCCGTAAGAGCACCGCAGGCAGTATGAGATAAGTAACAAAAAGCCGCATATTCATCTCCGTTTGTTCGTAATCTTGAGCTCGTCCAAGGTGATGAAGCTGTTCACCTGGAGATCCCTGGATACTTTGCCATCGATGATGGTCGTTCCGATCATGAAAGGCGTCGTGCCGTCGGTGGTCTTTCGTGCCGAACTCGAGCTTGACTTGCTCGTAACAATGAATAGGGGATGATCAATGTCTACGACAAGATTCATCGTCCGTACCTTCTGTTGCGGTGTCACCGGAGCTGGCGTCAAAAGCGCCTCGATATCCTGGGGCGGCTTGCCAGCTACGTCCGAATAGCGCCGAAAGAAGTAAAGGTCCCCCTCGGCGTCAACTCTATCTTTCAGGACATGCGCACGATTAACTATCATCGTTTGCGTACCGGTGACGTTGTCGGTGTTGGGCGCTGCCGTTAGCGACTTAACTAGGCCAGTGGTCGAGATGGGGGCGACGTGCTGCCCCCTGAGCGTTGACCCGGATACGAGCGCAATGGCGATATTGAGAAGTAAAAGCGATCTCTTCATTTGGTGTGTACCCCGCGCTTTCCCAATGAAACAGCCTGGCCGCGGCGACCACGCTTTTTATAGCCGCCGCGGCCAGCGTTTATTACCAGGCGAAAATACCGCCGACCTGCGCTACATTGAAGCCGCCAATAACGGTGACGGGGGATGCTGTAACGGTGGTGATGTTAGTAAGGGGCGCATTAACGGTCGCATTTTGGATACTCAATCCGCCCATCTTGACGGCAGTATTGCTGCCGACAATGGTGATGGGGGATGCCGTAACGGTGGTGATGTCCGTAACGGGCGCGTTTACGGTCGAATGTGTTATGGAGGTCGAGCCCATCTGGGCCGTGTTGTGGTCACCGACAATAGTGACCGGTGATGCCGTAACCGTGGCGATCTCGGTGACGGGCGCGTTGATGGTCGAATCTCCTACATACATGGATCCCATTCGGACCGTGTTGTAGTTGCCGACAATATCGATCGGTGATGCCGTGACCGTTGTGATGTCGGTAACGGGCGCGTTTACGGTCGAATGTCCTACCGACGTCGAGCCCATTTGAGCTGTGTTGTGGTTGCCGACAATATCGGTCGGTGATGCCGTAACCGTTGTGATGTCGGTAACCGGTGCGTTGATGGTGGTGTTCGACTGGGCCGAAGCCAGGCCGACCAGAACGAACAGCGAAATCGCTGCCCGGATAATCTTCTCGTACATGCGTTGCATGTTTTTCTCCTTTAACCTTTGCTGATTCAAATTCCGCTTTACTCAACAGCGGGCATGTCCGCTACGTCATGTCGTTCAATTCGATTTGCCCTGACCGCTGAGCTGCTTCAGGCGATTGGCTCGCTTCAGCAGTTCGTCAGGATCACTTAAGATACGCTCGTCCTCTTTCAGTTTTTCCGCATCGCTCGGATCATCCTTAGCCGGCGCCGGCACGGCGCTGTTCCAGCCTTTGTCGGCGGGGACATCGGGAGCAGCCTGTCCGTTGGCAAGACGGTCGTACTCATGGAGGAGCCGGCCGGCGCGTTGCGCCTGATCGATCCACCGCAGCTGCGACAGCTCATCCGCACATTGAGCGTTGTAAAACTGCGTATTGGCGTCTGCCTGCTTTGCTTTCATCCGCAACAACGCCTCCTTCTGGCGCATTTGGCGAGACATATCGCCCGACGGTGCGTCGGGCGAATGTGAGTTCTCAATCCGCTCGTAGATTGCGATCGTTTCGCGGAGCTGGTTCTCGAAGGCAGGCAGACCATCCATCTCGGCCTTCTCCACACCGTTTAGTGTCGCCTTCGCTCTCAGTTCCGCGTCGCGCCGGATGGCATCATCCAGGTTCTGCCGTGCTTCTGTGGCTTCGGTGGAGGAAGCCGTCGACACCCCGGCTTTCGCATCTAACTCCTTCGCGACGATGTTCGCTGCATCGGCGGCATGGGCGTAGATCTTCGAAACCCGCCGACTGTAGTCGCCTTTTACGAGGCATGCCATCAAGCGCAGATGAATGAAGGGGGCTTCCGCCCCGGGATCATCGCCGACGTCAGGGCCCAGCTTGTCGCGCAAAATTTTCTCCGCCCCTTGGATCACGTTCAGCTTGCCCGCGCGCTCCGTGCGCGCGGCATCTCGTTGATCAGC
>Ga0210389_10002946_pt1 | contig 13329 bp, 12 predicted proteins | sample IncBWH28OmetaG_FD_160127 | JGI IMG/M metagenome (GOLD analysis project Ga0210389, IMG submission 160127) | Forest soil microbial communities from Barre Woods Harvard Forest LTER site, Petersham, Massachusetts, United States - Inc-BW-H-28-O ...
GGATCGCAACATGGGCACGAGCTTCTTCCTGCCGCTCGGCACGATTAACGGAGTGCTCACCGGACATCGAGGTGGCTCGCCTCTGCTCTGGCAGCACCTCTTCTGGTTCTTTGGGCATCCCGAGGTGTACATCGCGATCCTGCCCGGCATGGGCGTAGCTTCGCAGGTCCTCTCAACCTTCGCGCGCAAGCCAATCTTCGGCTACAAAGCGATGGTCTACGCCATGCTCGCCATCGGCTTCCTCGGCTTCATGGTCTGGGGACACCACATGTTCATGAGCGGCATGAGCCCCTATTCGGCCTTCGCATTTTCCGTGATGACGATGGCGATCGGGGTTCCGTCCGCGATCAAGACATTCAACTGGCTCGGCACGTTGTGGGGAGCGCGCATTCGCTTCCAATCACCCATGCTCTTCGCCATCGGATTCGTCTCATTGTTCGTATCCGGCGGACTGAGCGGCCCGTTCCTCGCGCAGCCAGTGCTCGACATTCAATTGCATGACACCTACTTTGTGCCCGCTCACTTCCACCTGATTATGGGTGTCGCGGCCATCTTCGGCATCTTCGCCGCAACCTATTATTGGTTCCCGAAAATGTTCGGCCGAATGATGAGCGAGAGCCTGGCACGCTGGCACTTCTGGTTCTCATTCATCGGAACCTACGCGATCTTCATGCCCATGCACTATCTCGGTATGGCGGGACAACCGCGCCGCTATTCCCAAGGAACTGAAGTCGCTTACCTGAAGCCTCTGCTGCCGCTGCAAAAATTCATTACCTACGCAGCCATCATCACCATTGCTGGACAGTTGATCTTCCTTTGGAATCTCCTCGCCAGCATGCGCAACGGCAAGAAGGCGACCGACAATCCCTGGGAATCAACTACGCTGGAATGGACGACAGCGACTCCACCTCCGCACGACAACTTCGGCGGACACACGCCAGTGGTTTACCACGGCCCGTACGAGTACGCTGTGCCAGGCGCGCCGCGTGATTACGTGATGCAGACCGATCCGGCAACGGTGGCGGCGGCGCACTAGGGTATTCAGACTCTATGGCAACTTTTACTCCAACCGTCCCGGCGCATCGCCCCGCACCTTCGCGGGGAGACCACGACAATCTCCCGCCAATTGCCGGCGGCGGAGACGACGGACGCCCTGATTTTGGATCCCCCGACCACTCAGTTCGCCTGCGCCGCGCGCGCCTCGGACTTCTTGTCGCGCTGACGCCGATTCTGATGCTGTTCGTCTCTTTCACCAGCGCTTACGTCGTGCGCCAAGGGCTGCCTACGTTTGATCCCGGAAGCAACTCGGTTGTTCGCGACTGGCTGCCCATACCGTTGCCCAATACGCTCTTCCTGATCAATACGATCATGCTGCTCGCCAGCAGTGTAACCATAGAGTTAGCGCGCCGGCGGATTGCGCAGCGCGTCGCCCTCCAACCGGTTCAATCCATCCCGGGAGTATCGCTAGGCAGCGAAAAAGAATTTCCATGGCTCGGGCTAACCATCGTCCTCGGCTTAGGTTTCCTGACCGGCCAGTTCCTGGCATGGAGAGATCTGGCCGCGCGCGGCTTCTTCGTTTCGACAGGCCCGAGCAGCTCATTTGTATATCTGCTGACCGGAGTGCACGCGATCCATCTCTTAGGCGGCGTCCTGGCTCTGCTGGTAGCGGGATCGGCGGTCATTCTGCGAAGGCGTCTTGAATCGCGCCACATCGTGGTCGACGTCACTGCATGGTACTGGCATTTCATGGCGCTGCTCTGGGTCTACATTCTGGCATTGATGGAGTTCGCGCACTAGCACGCAATTGGCAGGCGCGCCCTGATTTTGGGTGGCACGGTGACTTTGAGTGGCACAGTGACTTTGGGTGGCGCAGCGCTTCAGCGCTGCGATTGAGCTACAGCAAAACGGCGGCTTTAGCCGCTCAGGTTGATGAACGAAGGAGACTGAACGCATGGCGGATGCTGCCGTGACGCACGACGTGGCGGTCTACGAACCGTCACTCTTTGGCACGTACTCAAAGAAAATCGGGATGTGGCTCTTCTTGCTCTCCGACTCGCTGACCTTCGGCGCGCTCCTCTACGCCTACAGCTACGGGCGCATCTCGATTGCAAACTGGCCGACTCCATTCCATTCCGGCAGCATTGTCAACGCCACCATCATGACGGCGTTCCTTCTCACGAGTTCGCTGACCATGGTCATGGCGGTCAGCGCAGCGGCGCGCGGAAAAGAGAGTGCGAGGGTAGGGTGGCTGCTGGCCACGATGGCATGCGGCATCGGATTCATCATCCTTCACGGCCGCGAGTGGACTCACCTGATTTCGGAAGGCCTGACGCTCCCAATTTTTCCAGCGGTCCCCGGGCAAGACGCCACCTCCGAGTTCGCCGGCGTCTCGAAGACCGTGCCGCAATTTGCTGCCACCTTTTTCGGCCTGACCGGAATGCACATGCTCCACGTAACACTCGGAGTCGTTTACCTGGGCATCATCGCGCTGCGAAAAAAGTTTATCCCGATTCTCTACGCCTGCTGGCTGGCCGCTTGGCTGCTGACGCCGTCCTACAGCCCGTTTCATTACGCCAGCCATGTGCTGCTCGTCACCGCGCTAATCTGCACATTAATTCTGTGGCTAAAACCCAAGGTCTATGACGCGGCCGACACCGAAGTCGCGGGCCTGTACTGGCACTTTGTTGACCTGGTCTGGATGTTCATCTTCCCGCTGGTGTACCTGATGTCCACCAAGATTCTTTAGCAGCAGGTCGAAGCAAAGCATAACGAAGTCGATTAGGAGCACGCCAAAATATGGAAGACGCCGGTCAGTTAGCAATTGAAGCACGCGTAGCCGAACAACACCGTCACCATTCGCACACGCAGTTCTTTGTGGTCTGGGGAGTGCTGCTGGTGCTGACGGCGATCGAGGTCTATCTGGGCTATCAGAACATGGAGCCAAAGCGCATGCTGTCGATCCTGATGTGTCTTTCAATCGTCAAGGCCGCGCTCATCATTGGCTATTTCATGCACATGAAGTACGAGGTGTCGCGCATGAAATATCTCACCATGTGCTCGCTGGTATTTTGCCTGGCAATGATGATGGTCTTCTTCCCGGACGCGTTCCGCATTCTGTACTTGGGTGTACATTGAAATCAGGAGGCACATTGAAGGCTAGGCTCACCATCGTCGTGCTAGCCGCGCTGCTGATGCTTTCAGCCGCGCCAGCCTTCGCGCAAGCCTGCGCCATGTGCTACAGCACGGCCAAAGCGACCTCGAGAGAAGGACAGCGTGCTATCACCCGCGGCGTGATCATTCTGGTAATTCCACCATTAAGCGTAATGACGCTGGGAGTCGGCCTGGCCTTCCGCTACGGCAAGAAGCGCGACCGGGATCAAGAACGCGACAGCGTCTCCTCGCTCTGAGAACCGTCCGCTCGCCGTGGACTTTGGCGCTCAAGTGAGACTCTCATCGGCCCGTTCTGCGCGTAATTGCCTGGTTTCGCCAACGATCCGTTGATTGGTGTCTAATGTGGCAGACATCTCAGAATGTATGACGGCGATGCGGGATCACTTCAACAGTACATGGCTCGCGACTGCTGCGTGTTGCGTCGGCGTACTTGTAACCGGGCTATCGCTTGAGAACTCCGTTTTCAGCTTTTCGATTGCGCCGCATTGTGCATTGGCCTGTGGTTCTATGGTGTGCTAGCGTGCGATTCACACATCAGAACGGCCAAGCTCCTCTTTTTCAATTCGGGCTTGCTTGCCCTGATCTTCGTGCTGCTCCGGGTGGTACTGAACAATATCGCGCTCGATTTTCCTCCTGTGTTTTGGCCCTGGTTATTTCGGATTTTTCGTGCATGGTGGTTGTCAGAATGTTCAGCAATCATCCTCGCCCTTGTTGCCGCTGGGCTAGTGGCAATAGAGGTCGCTGGCAAGATCGGCGGCGACACAACCCGAAAGAGATTTCAGTTGTGCCTGATCGCAACAGCGACGCTTCTGGTTGTCGCCAATATCGCTAATTTTCTGCGACCTGTTTGGTGTGCCGACTGTTTTTTCCCTTACGGATTGCCCTTCACACTCTTTACGGAGGGTGGGTTTGCCGGGGGTGGAGGAATTGTCTTGCTAGGACTAGTGGCCGACGCCGCGCTAGTACCGGTATTCGCAACAGTCTGCACGCTGCTCTGGAACCGAATCGCTGCGTAGTTGTTGAAATATCGCGTTATCACTAATCGCCCCACGCTCCGGGCGATTTTGAGTGCAGAAGCCTTTGCCGCCCTCAAACCAACTGCCAAAGCCCGGGATACATCTGTTTCAGCAGTTCGCAAGCCCTTTTGAATTCGTCCGGCCGCACTCCGAACATCTGCCTCCCGCCGGTCTTTGTTTCGAGAACAAGTTCCGGCAAAATGAGCGGCGCGCCCTTCTTCGCCACGCATTTGATCGCCTTCAATTGCGTAACCTCGTAGACGACGTTTGGCTTCGAGCGCAGCTGTGAGGTTGGAGTATTCCCCATCATGGCCTCTGCCCGCAGCCGGTAGGCTCGTGCCTTCGGCTTCACTAGATGGTTGATCACGAGGCCCATAGTGCCAAACAATCCGCGGATCGGAACGCCATCGTCATTGGCCATTCCGAGTATGATCGAAGCCCCGTAGCCCTGCCGTAAAGCCACGATGGCACCAGGGAAACAAGCCAGGTACCAGTATTGGAGTCCACTGTAGGTGAACACAGGTCCAATGATCACACGTGTAGCCGCGGGCGCTGGTGCAGCGCCAATGTTTGCCATATGCCATTAGGCTGTCATGGAGCCGAAATGGGAGTCCACCTGCTTTCGGTTTAATCCCATTACAGTGGTAACGACGACAGTAGAGAGAGGACGAATGGATGCAAGAAGGGGAAGAAACGCTAGATTAGATTCAGAGGGAGCTACACCGCAACCCGCCGCGTGGGCAATCAGTGATCGCCGACGTTAGAGAATCAGGCGGAGACATTGCATCCCCGCCGCAAGCCAATCCAAATTACTTCGCGAGGTACAACGAAGTGTAATAAGCCAACACCCCGAAGAACACGATCCCGCAAATTGCGTAGGCCGTAAAAATCCAGGTATTGCGATCTTCGTGTCGAACCGTACTTTGATCCGCAGACTTCATATCGGCAGTTGCGTCTTCCATTCAAGCCTCCAGATTCTGGATCTGACGTGCCCGCAAAAAGCTCAGGCCCGTTTACCTCTGTCCCCATTAGACGCCCACGACGCGGGAATTGTACCCCGGAACAGGTCAACAAATGGACAAAAATATGTAAAAAGAGCCGGGTGAACGACGCTTAGCCCGGGTACCGCCCGGAGATATACCCCTCAAGCTCCTGAATCGCCTGAGCCTGCCCCGAGATCGTCCAGCGCACCAGATCGCCAATCGAGACGATCCCCACCGGCACATCGTTCTCGACCACAGGAAGATGCCGGAACCGGCGATGGGTCATGATGGACATGCACTCATCCACCGTGTTTTTGGGAGTCACAAAGACGACCGGCGTAGTCATAATGGCGCTCACCGGCGTGTCCTTCGAGGAGTGGCCCTTGAGGATAACCTTGCGCGCATAATCCCGCTCGGACATGATGCCAACCAACTTATTCTCCGAGATCACCAGCACCGCGCCGATGCCCTCCAGCGCCATCTTCTCAATAGCCTCGTAAACCGACTGCTCGGGCCTGACGGAAAACACCCGCCTGTTTCCCTTGGTTCGCAACAGCGCTTCGATTGTGTCAGTGATTTTCATAGGCGTAGACGCAACGCTCAAGACGACGCTTCAGTTCACCGCGAATGGATGCTTGCCAGCCTGTACAGCAAAAGCATGTTACTCCCATCCGTGTCCATGATCCAATCAGTTTTTCCCGTAGCAGAATTTACGCAATTGCGGACGGCATCCAGTCAAGTGCCACACGGCGCAATCGTTGAACCTCGCGGGTTCGCCAACCGCTGCCCTTCGCTATGGCTGATTCGTCGACTCTTCCATGAACAACGAGCCGGGCGGACCCGCAACATTATGTTCCCGGCAGCCGATCCTCCAGTGTCTGGCTAAGCGATTCGATCGATGTGGTCTGGCTGAGTTCGCGAATTTCCTTGTCTCCCATGATGTCTTTAAGTCCCAGGTGTCCACAGATTGCGCGCACCATCTGTAACACCTTCGTGATCTCCTTCTCCGCCAGCAAATCAACCTGCAGATTCAGGTGGTCTCGAAGTTCGCCGCGACGCATCATGCGGTTCTGACGCATCAGTATGAAGCTGGAGAGAATGACGGCTTCCACGGCGACAATCATCGCCAATAATGAGAAGGGATAAGGATCGAATGGCCGTAGTCCGCGTATCTCCCCGCTGTTCACCAGCACCCAGCCGAGCAGGAGCACCAAGTGGAATAGAACGAACGAAAGACTCCCGGCGAAAAGCCCGATACCGTCGGCGAATCTCTCCGAGCTGGATCTCCGCTCCAGCGCGTCTTCCTCTTGCTTCACCATTGAGTCGATATGCGACTGGCCCTGACGCGAGTTCTCGCTCATAAACCGCCTCCTGGTTGCGGAATACGCTACTGAATACGGTTACAGAATACGCTGGTCGCCACCAGCGTCACTTTGCTGCCTCGCAATGTCCTTGCGCTAAGCCCCGCCACCCCGAATAATGTTCTGTACTCGCATGCTTGAAACCAAAGCGGCCCCGCCTGCCCACCTCGACGCCCCGGCCCTCGAAGCCGCCCTCCACCGCCATCTCCGCGGAGAAGTCCGCTTCGACTCCAGCACCCGTGCGCTCTATGCGACCGACGGCTCCAACTACCGCCAGGTTCCAATCGGCGTAGTCATCCCGCGCGATAAAGAAGACGTCGTCGCCACCGTTGCCCTCTGCCGCGACCATCACGCTCCGCTCCTCGCCCGCGGCGGCGGAACTTCCCTGGCCGGCCAATGTTGCAACGTGGCCGTTGTCCTCGATTTCTCGAAGTACATGGCGAATATCCTCGAGATCGATCCCGAGCGCCGCATCGCCCGCGTGCAGCCGGGAGTAATCCTCGACCACCTCCGCGCCGCTGCCGAGAAACATCACCTGACCTTCGCGCCCGATCCCGCCACCCACAGCCGCTGCACCCTCGGAGGCATGATCGGCAACAACTCCTGCGGCGTGCACTCGATCATGGCCGGCAAAACGGACGACAACATCGAGGCCCTCGAAGTCCTGACCTACGACGGCCAGCGCCTGCACGTCGGGGCAACCAGCGAAGAAGATTTCGCCCGGATTGTGAATGAAGGCGGCCGCCGCGCCCAAATCTACTCTGGCCTGAAGCAGCTCGCCGACCGCTACGGAGATCAAGTCCGCCGCCAGTTTCCGAACATTCCGCGCCGCGTCTCCGGCTTCAACCTCAACCACCTGCTGCCCGAAAATGGATTCCACATCGCGCGTTCGCTGGTCGGCTCCGAAGGCACCTGCGCCACCATTCTGGAAGCCAACTGCCGCCTCGTGCAAAGCCCGCCCGCGCGCGTGCTAGTCGTAATCGGATGGCCCGACGTCTACATCTGCGCCGACCACGTCCCGCAAATCATGGAGCACGGCCCCATCGGCCTCGAAGGTTTCGACGACATTATCGTGAACGCCAACCGCCGCAAAGGCCTCAACCTGGAAGGCGTGGCCCTGCTCCCCGAAGGGTGCGGATGGCTGATGGTCGAATTCGGCGCCGACACAATCGCCGAGGCCGAATCCAAAGCCCGCCACCTGATGGAGAAGTTAGACCACGATCCAACCCCGCCCGAAATGCGCCTGATCACCGACCGGCGCCAGGCCCGGCACCTCTGGAATGTGCGCGAATCGAGCCTGGGCGTCAGTTCGCATGTATCCGGCGAATCCATCCGATGGGAGGGCTTCGAAGATTCCGCCGTAGCTCCAGAAAAGTTAGGCGCATACCTGCGCGACCTGCGCAAACTGATGCAAGCCTTCCATTTCGAAGGCGCATTCTACGGACACTTCGGCCACGCCTGCGTGCACACGCGCATGGACTACGACCTCGAATCCGCCGAAGGCATCCGCAAATTCCGCCAGTTCATGGAAGAAGCCGCCGACCTGGTGGTGCGTTACGGCGGTTCACTCTCCGGCGAGCACGGAGACGGCCAGTCCCGCGGCGAACTTCTCCCCAAAATGTTCGGCCCCGAACTGATGCAGGCCTTCCGCGATTTCAAGAGTCTCTGGGATCCCGACTGGAAGATGAACCCCGGCAAGCTGATCAACGCGAACCGCCTCGATGAAAATCTGCGCCTCGGCCCGAATTACGACCCATGGCAACCGCCAACGCATTTCAAATTTCCCGAAGATCACGGCAGCCTGGCCAGCGCGACACTGCGTTGCGTGGGAGTCGGCAAATGCCGCCAATACGAAGGGGGGGTAATGTGCCCCAGCTTCCGGGTAACGCGCGAAGAAGAGCACTCCACCCGCGGCCGCGCCCACCTGCTCTGGGAGATGACGCAAGGTGAAGTAATAAAAGATGGCTGGAATAATGAAGCGGTCAAAGAGTCGCTGGATTTGTGTCTGGCCTGCAAAGGCTGCAAGAGCGATTGCCCGGTAGGAGTAGACGTAGCAACGTACAAAGCTGAATTCTTGTCGCACTATTATGAAGAGAATCGCCGTCCGCTAAGCGCGGCCGCGCTAGCGAATTTCGACATAGGGGTGCGAGCAGCATCACACATCCCAGGTCTGGTAAATCTAACCACGCAGCTTCCCGGCCTGCGCGATCTAACCAAGCGAGCCGCCGGAATATCCACGCGCCGCCGAATTCCTCCTTTCGCCCCAGAATCCTTCCAGCAACGGTGGGCCAAGGAAAAATGTGGCGACGGGCGCCCTCGCCCGTCAGGTCGAGCGAAGCTCGACAGAAATTTTGCCGCGACCAGCCCACAACCCGCCACGGACTCCGTTCTCCTTTGGGCGGACACCTTCAACAATCACTTCGTCCCATCCACCGCCATCGCCGCCGCCGAAGTCCTAGAAGCCGCGGGCTTCGAAGTCCAAGTTCCAACCGCCCACCTCTGCTGCGGACGCCCTCTCTACGACGTGGGCGAACTAGACCGCGCAAAGGCTCTCCTCCTCCGCATCATGGACGAGCTCCACCAGGAAATCGAAAACCACACGCCCATAGTCGTCCTCGAGCCAAGCTGCGCCGCCGTCTTCCGCGACGAACTGATCAACCTCTTCCCAAATGATGCCCGCGCCCGCGCACTCTCAAAACAAGTTTTCCTGCTAAGCGAATTCCTGGAGCAACACGCAAAAGACTTCCCCATCCCCAAGCTTGCGCGCAAAGCCCTAATCCACGGCCACTGCCACCACAAGGCGCTAATGAAGATGACCGCTGAAGAATCCGTCCTGCGCCGCATGGGCATCGATTTCACCGCGCCCGCGCCAGGATGCTGTGGCATGGCAGGAGCCTTCGGCTTCGAAAAAGAGAAGTACGAAATCTCCCGCTCCATCGGCGAACTCGAACTTCTCCCCGCCGTCCGCCAGGCGCCCACCGACTGGCTGATCGTCGCCGACGGCTTCAGTTGCCGCGAGCAGATCGCGCAGGAGACCGACCGCCACGCCCTGCACCTGGCCGAAGTCCTGCAGATGGCCCTGCGCGAGTCGACCGAAACACCCGACGGTCTCCCACTCTTCGACGCCGCCCCACGCCACTATCCGGAAGACGCGTGGGTGCACCCGCGCGAAGCCGCGGTCCAGAAATCAATGAAGCGCACAGGGCTAGCAATAGCTGGAATTGCGGTGGGAGCAGCACTCCTGTTGGCGCTGGCGAGGAAGCGCTGAAACATTCGGATGCTGAAACACTTCGTCGGCTGCGCGGATCAGATCGGTCCCTGATAGCGTCGCAGCCGCACCGCCGCGGCGAGAAACACGGCTGATAAGACCAAGCCGATCCACAGACCAGGGCTGGAAATAAACCTGCCCATAGTGACATGGGTTGTGAGCGGGTCGAGTCCCATGCCGCCCTCGGCCATATCCATAACGGGTGCGTTGCCGATCAGATGCCCGCCGACGATCTCGGCGAAGTGGAAAGTGTGGAACGTCATCCTCTCGAAGCCGCCGATCACCAGCACCGGCAGCGCCGCCCAAAGAAATACGGCGCGCTTCGCCCAGCCGGACACGAGCAAGAGCCAGCAATAGACCGGATATGGCCAAAGAACATGGGCAGTCGCAAAGTGATAGAGAAGCAGCGACCACATCTGGATGATCGAAAGATGCCTCCAGAGCTCCCCGACACTCATACCGCTCGCCAGCACGACTGCGCTGCTGAACAGCAGCATGAGCCACTGCATCGCGATCGTGACGGTAACGACGATCAACGGCAGCACGAAAAGAGGAATGCTCGCCTTGGCAAGCACCGTGGTGAGATCGGAAACCGGCATCGATTTCCAGAAAAAAACACTGCGATCACGGCGCTCGCCGTGCAATGCGTCCAGACAATAAAAGACACTCACGACGATGCCGGTAAGCATCATCAGACCCGCGGCCATGTCAAATGGCGCTCGATGCTTTGCCGGGATAAGCCTCAGCGGCTCCTCCCAGATGCCCACAAACGAACTGAGAAAGAAGCCGAACAGAGCGACGCCGGCGACCACCAACGGCGCAATAAAGATGGACCGGTTCTCCCAAAGCTCGCGACGAATCGACCAGTACAGGAGCCGAGCCACCGGCAGAGGACCGGGCAAGATTACCTGCGATGCAGGAGAAGACCCGGGCATTACGTTCGCTTCAGTATTCATTTCGCCGCTCCTTGTACCTGACCAGACTGATTGGAGATCACGGCAACGAACAGGTCTGCGATGCTGGGCGCGCGCACGTCGCCCAGCGCGGCCAGTCGCTGACCATCGAATTGCGGACGATCCAACTGTTGACGATCCAACTGCTGGCGATCCGTCCCATCGAGCTTCAGATCAAACAGCAGGACGCTGCCACCGAACGCCTGGCGCTCGTACATCGGCTTAAGCGCCCGTGCCTCCGCCACCTGCTCGGGACGCACCATCACTTCCAGATAGCGCGACTCCAACTCTTCCATGCTGCGATTGAATACCACGCGTCCACGGTCGATGAACATCACATCGGTGAGCACATGCTCGATCTCTTCCACCTGGTGTGTCGCCACCAAGATCGTTCGACTGCGATCGAAGTAGTCGTTCAGCAGAGAATCGTAAAACTGCTTGCGAAAGATGATGTCGAGGCCAAGCGTTGGTTCGTCCAGCACCAGCAATCTCGCATCAATCGCCATCACCAACGCAAGGTGCAGCTGCGTCACCATCCCCTTCGACAATTCCCTCACCCGGCTGCCGCGCCGAATGGTGGTCTTCGCGAGAAATCCTTCAGCCTTCGCGCGATCAAATCGCGGATGCACTCCCGCGACATAATCGAGCGCCTGTGAAACCCTGATCCAGCGCGGCAGTACGGCGACATCGGCGATGAAGCAGACATCGCGCATGAGCTGATCGCGCTCGCTCCACGGGTCTCGTCCGAGCACCCGCAGTTCCCCCTGGTAAGGAGTGAGGCCGAGAATTGCATTGAGCGCCGTCGTCTTGCCCGCGCCGTTCGGACCAATGATCCCCAGGATGCGGCCCTCTTCCACCCGCATATCGACACCGTCCAGCGCGATGGTCGTGCCGAAGGCTTTGCGAAGGCCCCGAGCTTCTATGCATGCCATGGTTTCAGCGCTCCTCTTTTTTGCTGGTGGTCCCAAGGGCGTCCCGGCTGATGGCCGAAGACGCGTCCGACTTGACGGTCTTCGAAGGCGTGGCATTCGATTCGACCTCCAAAGTCGAGGTCGACGCCTCGGCGCCGCCTTTGCCGTTCAAGAGTTCCTCCGCCTTCAGGCCGAGTCGCTGAATGGTTGCCTGTATCCTCGGCCATTCTTCGCCAAGAAACTTCTGCCGCTCCGCCTTCAGCAGCAAGCTGCGCGCGCCGTCATTGACGAACATGCCAAGGCCTCGCCTGGACTCGACCAGCCCCTCGTCCACCAGTTGCTGATACCCCTTGAGGACCGTGAGCGGATTGACCCGATATTCGGCCGCGACGGTGCGCACCGAAGGCAGCGGATCGCCTTCCTTGAGCACGCCGTCGAGTATCATCGCAACCACGCGGTTGCGAAGCTGGCGGTAGATCGGCTGACTGTCGTTCCACTCATGGTCCATCTGTTTTTCCACGTATTCTTTACCAGGTCCAACTAGAGATATCGCGCGCCTTAGTTCGCCCGGTGCAGATCGAAGTGCGCATGGATCGGCTTGTCCTTCATCATGAACGTCCAATCCTCGGTGTGATGGTTGGCGTCGACGACTGTGAACACCGAATGATCCATGTGGTACTCCGGATTCCCGCTGATATCTTTGAATGTGAACTCGACTGTCTTCCCGTCCGGCGACATCTTGCCGGTCATGCGCGGACGATTCCCCGCGTCGCAATAGTGAATCAGTGTGAGCTGGTCTCCGTCAACGTAAAGCATCGTGACCGGATGATCGTATTTGGTCGCATCCAGCGGAGTTCCCGCTTCCTGCAATTCGTGCACCAGCGTGTGCCCCCGCGAGGTCACGCGCATAGAAACGTGCAGCGCCTTGCCGCCTGACATCTCGGGCATCTCCGGCACGGCGACGGGGCCTTCCCACTCTCCCGCCAGGCTTTTCATAGTTGTGAAGGACATCTGCGCCTCGGACGTCACGGGAACCGGGGAGGACGGGTGCGCGTGCGCGTCAGACTGCGCGACCGCGACCGTAGAGAGCGACAGCAGAACAACCGACAACGTAAAACCAAGGGATTTCATATTTCATTCTCCTTAAGCTTCTTGAGGATCAACTTCCCAATGCGAATTTCTTGATCCATAGTGTTGTAGTTAACTATAACACTATGTCAATTGCAAGCCATTTTTTGTGAATTATTTGTTGAGAACTCTATTTGCTTTAAAGACAATGAGTTGCAAAATGCATGCAGGTGAGGGCTTGGGGAGAAGAGCGCATGGTTCTGGAGTCCTAGTGCCGAAACGTAGAAAGGAATCTCGGTTCTTTGCGAGCATCGAGAAGGCGACGCCGAAGCCTCGAAACCCGCTGCCACGTACCATGAGTTAACATGACAAGTGGTTAGTCCTTGGCTGCGGACCGCTGATCGTCATGGAAACCGAAAAAAGTACGCTTCTGCCGCCATCGACGCAGTCACCTCCACAAATGTTTCCGCCGCAGTCGTCGCCGGCGCCGTTGCCGTCCCAGTCGCAAGACAAAACGCTCCAGGGCTCAGTCCTTGTACTGATCCAGTTCGATGTCTCGGAAGAAATCCGCCTCGATCTCTTGCGCGCCATATTCGGC
>Ga0210389_10002947_pt1 | contig 13322 bp, 10 predicted proteins | sample IncBWH28OmetaG_FD_160127 | JGI IMG/M metagenome (GOLD analysis project Ga0210389, IMG submission 160127) | Forest soil microbial communities from Barre Woods Harvard Forest LTER site, Petersham, Massachusetts, United States - Inc-BW-H-28-O ...
ACCGGACGCGCGGATGTACCGGACCTCGAAACTCTCGGGGCGAAACCGATACTCCACGAGCCCGGTTTCCTTGGTGCCGATCACGTCCTGCATCCGATCCGGGATGATGAATCCAACCGACGGTGCCCAGATGTGCCGGGTGCGCCGATAGGTGAAGTCACGGCGCTGATGCACATGCCCGCTTGCGACGAGCCGGACATCGTACGCACCGAGCAATGTCACCAACCGCGCGCGAACGGATTGGGGAACATAGCGGATCGCGGTGCTGGCTTCCTCCGGATCGCCCGGAGCGTTTGGGAATAGCGGCTTGTGCAGAAACAGCGCGATCGGCTTTCCGCTCGCACCCGAGAGCTGCGATTGCAGCCATTCTTCCTGTTCGAGCTCGCTCGGAATTCCGGTATTCATGATCAGCGAGTTCAGCCCGATAAAGCGCCAGTTCGCAGCCTCGAATTGCCAGCGATCCTCGCCGAGGATCGAAACAAAGGCCTCGCGACGCTCCTCGGTCGCAGGGCACGGCGGCGCTGCGCCGACGGCGGTCGGGTTGTCGCCGATGTCGTGGTTGCCAGGGAGATAGCGGCAATCCACCGGGAGCGCGGCATGCAGTTCCCTCGCAAATTCCAGATCGGCGCGGCTGGTTGGTCCGTCCCACGACACGTCACCGCTGTTGATGACGAGGTCGGGCCGGTGAGTGTCGATATGCTCGCTGACGCGGTGGAAATTGTCGGTCAGATCAGCGAAATTTCGGGAGAGGTGGGTATCCGAAATCTGGGTCAGGCGAAACTCGGTCATCGCAATACCCCTGTCGCATGATCAGAGGAGTGTACCGCATCTATTTGTCATTTTTGCTATTTCGCAATCTAGCCCCGCCGCGCGCTGGCGCCGCCGTCGACCGGCAGCGTGACGCCGGTGATGAAGCTGGCTTCGTCGGAGGCCAGAAACAGCGCGGCATTGGCGACGTCCCAGGCGGTGCCCATCTTGTGGCGCAACGGCACTTGGGCGTCGCGTTGGGCGGCGACTTCGGCGCGGCTTTTCCCGAACGCCTTGGCGCGGGTATCCACCGCCATCGGCGTATCCATCAGTCCCGGCAGGATCACGTTGGCGCGGATACCGTATTCGGCATTCTGGTAGGCGAGCTGCTCTGTAAAGGCGATCATCGCCGCCTTGGTCGCCTTGTAGGCGACGTAGGGGTAGGTGGTGATCGCCGCCATCGAGGAGATGTTGATGATCGCGCCGCTCTTTTGCGCGCGCATGATCGGAATGGCGTATTTCGCCGCGAAAATGCAGCTCTTGAGATTGATCGCCACGCAATTGTCGATCGCCTGCTCGGTGATGGCGAGCAACTCGGCGTCGCCGCCGGCGAGGCTGACCCCGACATTGTTGTGAAGGATGTCGAGGCGGCCCCAGCGCACGTGCGCCTTGTGCACCATGGCCTTGATGTCGCTCTCTTGGGTGACGTCGGCCTGGAAGGCAACCGCGTTGCCGCCCTTGTCGGCGATCATGGCGGCGGTTTCCTCTGATGAAGCCAGGTTGCGGTCGACGCACAGCACCTGCGCGCCTTCGCGCGCAAAGGTAATGGCCGTGGCGCGGCCGTTGCCCATGCCTTCGCCGGGGCTTTGGCCCGCGCCGACCACAATCGCGATACGATCTTTCAGCCGCACGTCGCTGCACTCCCGTGAAACGGATACCGTGACGGTATCTCTTCGTTGCGGGCGAGCTTACTGACCACGGGTGGGTTCGCGCAAATTTCTGGCCGGCCGGTCCGTTCCGCTTCCACCGCGCGGTCCAAGGTGCGATCAGCAGATTCATTGTCATGCGGGCGTCGCACGGCTATAGCGGGTGGCGGCGCTAGGTGCGGCAAAAGGGGGCTGATATGTCGGTTCAAATGGTTCTGCTGCCGGTCTTTGTCATGATCGGGTTGACGTTTGCGCTTCTGCTCTCCATGGCCGGCGCGCGCCGCAGCGCGCTGGTGAGCAAGGAGACCAAAATCAGGGATATCGCGCTCGGGCAGCAGAATTGGCCGGTGCGCGCCACCCAGATCGGCAACTGCTACCGGAACCAGTTCGAGCTGCCGGTGCTGTTTTATGTCCTGATCGCGATTGCGCTCCCGATCCGCCATGCCGATCTCGTGATCGTCATGCTGTCCTGGGTATTCGTGGTGACGCGGTTCGTGCATGCCGGCATCTTCGTGAGTTCCAACGACCTCAACCGGCGTTCGCTTGCATGGTTTGCCGGCGTGCTTGTGTTGTTCGCCATGTGGGTCTATTTCGCGCTGAAGATCCTGCTTTTGATCTGAAGCGTTTTACGATCCAACTCGAAAGTACTGAATGACTCCCGCAGCGCGGCTTTCGGCGGCTATTGAGCTGATCGAGGCCATCGACGTCCAACGTGTTCCCGCAGCCAAAGCCCTGAAAGAGTGGGGCACCGCGCATCGCTTTGCAGGCTCCGGCGACCGCGCCGCGATCTCGGGCCTCGTCTGGGACGTGCTGCGGCGGCGCGCCTCGAGCGCCTGGATCATGGGTGACGACACCCCGCGCGCGCGGCTGCTTGGCATGCTCAAGCTCGAGCGCAAGCTCGATGCCGACGCGATCGCGGCTCTGTGCGACGGCAGCCGGTTTGCGCCGGCGCCGCTCAGCGAGACTGAGCGCTCAGCACTGACATCGAACTCGCTTCAGGCTGCGCCCGCGCCTATCGCCGGTGACTATCCGGAATGGCTCGATCCTCATCTGGCCGAAGTATTCGGCGAAGACCGCGCGCTTGAGGCCGCCGCGATGGCGAGCCGGGCTCCGCTCGACCTCCGCGTCAACACCCTGAAGGCCAAGCGCGAGAAGGTGCTGTCGGCTTCAGCGCATCTGGGAACCATGCCGACGCCGTGGTCGCCGATCGGGTTGCGCATCGAGCTTGGCGCCGACGCCCGCAACCCCGGCATTCACGCCGAGGAAGCCTTCATCAAGGGGCAGATCGAGGTGCAGGACGAGGGTTCGCAATTGGCGGCGCTGCTCTCCGCCGCAAAACCCGGCGAGCAGGTGATCGACCTCTGCGCCGGCGCTGGCGGCAAGACGCTGGCGCTCGCAGCACAGATGCAGGGCAAGGGCCGGCTGATTGCCACCGACCATGACAAGCGGCAGCTCGCGCCCATCCATGAGCGGCTGTCGCGCGCGGGCGTGCACAATTGCGACGTGCGGACGCCGAGAGGCGAGGGCGATGCGCTCAGCGATATCAGGGGATCGGCCGATCTCGTGCTGATCGATGCCCCCTGCACGGGAACCGGAACCTGGCGGCGCAATCCGGACGCCAAATGGCGGATGCGGCCCGGCGCGCTAGAGGTGCGTCTGAAGGACCAGATCGAAGTGCTTGATCGGGCAGTGGCTCTGGTCAAGCCGGGCGGGCGGATCGCCTATATTACCTGCTCGGTGCTGCCAGCCGAGAATGGCGGCCAGATCCGCCAGTTTCTCACGCGCCATCCGGACTTTGCGGTGGTGCCGGCGTCGCAGACGATGACCGTGCTGTGGGACAAGGCGGAGGATTTCGCCGCCGCCACGCTGCAGTCGGCGGAAGGGCTCCTGATGACGCCCCGCCGCACCGGCACCGACGGGTTTTTCGTGTCGGTGTTGCGGAAGGCGTAGGCCTCAGCCGTCATTCCGGGGCGATGCGAAGCATCGAGCCCGGAATCTCGAGATTCCGGGTCTGGTGCTAGCGCACCATCCCGGAATGACGTTTCCCCAACAAGCCCGGCCATGACGGCCCGGGAGGCTTGCGACCCCGCCCGCGCCAGCGTAATTCCTTGCAAATGACCTCCGCACAGCCCACCCGCGACGCGACGCCCACTAGTGCGGCGAATTTGAAGTTCCTATCGGTTTCGCCGCGGGCCGGTTATAGGAACTTCAAATTCAAAGCCGCACTAAAACCAACATTTTCTAGAGCTCCTTTGATTCCGAAGTTCGCATCAGAGGTTGCCCCGATAGCTTGCGAACTTCGGAATCGGAGCTCTAGTGGCCTCGGCGCATGACAAGATTCTGATTGTCGATTTCGGCAGCCAGGTGACGCAACTGATCGCCCGCCGGGTGCGCGAAGACGGCGTCTATTCCGAAATCGTGCCGTTCCAGAAAGCGGAAGCGGCGTTTCATGAGATGAAGCCGAAGGCCGTGATCCTCTCGGGCGGGCCGGAATCGGTGCACGAGAAAGGCTCGCCCCGCGCGCCGCAGGCGATCTTCGATTCCGGGGTTCCCGTGCTCGGTATCTGCTATGGCCAGATGACCATGGCCGCCCAGCTCGGCGGCGAGGTCGAGGGCGGGCACCACAGGGAATACGGCCGCGCCGACGTCGAGGTGAAAGCGCCGAGCCAGTTGTTCGACACCACCTGGGGCATCGGCGAAAAGCATCCGGTCTGGATGAGCCATGGCGACCGCATCACCAAAATGCCGCCGGGTTTTGCGGTGGCGGGCACCTCCGCCAACGCGCCGTTCGCCGTCATCCAGGACGAGAAGCGGAAATATTACGGCCTGATGTTCCACCCCGAAGTGGTGCACACGCCCGACGGCGCCAGGCTGATCAGGAATTTCGTCCGCAAGGTCGCAGGCCTTGCCGGCGACTGGACCATGCGCGCCTTCCGCGAGGAGGCGATCGAGAAGATCCGTAGCGACGTGGGCCGAGGCAAGGTGATCTGCGGTCTCTCCGGCGGAGTCGATTCAGCCGTGGCTGCCGTCTTGATCCATGAGGCGATCGGCGATCAGCTGACTTGCGTGTTCGTCGATCACGGGCTGCTCAGGCTGAACGAGGCCGAGACCGTCGTCGACCTGTTCCGCCATCACTACAACATTCCGCTGGTTCACGTGGACGCCTCGAAGCAGTTCCTGGGCGAACTGGCTGGCGTCAGCGATCCCGAAGCGAAGCGCAAGACCATCGGGCGTCTCTTCATCGACGTGTTCGACGCGGAAGCGAAGAAGATTGGCGGCGCGGAGTTTCTCGCGCAGGGCACGCTCTATCCCGACGTAATCGAAAGCGTGTCGTTCACCGGCGGCCCCTCGGTGACGATCAAGAGCCACCACAATGTCGGCGGCTTGCCCGCGCGCATGAACATGAAGCTGGTCGAGCCGCTGCGCGAACTGTTCAAGGACGAGGTGCGCGTGCTCGGGCGTGAGCTGGGCCTGCCGGAGATCTTTGTCGGCCGGCATCCGTTCCCGGGGCCGGGGCTCGCGATCCGCTGCCCCGGCGACATCACACGCGAAAAGCTCGACATCCTGCGCCACGCCGATGCCGTCTATATCGACCAGATCCGCAAGGCCGGCCTCTACGACCAGATCTGGCAGGCGTTTGCGGTGCTGCTGCCGGTCAAGACCGTCGGCGTGATGGGCGACGGGCGGACTTACGAATATGTCGTGGGCCTGCGCGCGGTGACCTCCACCGACGGCATGACCGCGGACTTCTATTCCTTCGACATGAAATTTTTGGGCGAAACCGCGACCCGCATCATCAACGAGGTCAAGGGCGTCAACCGCGTGGTCTATGACGTGACGTCAAAGCCGCCGGGCACGATCGAGTGGGAGTAGAGGGCCGACTGCAGGCTGATTTTCGTGACAGGCTTGCTTTTTATCGAGAACACAGCGGGGCGGTTCTGTAACAGCTAGCGCACGTCTAAGTGGAAAAGAGGTTCGTCGCCGACCCTTTTCCTAGCTATACCCGTCAAATATGAGGAAGTAATTGCCTACGGCATCCAAAGTGTCGGCGGGCTGTTGTCCCACCGGTACGGTCATCGATCAGGACATGTAGTCACGCTCAGTCGGAACCACCCGGCACGATCTTCTCACTCAGCTTCTGATCGACGATCTCGACCGTGCGATCGATCTCGCCATTGGGTACGCCAAGCTGATGTGAGATCAACTTCACCAGCAGGTCGACCCGCTCGATGAAGGGCGCCCCGCTCGCCACGGCGCGGGCGGCAGAGGAGGGCTTGAGAAGGCTTTCCGCCGCTTTGGCGTATTTCGCGAACGGAACCTGATCCTGGGGGTCAGCGCCAAGGCGCCGGGCGATGGCGTCGACATGGTCGTAGATCGACTCCGAGAGTTTTAGATCGCTGTGCACGGCGTCGCGGATCGCCTGCGGCTCGTGCGGCGTGATGCAGCGGTAATTTCCGGTCAACAGCATCGACCATTTTGCCAGCGGGACGAACAGCGAGTCGAATACCTTGAGCTTCACGGGAACGTCCTGCCCATCGAGTTTCACGGCGTCGATGTCCGCTTCCAGCTCCCGGAGCAACTGATTGTGTTTCTCGTCTTCGAATGCGGCCGCCTTGAAATTGGTCGGCAGGCCGACATGAAGCACATTGGCCGCTTCATCCGGTGGACGGAAGGCCTGCGGATCGGGCGAGCAAAGCGACACCAGGCCCGGCTTGAAGCGGTCCCACACCTGGGCATTGGTGTAGGCCTCCTCCAGATCCATTTCCGCCAGCGTCGGGATCCGTTTGAGGTAAGGCAACGGCGGCATGTTCATGATTGAAAGACAAGGCAGCTTCGCCTCGGCGATCTTGATCAAGAGAACGCGGATCGAATGGTTGGTGTATTGCGGCTCCTGCATGGCAAGACAGACCAGATCGTAACGCGATATGTCGACTTCGCTGGGTATGACCGCGTCCAGTCTCCCGGGCAGATCGCGCGAGAAAATCGCCCGGTGTGTCGGCTCGTCCCGCAGCTTGATGCGAACTTCCGTACCGTCGCGGTTGATGAGGTCGGCCGTTTTTCTCCGGCAGACCAAAGTCACATTGTGACCTGCCATCAGCAGCTTGGTCGCCAGCAGTGAGCCGTACGAGGCTCCAAGAATCAGAATGTTACGCGCCATGCTCGCCCCCTCCACCAATGATCCGACATCACGACCTGCGCTAAGGCTGAAGATTTTCGGGAAGGCCGACCCGATGGGCCAGTACCCAAACGCCAGAGCGCCAGATGGGTTCCTGCGCGCGGTCGTGGATCTGGCTGAATCGGATTCCGCGGGGCGCCTAAAGGGCCATCCCGCCGTCAATCGTCAGGCTGGAGCCCGTCATGTAGCCGGACTCTCCGCTCGCCAGGTAGGCGACGAGACCGGCAATCTCGTCGGGATCGCCGACGCGCTTCAGCGGGATCGCCGGCGTTATGCCGTCGACGAAATCCGCTGTCATGTCGGTGAGCGTCGGCCCCGGCTGGATGTTGTTCACGGTGATGCCGCGCGGAGCGAGGTCCACCGCGATTCCCTTCACCATGACGGCCACCGCCGCCTTGGTCATCGCATAGACGCTGGACCCTGGATAGCTGCTCCGAACCGCGGTGTTGCTGCCGATGGTGATCACGCGGCCGCCTTCGGCGAGATGCGCAGCCGCCGCCTGGATGGCCAGGAAAACGCCCCGCACGTTGACGTTCAGCATGAGGTCGAGTTCCTGCAAGCTGACGGCTTGAAGTTCGCCACGTCGCAGGATGCCTGCGTTGACGACAACGATGTCGAGACGACCAAGTTGGGCTACCGTCCGGGTGACGGCGTCACGGATCGCCGCTGGATCGGCGCTGTCTGCCTTGACCGCGAAGCCGGTTCGGCCTTCCGCCTCGATCGCTCGTACCGTGTCGGCCGCCTTGTCCGGCGCGGACACATAAGTCAAACCGACATTGGCGCCCTCTCTCGCCAGGCGGCGGGCGGCGGCAGCCCCGATGCCACGCGAGCCGCCGAACACCATCGCGACTTTACCGGTCAGTTTACGATCTCCACTCATTTTACGATCTCCATTCATTGGCTTGTCTCCATTATTGATCGATTAGTCCATAATAATCCGCGCGAAAAGGCGAATGGCCGTTTCAAGGGGTCAGCGGGATTTCAGGCGTTCGACGGCAAATCGTGCCTGAGCCCGAAGCGACGTTGCGTCGATGCCGCCACGAGCCGCGAGCTGGATGCCTTGCATCGTCATTTCGATGAACGAAGCTGCCGTCGCACAGTTCAGTGAGCGATCTATTTCACCCGCGGCCTGGCCTTCTTTCAGGCGTTCCACCAATCGGCCGTGGAGCACGGGAGAGATTTTGGCGCGAAGCGCCGCAATGTCGGGATCTGTCGAGCCGAATTCGCAGATGGCGCCAACCCCCATGCAGCCAAGCGCACGAATATCGTCAGTAACGTTGATGAGCCCTGATAGCAGCGCCTTTATTCCGGCGATCGGAGACGCAGCGCCATTGAGACGTTGCAGATGTCCCGCGACGGTCGTCTGCTGATATCGCTCCAGCGCCTCCAGATAGAGCGCTCGCTTGTCCTGAAACGCGTTGTACAGGCTCTGCCGCCCAATCCCCATTGCCGTGAGCAGATCGTCGGTTGAAGTGGAGGCGTAGCCCTTGGCCCAGAACACGGCAGTCGCGCGTTCCAATGCTGCTTCTCGATCGAATTCCCGCGGCCTCGCCATGACGCGGGCTTATGACCGTTATGGACTGATGTGTCAATAATGGATCGGGCCCTATATCGGGCGGCCCGGTCGGTGCAATTCCGGGATAGACGGCTGAGGCTCTCCGAGATCTACGGCAGGTTCACCACGGCCTCGAGACCGCCGACGAACAGGTCGTCAAGCGGTCGGAGGACAATCGCTAGTTCTGGCGCAACGCGGACATCAGCGGTCCACGAAATCGGATCGACGAAGAGGCGTATCGTCCATCACAGATATTTGGCAATCAGTTTGAATTCCTTGAGCGCACGGCCCGAAGAGCCAGTGGTCTTCAGTGGCTGCTCCAGACAATTGCCGATGTGATCATGGATCAAGGCCTTCTTGGCGCTCTCGATCGCGCTCTCGACGGCCTGCAATTGTTGAGCGATTTCCAGACATGGTCTGTCTTCTTCGATCATTTCGATGATGGTCTGAAGGTGGCCGTCGGCACGCTTAAGCCGTCTGACAATGGCGGGGTGATTCTCGTGGGGCATGTTTTCTCCTGTCCTCCACAATATATCCTCCGTGGAGGATAAAGAAAGTGGCTGCCATCGAGTGTTTGGCGCCTTCGGCGCGGCTTAATCGCCTAAGCATTGGCGGACGATTGTTACATACACGCGTTACCGTATCCTCCCAGGAAGGATATGGAGTATCCCCGGTGGGGGATAGCTAAAATCGCTTGACACCGATTTTTGGCGGGCGTATTTGGCCGTCGTTGCCTGGAACCGATCGTTCCCGGCGAGGCGTTCGACCCGAACGTTCAACCCTAACGATGGCGATCCCGAACAACAGATGGGCAGTACCACCTTTGGCAGCGACGGTTCGACAGGTGTCGGACTCGCGGTGCCGCAAGACATCAAAGATCAATCGCGCCGGCTTTCGCCGCGTGAGGGTGACGGTCGCGCCTAGCTGACTGTCTCGCTCACCGGCCTGCCGCGCAAAGCGGAAATGGAGGTGAGCGATGTTCACAAGACTCGCAAAATTCCGACGTCTTGGGCCGCGGCACATGGTGCCGCATTGGCTTGAGGCTGCGAATTCCAATGACAATCCGCGGGGTCGTCGCCGCCCCACGGGCCAGTGTCGGTCTCCACAGCCGGTGCTGGCGTGTCATTGGATCTTCGTCGACGACGGCCGACTGGAGTGTCGTTGGACGGCTGAGTGCCTCGATGAGAGGTCCGCCGAGGAGCCCGGTGGCCGTCAAGTAAGGTGTTCACATGCCTCATCGTTTTCAGCGAAAGCAATTGGCCACCCGCGTACTGGCTTTGGTTCTCGTTACGCTCCTCTTCTGCATAGCAGTTTTCGCCGCGATTTATCGGGGGGCTCAGTGACAGCGAAAGAGCTGGCTACTGTCGAACAACGATTGAGCAGCGTTGCTCGATTGCTGCCGACAGCGATTGGATAAGCAAGGGATCAACATGGACGAAGGACCTAGTCGTCCCGTTGTGAACCACTCCGGTGCAGCAACGGGAACCCCCTCGGGGGATAACATCAAATTTGCAACGGCCGTGATCCAGTCCGGTCGAGGTGGCGTGGGCATCTAGTTCCTCCGCTCATCTCGATGCCGTGGGTTTCCGGCATCGGGATGAACATCGGAGGCAGTCATGGCCGACGCTACAGAGCGATCTGATCTAGAAAGTCTCAATCTACAGAAATGCGAGTCCCCGAAGATCGGGATTTCGCGCAGGAGCGGTGAGCCGCCCCAAAGTAATATCACAGGCAGGCGGGTACCCGCAGCTCGCCGTCATGGCGCGGGCACTCCGGTATTGCAGGAGCCTTGCCCCAGCGTCGAGATGCAACGCGCAGAGCCGAGTGAGCTGGACCGCCTGTATCGGTCGCTTGCCGAGGTAACGTCGGAGACTCATCCGCGAACCGCGGGATTGCTCGCTTCGAGCACCCGCAAGGCCGCCCAAAAGGTCATCGAGGAAGCTGGTGAAGTAGCGCTCGAAGCGGTCAGGCATCGCACACGAAACGTCGTTCGCGAGAGCGCTGATCTGCTCTACCATCTGGTTGCGCTGTGGCATCGCGCTGGCATCGATCCGACGGATGTGTGGATCGAGATGCGCTCCCGCGCCGACACACTCGGCATCGCCGAAAAGCCGCCCAAAGCCCGCCGCGACGATCGGCATCGGCCGACCCACGACGTCAAGCGAGCGTCGGAAGGGAATGGGCCATGACTGTTATCAACGAACAGCCGGCGTCGCGGAAGCCGGATACCGCGCAGCAATCGTGCGCGAGAGCGCCTGTCTTCTCTAGCACGTCGCCGGACTTGGCATCGCATTGGTGTCGGGCCCGGAGATATCCCGGCGACAACGCGTCAGCAAGCAGGCGCGATCGGCCGTGCCGAACGGCGTGAATGTAATTCTTTTTCCCAACTCGAAACGTCAGGCCACCAGCCAAGACTGAACAGGAGTAAATGATGACTGTCTTGAATGAATTGAGCCCGCAGACGACGGGTCACGGCGCCGGCGCTCCACCGATCCGCACCGCTGTGCTCGACAAGGCCCATCTCGGCGATATCCGCGGCGCGCTCGGCAGCATAGCGGAAGACGATTTCGCGCCGAGGTCAACTTTAGGCGCGCGGTTGAAGACGCTGCTCGCGATTCTGGGGCCAGGCCTCATCGTGATGGTCGGTGACAATGACGCCGGTGCCTTCGGCACCTACACCCAGGCTGGCCAGAACTACGGTACGACGCTGCTGTGGACGCTGGTGCTGCTGATCCCGGTTCTCTATGTGAACCAGGAAATGGTCCTGCGTCTCGGCGCCGTTACCGGCGTCGGCCATGCCCGACTCATCTTTGAGCGTTTCGGCAGATTTTGGGGCGCCTTTAGCGTCATTGATCTATTTATTCTTAACGCACTGACGATTGTCACCGAGTTCATCGGCATCACGCTGGCGCTCGACTATCTCGGATTGCCGAAGCTCTGGGGCGTCCTGGCAGCCGCCGCACTCGTCATGCTCGCGGCGAGCACCGGTAACTTCCGGCGTTTCGAGCGTTTCGCGCTCACCCTCGTCGCAGGAAGTTTCCTGGTCTTTCCGGTCCTCCTTTTCATCCACCCACCGGTGGGCCAGATGATCCAGGACATGATGGTGCCGAAGATGCCGGAGGGAGCGGCACTGAACGAAGTGATGCTGCTGATCATCGCTGTTGTCGGTACGACCGTTGCGCCCTGGCAACTGTTTTTTCAACAGAGCTATGTTGTCGATAAAAGGATCAGGCCGCGTTTTATCAAGTATGAGCGCGTCGATCTCATGATCGGCATTGCGATCGTGATCGCGGGTGCACTGGCGATCATGTCGTTCACTGCCCAGACGTTTGCTGGTCGTCCCGAATTTGGCAATTTCGTCGATGCAGGCGCGGTGTCCGTCGGCATGGAGAAGTATTTCGGGAAAGCGCCTGCGATATTCTTCGCGCTTGCGTTGCTCGATGCCTGCATCATCGGAGCAGCCGCTGTATCGCTTGCCACCGCCTATGCCCTCGGCGACGTGTTCTCGTGGCGGCATTCGCTGCACCGCAAGCTGACGGAGGCGAAGGGGTTCTATGCCATCTATTGCGGCCTCATCGTCCTCGCTGCCGTGCTTGTCCTCACGCCGGGAATCCAGCTTGGGTTACTGACCAGTGCCGTCCAGACGCTCGCTGGCGTATTGCTGCCGGGCGCCATCGTGTTTCTTCTGTTGCTCTGCAACGACAAGCCGGTGCTCGGCCCGTGGGTCAATTCGCGCAGGCTCAATCTCTTCACGGGCGGCGTCGTTGCTGTGCTCGTGATGCTCTCGGTTATTCTCACCGGATCGGTTCTCTTTCCCGACATTTCCGACACGGTCATCTTGAGCATCCTCATTGGGGGCAGTGTCGTCGGGCTTGTGGCAGCTCTGGGTGTCGCGTTCGCGCAGCGTCGCTCGAGGAAGCTGGAGACTGGAAACATCGGATCGGTACCCAGGCCAGCGAACGTCGTCGACGACAAATGGCGCATGCCGCCTCTGGAGCAATTGCCGCCGGCGCGCCTTTCGCTTGCGTCTCGCATCTGGATGATCGTGCTGCGCGGTTATCTCATCGTCGCCGGCAGCCTTGTTCTGTTCCGCATCTTCCAGCTTGCGACGTCGGGCGCGTGATCAAGAGCGCGGTTGCAAACGCGAGACGATGGGGCGCCATCGGAGCTTTCCGTCTAGCGAGCAGCATCTTGCGCTGCGGGATGATCCAGCACCGGCAGCGCAGGATCTCACGTCGCAGTCTTCAAATCGTCTTGTCCGCGACGCGACTGCTGGAACGGCTCGGAGCATTTCTCGCTCTGGGCCGCCGCCGGCGAAAGCACCAGGAAGTCGAGAAGGGGTTTCATAGTGAAAGCACCGATTAATCAAGCGGCGATCGGCCTGGCAGCGGCGACGCTGCTGGGTGCGAGCAGCGGGTAGTCATCCACAACACCATCAGAGAAATGAGAAACGTGATGAAGCGGATCTGTATAATTGGAAGCACGACTTGGGTTGCTCTTGCGACTTGTCCTTTCGCGGCGGCGGCCGATTTGCCGGTTTCCTATCCCGTGAAGGCGCCGCCGGTCGTTGGCCCCTACGACTGGACCGGCTTTTACGTCGGCGGTCATATTGGCCTTGTGAGCGGAAACTCGGGCTGGACGCTCGATCCGCTCGGCGGCGGCGCTCCGGTCGCGGGTTCCTTCGGACTTTACCAATCGCCGAATGCCTTCAAGGTAAGCGGTAGCTGGTTCGAGGGAGTGCAAGGCGGCTACAATTGGATGCTCAAGAACCGCGTGGTGTTGGGCATCGAGGGCGACGGCTCGTTTCCCGCCTTCTCCGACCCGGTCACCGGTCTGACCATCGGCGGCATCTCGAATTTCACCTCGCCAACTTTCGGCGCCGGAACCTTCAGCGAAAACGTATTGGCGTCGGGCACGT
>Ga0210389_10002948_pt1 | contig 13321 bp, 10 predicted proteins | sample IncBWH28OmetaG_FD_160127 | JGI IMG/M metagenome (GOLD analysis project Ga0210389, IMG submission 160127) | Forest soil microbial communities from Barre Woods Harvard Forest LTER site, Petersham, Massachusetts, United States - Inc-BW-H-28-O ...
CGTCGTGGAAAAACCTTCCGACTTCAACTTCTCGACCAGGCGCTGCGCCAGATGCAGATTGAACTGGAATTCGGGAACGTTGCGGGCGCTCATCGCGCCATCCGATTCGGCGGTGTGGCCGACATCCACGATCAGGCGGAATTTCGCCGGCTCGCATTTGGTCTCGGCATGTTTTGAAGGCGCTGGCTTGTCGTCGGCATCCGGCCTCGACGCGAGCTCGGGCGCGGCGTGCCTGGATGGAGCCGCGCGCTTCGGCGCGGCGGCATGTTTCGGCGGCGGGTTATTCCTTTTCGGCGAGCCCTTGAACAGGTCCGACAAGAAGCCGGCGCTGCTGACATCAATCGGCAGGAGCAGCAGCGCGACGATCGCGGCGATGATCGTGCGGAAGTCAGGCCAAACACGAAGGCGCCTGCCGAATATGCCGCTGAATACCAAGCCGCCCTACTCCGCCGCCGCGATGCGCGGACGCCCGACAAAGCCTGCGGCATCGCCAAACCGTTCGATCATTACCGCGGTCAGGTCCTTGGCCTTGTTGGTGACACAGGCGCCGGAGCGCACGGCATAGCGGTCCTGATGATCGACGTGCGGCGGCGCGGTGCCCTGCTGCAGCGCGCGCGCCGATTCCAGCATCAGCTTGCGGAAATGCATGATGCCGAGATCGGTCGGGCCGAGATGCTCGCGGCTGCGGTCGACGATCGGCCCCTGGCTGTCCTGCACGGCGGCATCCTGCTCGGACACGCCCTTGATGCCGGTATAGCTCCTGGTCTTCTGCAGCTTGCGATCGATCAGGTAGTTGTTGCCCTTGTGACGCAGCGGCACGTAGTTCTCATCGACCTCGGCGATCACGCCATTGCCGTTGTCATAACCCTCGCGCTCGGCATCGGTGAGCGGCCGCTCCGGATTCCAGACATAGGTGTAGATCCAGCAACTGGTGTCGGTGACCGGCACGAAGGTCTGGCCGAAGATGTTCTCGCCCGGCATCGGGCTCGGGGCATAGGCATGGAACGGCATCAGGAATTGCGCGATGCGCCAATAGATGTTGTCCGAGCCGGTGAGCCGGCCGCCGGCGATGGTGAGCGCCGCTTCATGCGGATTGATCTTGATCACGGGCCGCGGGTCCTCGGCGATCCAGCGCATGTGATCGACATTCATCCGCGCGATCGGATTCACGAAATGCTTCTTGATGTCGAGGATCTCGTTCTCCTCCTTGTCGAATGACAGATGCGCGAAGGTGAAATGCGCGGTGTCGATCGAGCCCTCCGTGCACTGCACCCAGTTGCAGTCCTGCCATTTCTTGGAAACGTAGCGGTGCGAGGGCGGCACCAGGGCCATTTCGAGATCGGGCAGTTCCGGCATCGCCTCCACCGGTCCCATATAGGCCCAGATGATCTCGCCCCATTCGCGCGCCGGATAGGATTTGATGCGGATCTTGTCCTTGGCGTTGAGGTCGGGATAGGAGGTCGGCATGTCGACACAGCGGCCGTCGGTGTCGAACTTCCAGCCGTGATAGACGCAGCGGATGCCGCATTCCTCGTTGCGGCCGAACCAGAGATTGGCGCCGCGATGTGGGCAATATTGATCGATGATTCCGACCACGCCGCGGGAATCGCGGAAGGCGAGCAGTTCTTCGCCCATGACCACGAGCTTCTTCGGCTCGCCGTCGGCCTCCGGCAACTCCTTCGACAGCAGGACCGGAATCCAGAACCGGCGCAGCAATTCGCCCATTCCGGTTCCCGCACCGCTTTCGGTCAGGAATTTATTGTCCTCGGCGCGCAGCATGGCGGGCTCCCGCTCTGTTTGATTATGCACAAGCTTCGCGCAGGCGGTGCATCGCTTCAACGCGGAAGGTGGGTGAATTGACAGTTGTAAGGTTGCGGAGGTGCGCAGCGCGAAGCGTGCGCTCTCGTCATTTTACACTCTGGCGCCTTGCACTCCGTGTCATCGCCCCGCTCGCCGCCTACGCTAAAGCTTCGGCGGGTCTTGGAGTGCGAAGCCTCGCCGGAGCCTTGGCGTAGGCGGGACCGGGCATGACAGCGGAGGAAATGTGACTCAGCATTCCAGCGGCGTGGTTTTGCCCGCGCATATTTTTCTCAAAAACAGAAATCAAGCTTGCAAAGCGTCCCGTTAAATCTGAAACGATAGCTTTCAATCTTTGCTGTTTTCGCGATCGCCCCAGTGGCCACATCATCGTGGTGCATATTGAGGAGACGTGCGATGAACCAGAATGCCGACAAAGATAATATTGCGCCCTCCGTTGGCGCAGATGCGGGCGCTATCGAAACGCTGCTTATCCGCAATCTGCCGGAAGTTTTCGGCGAAGGCGATCCGGCCCGCCGACGAGCCGCGATTGCCGAGCTCTATACCGAGGACTGCACTCTATACGTGCCGCCCGGCGCCTTTGTCGGTCACGATGCACTCGACAAGTTCGCCGGCGAACTGAGAGCGACGCATCCCCACTTCGTCTATACGCCGCACGGTGCGCCCCAGGCGCTGCACAATTCTGGACGTCTGGCATGGGGCTCGGGCCCGCAAGGCGAGGCGCCCGCCTATACCGGTGTGGACTTCATCATTGTACGGGACGGCAAGATCGCGGCTCTTTATGTCTACCTCGACTCGCCGCCGTCATGATGCGTTCACCTGACCGGCGCCGCTAATGCTTGGCAGCGTGGCCCATCGCAGGTGCAAACCGCTCGGCAAAGGTCGCCGGTCTGTCATCTCTCGCTGCGGTGAGCGAGGCCGGGGTCAGGGTGTAGAAGCCGACAGAGGCCACTGCCGCCAGCAAAATGGCGGATAAAATCACCTTACGCATTCCCGCCTCCTATGGGGTGTTATTCCCGTCAAAAGATGGGACGGCTTTGTTTCAGGAGCGTTTCGTGCGCCCGGAGAAACGGTTTCGTTCAAGGCGCTGTGATAACAGCGTGACCCACGTGAGCACAGCGAAGCGCGGGAATTGCCGCGCCCCGGATATCGCTTCCGCCTTCGCTCTTTGAGCTACGGCGGACGCGCCGCTCAACCGGGCTACATCTACGTCAGCTCAACCATGACCATTGCGGCCTGCGCGCACCAGCCGCCCCGGCATCGCGCCGGTGTGCTCGCCTCGCTCGAAGATCGGAATGCCGGCCGCGATCGTCGCTTCATAGCCGTCGGCGCGTTGCACGAAACGGCGGCCACCGGCCGGCATGTCGTGCACGAGCTCCGGCTTGTGCAGCCGCAGGCGGTCGAAGTCGATGAGATTGACATCGGCGCGCATTCCAGGCGTCAGCCGGCCGCGATCCGACAGGCCGAAGAAGTCGGCAGTCTCGCTGGTCTGCCGCTTGACCAGCTGCTCGAGCGGCAGCTTTGGCCCGCGGCGGCGATCGCGGCCCCAATGCGCCAGCATGAAGCTCGGCAGGCCCGAATCCACGATCGAGGTGCAGTGCGCGCCGCCGTCGCTGAGACCGAGCAGGCAAGCCGGGTCACCCAGCATCTCGCGGATCACCTCGTGGTCGCCTGTCACGTAATTCACCACCGGAAAGAACAGGTATTGACTCTCCTCGACGATGTAGTCGTAGGCGATTTCATCGGGCGTGTGGTTCGTGCGCGCCGCGATCGCAGCAACGCTCCTTTCCGGACCCGGCTCGTAATCCGGCGGGTCGTCCATGGTGAAAAACTTGTCCCAGCGCGTGGTGACGAGTTGGCGAAACTGCGAGAGCTTTGCGACCTCGGCAGCGTCCGGCTTCTCGGCGAGAATTTTTCGCCTGAGTTCAGGATCGAGCAGTCGCTTCCGCTGCTCGGGAATCGGAAGGCTTTCGAGCGCCTTGTAGGTCGGCCGCACCGTGAACGGATTGAGCGCGGTGCCGATGCCCATCATCACGCCGATCGGGCGGCCTGCAATCTGCGCCGTGAGTGACAGTCCGTCCGCACGCGCGGCATGCACCGCCTTCATCAGACGCCGCCAGCGCTCGGGATCCTCGAAGCGATCGGTGAGCAGGAACCAGACCGGGCGGCCGGTCGCCTTTGCCTGCTTTCGCATCCAGCGCAGCTCATATTCTTCGTCGTCGAAATCGCTATTCATGCCGAACGCGCCGGCGCCGACCTCGCTCAGCGCAGAGCCGATCCCGAGCAGCTCCAGATCATCCGCATCGCGCGAAGGCACGAGCTCGCCGTCGGGCGTCTTGTGCGAATCCGTCCGCGAGGTGGTGAAGCCGAAGGCGCCGGCGCGCAGCGCCTCGACGGTGATCTGCCGCATCTGCGCGATGTCGTCGGCCGTCGCTTTCTCGCGGCGGATGGCCCGATCGCCCATCACATAGACCCGCATCGGCAAGTGCGCAGCCTGGGCTGCGATGTCGATGACGCGCTCGCGACGCTCGAGCGCATCCATGAAATCGGGGAAGGTCTCCCACTCCCAGGTCAGTCCCGCAGCGAGCACGGGGTTCGGAATCTCCTCCACCCCTTCCATCAGATCCATCAGGGCCTGGCGGTGATGCTTTTTCACCGGCGCGAAGCCGACGCCGCAATTGCCGAACATGACCGTCGTCACGCCGTGCCAGCAGGAGGGCGCGAGCAGCGGATCCCACATCGCTTGACCGTCGTAATGGGTGTGCACGTCGACCCAGCCGGGCGTCACCATCAGCCCATTGGCATCGATTTCGCGGCGCGCAGGTCCCTGCTTGCCGCCGACAGCGGTGATCCGGCCATCGGCAATAGCAACGTCGCCGGTGAAAGCGGCCTTGCCGGTACCGTCAACGATGGTGCCGCCACGAATAACGATGTCGTGCATGTCAGCCTCCCGTATGGGGTCTCTGCGCCCCTTTTGGAGGAAGGTTACGCCGATTTCGACAATCCGAGAAGCGCGCTGGCCGATCGGCAGGCAGCAGGCTTTGCATTGCCCGCATAGCCGTGATACCGCCCCGAAGGCAGCACAAGCCCGAAACGCCCGCTTGATCAAGCCGTTCGGGCCGCGCACCAGCGAAGACGCAGCTGTCAATCTCGGGGTTACGCAGATATCTTGCGGCTATAAGAGCATTGCCGCTTTTTGACGCTGAGCGCATTTTAAGAAGGGAATCCTCATGGCGAACACGACGGCCGAGCTCGAGGCACTGCTCATGCAGCGCTCGTTCAGCGATCCGCAGCTGGTGGCCGCGACGGAGGCCGCGGAGAATTACCGGATCCTCCCCGAAGCCACCGTGATCAAGATCGGCGGTCAGAGCGTCATCGATCGCGGACGTGCCGCGGTCTATCCGCTCGTCGAGGAGATCGTCGCCGCGCGCAGGCTGCACAAGCTCCTGATCGGCACGGGCGCCGGCACAAGGGCGCGGCATCTCTACTCGATCGCGGCCGGGCTTCGTTTGCCGGCCGGCGTGCTCTCGCAGCTCGGCGCCTCGGTGGCAGATCAGAACGCCGCGATGCTGGGACAGCTTCTTGCCAAGCACGGCATCTCCGCCGTCTCCAGCGCTGGCCTGTCGGCCGTGCCGCTTTTCCTTGCCGAGGTGAACGCCGTCATCTTCAGCGGCATGCCACCTTATGGCCTCTGGATGCGTCCCGCGGCCGAGGGCGTGATTCCGCCCTACCGCACCGACGCCGGATGCTTCCTCGTGGCCGAGCAATTCGGCTGCAAGGCAATGATCTATGTAAAGGACGAAAACGGGCTCTACACCGCGAACCCGAAGACGTCGAAGGGCGCCAAATTCATCCCGAAGATCTCGGTCGCCGAGATGAAGGCCAAGGGGCTGCAGGACTCGATCCTCGAATTCCCGGTGCTCGATCTGCTTGCTTCGGCGCGCTACGTCCATCAGGTGCAGATCATCAACGGGCTCGTCCCCGGCAATCTCACCCGCGCGCTCGCCGGCGAGCACGTCGGCACCATCATCACCGCGAGCTGAAGAGACAATCGCCAAGGGAAACGTCATGGCTGACACCAAAGAGATCAAGCACGTCGCCTCGCCGCTCGCGCGCCAGACCCTGCTTGACGACAAGCTCACCCGCCCCGTCGCCGGCTCACGCCCGATCAAGCTCGTGCCATGGGTGCAGGTCGTGAAGATCGGCGGCCGCATCATGGATCGCGGCCATGAGGCAATCCTGCCGCTCGTCGACGAGCTGCGCACGCTGCTCAAAGAGCATCGCCTGCTCATTCTGACCGGTGCCGGCATCCGCGCGCGCCACCTCTACAGTGTCGGCCTCGACCTTGGCCTGCCGGTGGGTTCGCTCGCGCCGCTCGCTGCCAGCGAGGCCGGGCAGAACGGCCATATCATCGGCTGCCTGCTTGCACCGGAGGGCGTCTCCTATGTCGAGCATTCCGCTATCGCAAGCCAGCTGGCCATCCATCTCTCCGCGGCCCGCGCGGTCGTAGGGAGCGCGTTTGCTCCCTATCATCATCATGAGTTTCCGAACTCGCGCATCCCGATGCACCGGGCCGACACCGGCGCGTTCCTGCTTGCCGATGCGCTCGGCGCCGCCGGTCTCGCCATCGTCGAGGATGTGGATGGGGTGTACAGCACCGATCCCAATGGTCCCGACGGCAAGCAGGCGAAGCTCATCCGCGAGACGACCGCCGCCGAGCTTGCCAAGCACAAGGGCTCGCTGCCGTTCGATCCCGCGATGGTCGAGGTCATGGCGAATGCGCGGCACATCGAGCGCGTGCAGGTCGTGAACGGCCTCGTTCCCGGCCGGCTCACCGCGGCACTGCGCGGCCAGCATGTCGGGTCGATCATTCACACTGGCGCCCGTCCGGCCTGAGCCGATTTTTCCGGCCGAGTGGTCGCGCGCGTCGCGACGCATAACGTCCGCAACGCGTTACGCTAACGCGTTGCGCTGCGGCGCGGCATGACGGACCAAATCTCCAACTCACGCCGCAAGTCGGTCTGGCCGGAAGCGCCGGATTGGTTCATGATCCCCTCGCATTGCCGCCCGCGCGGAATGCCCACACCAATAACAACCAGCCGTACATCACGAGGAAACGCCATCGAATCATAACCGAGGAGGGGAATGCCATGACTGTGACGACGACAATGGCCGTTGGCCCAACCATGTCAGAGGTCGATCATCAATCGGCCCTACGGCGCGCGGTGATCGCGAGCACTGTCGGAACCACGATCGAATGGTACGACTTCCTCATCTACAGCACCGTGACCGGCCTCGTCTTCAACAAGGTCTATTTCCCCGGCTCCGACCCATGGATCGGCACGCTGCAGGCGTTCGGCGTGTACTTCATCGGCTTCGTCGCGCGGCCGATTGGAGCGGCGATCTTCGGCCATTTCGGCGACCGCATCGGCCGCAAGGCAACCCTCATCGTCACTTTGCTGTTGACCGGGATCTCAACCGCCGCGGTCGGGCTCGTCCCGGGCTATGCCTCCATCGGCATCTGGGGCGCGGTCATTCTCACTCTTCTCCGCCTGATCCAGGGCATCGGCGTCGGCGGCGAATGGGGCGGCTCGGTGCTGCTGGCCATGGAGTGGGCGCGGAGCAACAAGAACCGCGGCTTCATCTCCTCATGGCCGCAATTCGGCGCGCCCGCCGGACTGTTCCTCGCCAACTGCGCCGTGCTGTTCTTCAGCTGGTACTCGGGCGACCAGTTCCTGACCTGGGGCTGGCGCATCCCGTTCCTCATGAGCATCGTCATGGTGGCCGTGGGCTTATGGATCCGCCTCGGCATCCTCGAAACCCCGGTGTTCCGGCGCCTCGTTGCCGAGAACAAGATCGAGCGTGCGCCGATCCTCGAAGTGTTCAAGCGGCAGCCGCGCGAGCTCATCCTGTCCGCGACGGTGCGGATGGCCGAGCAGGGCCCTGCCTATATCTTCAACGCTTTCGTGCTCACTTACGGCACGCTGGTGGTGGGGGCTTCCCGCGATCTGTTGCTCTCAGGACTGGTCGCCATGACCGCGCTCGGCTTCATCACGGTTCCGATTGCCGGCGCAATGACGGATCGCATCGGTCGCAGGAAGGTCTTCATCAGCGGCTGCGTGCTCGTCGCTGTCTTCACCTTCATCTATTTCGCGATGCTCGATACGAAGGCGCCGGAGCTCATCTTCATTGCCATGGCGCTCTCGTTCATCCCGATCATGATCATGTATGCCGCGGAGGCCGCACTGATCGCGGAAGCATTCACGCCCAGGCTGCGCTACAGCGGCGCGTCCATCGGCTATCAGTTCGCCTCGATCATCGCAGGCGGACCGGCGCCGTTCATCGCCACCTGGCTGTTCGCGACCTTTCACTCCTCGCTCCCGATCGGCATCTACGCCGTCGTCTGCGCGGTGATCAGCATCTGCTCGGCCTTGCTGCTCCCCGACCGGACCGGCAAGGACGTTACGCTCGAGGCGCATTACGGCGACAAGTGAAGCCTCACGGGCAAGAACCGGTCATCGAAGAAAAGCGCGGGGCCGAGGCCCCGCGTAACCTTTTGGGGATCAAGCGAGATTCCAATCAGCCGGGAGGAAGCGGCTGGGGATTCAGGAAGCGGATCCCGGGCTCACCCCACCTGGGCGGCAGCGGCTGGGGATTGAGACCTCCGCTGACGATCTCGAGAGCTTCCAACGTCAGCTCGCAGTCGGCTTCGATCGCATTCACGTCGTCCTTGGTCATCATGCGCTCCTTTTGCGTCGGGATTGGCCAGCAAGGCATGATGCCGACCTGACCATCCCTTGGACGCGCGGAACCGTCTGTCCGGTTCGTGACCTGGATCACTCACGCGGCCACTTGCGTCAGCTCGATATCTCCCGGCCGATTCTGCGCAGCCGCACGAAGGCGGCCCAGGCCTTTGGATAATCCCTGTCCCCGGGATCGATCGTGAGCAGCGCGCGGCATGCTTCGTTGACCTCGTCCGATGAGGGACGCTGCGCCGCCTTGCCGGACGATTTTGATTGCTTCCAGCGATCCTCGACATGTTCCGCGAGAGCCAAAGCCTGTGCCGCCGTTCGCTTCTCGGTCTGCCTCGCCAGAGGATGGCCTGGGGGAAATGTCGGCCAGGCGGCGGGCGGCTGGTCGCTGTGCCAGCTGGACTCGTCTTCGAGCGAAGCGTGCACCGCCGGATCTGAGCTCCGCCCGGATCCGAATTGCTGTGCCGCCGCAGTCCCTTTCCCGGCCAGCTCGGTGAGCTGTCCTTCCATGCTTCCACTCGATGACCCGCCCTCGCCCGATGGCGCGAGACTGGTCAGTGTCGACAGGGCCGACGGATCGGTTTTCGGGACGATCTTCTGGGCCGCTTTGATCATCGACACCGCGCCGCGCGAAATCAGCGTCTTCTGACCGGCGATCTTGTCGTCTTCCTCAACCGGGCAGGGCTTGTACGCCGAGTGCTGCGATGTGATCCGGCCGTTATCATCGTCGATAAGGGCAAAGTCGTTCGCCACCGTGTACACGAAGGCCGCCTGCACGAATTGCTTGCCTTCATCCATCGCTTTCACCGAACCGCACACATATCGCGCGGCGTCCGCTTCAACTGTTTTCAAGCCGCTGAAAGCCGCCGTATCGGGTTTGATCAGCCTGCGGGAAACCGCGGCACGCGCTTTGCCATGCTCAGTGCGAAACATGCTCCAGAACGCGTCCACTTCGACCTCGATGAAGTGGGGCTGGTAATAAAGTTCATATTCAGCCACGAGGAATGCTGCGCCCAAGCCTGCGGCGATCAACAATGCGGGTACGTTCATGGGAAGCGCTCGCCCGGCGATGGGATGGAACCCATTCTAGTTGCAATTATAGTCAGAAACTATTTTAGCGAGTCTTTGCTAACAAGCCCTGAAGCGGTTGTACTTAATTCTGTCATCTACTGGAACTCGAATACTTGCTTTGGTTGCATAGAGCGCTCGCGCATCGAGCCGCCTAGCCCCCCGCCTTCAGGGACGAGGACGCGGGTCTTCACAACCTCGGTTCCGCAAAGAGCGCCAGCGTAAACGGGCAATTAATGCGCTCGCCCTAGAATGCGCCCGCCCCTCTGGACCCGCGCAATCGGCTTGGAATCCCATGAAAATCGCCACCCTCCTCACCGCCGCCATCGTCTCGCTCGCGACCGTGGGCGGAGGCCTCGCGGCCTATGTCGCGGTCACCAAGTACCAGACCATCGACAGGGTCGAGATCGCGCAGAAGCGGCTCGCGATCGTCCGCGCCATCAGTGACATCCCACGCTACATGAACCCCGAGCGCGGCTATGCCACCAACATCATGTTCGGCGCCAACGGGATTGATCCGAAGCAGACGGCCGATCTCGACAAATTGCGAGCGCTGACGGACGGCGCCATGGCGAAGGTGAACCAGGTGCGCAGTTCGCTGCCCGGCCCGCTCGATGACGGCGAGGCCGTGGCGGGCGCGATCGACTCCATCAAGGCGAAGTTCGACGCGCTCCGTAGCGCCATTGCACAAGCGCTGGACGCGCCGCCCGACACGCGCCGTGCCGCCGCCAACAAGATAGTCGCCGACAACTCTGTCCTGAACGCCGAAGCAACCGCGCTACTCGACGAGCAGGTCCGCCGGCTCGCGGCCCTTGACGGCGACGCCTACCGACAGGCGGGCTACGCAAACGTCGCCATGGCGCTACGCGACATCGGCGGCCTCAATTCCAGCAAGCACAAAAACCTGGTGGCGGCCAAACGCCCAGCGACGGACGCAGAGAAGCTGGACCTGGCCCACTCCAATGGCCGTACCGAGCAACTCATCTCCACGCTCGAAGCGCTGCGCAAGAATCCGACGACGCCCGCCAACGTCCGCGCCGCGCTCGAAAAGATGCAGGCGGACTATATCGAACGCTTCGGCAAGTCATTGAAGTTCGCCCGAGAAGGCGCGATCAGTGGAAAATACGAGCAGGACGTCAATACGTTCTATGACGAGTCGCAGATCGGCCTCGCCGCCATCATCGTGGTTCGCGACTCCTTCTATGACAACGCCGAACAGGGCCTTGAGCTTGCCTATTCGTCGGCGCACTTCTCATTCCTGGTCGCGCTGTTTGGCCTGATCGCAGTCGCCGCCGCCGGCTGCGGCATGATCGTGATGGTCTCTCGCCGCATTCTGAAGCCCATCGCGCAGCTGACCAGCCGCATGTCGCGGCTGGCCGCTGGCGAGGTCGCCGAGGAAATCCCGGGCGCTGCGCGCGCCGACGAGATCGGCGCGATGGCAGCCGCCGTGCAGGTCTTCAAGGACAACAAGATCCGCGCCGACTCCCTGGCTGCCGAGAAGGAAGCCGAAAGTGACGCCCGTATGCGCCGCGCCCACGCGCTCGATGATCTCACCCGCGCCTTCGAGACCAAGGTCGGCGAGCTCGTCGGCGGACTGTCGTCGGCGTCCTCGCTGATGGAAAAGACCGCGCAATCCATGGCCGAGACCGCCGGCGCGACCAACCGCCAGGCCGCGGTGGTCGCCACCGCCTCCGAGCAGACCTCGGGCAATGTGCAGACAGTGGCGAGCGCGACGGAGGAGCTGACCTCGTCGATCTCCGAGATCAGCCGCCAGGTGGCGCAATCGACCGAGATCGCCTCGCGCGCCGTCGACAATGCGCGCCGCACCGGCGATACCGCCCGTTCGCTCGCCGAGGGCGCGCAGAAGATCGGCGATGTGGTGACGCTGATCCAGAGCATCGCCGAGCAGACCAACCTGCTTGCGCTCAACGCCACCATCGAGGCGGCGCGCGCCGGCGAAGCGGGCCGCGGCTTTGCCGTGGTCGCCTCCGAGGTCAAGTCGCTGGCCGGCCAGACGGCCAAGGCGACGACCGAGATTTCCGAGCAGATCGCCGCGATCCAGGCCACCAGCGACGAGACCGTGGCCGCGATCCGCAACGTGGTCGACGTCATCACCGAGATCGACCAGATCGGCACCGCGATCGCCGCGGCCATCGAGGAGCAGGGCTCGGCCACCAAGGAGATCTCGCGCAGCATCCAGGAAGCCGCGCGCGGCACGCAGGAGGTCAACTCCAACATTTCCGGCGTGCAGCGCGCCGCCGACGATACCGGCGCCGCCTCGAGCCGCGTGCTTGGCGCCGCCGAGCAGCTCTCGTCGCAGTCGCGCGACCTCGCCGATCAGGTCAACCGCTTCCTTTCCGAAGTGCGGGCGGCTTAAAGCTGCATGAAAAAAGAAAAGGCCGACGAACGCTACGCAACCGGCCTTCTCTTGCAACTGGCGGCTCCCGGGGTCCGGTTCCGCTGCAAGCTCTGATATCGCAAGCCTGACGTCGCCTTCGGAATCTTACGGCAACGTGCCCTTCAGTTCTGTCAGGGCGGGATCGGCCGTAACTCTGCTACCTCTGTCGGTCGTTACGGTACTCCGAACGAGCATCGTAGAGACCGAAAGTAGTGTGCATATACCTACAACCAACATGGCGGTCAGAACCAGATCGAACCGATGGCGCATTGTTGCCGCACCCGTACGCATCGCCTCCAGCCTCAGCAAACGACATCGTTGAGTCGTCCGGCAATTTAGTGGCGCTACGACGGCGATCATACGGTCGGTTATCCCCGCCGCTCCGGTTGTTGAAACGGTTGGTGCGTCGTCACTTCCGAGAGCCCGGCGATGCCAGAGCAGCCACCCACTTTTCGATATCGGCGCGGATGAACGCCGCGAATTCCATGGGCGTACCGCCAACCGGATCCGTACCCTGTCGCTTTAGCGCAGTGCGAACTTCATCGGCACCCAACGCTGCATTCGCGGCAGCCGAAAGCTTCCCGATAATCGCTGATGGCGTTCCCTTCGGCGCCAGAAGTCCGATCCAGATTCCCGCGTCATAGCCCGCCATTCCCGCCTCGGTAAGTGTCGGCACATCCGGCATGATCGAAGCGCGATTCGACTGCGCTACGGCGAACGCCTTCAGTTTGCCGGCCTCGACATATGGGGCGAGCGTAGGGGCCACATTGAACATCAGCGTGATGCGGCCTGCCAGCAGATCCGAGAGCGCCTGGCTGCTTCCACCCGGATAAGGCACCGACTGGATATTGGTGCCTGCATTGGCGTTGAACAGTTCGGCCGCCATGTAGCTCGCCGTTGCATAGCCGGAATTACCGAACGTCAGGGTCTCGGGCTTGCTCTTCGCCAGCGCGATCAGCTCCTGCAGATTATTGGCGGACACCGAAGGGTGCGCCACCAATACATTGGGCACGACGCCCAGAAGCGCGATTGGTGCGAGATCCTTTGCGAGATTGAAGTCCGATTTGGTCTCTGCAGGATTGAGCGTGTTGGCGATCGTCGCCATGAAAAGCGTGTAGCCATCGGGGGTGGCGCGCGCCACGGCTTCTGCCGCGGTCATGCTGCTGTTACCGGGTCGATTTTCAACCACGATCGGCTGACCGAGACTGTTTTCCATCTCCTTGCCCACCATCCGGGCAAGGATGTCGGCAGCAGAGCCTGGACCGAATCCAATGAAAATCTTCAC